>Ga0073904_10001225_pt1 | contig 19105 bp, 18 predicted proteins | sample KloWWTrecipitate_FD_66668 | JGI IMG/M metagenome (GOLD analysis project Ga0073904, IMG submission 66668) | Active sludge microbial communities from Klosterneuburg, Austria, studying microevolution and ecology of nitrifiers - Klosterneuburg... | ecosystem: Engineered > WWTP > Aerobic digester >... | reverse complement strand
CCGTATCGATCGCCTTGAGCTCGGCCGGCGTCAGCGGCGGCGCACCCACCGCGCCGAGGCAATCCTTGAGCTGGTCGAGCGTGCGCACCCCGATCAGCGCCGAGGTCATTTCCGGCCGCCGCAGCACCCAGCTCAGCGCCAGCTGCACGAGGCTTTGCTTGCGCTTCTTTGCAATCGCCTCCAGCGCATCGACGGCCTTCAGCACATTGGGCTGCAGAGCCTTGGGGTTGATCGAGGAATGCGCCTCGGCCGCCCGCGTGCCCTCGGGCTTCTTCGTCCGGCTTGAGTACTTTCCGCTCAGCACCCCCTGCGCCAGCGGCGAGAAGGCGATGACGCCCATGCCCAGTTCCCCGCAGGCCTCGATCGTCTTGTCATCCTCGATCCAGCGGTTGAGGATCGAATAGCTCGGCTGGTGGATGAGGCAGGTGATGCCCATCTCCCTGAGGATGCGATAGGCCTCGCGCGTCTGCTGCTCGGGGTAGGACGAGATGCCGACATAGAGCGCCTTGCCCTGCCGGTGGAGCTGCGCCAGCGCGCCCATGGTCTCTTCGAGCGGCGTGTTGGGATCGTAGCGGTGCGAGTAGAAGATATCGACATAGTCGAGCCCCATGCGCCTGAGGCTCTGCTCGCACGACGCGATGAGATACTTCCGGCTGCCATACTCGCCATAGGGCCCCGGCCACATCCGCCATCCCGCCTTCGATGAGATGATCATCTCATCGCGATAGGGGCGGAAATCGCGCGCCATCATGTCGCCGAACAGTTCCTCCGCCGAGCCCGGCGGCGGGCCGTAATTGTTGGCGAGGTCAAAGTGCGTGACGCCCTGGTCGAAGGCGTAGCTCAAAATCTCGAAGGCCGACGGATAGTCGCGCGTGCCGCCAAAGTTCTGCCACAGCCCGAGCGAGATCACCGGCAGTTTCAGTCCCGACTTTCCGGTGTTGCGATACTCCATCGTGTCGTAACGCGTGTCGCTGGCGCGATAAGTCATGGTGGCCTCCTTCTGTCACCGGCAGTCTGCCGCGTGCCGCAAGGCGCAACAAGCCCCCGGTCGTGGCCCCTTCCGCCCACTCCACGCCAGCGATACACTCCCGCCATGTCCCACGATCATGACCACGATCACCACGACAACGAGCTCGACCCGATGGCCGCGCGGGTCCGGGCGCTGGAGACCATTCTCGTGGGCAAGGGGCTGGTCGATCCGGCGGCCATCGATGCCATCGTCGAGACCTACGAAACGAAAGTCGGCCCGCGCAACGGCGCACGCGTCGTGGCGAAGGCCTGGAGCGATCCGGCCTATGCCGGGGCGCTGCGCACCGATGCGACGGCCGCCATCGCCACGCTCGGCTTCGGCGGCCGGCAGGGCGAACACATGCGGGCGCTGTTCAACGCGCCGGGCGCGCACAACCTCGTCGTCTGCACGCTGTGCTCCTGCTACCCGTGGGCAGTGCTGGGCCTGCCGCCCGTCTGGTACAAGGCGCCGCCCTATCGTTCGCGCGCCGTCATCGATCCGCGCGGCGTGCTCGCCGAGTTCGGCGTGACGCTTCCGGCCGATACCGAAATCCACGTCTGGGATTCGACCGCCGAGCTCCGCTACATCGTCATCCCCGAGCGGCCATCCGGCACCGAGGGCTGGAGCGAAGAGCAACTCGCCGATCTCGTTACCCGGGACTCGATGATCGGCACTGGCCTCGCCAAGGCGCCAGCATGAACGGCCCGCACGATCTCGGCGGCCAGATGGGCTTTGGCCCCATCGCGCCGGAAACCGGCGAGCCGTACTTTCACGCCGAATGGGAGAAGCGCGCGCTGGGCCTGACGCTCGCCGCGGGGTTCATGGGCGCCTGGAACATCGATGAAAGCCGCCACGCCCGCGAAAGCCTGCATCCGGCCGACTACTATCGTTCGAGCTACTACGAGATCTGGATCAAGGCGCTCGAAACCCTGCTCACGCGCCACGGTTTCGTCACTCCCGCTGATCTCGCGGCCGCCCGCCCGGTCGATGCCGCCGCGATGCCGAAACGCACGCTCGCGCCCGAGTTCGTCCCAACGCTCCTTGCCCGCGGCGGTCCCTGCGACCGGCCCATCGAAAGCGCGGCAAAGTTCGCGGTGGGTGACAGGGTGCGCACCGCCAACGACCACCCGACCGGCCACACCCGCCTGCCGCGCTATGCCCGCGGCAAGTTCGGCGCCATCGTTGCCGTGCACGAGGGCTATGTCCTCCCCGACAGTAATGCCCACGGCCACGGCGAGGCCCCCGAGCGGCTCTACACCGTGCGCTTTCCCGCGCCGGAACTGTGGGGCGCCTCGGCCGATCCACGGTCCACCGTCAGCATCGACGCCTGGGAGTCCTACCTTGAGCGCGCCTGAGCCTCGGCTGCCGCCCGGGGCCGATGAGCCGGTGTTCGCCGAGCCCTGGCAGGCGCAGGCTTTTGCCATGACGGTGTCGCTCCATGCCGCGGGCCTCTTCACCTGGCCCGAATGGGCCGCGGCGCTGTCGGCCGAACTCAAGGGCGGGTCCGATGACGGGCACGATTACTACGAGCACTGGCTGGCCGCGCTTGAAGCGCTGGTTCGTCGCAAGGGCGTCGCCGATACCGCGACCATCGATGCGCTGACCGCTGCCTGGCACCGCGCCGCCGAAGCGACACCGCACGGCAAGCCCATCCGGCTCGAGAACGATCCCAACCGCGAGTTCGCCTGATCCCATGACGCCGACCTTCGACTTCATCATCGCTGGCGGCGGATCGGCCGCGTCGGTGGCGGCCATGCGGCTGGTGCGCGATTTCGGGTTTCGCGTGCTCATCATCGAGCGCGGCCCGCGCCGCACCACGCCGCTGATGGCGATGCCCGCCGGCTACATGAAGTACCTCGCCGAGGACACGTTCCTCGAAATGCACCAGACCGTGCCGCAGCCCCAGCTCAACGGCCGCGCGCCAATCGTGCCGGTGGCGCGGGCGCTGGGCGGCGGCAGCGCCGTCAACGCCATGGTCTACATGCGCGGCCAGCGCGAAGATTACGACGGCTGGTCCGGCGCCATCGGCAGCAATGGTGATTGGTCCTATGAGGACATGCTCGGCCACTTCCGCGGCCTCGAGCAGAACGAAAAGTTCAACAACCACTTTCACGGCATCGACGGCAACCTGAGGGTCAGCGAGCCGGGCTTTGTGTCGGAGACGACGTCGGATTTCATCCGCGCCTGCCAGGGCCGCGGCCACGTCTGGAACGCCGATTTCAACGGCCCCGCCCAGTGGGGCGTCGGCATCATGCAGCACACCTACGGCATGTGGGGCGGCAAGAAGCGCCGCTCCGACGCCAAACGCGCCTTCCTCGATCCGCTCCGTTCCGACAAGCGGCTGCACATTGTCACCGGCGCGCGCGTCGACCGCATCATCATCGAGAACGGCCGCGCCGTGGGTGTCGCCTACACCTCGAACGGGGAAGCCTACGAGGCACGCGCCGGGCGCGAAGTGCTGGTCGGGGCAGGGACCTACAACACGGCAAAGCTCCTGATGCTCTCGGGCATCGGCCCCGCCGACCACCTCCGCGAATTCGGCATCCCCGTGGTGGCCGACCTGCCGGGGGTGGGGCAGAACCTGCAGGATCACCACGAGATCCCGCTGATTGTCTCGACCAAAGGCAGGTCCGGTTACTTCGGGCAGGACCGCGGCTGGAACATGGTCCGCAATGGCCTCCAATACCTCGCCTTCGGCTCCGGTCCGGTAACGACGACGGGCGTCGAATCCTGCGTGTTCTTCGATCCCGATGGCGGGCCGCGCCCCACCATCCAGCTCTACTGCGTGCCCACGGTCTATCTCGACCGCGACGTATCTGAGGCCAAACCCACCTGGGGCGCCACCTTCACCTCGTGCCTGCTGCGTCCCAAGGCGCGCGGCTGGGTAAAGCTGCGCTCGGCCAACCCGGATGACCAGCCGCTCGTCAACTGCAACTTCTTCGGCGATCCAGAAGACCTGCGCCTCACCCTCGCCGCCCTGCGCCACGCCCGCGAGATCGTCGACGCGGAGCCGTTGCGCAGCAAGGTGAAAGAGGAATTGCTCCCCGGCGCTGCCGTCACCTCCGACGACGCACTAGCTGCTTATGCCGGCCGCACGGTGAAGACCAACTATCACCCGGTCGGCACCGCGAAGATGGGCCGCGCCGATGACCCGATGGCGGTGGTCGACTCCCATCTGCGCCTGCGCGGCGTCGCGGGCCTGCGCGTCATCGATTGCTCGATCATGCCCGCCATCGTCTCCGGCAATACCAACGCCGCCGCCATGGCCATCGGCAGCAAAGCCGCAGCGCTGATCGGCGGGGATTAGATCCTAGCGGTTCACGCGGCTCGCGGGTGGTAGTCCCCAAGCGCGCCGTCCATCACCCCCGCCCCAATCCCTCAGTCGTCATGGCCGGGCGTGACCCGGCCATCCACTCGATGTCGCAACGTCCGCTGCAACATCGAGTGGACCCGCGGGTCATGCCCGCGGGTGACGACTGAGGGGCGGTGGATGCGGCGTGCGCGTTGCCGGACTGCTCCGGCGTGAGACTGACGTATCAATCCGTCGCGAGCGCCTCTACCGCGCCCAGAAATCCAGCAGGGCCGCTCGGAAGGCGTCGGTGTCGTCGAGGTTGGCGCAGTGGCCGCCGGCCTTCAGTTCCACCAGCGAAAAATTCGGCTTGCCCTCCATCGCCGCGAGCGTCGAGCCGAGCGCGGTGTTCACCGCGCCATCGCGCGCCCCGCGCAGCAGGAGGATCGGCAGCGACACCGCGACGGCGTTGGCGATCAGGTCGTAGCGGGCGACTTCGTTGGCGACGTACCGGCCGACCTCGGGGTCGAATCCCCGGATCAGCGTGGCGATCATCGGCTGCGCCGCCTTGTTGCGCGTTGTGGTGCGGCCGACGATGGCGCCGATAAGATACGGGCCGAGCACGCGATAGGCCGGCGGCAGCATGTTGCCGCTCCAGTCGGGCAGGTTCAGCGCATAGGAGGTGCCGAACGTCGCCAGCGTGCGGAACCTGCCGGCATGTTCAGCGAGCATTTCGAGCGCCACGATGCCGCCCAGCGAATTGCCCACCCAATGCACCGGGCCGGTGCCCGCATGATCGAGCATCTCGATCTGGTCGAGCGCCATGCGCGCGAGCACGAAGGCCTCGGCGCTCAGCGGCTCGGGCTTGCCCGAGCGGCCATGCCCGCGCAGGTCCGGCACCAGCACGCGAAAACCCTCTGCCGCAAAGTATTCGGCATCGGCGAGAAGCTGCCTGCCGGCCGATGCCAGCCCGTGGCAGAGAACCACCGGCACACCGTCGCGCGGGCCGAGATCGTCATAGACAATCCGCACCCCGTCACTGCTCAGAAATTCGGTCATCGTCCCTCAATGTCCATGCGCGCGCTGAGCCGCTTGTCGTCGATGGCGAGGTACACCCCGCCAAAACTGTCGGCGATCGGCAGGAGTGACGGCCAGGTTTCGGCCCTGAGCCCTACCCAGGCCTGCTTCTTGCCCATCTGCCCCGGTGCTTCCTCGTCGCGCTGCGGTCGCGCCCCCTCGGGCCAGAACTCATAGTGCTCCCACGGCCGGTCGAGATAGGCGGAAAACACCTCGCGCCCGCTGATCGTGCCCACCACCTTTACCCAGCCCGACGGGTCGGCCGTGAGCACCAGCGTGCCGTCGGCGGGGGCGGTGCGCCAGCCGATCACCGCGCGCCTGCCGGTCTCGTGCTCCAGCACGGCGAGGTCGATGGTGTATCCACCCGCCTCCAGCAGCCACTCGCGAAAGGTTTCTGCGGTGGAGACAAGATCGTCCACCAGCCAGCCACTGGCCTGCGCCGGGTCCATGCCGACCTCGCCGTTGCTCAATGGCTCGTAGTAGAATGGCGGCCGCGCCGGTGCGCTCACCAGCTCCCCCTTCGCTGCTGCTCCACATATCCCCCCTGCGAGTCCGGCGCTTCCTCGATCAGCCATTCGCGGAACACCCGGAGCTTGCGGCTTTCGCGTTTGGCCTCGGCTGTCGCCAGCCAGTATTGCACACCGCTTCGCGCCGGAACATCGAACGGACGCACCAGCCGGCCGTCGCTCACGGCGTCCGCCGACATCATGTCGACTGCCATCAGCACGCCCTGTTCCGCAATCGCCGCGTCGAAGGCCAGCGCCGGGTTGGTGAAGGTCGGACCATGCAGCGGCGGCGGCTCGCTCACCCCCGCGGCCGCCCACCAGGCGTCCCACGACAGCATCGTCGTCGTGTCGCGGAACACCGGCACATGCGCGAGGTCTTCCGGGCGCTTCAGTCGCGCGGCCACTGCGGGCGCACACACCGGCTGGTAATCGAAGCCGCCGAGCGGGGTCGCCCGCACCCCGGGCCAGTCGCCCTTGCCATAGCGGATGGCGCAATCGACATCGGGCCGCATCAGGTCGAGGATCGAGCCGGTCACCACCAGTCGCAGTTCGATATCGGGGTGGAGCGCGGCGAATTTTCCCACCCGCCAGATCATCCAGCGCGTCGCGAACACGCTGCCGGTGGTCAGCACCAGCACATCGTCGCTGCCGCCCGTGAGGGTGCCGAGCGCATCGCCCAGCGTGGTGAACCCGGCGCTCAGTTGCGGCAGCACCAGCTTCAGCGCCGGTGTCGGCCTCAGTCCCTGCGGGGTGCGCTCGAACAGCTCGATCCCCAGCCGCTCCTCGGCCCGCCGGATGTGCTGGCTGACCGCCCCCGGCGTTACGCCAAGCTCCTCGGCAGCCGGCGCCAGCGCCCCGCGCCGCCCGACAATTTCTATGGCCCGCAGCGCATTGAGCGGGATGGGGAAGGGGTTTGTCATATAGATAATCTAAAGTGGCGAGCAGCTCTTGTCGATTGCGAACCGGCGCGCCACAGCCCATCTTCTCATCATCCAGCCGATGGAAAGGAGAACCAAGATGCACAAATACTTCAGCCGTCTCAGCGCCTGGTTCGCCGCGATCCGCGCGACCCCGGCCGCCCCCGATCCGCTCAGCAGCATGAGCCCGCGCGAACTCGCCGACCTGCCGCCCAACCACCCCCGCTGCGCCTGAGACTTCGTGGCGGTGCCACACCCTCGTGGTTCGACAAGCTCACCACGAAGGCTGCTGGGATGCCGGGCGTCGGGCTACCCGCATCACCATAGGGCTGCCGGGCGTTCGATCTCTCAGAGGACCTCATGGTGAGCTTGTCGAACCACGAGGTCCGGGCACCCAGTCCCGAATAGCTACTCGCACAGCCGCGCGACGCACCTTGCCCCGTGACAGCCGAGGTCGAGGTGCAGGTGATCGTGGTGCAGCGCGTTGGCCTCGGGGCCGAGCGTCGTAGTGAAGCGGGTGCAGGCGGCGTCATGGGCAAAGCGCACGATCCGGCGGGCCGGCTCCTCGGTGCCGCTCCAGTCCGCCTCCACCGTCACCGTGCGCCCGTCCCTGAGCTTGAAGCCCACCACGTCAAGCGCATCGGCGAAGCTGTGGAAGCTGAGGTTGCCTTCGGACGCATTGTTGACGTTGCGGCACATGTAGCTGGTGCCCACGATGACGCTCTCGATGCCCGTATTGGCGTAGGCGGCGAGGTAGCCGTCGACATCGGCGACCCAGCCGGGCAGCGCAGTGGCCATGCCACAATCGAGCGTCGCCGGGCCTGAAAACGGCACCATCCGTCCATTGGCGAGCACGCCCGTTACCACCAGTGGCGATTGCACGCGGCACTGGTTGTCGCTGATCGGCGGCATCGCGGTCGCCTCGACCTCGCCGGCGATCACGGCGGGGCATGCGGTCTGGTAGATGCGTGGCGGCTTTGGCGGCTCGGCAGCTTCGGCAGGTGTCTCCGGCTTTGCCGGTTCACCCTCGGGCGCCTCTGCCTCTGCAGCAGGTGTTGCCGCAGGTGTCGCGGGCTTTTCCGCCGCGGGAGCCGGCCGCTCCTTAGGCAGCGGCACCTGCGCGTCCGGCGGCGCGGGCTTCGCCACCTCCGGCTCGGCAGGTTTCGTCACCTCGGCAGGCCGTGGACGTGGCGGCGGCGGCGCGGCGTCCTGCGCGAAAACCGGCGCAGTGACCGCAATGAACAGCAGACTGGCAAAAACCCTCATTGTGCCCCAACGCCTGCAGCATGGAGCGGGTTGCCTCGTGTCGCCCACCTCTTTCCCCGCCCCTGTTCTGCCCCAATGGGCAGATTCCCCCGATCCGGCCTTTACCGGCCAGCAAATCCCTGTTCGATTTCGGGCGCAACGCCGCTCATGGGAGGAAATCATGAAGTACCGTCACCTTGGCCGCTCGGGGCTGCTTGTTTCGCGGCTCTGCCTCGGCACCATGACTTTCGGCAACACCCAGTGGGGCTGCGACCAGGAGGGTTCGAGCGCCATCGTCAAACGCTTCATCGAGGGCGGCGGCAACTTCATCGACACCGCCGACATGTATTCGGCCGGCACCTCCGAGACTATGCTCGGCGTGGCGCTGAAAGAGCACAACCGCGATGACCTCGTCATCGCCACCAAGGCGTGGTTCCCCACCAATGCCGCGCCCACCTCGCGCGGCCTGTCGCGCAAGCACCTCATCGAAAGCTGCGAGAAAAGCCTGAAACGGCTCGGCACCGATTACATCGATCTCTACCAGTTCCACGGCCCCGATCCGTACACCCCGATCGAGGAGAGCCTGCGCGCCGCCGACGATCTCGTGCGCGCCGGCAAGGTGCGCTACATCGGCTGCTCCAATTTCTACGGCTGGCAGATCGCGCGGGCCAACGGCGTCGCGGCGCTCAAGGGCTTCACCCCGCTCGTATCCGCGCAGCATCTCTACAACCTCATCCGCCGCGACATCGAGCGCGAAATCCTGCCCGCCTGCGATGCCGAAGGGCTTGGCATGATCTGCTGGTCGCCGCTCGGCGCCGGCATGCTCACCGGCAAGTACCGCAACCTCGACAAGCCCGACGCAAAGTCGCGCATGGGCATCCAGTCGGCGGTCAACCTGCCGCGCTACTGGTTCGAGGATTCGCTGAAAATGATCGACGCGCTGATCGAGGTGGCCGACGGCATCGGCAAGACCCCGGGGCAGGTGGCGCTGAGCTGGCTCCTCGGCGATGCCCGCGTCACCGCCGCCATCATCGGCGCGCGTACCGCCGAGCAGGTGGGAGAAAACCTCGACGCCGGCGATTTCGACCTCCCCGCCGAGGTGCGCCAGAAGCTCACCGACGCCATGCCGCTCAAGCTCGGCTACCCCTACGAGTGGATGGCCACCACCATGCCCCCCACCTTCCCGCACGCCGAGGCGCCGCCGCGGCACGAACAGCGTTTTCCGCGGAGTTGAGGGGCGGTAACGCCCGCTCCACTCAGTCGTCATGGCCGGGCGTGACCCAGCCATCCATTCGATGCCCCTGCCCACACAGCACCGCCGTTGGCGACGGTGAATGTGCCGCCGCCCTCGATGCACCGCGCATTAACCCTGTTTGCGCGCCCGCCGCCCCTCTGCTATCAGCGCGCGAGTTCCCCGCGCATCGACGCCGCCCGCGCCACCGCCACGAGTTTCATGACCGTTCCGCTCGATCACATCCGCAACTTCTCCATCGTCGCCCATATCGACCACGGCAAGTCCACGCTGGCCGACCGGCTGATCCAGAAGACCGGCGGCCTCGATGCGCGCGAGATGAAGGAGCAGGTGCTCGACTCGATGGATATCGAGCGCGAGCGCGGCATCACCATCAAGGCGCAGACCGTCCGGCTGACCTACAAGGCCGACAACGGCGAGACCTATATCCTCAACCTCATCGATACCCCCGGCCACGTCGATTTCGCCTACGAGGTGAACCGCTCGCTCGCCGCCTGCGAGGGCAGCTTGCTGGTGGTCGATGCCAGCCAGGGCGTCGAGGCGCAGACGCTCGCCAACGTCTACCATGCGATGGAGGTCGACCATGAAATCGTCCCCGTCCTCAACAAGGTGGATCTGCCGGCGGCAGACATTCCCCGCGTAAAACAGCAGATCGAGGACGTGATCGGCCTCGATGCCTCCGACGCGCTCGAAATCTCCGCGAAAACCGGCATCGGCATCGAGACGGTGCTCGAAGCCATCGTCCACCGCCTGCCCGCGCCCAAGGGCGATGTCAACGCCCCGCTGAAGGCGCTGCTGGTCGATAGCTGGTACGACACCTACCTCGGCGTCGTGGTGCTGATCCGCGTCGTCGATGGCACGGTGAGGAAAAACCAGCGCATCCGCATGATGGGCTCGGGCGCCGTCTATGAGCTCGACCGCGTCGGCGTGTTCACGCCAAAGCTCACCGAAATGGCCGAGCTCGGCCCCGGCGAGATCGGCTTCTTCACCGCCTCCATCAAGGAAGTGGCCGATACCCGCGTCGGCGACACCATCACCGACGACAAAAAACCCACCGCCGCCGCGCTTCCCGGCTTCAAGCCGGCGCAGCCCGTGGTGTTCTGCGGCCTGTTCCCGGTCGATGCCAACGATTTTGACGATCTGCGCGCCGCCATGGGCAAGCTTCGCCTCAACGACGCGAGCTTTTCGTTCGAAATGGAAACCTCGGCCGCGCTCGGCTTCGGCTTCCGCTGCGGCTTCCTTGGGCTCTTGCACCTCGAAATCATCCAGGAGCGTCTGGCGCGCGAGTTCGATCTCGATCTCATCGCCACCGCGCCGAGCGTGGTCTACCAGATCGAGCTGAACTCGGGCGAAACGCTCGAACTGCACAACCCGGCCGATCTGCCCGATACGACGCGCATCAAGGAAATCCGCGAGCCGTGGATCAAGGCGACGATCCTTACGCCCGATGAATATCTGGGTGCGGTGCTGAAGCTCTGCCAGGACAGGCGCGGCATCCAGCGCAACCTCACCTATGTCGGCAACCGCGCGATGGTGGAATACGATCTGCCGCTCAACGAAGTGGTGTTCGATTTCTACGATCGGCTGAAGTCCATGTCGAAGGGCTATGCCAGCTTCGACTACAACCTCGCCGATTACCGCGAGGGCGACCTGGTGAAGCTCTCCATTCTGGTGAATGCCGAGCCGGTCGATGCGCTATCGATGCTGGTGCACCGCGCCGCAGCTGAGTCCCGGGGCAGGCAAATGTGCGAAAAGCTCAAGGAGCTGATCCCCCCGCATTTGTTCGTCATCCCCATCCAGGCCGCCATCGGCGGTAAGATCATCGCGAGAGAAACCGTCCGCGCCATGCGCAAGGACGTGACGGCAAAGTGCTACGGCGGCGACGCGACGCGTAAGCGCAAACTGCTGGAAAAGCAGAAAGCCGGCAAGAAGCGCATGCGCCAGTTCGGAAGCGTCGAGATACCCCAAGAGGCGTTCATCGAGGCGCTGAAGATGAAGGACGAATAGGCAGCCTCGACCCCGGAGCGGTTCCATCCGCTGCCCCGCAACCTTTGATCCAGAGGCTTCTCGATCTCCCAAACGGATCAGAGGTTGGCCGTGAATAGCGCCTCGGTCGTCGCTCCTCTGCAATCTGCTCGACCGGCAAGAACGCTGGCTCGGTGGAGCTTTCGATACGCGAAGGCGCCCTCGTAGAGCGACAGCACGGATGCGTGGTCCGCGTTGGTCACAGCGACGGCTGCTCCCCTGGCGGCGGCCGAAACGACCGACGAGTGGAGGCGGACCTGATCGTCCCAGCTAAACATGCTCTCATTGTACTTGAGGAAGCCATTCTTGTTGTGCCGAGCGGTGTACGGAGGATCGACGAACAAGAAGTCACCCTCCCGCGCTTCTGAGATCGTAGCCTCAAAATCGGAACACACTAGTGTCGCGCTGCTAAGCGCCTCGGCATATCGGCCAAAACTCTCGCCGGGAAACAGGACCCGCGTTTTTGTGCCGATGGGCACGTTAAACTCACCGCGTTGGTTTACTCGGTACAGGCCATTCCAGCACGTCCTATTGAGATATAGGGTTCTGGCAGCGCGCCCTACCGATCCGGTCGGAACTGAGGACCTTACCTTGTAGTAGTAGTCGGCATTGTGCTTTTCATGATGCCCCGCCATCGCCGAATGCAGTTCGGCGGCATGGTCTCTCATCACCTGATAAAGCTCAATGAGGTCGGGGTTCAGATCGCTCAGAATTGCCTTGCCAGGTCTTAGGTGGAAGAACATTGCCCCACCGCCCAAGAATGGCTCGAAATAGCGACGGTAGCCCAATGGTGGTTGCAACTCGCCGCTCTTTGCCAACCATCTCTTGCCTCCCGCCCATTTCAGGAAGGGGTCTAGCTTGTCCGGAATATCGGGGGTCATTCCCCGATCTCAATCTTCTCCGCGAGTTCGGCCTCGAGCCATCGCAGGAACTCGATGTCCTCTGGCTTATACTGCCGCCCGCTACTTGGATGAGCCGGTATCCGTCGTATCGTGTTAAGCGAGTCGAGCCAGCGAAGGTTCTTCGCCAGACCTTTGTCACCTTCCATCGGAATATCGAACGTCTGTCTAAAGAGCTGCCAGTTGCTCTTATGTTCAATGATGGATTTGAAATCCATCAGGTCCAAAAAGACATGCAGGTCGCGATTGTCGCCCTTTCGCTTTTCTTCCAGCTGGCGCGCGAACGCTTTGGTCAGGATGTCGTCGTTGTGGACCGCGCGTTCTAGATATTCAGCACCGTACTCCTTTTTGAGGATGGCAACCGTGGCATCCTGCACGATCGTTTGGAGACGCCTCACAGCCTCATCGGCATACTTTGTCTCGTCCTCAGTGGCTCTCTTCATCCATTCGGCGTACCCAGCTGGAGAGAACCCCTTTGTATGTGCAGCGACCTGCTCGCAGAGCTTGTAGTATTGACGGACCATGCCGCCTGAGCCGAACCGAGGCTTGAACCGCCCTGCGAACTCCTCGTCGCTGGCGTCTTTGACGAATGAGATCACAGGTTCCAAGTAGGGGCGTAGCTGGCCTACCAACTCAGCGCCCTCAAGCTGCATCAGGTCCTGCTTTGTCTTGCCCTCGGCGAATGTTGCCAACGCCTCGAACAGGCGAATGTGACCGCCAATCGAGATATTCGAGCATAGATATCCCGCCTTGCCGCGATTCCACCGCTCTGGATTGGCCTCCTTCAGGAGGTCGAAGTACGCGTTGAAGGCGTCAGCCGCTTTGTCCAAGGTCGCCTTGTCATTCTCACCACAGAGATAGCCAAGCTGATATTGCTTTCCCTTGAAGAGTTCGGCTCCTAGTAGCCTAGTCGCCAAAATGCCAACCTTGAACTCGGGCACCGTAAGCGGAACGTCGTCGGACTGCTTTATTCCTGGCGTTGCCACCTTTCCGTAGAAGGGGCTGGCGTTGTCGCCGTTTAGCAACGCGATCAAACGCGATGCGATTGCACCCATACGTTCCTTGGGGATATGGGAACCCCATTTGAGCTCACCCTCAAGCTCGTCGAGCAGGTTCTTGGGCACCCGCTTCTGCTCATGATTGATCGTTACAAAGAGGTTTGCTTCGTCGGCTTCGGGAAGGCGCTCAAAGGCAACGACAATCAGGTGCTCCTTCTTGCGAGCTTCTTCGAGTTCGCCATAAGCGTAGAGCCGATGCTGACCGTCGACCACCCACGCAGACTTGTACCTAGTGGGGAAGTACAACATACCAAACTGCACGGGCCACGATCTGTCGTTCTCCAAAGGGTCGAAGCGCACTTTTCCCTTGAAGTTGATCAGGATGCTGTTCGGAAAGAACCCACCTGCGGAAAGAAACTTGGAAATCTGTCTTAGCCGCGACCGCTGAACCAAGCGTTGATAGCTAGGTGCTCCCTCGGGATCGTTGAGAGCCCGATGGTTCACGAAGGCGATCTTGAGTAACTGCTCAGGGGTAGCTACGAAAGAATAGAATTTCTGACCGCCCAGAGTGCCGCGGATTGCTGGCGTTGTGACGTTCTCAAGACCAGGAACATCCGCGCCGCTGAGGTATTCCGCTAGGAATTGCGGTCGGGCCGCTGATCCAAGGTGCTCGATAATCTGGCTAAAATAGCGGTACTCGCTCTCTCGCATCACTTGGATGCGCTCTTGCCGGGCGCGCTCTAGGTCCTGCTTTGACCAGATGACATTCTCAGTCACAAAGAACCAAATGATCTTCGGTTTGAAGTCTTTTCCGTAGTGCTTCTTGATTGCGTCGGCGATCGGCCCCTTCAGGGCAATGAACTCGTTGAGGTCCTTTTGAAGGCTGCGGCGGCGCGGCGCGTCGCAGCTTTTGCATTCCGCAACGATTACCGTCTCGGCATCTTTGGCGAATACATCTATCTGCTTGGATAGGGCCGGCTCATTCTTCTTGGATACCGTAATCTTAAAACCGCGCGTTGGGCTAAGCTCGTCGAACCCAAGCCTGTACAGAGCCGTCCAAAAACGATTCTCTAGTCGCAGGTCTAGCGGCTTTCGACGTCGGACCTTGGCTCGCTTCTCGTCTTTTTGTCTGACTTCCCATCCCTCGGTCTCGGCAGCTTCCACGTCGCCGATCGGTATACGCCTCTCTTCGTACTCACGTCGACGAGACATGTACTCGCCGTAGAGTTCATTCCGAGGAGCCGGTGCAGGACTCAGAAGAGTAGGCGCTGTAGCTGTCAATGTAGTTCCCCCAGACTGCAGTCTAGCAGATCACTATAATGCCACAATGGTCCACCTTGCGTCGCGGCATCACAGGAGCAACGCTACGGTGGGGTACCCGCTAGTGTTCTGCCTTCAAGCCGCCAGCGTGCATTTTGGAGGTCCAACTGGCGATACGCCGAGAACCGACATTTGAAAGCGGCTAGCGTGACGCACACCAGATACTTATCCCCCACCCAATTCCCTCCCGCATAATCCCCGTCCCTTCGCCAATTGCGAGGTCGTGACGAGCGGCTGGCGAGCGGTGGATGGTTGGGCGCCTGGCTCGAGACGGGCGCCTTATCGTCCATCGCCTTCGTGGGACGGGGCGCCGGCGGAGTCGTTCGCCGGCCGGAGATACGGGTAGGCAACCGGCACCACCGATGGTGGGATCGACCGCTCCCCGGACCCGGCACTCCACCCCCGGAACACCGGCGAGGCCAATGCCTCACCACTACTGCGGACTACCGCTCGGGGCGAAAAGCCTCGCCGGATCGCGCAACCTGTTCCCCCGGAAGCCGGAAGCGGCCGCCCGGCGCTTCCGCACGCTCTCCTGTCCTCTCCCGCAAAGCGGGGACAAGGCTTGCCCTCGGGCTCGACCCGACGGGGGACCAGCGCTCGCGGTTGGGCCTCGTGACCGAAGGGCGCGAGGAACAGAGCCAGGACACCAGCATGGTGGAGGGAGCGGCCCCACGCTCCGGGCATTCCCGGCTTCGTGGTGAGCCTGTCGAACCACGGGGGCATGCCGCCCCCACCCTCCACCGAAATCGCCGCGCAGGGCGTTGACGCCGCCCCGGCCGCCGCATTTACTGCCGTCCAAAGAGCGAAGGGAGCGACCATGATCGCAGGACTCCTCTACGTGATCGGGCTCGTCACCGTGCTCGTCACCATCGTCGGCGCCGCGTTCGGCCTGCCGCCCGTCATCACCGAAGTCACCCGCGTCATCGATGCGGGCAGCCCCGATTACCTCGCGCTCATCCAGCGCATCGGCGGCCTCTTCGCCTGGGCGGCCGTGCCGTTCATCGGCGGCCTGCTGCTCATGGCCTCGGGCCGCGTCATCATGCTCTTGAGCGCCATCAACCGGAGCCTCCGCGGCCAGAGCTAGCCAACTCCCGAGAAAAGCAAACGGGCGGCCCCGAGGGACCGCCCGCCTTCGCCTTGGGAGGAGGCGCGTAGAACTCAGGCCTGCGGCTGCGGCACGATCCGCAGATACGGCTTCAGCGTTTTCCAGCCGCCCGGATACTTTTCCTTCGCCGCCTCGTCCGAAACCGCCGGCACGATGATGACATCCTCGCCGTGCTTCCAGTTCACCGGCGTCGCCACCTGGTGCTTCGCCGTCAGCTGCAGGCTGTCGATCACCCGGATGATCTCGTCAAAGTTGCGCCCGGTGGAGGCCGGGTACTCGATCTTCAGCTTCACCTTCTTGTCCGGCCCGATAACGAACAGCGACCGCACCGTCAGGCTGTCATTGGCATTGGGGTGGATCATGTCATAGGCGGTGGCGATCGAACGGTCCGCATCCGAGATCAGCGGGAAGTTCAGCGCCGTGCCCTGCGTCTCCGCAATGTCCGCCGCCCATCCCGCGTGGTTCTCGAGCTTGTCCACTGACAGCCCCAGCACCTTGACCCCGCGCTTGTCGAACTCCGGCTTCAGCTTGGCCGTATAGCCCAGCTCCGTCGTGCAGACCGGCGTAAAATTCTTCGGGTGGCTGAACAGCACGGCCCAGTGCCCGTCGATGTAGTCGTGAAAGCGGATCTTGCCCTCAGTGGTTTCCGCCTCGAAATCGGGCGCCACGTCGCCGATCAGAATTGCCATGATGAAGTCCTCGTCCGGGCCATTCGGCCACTTGTGTTGCGTGCTTTGAAATATCGTCCCCCAACCGCCGCAAAGCAGCTTCGGCAGAGGGAAATCTTTTGCCTATTGCCGGCGGTCAGCGTGAAGCGGTTGCGCATCCGCCCGTTCCCGCGCAACCGGGTGCAAAATCGCCCGCTCAGTTCGCCGCAGGTCTTGCTGGCGCGCCCTTGGTCCAAGTGACATCCCGGCCCGTCAGCTGCACCACCGACAGCGACATCTTCCCCGATCCCTGATGCAGTTCCCGGGCATGGGCGAGATAGATCAGCGCGTTGTTCTCGGCGTCGTAGATGCGTGAAACGCGCAGGCTCTTCCAGATCAGCGAGCGCGCCTGCTGGAAGATCTCCTCGCCACCCTTGCCGAGGTTAATGTCGCCCACGGTGATCGGCCCCGCCGCCGTGCAGTCGACTGCGGAGTAGGACGGATCTTCGAACCAGTTTCCCTGCTGCAGCCGGTCAATGAAGGAGCGGTTGAAATACGCGACATGGCAGATCACCCCCCCCACCTCCGGGTCGGCCACCGCTTCTACGGAGATGTCGTTGCCCGTCCAGTCGACGCCGACATTGCCCACCTGGTTGTTGCCGCAGGCGGCCAGCGGCAGGGCGAGGAGAAGCGTGGCGGCAGCGAAAAGTGGCTTCTTCAATATGGCCTCCTGGGCGGGTAGCTACTTCTTATGGACCGCCATGTGGTCCCGCTTCGTGCCCTGCGCAAGACCTAGCGGCGCGAGCGCTGGAGGCGGCGCTCCAGCAGGCGGATCAGCAGCGAAAGTCCGATGGTCATTGTGAGATAAAGGAATGCGACGACATTATAAGTCTCGAAGAACTTGAACGTTCCCGCCGAGTACACCTTGCCGATCTGCGTGATGTCCTGCACGCCGAGCGCGGAGACCAGCGCGGAATCCTTGATCATCGACACGAGGTCGTTGCCGAGCGGCGGCAGGATGGTGCGCAGCGCCTGCGGCGCAACCACCAGCCGGAAGGTCTGCCACGGGCTGAGGCCCAGCGCCCGCGCCGCCTCCACCTGGCCCTTGTCGATGGCCTCGATGCCGGCCCGGAAGATTTCGGCGATGAACGCCGCATAGCACACGGTCAGCGCAACGATCGCGCGCCAGGTGAAATCGAAATCGCGGACCCTGAGCGGCTCCATCCAGCCCTGCCGCGTCAGCGGCGACAGCATGACGTTGAGCGCGTCGATGATCCACGGCGCGCCGACGAACGCCACGTAGAACAGGAACACCAGCACCGGAATGCCGCGCACGATCTCGACATAGAACGTCGCCATCTGGCGCAGCAGGTAGATGCGCGAGGTGCGCGCCAGCGCTATCAGCAGCCCCAGCAGAGCCGCCAGCCCGAAAGCCACGAGCGTCACCCAGATCGTCGTGACAATGCCGCCCGACAGCGCCGTGAGGATCTGCGCATAACCCCGGTCGGAGACGATGGCCCACAGACCCACGACCCCGAGCAGCGCCGTCAGAAGCAGCCACAGCGGGAACTCGCGGCGCACCCGGCGCGGGGGTTCAGACATCGGGAAAGCCGCCGCGAACGGTGCCTCGCAGGCGCCGCGGCGTCACTGTGCCGAAGTGTACTCGTAGAACCACTTGCGGTTGAGGCCGTCGATCGTGCCGTCCGCCTCCATTGCTGCCAGCGCGGCGTTGACCGGGCCGGTCAGGTCGGAACCGGGCGTCAGGATGAAGCCGAACTGGTCCGAGCCGACAGGCTCGCCGACCGTCTTGAACACGCCCGGATCGGCTCCGATGTAGCCATCGATCGCGGCGCGGTCCATCAGCACGACATCGACGTCGCCCGCCTTCAGCGCCTGCACCGACGCGCCGAACGTGTCGAACAGTTTTATGCGCGGGTTCGATTCATTGCCGTCGAGCAGGTCGTAGACGGCGGCGTAGAAATTCGATGTGCCGGCCTGCGCGCCGATCAGCAGGTCGGTGTGCGCGGCAAAGCTCTCCTTGCCTGCGACGCGCTCTTCGGCGGCGCGCACCAGCATGAACTGCTCGGACGTCATGTAGGGGGCGGAGAAATCGACCTGCTGCCTGCGTTCGTCGTTGCTGGTGATGCCGTCCATGCCGATGTCGAACTGTCCCTGCCGCACCGCCTCGATCATCAGGTCCCAGGCGACGAGGTTCCACTCCACCTTGGCGTTGAGCCGTTTGGCGATCTCGTTCATCGCATCATACTCCCAGCCGATGCCCTGGCCGGTCGCTGGGTCGGCGAAGTTGAGCGGGGTATAGGCGTTCTCGGTCACCGCCTTGATCGTGCGGCCCGCAAGGTCGGGCAGTGTCTGCGCCATGGCAGGCATGGCAATGCCAAGGGCGGCCACGAAGGCGATGGCGAGCTTGTTCATGGTGCGGCGGACTCCTCTTTGCGATGGCAGGGCAACACACAGCTCCCCGCGACAATTCTCGCGGGGAACCTGGCAATCGTCCAGCCCTGTGTGGGTGTGGCGCGGTCAGCCTTCGACGGCTGCGCCCGGGCCGTTCTTCTTGACCGAGTTGATGCAGTTCTTGCTGGAAGATTTCGACTTGTAGGTCTCGGAGCGGACCATCGTTTCATTGTTGGCCGCAACGAAGCGGACAAACGTCTGTCCGTCCTTGGAGGCGGCGATCTCGAAGCGGTAGCCAGTGCCCGTCTCGCCCTTGGTGAGGTCGACGACGGCAGCGCCGGGCGCGTTCTTCTTGATCGAGTCGATGCAGTTCTGCGCGCTGTCCTTGGACTTGTAGGTCTCGG
>Ga0073904_10001224_pt1 | contig 19107 bp, 12 predicted proteins | sample KloWWTrecipitate_FD_66668 | JGI IMG/M metagenome (GOLD analysis project Ga0073904, IMG submission 66668) | Active sludge microbial communities from Klosterneuburg, Austria, studying microevolution and ecology of nitrifiers - Klosterneuburg... | ecosystem: Engineered > WWTP > Aerobic digester >... | reverse complement strand
TGATCGCCGCGGGCCTGCTGTCGGGAACGGTGACACCGGCACGCGCCGGCGAGCAGTTCACCGCGCTTGCCGAAACGCTGGTGCAGCACCTGTTCGCCGCGGTGTGCCGCGAATTCGAGAAGCGGCACGGCACGGTGCCGGGTGGCCGCGCGGCGCTCCTCGCCTTCGGCAAGATGGCGAGCCGCGAAATGACCGCGACCTCCGATCTCGATTTCATCCTGCTCTACGATGCCGAAGGTGGGGCGGAAGAGTCGAACGGCGACAAGCCGCTGGCGACGTCCCACTATTACGCGCGCCTCACCCAGCGGCTGGTCGCGGCGGTCACCGCGCCGACCAGCGAGGGCGTGCTCTACGATGCCGACATGCGGCTCAGGCCCTCCGGCAATGCCGGGCCGCTGGCGACCAGCCTTCCCGGCTTCGTCAGCTACCATCACGCCGAGGCGTGGACGTGGGAGCACCTGGCGTTGGGCCGCGCCCGTGTCGTCGTCGCCGAGGACGGCCTCGGCCCGAAGGTGGAGGCCGTCGTCGAGGAGGTGTTGTCGCGGCCGCGCGATGTGGCGAAGACCATCGACGATGTGGTGGAGATGCGCGAACGCTTGGCACGCGATCGCCAGCAGCGCCATCCGTTTGACCTGAAGCTCGCGGCCGGGGGCCTCGTCGATATCGAGTTCATCGCGCAATCCGCCCAGCTCGTCGCCCGCGCCCGGCTCGGCCTGCCGCAGGCCTCGACGGCCGCGACGCTGGTCCGCATGGGCGAGGTGGGCCTGCTGCCCGAGGCCGAGCGGCTCGTTGCCATCCACGCGACCTATTCGACGGTTCTGCAGGTGATGAGCGCGGCGCTCGCCGACCCCTTCAAGGACGAAGGTTGGACCGGCGCCTTCCGCGAACACCTCGCCCGCCAGACCAACACCCCGACTTTCGAACGCCTGTCCGAAGACCTCAAGGAAATGCAGTCGGAGGTGAGCGCCGCCGCCGCCGCGTGGTACGAGCGGGCGCGGGCGTTATAAGGCTTTCGTGAAAAACTTATAACTGGACGGAGGGGTGGTTTCGGGCTATAAGTTTCGCGCAGAAAACTTATAACTGGTCCGATGAAAGAGCTCGATCTCGTCTACCGTACCATGTACGCGGAGCTGCTCCAGCGCAGCCTCGATGGGGCTTTTCACGCCGATTTCGACGGCGCGAAGGGCAACTTCGTCACCGTGCCGGTGAAAGGCCGCGACTTCTGGTACTTCGACGAGAAGACCGATGCGGGCACCAAGCGCCGCTACGTGGGGCCGGCAAGCGATCCGGAAATCCAGCGCCGCGTCACCGAGTTCAAGGCGATCAAGGACGACATAAGGGCCCGCAGCAAGCTTGTCTCGACGCTGGTGCGCGAGGCGCGGCTGCTCCCCCCGGAACGGGTGACGGGCGACGTTGTCGCCGCGCTTGCCCAGGCCGGGCTGTTCCGGCTGCGGGGCGTGCTCGTCGGCACGGCCGCCTATCAGGTCTATTCGGGCTATCTGGGCGTCCGGCTGCCGTCGGCCGCGATGCAGACCGGCGACACCGACCTGGCGCAATCACATGCCCTCTCAAGTTCGGTCGGCGACACCATCCCGGACATGCTCGGCGTCCTGAAGGCGGTCGATCCGACCTTCCGGGCGGTCCCACATCGTCAGGACACGGCGCGCACCACCAAGTACAGGAACAGTAGCCGCTACGAGGTCGAGTTCCTTACCCCGAACACCGGCAGCGCCGACAATGACGACCGGGCCAGCCCGATGCCAGCGCTGGGTGGCACATCGGCACAACCGCTGCGGTTTCTCGACTACCTGATCCTGGAGCCGGTCCATGCCGTGCTGCTGCACAAGACGGGCATACCGGTGCTCGTGCCGGCGCCGGAGCGGTTCGCGGTGCACAAGCTGATCGTCGCTGCGCGGCGGCAGGCGGCCGGCATTTCAGCGGGCAAGCGGGACAAGGACATCGCGCAGGCCGGCAGCCTCATCGAAGCGCTGGAGCAACTGCGTCTGGGGTCCGCGCTCGCTGCGGCCTTCAGCGAAGCGTGGCAGCGCGGGCCGGGTTGGCGGGATGCGCTGCGTCTGGGGCTGGGCTATCTGCCCGACGCGTCGCGCCACCGTCTCGGTGTAATGCTTGAACGCGGGCTCGCGGACATGGGCGAAGACAGCGCTGCATATGCCGAACTGTTGGGCCCGCGCCCCTAGGCCGCCGCCCTCGGGCGCACTGTTGCGGACGTGGCGGCGGGGAGAGGCAGGGATATCGCCACGGTGGTGCCGAGGCCCGGGCGGCTGTCGATGGCCATGTGGCCGCCCGAGAGCTGCGCGATGGCGCGGGCGATGGCGATGCCGAGGCCGGCGCCCGTATTCTGGCGCGTGAGCGCGGAGTCGCCGAAGGCGAAGGGCTGCGACAGGGCGTCGAGCCGCTCCTGCGACATACCGATGCCGGTGTCGGTGACTTCAATCACAACGCCATCCGAGGCCGAGTAGGCGGCGAAGGAGACCTTGCCGCCCGCCGGCGTGTGGCGGATGGCGTTCTCGATAATGTTGCCGGCCATGCGTTCGAGCGCGAAGCGATCACCCACGACGCGCACGCCGGTGGCCGATCCGGGCATGAGTTTTACGCCGGCCTTGCGGGCCTCGCCGGCAAAGCGCCGGGCGATGGCGGTCATCATGTCGTCGATCTGGAACGGCTCGGGCTTCAGCGGCTTTTCGCCGTTCTCCAGTTCGACCAGTTCGAGGATGCGGGCGAAGAACTGCAACAGCCGTTCGCCCGAGGCCTGCATGTCGGCGACATAGCCGGCATAGCGTTTGTCGCCGAGCGGCCCGAACGTTTCCTGTTTCATCATGTCGGCAAAGCCGATGATGTGGTTGAGCGGCGTGCGGATGTCGTGGCTGAGATGGGCGAGGAACGAACTCTTCGAGCGGTTGGCCGCTTCGGCCTTGAGCTTTTCCTCGTGGTAGCGGCGGGCAAGCAGGCGCTGCTCCTCGCGCAGGGTGGAGAGCAGGTCATCGGTGCGGCGGCTCTGCGTCACGTCGGTGACCAGCGTGACGAAGCCGCCATCGGCAAGCGGGCGCTCGTCGATCATCAGGCACGAGCCGTCCTCGCGGTGCAACTCGAGCAGGCGGCTCGAGTCGTCGTCGCTGATGATGCTTGTGTAGCCGCCTTCGACCAGACGCGCGATCGAGGCATGATAGGAGGCGCCGGGCGCGAGTTCCTTGCGGTGCAGGTGCAGGCACTGGAGATACTGTGCGTTGCAGGCGATCAACCGGCCCTCTGCGCTCCAGCAGGCGGCGCCGAACGGCAGGGTGGCGAGCAGCGCCTCGTAGGGCGTCGCGCTGACCTGCCGGCGCGGACGGCGCACCAGCGTCACGCCGATCATCGCGAAGGCGAGCCCGAAGGCGCCGAGCCCGCGCTGCACGAGGCTGCCGACATCGGCCGGCGGAGCGGCGGGACCGGCAAGCGTCGTCATCGCCGTGCCGGTGTAGTGCCAGAGCGCCACCGGCTCGGCGGCGGCGACGTGCATCAGCTGGCGCTGCAGCAGGCGTTGCTCATCGAAGGTGCGCACGACATCGAATGTCACCGACAGGGCGGCGCAGACCATCGCCGTCAGCCCCACCGCAGCGGTGATGGGCGAAACGCGATCGGCAAAAAATGAGACGAGGCGTGCCACTGCCGGTTTCGGCTCCCGAGCTTCTGTTTGGGAAAAGCCGAATCCATTCGCTTCGACGCCGGATGTCTCCGTCGACCGCATACAATTCTCCGCCGCTTCAGATTGGGGGCGACCCGACCACACTCTGCCCCGCGGGACCGACATTGAATCGGCGATTCACCTCTGTCCAGAGGGGGTTAGGCGGCGCCGCGTACGGCGCCGAAAATTCGTGAGTCAGATGAGTCACTTAGGGGGCGAGAAAAATTCTTTCCCCTGTAACGAAGCGTTAACCAGCGAGCGTCCGGGCGAGGATGTCGGCTGTGTTGCGGCTGAGCGAAGCTGATTCCTGCAGCGATTTCAGCGCGGTCTCAGCGTAGGCTCGCCGTTCGGGCTCAAAGCTCTGCCAGATGCGGAAGGCGGTCAGCACGCGCGCCGCAACCTGCGGATTGCGCCCGTCGACATCGCGCACGAACTCGGTGACGAGGCGGAAGCCCTCGCCATCGGCCCGCGCGAACTGCGTCGGGTTGTTCATGCCGAAGCTCGCCATCAGCGCCCGCAACCGGTTGGGGTTGGTCTTGGGGAAAGCCGGGTCGGCGAGGATAGCGCGGATCCGGTCGATGACACCAGTGTCGGGCGCCAGGGCATTCAGCGACAGCCACTTGTCGAACACCAGCGGGTCGGCCGTGTACATGGTCCGGAAGTCGCCGAGCAGGGCGGGTGCGTCCGGTGTCCAGGCGGCGACCACAGCGGCGAGCGCCGCGAAGCGGTCGGTCATGTTGGTGGCCTTCTCGTACTGGGCGCGGGCGAGATCGGGCCCGACAGGCGTGCCGCCAACCACCAGCAGCGACAGTGCCGCATTGCGCAGCGCGCGCTGCCCGGCCTGCCGGAAGTCGGGGGCATAGGGCGCGTCGCTGGCGTTGGCGTGGTAGATGGATTCGAGCGTGTGCCCGATGCGGCCCGCAATCGCCGCGACCAGTGCGTTGCGCACCTCGTGGATGCGGTCGGGATCGATGTTGGTGCCGATCGTACGCGCCACCAGCGTTTCGGCCGGCAGCGCCAGCGCATTGGCCTTGAAGGCGGGATCGAGCGCGTCGCTGCGCACCGTGTCCTCGAGCGCCAGCGCGAAGGCCTGCACCTTCTGCGCCGTCCACGGATTGCCGGCGACGGCATTGACCATCAGCTCCATCGCCACGTCCTGCAGCGCCTGCCAGCGGTTGAACGGATCGCTGTCATGGCGGGCGAGGAAAAGCTGGTCCTCCTGCGTGGCGTTGGAGACGATCCGGACCGGGGCCGAGAACTCGCGGAACAGCGAGGGCACCGGCCGGCTCGGAACATCCTCGAAACGCAGCGTCACGCGGTCGGAATCGAGGACGATCAGGTCGTCCCGCACCTCGCCGCCCGACACCTTGCTCCACTCCATCGGGCTGCCGTTCGGACCGATCAGCCCGAACCTGACCGGCAGCACCATCGGCTGCTTGTCGGGCTGGTTGGGGGTGGGATCGATCTTCTGGCTGATGCTGAGGGAGTACGATTTGGTCGCTTCGTCATAGTGGTCGGTGACGGTCGCCACCGGCGTGCCGGCCTGCAGATACCACTGGCCGAAATGCTTGAGATCGACGTCGTTCGCATCCTCGAAAACGGCGAGGAAGGCTTCGATTGTCGTCGCCTCGCCGTCATGCCGCTCGAAGTAGAGATCCATGCCCTTGCGGAACCCGGCCTCGCCGAGCAGCGTCGCCAGCATGCGGACGATTTCGGCGCCCTTTTCGTAGATCGTCGCCGTGTAGAAGTTGTTGATCTCGCGATAGTGGTCGGGCCGCGCCGGGTGGGCGAGGGGACCCTGATCCTCGGGGAACTGCGTGGCGCGCAGGGTGCGCACGTCCTCGATGCGCTTCACCGCGCGGCTGCGCTCGTCCATCGTGAATTCCTGGTCGCGATAGACTGTCAGCCCTTCCTTAAGGCAGAGCTGGAACCAGTCGCGGCAGGTGATGCGGTCGCCCGTCCAGTTGTGAAAATACTCGTGAGCGATGACGCGTTCGATCGAGCCGTAGTCGGCATCGGTCGCCGTCTCGGGACGGGCGAACACCAGCTTGTCGTTGAAGATGTTGAGGCCCTTGTTCTCCATCGCGCCGAAATTGAAATCGGAGACGGCGACGATGTTGAAGATGTCGAGATCGTATTCGCGCCCGAAGCGCCGCTCGTCCCACGCCATCGAGCGCTTGAGCGAGTCCATCGCGTAGTCGCACTCGCCTTCCTTGCCGTGCTCGCAATAGATGCCGAGCGCCACGGTGCGGCCCGAAGCGGTGACGAAGTGGTCGTGGATCGAGCCGAGGTCTCCGGCAACCATGGCGAACAGGTAGGACGGCTTCGGGAACGGATCTTCCCACACCGCAAAATGCCGCCCGTCGCCAAGCACGCCCTTGTCGATGAGGTTGCCGTTGGCGAGCAGCACCGGCGCCAGCGCCGGATCGGCGATCATGCGCACCTTGTAGCGCGCCAGCATGTCGGGGCGGTCGGCATAGTAGGTGATGCGGCGAAAACCTTCCGGCTCGCACTGCGTGCACCACGTCCCGTTGGAGCGATAGAGCCCCATCAGCCGCGTATTGCCCTCGGGGTTGAGGCTCACTTCGGTATCGAGCACGAAGCGCTTCACCGGCGGCTCGTAGATGGTCAGCCCGGTGCTGTCCTCCTCGTAGGCGGTGAGCGCCAGCGGCAGCCCGTCAATGGCGATGGACTGGAGCTTCAACTCGTCCCCGTCGAGCACCAGCGGGGTGCCGGCCGGCGTGCCCTCGCGTGGCACGATCGTCAGCTGCGCGCGCACCTGCGAAACATCCGGCGCGAACGCGACTTCGAGGCTCACATGCTCGATGATGTACGGGCTCGGCGCGTAATCCTTGAGATAGATGGTTTGCTCGTTCTCGCCACGCATGCACCCGCTCCGCATTATCAATCGGCAATACTGCTTGTCCGCGGTCTACAATGACCGGGCGGGAAGGGAAACCGCAATGGGGGAATGGCTCCCTTGCGGCGGCCCGCTCGCTGTTGCTTCCCGGTGACAGCCGAATCCCGCGCATCGTGTATTCTGCGCGGCTGGCAACCGGTGACCAGTCACAGTCCTGTCAATTTGCAGCGATATGGCCACCGCCGGTCCGTCGGCCGCACGTCCGCCCGTTTCGGGGATGTGCGTCATCCAGAACATTCGCATACCGCGCTGCGCCGCCTCATCCAGAGGCCGTGGCCGCGTCGCCGCCGCCCGAGGGAACTGACATGAGCCTGTTCAGCTGGTTTGAAACGCGCCTGAATCCGTATCCGCTCGATGAGCCAAGCGAGCCGCCGCGGAGCCTCGTCGCCTTCTGCCTGCACTACAGCCAGGGCGCGAAGAAGTGGCTGGCGCTGATGGCGGTGACGAGCGCCCTCATCGCGCTGGGCGAGATCATGCTGTTCTCGTTCATCGGCGATATCGTCGACTGGCTGTCCTCGGCCGACCGCACGACGTTCCTTCAGACCGACGGCTGGAAGCTGTTCGCCATGGCGGCGGTGGCGATGCTCATCCTGCCGTGCCTTTCGCTGATCAGCGCGCTCACCATGCACCAGACGCTGCTCGGCAATTTTCCGCAGCGCATCCGCTGGATGGCGCACCGCTATCTGCTGCGCCAGTCGATGACCTATTTCCAGGATGAGTTTGCCGGCCGCATCGCCGCAAAACTCATGCAGACCTCGCTCGCCGTGCGCGAAGTGGTGATGAAGATCCTCGACATGCTGGTCTATGTCACGGTCTACTTCACCGGCGCCGTGCTGCTTGCCGCGAGCGCCGACTGGCGGCTGGCGCTGCCGTTCCTCGTATGGGTCGTGCTCTATGTGCTGATGGGCCGCTATCTCGTGCCGCGCATCGGCAAGATCAGCCAGAAGCAGGCCGATGCCCGCTCGCTGATGACCGGCCGCATCGTCGACAGCTACACCAATATCGCGACGGTGAAGCTGTTCAGCCATTCCTCGCGCGAAGAGGAATACGCCAAGGAGGCGATGGACCAGTTCCTCGGCACCGTGCACGGCCAGATGCGGCTGTTCTCGCTGCTGCATGTGTGCACCAACGTGCTCAACGCCGCGCTGCTGACCTCGGTTGGCGGCATCGGCATCTGGCTCTGGCTCAATGGAAACATGCTGCCCGGCGCCATTGCGGTGGCGCTTGGCCTCGTCATGCGCTTCCAGGGCATGAGCCAGTGGGTGATGTGGGAAATGTCGGCGCTGTTCGAGAACATCGGCACCGTTAAGGACGGCATTTCCTCGATCTCGCTGCCGCGCATCGTCTCCGATCCGCCGGGGGCCAAGCCGCTGGTGGTGACGAAGGGCGATATCCGCTTCGATCACGTCCGCTTCCACTACGGCAAGCAGAAGGGCGTCATCGAGGACATGAGCCTGCACATCCGGCCGGGCGAAAAGATCGGCCTCGTCGGCCGTTCCGGCGCCGGCAAGTCGACGGTCGTCAACCTGCTGCTGCGCTTCTATGACCGCGAAAGCGGGCGCATCACCATCGACGGCACGGACATCGCCACGGTGACGCAGGATTCGCTGCGCGCCAATATCGGCGTTGTCACGCAGGACACCTCGCTGCTGCACCGCTCGGTGCGCGAAAACATCGTCTACGGCCGCCCCGATGCGACCGACGCTGAAATGATCGAAGCGGCGCGTCTCGCCGAAGCCGAGGATTTTGTCGGCGGCCTGCGCGACCTGCAGAAGCGCGAGGGCTACGACGCCCATGTCGGCGAGCGGGGCGTCAAGCTCAGCGGCGGCCAGCGCCAGCGCATCGCCATCGCCCGCGTGCTGCTCAAGAATGCCCCGATCCTCATTCTCGATGAGGCGACTTCGGCGCTCGACTCCGAGGTCGAGGCGGCGATCCAGAGCCAGCTGCAGGTGCTGATGCAGGGCAAGACGGTGATCGCCATCGCGCACCGGCTCTCCACCATCGCGCAGATGGACCGGCTGATCGTCATCGACGAGGGCAAGGTGATCGAGCAGGGCACCCACGCCGAACTTCTGGCCACCGGCGGGCAATATGCGCGCCTGTGGGAACGCCAGTCTGGCGGCTTCATCAACCCCGACGACGCGGATGAGAAGATCGGCGTCGCCACATCTGGCGCGGAAATCGGCGCTGCGGCGGCAGCGGGGTAGGGATCAGAGGTGGCCGGCATTGCGCTTGCTGCCCCACCCTCGTCCGCCCTTCGGGCACCTTCCCCCATCGAGGGGGAAGGCGATCGAACCGAGAGCTCTCAGTCACGCCCCTTGATGGGAGAAGGTGGCCCCGGCGGAAGCCGGGGTCGGATGAGGGTGGGGCCGCACGCTGTGGCGCCTCCATTCCCCTTACCGCAATTTCACGTTGCCGCCGGAACGTTTACCGCTAAGACTTGTTGGCAAAACAAAAAGCACGCCATGACCATTCTCGCTCCCATCCATCGGCTGTTCGAATCCTGGGTCGAGCCGTTCCGCAAGACGGACACCCTCGAGCCGCCGGCCACGACCTGGAAGTTCTTCTGGTTCTACATCCGCCAGGCGAAGCTGCCGTTCCTTGCGCTGCTGGTGCTGGGCGGGCTGGTGGCGCTGGTCGAGGCGGCGCTGTTCTACTATGTCGGCCGCATCGTCGACATGCTCGATGCCTCCAACCAGGCGCAGGGCTGGACCGGCCTCATCGATCGCTACGGCACCGAGTTGATGTGGATGCTGGTGGTGACGCTGGGCATCCGCTTCATCATCACCTGGCTTTCGGCCACGGTGGAAGAGCAGACGGTCAACCTCGGCTTCTACAACCTCGTGCGCTGGCAGGCATACGCTCACGTCATCCGGCAGAACCTCAGCTTCTTCCAGAATGATTTTGCCGGCGCCATCGCCTCAAAGGTCTGGCAGTCGGGCAGCGCTGTGGGCGACTTCATGGTCAGCCTGCTGCAGGTCGTGTGGTTCATCCTGATCTACACCGTGACCACCGTCGTGCTGGTCGGCCAGCTTGACTGGCGGCTGTCGGCGGCGGTGATCCTGTGGGTCCTCGCCTTCGCCGTGCTCGCCCGCTACTACGTCCCGCGCATGCGGAAGTTTTCCGCTGCGGCGGCCGAGCAGGCGTCGGCTCTGACCGGGCGCGTGGTCGACAGCTTTTCCAACATCCAGACGCTGAAACTGTTTGGCACGCAGGACGGCGACGACCGCTTCGTGCGCAGCGGCTTCGACCGCTTCCTCGCCTCGATGACCAGCCTCGCGCGGACGCTCGTCGGCGTGCGCTCGGCCATGGGCATGCTGTCGGGCATCGCCATCGCCGGCATCGCCGCGCTGTCGGTGCACCTGTGGACCGAGGGGGTGATCACCGTCGGCGCGGTGGCCTTCACCACCGGCCTGATCCTGAGGCTCTACAACCTCCTCGGCCGGCTGATGAACCAGCTCAACGGCCTGATGCGCAACTACGGCACGGCGCAGAATTCTGCCGAGCTGATCGCTCGTCCGCTCGGCCTCATCGATGCGCCGGACGCGAAGCCGCTGGTGGTCACGAAGGCCGGCATCCGCTTCGACGATGTGACCTTCCACTACGACAACGCCCTGCCGGTGATCGACAACCTCGATCTCGACATCAAGCCGGGCGAGCGCGTGGGGCTCATCGGCCGCTCGGGGGCTGGCAAGTCAACCATCGTCAACCTGCTGCTGCGCTTCTATGACGTGCAGACCGGCAAGATCACGATCGACGGGCAGGACATCAGCCATGTGACGCAGGAGTCGCTGCGCGCCAATATCGGCGTCGTCACGCAGGATACCTCGCTCCTGCACCGCTCGATCCGCGCCAACCTCACCTATGGCCGCCCGGATGCGACCGATGACGAGATGTTCGCCGCCGCCGCGCTCGCCGAGGCCGATGAGTTCATCGAGCAGCTGATCGACCCCAAGGGCCGCACCGCCTACGACGCCTATGTCGGCGAACGCGGGGTGAAGCTTTCGGGCGGCCAGCGCCAGCGCGTCGCCATCGCCCGCGTGCTCCTCAAGGACGCCCCGATCCTCATTCTCGATGAGGCCACGTCTGCGCTCGACTCCGAGGTCGAGGCGGCGATCCAGAGCCAGCTCAAAACCCTGATGCAGGGCAAGACGGTGCTCGCCATCGCCCACCGCCTCTCGACCATTGCCGAGATGGACCGGCTGATCGTCCTCGACAAGGGCCGGATCGTGGAGGAGGGCACGCACGCCGAACTCATCGCGCTCGGCGGCCACTACGCCCAGCTCTGGGCCCGCCAGTCCGGCGGCTTCATCGACATCGAAGCCAGCGCCGCGGAGTAAGGCGAGGCCCCGCTTGGCAGCCATCGCGGCCCCGGCTAGCCTCCGTGCAACCACGGAGAACCGTCATGGCCCGCGCCGCCACGCCCTATTCCGAACTCGACCTCGCCGGCGACTACGCGCTCACCTCGCCCGTGCGCAAGACCAGGGCGGTGATCCGCCTCCCTGGCGATGTGCACACCGCGCTGCTCGATGCGGGGATCATCGAAGACCCGTATTTTGCCGACAACGAACAGGCGGTGATGTGGGTCAACCAGACCCCGTGGGCCGTCGAGCGGCGCTTCACCGCCAGCGAGGCCGATGTCGCCGGCTACCTCACGCTCACGCTCGAAAACGTCGACACGATCGCGACCGTCCGCCTCAACGGCGAGGTGGTGGCCCAAACGCAGAACATGTTCCTGCGCTACGACATCGATCTCAGCGGAAAACTCCGCGCGGGGGACAATACGCTGCGCATCGAGTTCGCGGTCGCCCGCGACGTGGCGTGGGAGCGCTCCAACGCGCATCCGTTCCCCATCCCCTTCACCTACAACTACAAGTCGAACGGCCTGCCGGGGGTGCCGCTCAACTTCATCCGCAAAGCCGCCTGCCACGCCGGGTGGGACTGGGGCATCTGCCTCCTCCCCATCGGCGTCTATGGCCGCATGGCCATCCGCCGCTCGCGCCTCGCGCGGCAGGAGAGCGTGCAGGTCGAGCAGGCGCACGGCCGCAGCAGCGTGGAGCTTTCCATCCGCACCATCGTCTACGCCTTCGCCGAAGGCTCGGTGGAACTGACGCACGAGATCGCCGGGCAGGTGATTGCCGACAAGCTCATGGTGCGCCCGGGCGAGAACGTCGTCACCCACACCCTCACCATCCGCAACCCAAAGCTCTGGTGGCCGAGCGGGCACGGCGAGCAGCCGCTCTATGAACTCGTCACCATCCTCGATGGCGAGAGCACCACCCGCCGTATCGGGCTGAGAAAACTCGAATGGATCGTCGAGAAGGACACGATCGATCATTCGTTCAAGGTCCGCGTCAACGGCCGCGACATCACCGCGATGGGCGCCAACTGGATCCCGGCCGACGCCATCCCCTCGCGCATCACCGAGCCGGTCGTCCGTGACCTGCTGGAGAGCGCGAAGGCGGTCAACATGAACATGATCCGCGTCTGGGGCGGCGGTCAGTACGAGCCGGATTACTTCTACGACATCTGCGACGAACTCGGTCTGCTGGTGTGGCAGGATTTCATGTTCTCCTGCATGAGCTATCCGTCGAACCGCGAATTCCTCGATGACGTGCGGCTTGAAGTCACCCAGCAGGTGCGGCGGCTCTCGCATCATGCCTCGATTGCCCTTTGGTGCGGCGACAACGAAGTCATCGGCTCGCTCACCTGGTACCCCGAGACCAAGGCGAACCCCGAGCGCTATCTCGCCAACTACGACCGGCTGAATTCGATGCTGCAGCGCATCGTCGAGGACGAAGACCCGGGCCGCCGCTTCTGGCCTTCGTCGCCCTCGCTCGGCTACCTCGATTTCTCCGATGGCTGGCACTCCGACACCCGCGGCGACACGCATTTCTGGCAGGTCTGGCACGAGGCCGCGCCGTTCGAGCGGGCCCGCGAGGTCAACCCGCGCTTTGCCTCCGAATTCGGCTTCCAGTCCTTCACCTCGATGAACGTCATCGAGAGCTTCGCCAACGAAGCCGACCGCAATCCGTCCTCGCCGGTGATGGAGAGCCACCAGCGCAATCCGGGCGGCAACGCGCGCATCCTCGAGACCATGACGCGCTACTTCCGCTTCCCCAAAGATTTCGACCAGATGGTGTTCCTGAGCCAGGTGCAGCAGGGCCTCGCCATCAAGACCGCCATCGAATACTGGCGCTCCACCAAGCCGCGCTGCATGGGCACGCTCTACTGGCAGATCAACGACACCTATCCGGTGGCAAGCTGGGCGAGCCTCGATTACGGCGGGCAATGGAAGCTGCTGCACTACATGGCGCGACGCTTCTACCGGCCGATCAGCGTCGTCGCCGTTCCGGTGGGCGATCGCGTCGAGATCAAGGCGATCAACGACACCGGCGCGGGCGAGGCCATCGGCGTCACCGTGCGCGCCGTGAGCATCGAGGGCCGCGAGCGAACCCTCCTCGACACGGTGGCCAAGACCACCCCCAACAAGGCGATCGTCGCCGGAACGGTGTATCTCGAAGCCCTGAAATCCGACGAGTTCATGCACATCGCCTGGACCGCCGCCGATGGCACCCCGCTCGGCGAGAACGACTTCTTCCCCCGCGCCTACAAATACTACGATCCCGCCCCGGCGCGGATCAGAGCCAGCTGGTCGGGCGGCGGCCGCGCGCCAATCCTGACGCTCAGCACCGATAAACCGGCCTTCTTCGTCACCGCCAGCGTCGATGTGCCGGGGTACTTTTCCGACAACGCCATCGTGCTGCTGCCGGGCCGTCCTGCGGAGCTCACCTTCACCCCGCGCCACGGGGCAAGAGTGAAGCAGAAGGCGCTTGCCGGAAGCCTCCGGCTGCGCCACCTTCGCGATACGTATTGAGGGAGGAGCCGCAAGTGACAGGCAAGATCAAGCGCAGCGAAGTCAACCGCATCATGCGCGAGGCGGACAAGTTCATTCGCTCATTCGGCTACATCCTGCCGCCCTTCGCCTACTGGACTCCCAAGGAGTTCAAGGAGCGCAAGGGCGAGGCGAAGAACATCATCAACGCCAACCTCGGCTGGGACATCACCGACTACGGGCTCAACGAGTTCGACAAGATGGGCCTGTTCCTGTTCACGGTCCGCAATGGCGACGCCGCCGACCTGCCCAAGGGCCGCGGCATGCTCTACGCCGAAAAGGCGATGATCTCGCGCGACGAGCAGTATTCGCCGATGCACCGGCACAACATCAAGGCCGAGGATATCATCAACCGCGGCGGCGGCACGCTGGTGATCGAGCTGTTCGGTGACACCGGCGGCAAGTGCGACACCACCAAGGGCGTCGAGGTGTACTGCGACGGCATCCTCAACAAGCTCCCGCCGGGCGGCAAGCTGCGGCTGAAGCCGGGCGAGAGCGTCACCCTCATGCCCAACGAGCATTGGCACGCCTTCTGGGGCGAGGGCGGGGACGTGTTCATCGGCGAGGTCTCGACCGTCAACGACGACAACACCGACAACGTCTTCGACGACCCGCGCATCGCCCGCTTCGGCGGCATCGAGGAAGACGAGGAGCCCTGGCACCTCCTGGTTTCCGACTACAAGACCTGGCTCGCCTGAGCTTTCGTTCGCATTCGAACCAATTCACGCCGCCCCGCCATTGACAGACGGGGCGGTGTGACTGTTCCTGCGGTCAGGCTGCCCATCTCGGCGGCCCGGACCTTCAAATGACTGCCACCACCCCAGCCGCTGTCGAGGACCGCCGGAATTTCGGCATCGGTCTGCTCGTCTTCTCCACGCTGTTTTTTGCGACGCTCGATACCTGTGCCAAGTGGCTGGCGCTGGCAGGGTTGCCGGCGTTCCAGATCGTGTTCGTGCGCTATGCCGTGCACCTTGCTCTGATCGTTGCCCTGTTCCTTCCGGTCCGCGGCTTCAAGCTCTTCCGCACCGGCGACTGGAAGCTCGAAGTGGTGCGCGGCCTGTGCATGGCCGGCATAACGCTGGCGAACTTTTATGCCCTGCAGTACCTGCCGTTGACCGTCACCGGCGCCCTGCTTTTCACCATGCCGCTGATGGTCTGCCTGCTTGCGGCCCCGATGCTGGGCGAGAAGGTCGGCTGGCGCCGCGCCACCGCCGCGGGCGTCGGGTTCATCGGCGTGCTGATCATTGTCCGGCCGGGCACCGAAGCCTTTCACCCGGCTGCGATCCTGTGCCTGTTCGGTGCCTTCTCCGGGGCGCTCTATGCCATCTTCACCCGCAAGCTGGCGGGCGTCGATTCCGCCGCGACGCAGACGACCTATGCGGGGCTCGTCGCGGTGATCGCCATCACGCCCTTCGCCTTCGATGGCTGGGTCTGGCCATCCGATGTCCCGACCTGGATCGCCTTCGTTGCCATAGGCATCGCGGGCGTGCTGGCCCAGCAACTGCACGCGATTGCCCACCGCCACGCCTCGCCGACCGTGCTCGCCCCGTTCAGCTACCTCCAGCTTCTCGGCCTCGCCGCGTCCAGCTGGTTCATCTTCGGACAGCCGCCCGACGTGTGGTTCTACGTGGGCGCGCCGATCATCATCCTGTCGGGCTTCTACATTTTCCTGCGCGAGCAGAAGCTCAGGCGCCAGCCCTCGCTGGCCCCGGTCGAGGAATGATGGTGAGCGTACGCCCAATCGAAGACCGCCGCCTGACGGCCATCGGCCTGCTCGTCATCGCCTACCTGTTCTTCACCATCATCGACAGTTGCGCGAAGTGGCTGGTCCAATACGGTGGCCTGCCGACGACTGAAATCGTCTTCGTGCGCTATGCGGGCCAGTTGCTGATTGTCAGCGCCATCTTTCTGCCCACGCGGGGCATGGAACTGGTGAGAACGCGCAACCTCAAGCTCGAAGTGTTGCGCGGTCTCTTCCTCATGGGCTCGACCATCGCCAACTTCACCGCGCTGATCTTCCTGCCGCTCACGGTGACGTCGTCGATCTCCTTCACCATGCCGCTGATGCTGTGCGCGCTGTCGATCCCGCTGCTTGGCGAGACCGTCGGCTGGCGGCGCTGGATGGCCATCCTCGTCGGCTTCGTCGGCGTCCTTATCATCGTTCAGCCAGGAACGAGCAGCTTCCACCCGGCGGCCTTCCTGTCGTTGCTCGGCGCCGCCTTTACCGCGCTCTATTTCCTGTTCACGCGCAAGCTGGCGGGCGTTGATCCCACCACGACGCAACAGTTCTATTCCGCCTTCGTCGCCACCATCTGCCTCATTCCGCTGGTGGTCTGGGGCGGCTGGGTCTGGCCGGCCAGCATCGTGGGCTGGTTCTGCTTTGGCACGATGGGCGCCGCGGCCCTTGTGGCGCACCAGCTCATCACGGTCGCGCATCGCTTTGCGCCCGCGACCGTGCTCGCCCCGTTCGGCTATGTGCAGATTTTCTTCATGACCGCGTCGAGCTGGCTGGTCTTCAACCAGCCGCCGAGCGTCTGGGTCTATGTCGGCGCGCCGATCGTCATCGCCTCCGGCCTCTACATCTGGATGCGCGAGCGCCAGCTCAGCAAGTCGATCATCACCGAGGTCGTGGCGCGCGACTAGACCACCGGCTTCGGCGCTTCGAGGTCCGCACTGCCTCGCCGGTTGGGCGAGAACAGGAACGCAGCGATGAAGCAGAGGCTCATCAGCAGCACGATGGTGGGCGCCGGCGCACTGTCGATGAAGAAGCTCAGATACACGCCGAGCAGCGAGCAGCCGAGCGCAACCGCAATCGCCGCCAGCACCATGCGCTCGAAGCGCCGCGTCAGCAGGAAGGCGATTGCCCCCGGCGCCACCAGCAGCGAGATGGCGAGGATGATGCCCACCGCCTTCAGCGCCGCGACGATGGTCAGCGACAGGATGGTCAAGAGTCCGTAGTGCAGCACCCGCGTCGGCAGGCCGATGGCGCCCGCCTGCTGCGGATCGAAGACGAAGAGCAGGAGGTCACGGCCGCGCGCCACCGCCACCACCGTCACGATCAGCGCGATGATGCCGGTCTCCAGCACATCGCCCCAGCCGATGCCGAGGATATTGCCGAACAGGATATGGTCGAGATGCACGTCGGTGCGGATGCGCGTGTAGAGCACGAGTCCCAGCCCGAACATGCCCGAGAACACGACGCCCATCACCGTGTCCTCCTTGATCCGGCTGTGTTCCTTGAGGAACCCCGTGGCCACGGCGCAGAACATGCCGGCCGCGAACGCGCCGATGGCGAGCGGGATGCCGGCGATATAGGCCAGCACGATCCCCGGCAGCACCGCATGCGAGACCGCGTCGCCCATCAGCGACCAGCCCTTGAGCACCATGAAGCAGGAGAGGATCGCCGCGGGCACCGCGATCAGCGCAGCGATGGCGAACGCCATCTGCATGAACGGGAACTGGAACGGCGCAAGCAGGTCCATCAATTGTCTCCCGCGAGGCTCTCGGCCGAGCGCCGCCGCGCCGCCAGCATCCCGTGCTTGGGGGCAAAGAAGAACGCGACGAGGAAAATCAGCGTCTGCAGCACCACGATAACGCCGCCCGTCGCCCCGTCGAGGAAGTAGCTCGCATAGGCGCCGACAAGGCTGGTGAGCGAACCGATCAGCACGCTGATGACGAGCAACCGCGGAAAGCGGTCGGTGAGGAGGTACGCGGTGGCTCCCGGCGTCACCACCATGGCGACGACGAGGAACGCGCCGACCGTCTGCAGCGCCGCCACCGTCGAGGCCGCGAGCAGCGCAAAGAAGATGACCTTCAGGAGGTCGGGATTGAGCCCGATCGAGCGCGCATGGTTCTCATCGAAGAACGCCACCATCAGGTCCTTCCACAGCAACAACAGCACCACCAGCGACACGACGCCGATGATGACGAGCTGCATCGTGTCCTCGGGGCTGATGGCGAGGATGTTGCCGAGAATGATGGTCTGCACGTCCACCGCGGTGGGCGACACCGAGACCATGAACAGGCCCAGCCCGAAGAACGAGGTGAAGATCAGCCCGATGATGGCGTCTTCCTTGAGCTTGGTGCGCTGGTTGAGGAACAGCATCGCCAGCGCCGCCAGTCCGCCCGACAGGAACGCGCCGACCGAGAAGGGCAGGCCCAGCATGTACGCGCCCGCAACGCCGGGCACGATGGCATGCGACAGCGCATCGCCGATCAGCGACCAGCCCTTGAGCATGAGATAGGCCGAGAGGAACGCGCAGACCCCGCCTACCAGCGCGCTGACCCAGATGGCGTTGACCATGTAGCCGTAGGAAAACGGCTCCAGCAACAGGTCCATCACTCGGTGTCCCGCGTGTGCTGGTGCCGCTTCTGGCCTTTTTCGCCATACATCACCAGCGGCCGCTCATCGTCGGAAAACACCGACAGTTCGCGCGGGTCGTTGTCGTCGTGCAGCCCGGTGCCGCCGAGCACGAAATGGCGCAGCACCCCGCCGAACGTATGCTCAAGGTTTTCGCGCGTGAACACCGTAGCCGTCGGCCCGTAGGCGAGCACGGTGCCCCTGACGAGGATCACCCGGTCGCAGAACTCCGGCACGCTGCCGAGATTGTGCGTGGACACGAGAATGACGCGGCCTTCGTCGCGCATCTCGCGCAGCAGGTTGATGATCGCTTCCTCGGTGGTCACGTCGACGCCGGTGAACGGCTCGTCGAGGAGGATCACCTTGCCCTCCTGCGCAATGGCCCGGGCGAGGAACACGCGCTTGCGCTGCCCCCCTGACAGCTCACCGATCTGGCGCTTGCGGTAGTCCAGCATGCCGACACGCTTGAGCGCCGCGTCCACCAGTTCGCGGTCGCGCGGGGAGGGGATGCGCAGCATGTTCATGTGGCCGTAGCGGCCCATCATCACCACGTCCTCGACCAGCACAGGGAAGTTCCAGTCGACCTCCTCGGACTGCGGCACATAGGCGACGATATTGCGCTTCAGCGCTTCCTTCACCGGCATGCCGAGGATTTCGACCTTGCCCCGCGCCACCGGCACAAAGCCCATGATCGCCTTGAACAGGGTCGACTTGCCGCTGCCGTTGACGCCGACCAGCGCGGTGATCGTGCCGGTCGGCAACGCAAAGCTCGCATTGCGCAGCGCCGTGTGGCCGTTCCGATAGGTGACGGCGACATCGTCGGCGCGCAGGCCCGATCCATCCTGCTGTAGCGCGGCTGCCGGGGCAGGGGATGCGAACTCGTTCACTCCGTCAGCCCCTTGGCAATGGTTTCAGTCGTGACCCGAAGCAGGTCGAGATAGGTCGGCACGGCACCCTTCGCATCGGTCAGCGAGTCCACGTAGAGCACGCCGCCGTATTTCGCCCCGGTCTCGCGCGCCACCTGCTGCGCCGGATCGGCCGACACCGTGCTTTCGCTGAACACGGCGGGGATGTGGTTGGCCCGCACCGCGTCGATCACCTTGCGCACCTGCTGCGGCGTGCCCTGCTGGTCGGCATTGATCGGCCACAGGTACAGTTCGCGCAGACCCAGATCACGTGCGAGATAGCTGAACGCCCCCTCGCTGGTCACCAGCCACCGCCGCTCCTCCGGCACCGCGGCAATGATCGCC
>Ga0073904_10001223_pt1 | contig 19112 bp, 15 predicted proteins | sample KloWWTrecipitate_FD_66668 | JGI IMG/M metagenome (GOLD analysis project Ga0073904, IMG submission 66668) | Active sludge microbial communities from Klosterneuburg, Austria, studying microevolution and ecology of nitrifiers - Klosterneuburg... | ecosystem: Engineered > WWTP > Aerobic digester >... | reverse complement strand
CATGCGCTGACCTGTGCGTCGCTTCGCTCCGACGAGTGATCAGCTTGCCCGGAATCGGCGATCACGATGACCGGACTGAGTGATCACCATGGCCGGAATACGCAGGTTGCCGCGCAACCGGGCGTCATCGTGCATCCTGCGCAGTATCCGCCCTCTGAGGACTACCACTTCAAGCCGCTGAACGAGCACGTCCAGGTGTTTCAGCGACCGTTTCGCATCGTGCAGGATGTCGTGATCGACGCATCGCCCCAGGCCCAGACGGCGCTGAAGGACGTGACCGCGCTGACGATCAAGGGCGTGCTCAATTACCAGGCGTGCGACGACAAGGTGTGTTTCACGCCCCAGACCGTCCCGCTCACGTGGACCGTGACTCTTCGGCCATTGGATCGCGAGCGCGCAAGGCCGTGACCGGGCGCCGCGCGTTCCTGCGGGCCGCCCTCGCGGGCGGCGCCTACGCGGTGGGCGTCGCTCACGGTTCCGCGCAAACTCAGGGAGGTCGCCGCATGCCTCGCATCATCGTCTGCGACGTCAACGAAACGCTGTTGGACGTAGGAGCGCTGGAGCCGCACTTCAAGGAGGCGTTCGGCGATGGCCGCGTCTTGCAGGAGTGGTTCGCCACCGTGCTTCTGTACTCTGAGGTGGCGACGTTGGCGGGTCCGTATGCTGAGTTCGCGAGCATTGGGGGAGCCGCGCTTGAGATGACGGCGAGCGCACGTGGTGTCACGTTGTCGGCGGCCGACCGGAGTCGGATTCTCCAGGGCATGTTGACGCTTCCGGCCCATCCCGATGTACGCGATGGACTCCAGACCATGCGGGACGCCGGACTCCGCCTTGTCACATTGACCAATTCCGCCCCGGCAGCGGTGCAGCAGCAAATCGCGAATGCCGGTCTCGCGACGTTCTTTGAGCGGTCCTTTTCCGTGGACGCGGTACGGCGTTTCAAGCCAGCCGCCGAAGCGTACCGGTCCGTGGCAGAGTCGCTCGGAGTTCCCGTAGACCAATTACGGCTCGTGGCAGCGCACGCGTGGGATGTCGTCGGCGCACTTCGTGCGGGATGCGCAGCCGCATTCGTGGCGAGGCCGGGGAAAGTCTTGTACCCGCTCGGTCCAAAGCCGGACATTACTGGTCCAGACTTTCGGCGCGTCGCCACACTGATCGTCGCAGCAGAAGCGCAACAACCGCCACGCTGACCGCCACAAACGTGGCGGGTGTCTCGCTCCATCAATCAACGTCAGAGGGCAGCAGAGACGCGACTATCGTCTCTTCGTGTGTTGACGGTCTGAACGGCGGACACGAGGTGAAACGGACCCTCGGGACCGAGAACGCGACGTTGGTCAGTCGGCCATCTGCTTAGCGCGTGATGTCGTGTGTGGCCATGAAGCGCACGTAGTCCTCCGCCGACACCGCGCCGAAGATCGTTCGCATCCGCGCGCCCGTCAGGGCCGACCCGCCGACACGCATCGTCGAACTTCTGTGCTCCGCTTCGAGCCGAGCGCGTCGCTCGGCCAGCGTCGCAGGCCCGCTAAGGTGCCGCGAGCCGCATGATTTGAGACTCAGTCTCGAAATTGATTGACGACTAAATTGTTTGTATGGTATTTCAAACGTACCATGGATACGTGGAAAGAATTCGAGGCGAACGAGCTTACCCATAGCGCCGCGCATCACCTCCTGGCGATTCACGAAGTCGGTCAGGCCTATGGCGGATGGGCGCGGGTCTCGGACATCGCGCGAGAGTTGAACATCACGCGAGGCAGCGTGTCGATCAATCTGCGTAGTTTGAAGACGCGCGGATGGGTCGAAACCGATGAACATCGACTGGTCAGGCTGTCGCCGACGGGTCTCAAGATCGTGCAGTCGATCATGGCGAAGCGCCTGATCGTGAAGACGTTTCTTCGCGAGGTGCTCGGTATCCCGGAGTCGGACGCCGAAATCGACAGCTGTAAGATCGAGCATCTCATCAGCCACTCCACGGGCCAGCGCCTCGCGGAGTTTGTTCGGTTCCTCACGTCCGGCGCGCCCGCGAGTCGCCAGCTCCTCAAGCATTTTCGCACGCTTCAGACAACGTGTCCGGACGACCACACATGTGAAATCTGCACGGGCCAATGCCTGATCGAGGAGCTTAAGCATGCGATCTAGCAAGCAGCCCGGCGATTCCTCCGTCACTCGCGATATCACCGACGATCTGAATCGGTTGATGGCCGAGGAAGTGGAGGCCTGTCTGCGGTACTTTCAGCTGCGCCTGCGACTTCGCGATCGGGATTACGCAGCCGCACAGGCGTTCTTCGAAGAAGCCATCAAGGAAACGATGGAACACGCTATGGCGATCGCACAGCAGATTCGATCGCGCGGCGAGACTCCCACGCTGCGCGTCAACCTCACACTCGGCGGTGGACCGGTGCGTCTCGAAGCCACTCTGGCCGAGGCACTGGAGGTTGAACAGCAAGCGCTCGACGCGTACACGGATCTGCTCCCGCGCGTGCTCGATGATCCCGCGTTGGCCGACTTTATCCGGAGCCAAGTGGAGGTCGAAACCGAACACGTACGGGCGATCCGCGAGTTCGCCGAGGCCAAGAGCACGATGAAGCTGGTGACGCCGCCGAAGACCAATTGCTGATCGATTGACGGTCGCGATTCGCATGCGATCTTCGAGGATGACGGCATGCGACGGAACGGCGACCGCTGGCTAACACTTGTTGGGGACGGACTCTTTCCGTGTGACGTCAGACATCCCTACGCACGCCTACGCGCCGCCGGACGGCGGCATCAATCATTTTCCGAGGTATCGAGATGCGACGACTGATTTCTTTTGTGTTGGTGACACTCGTGTACGGCATGGCGGTTCCCGTGCTGGCGCAATCGGCTGCTGGCGGCTCTGCTGATCCGCCGTCCGAGCAGCCGACGACGGCGAGGCCCGCGCCACAAACTCCCGGCGTTCGCCCCGGTGGCTACAACCTCGGCGACGTAGTGCGGGTCGGCGGATACGGCTCTATGCGGTTCGAAACCAACAACCTCGAGTCGCCGAAACCCGCCGGCTTCGACTTTCGGCGGTTCGTCCTGACGACCGACGCGACGCCGCACGAGCGCGTGCAGGCGTATGTCGAAATCGAGTTCGAACGGTTGGCCGAAATCGAAATCGAGCGAAGTGTGGAACGCTCGACTGGCGGCGCGAAGTTCAAGGAGGAACTGGAGGGGGGGAACGGCGGTGAGATCTCCATTGAGCAGATGTGGGGACAGTTCAAGTTTGGCAATCCGCTGTCGGTGCGCATCGGCCAGATTCTCCCGCCCGTCGGCCGCTTCAACATGACCCACGACGACGATCGCTGGGATATCCCCCGTCGCTCGCTGGTCGATCGTGGCGCACCGGTGCTGCCCGTTCACGCCGCGTGGACCGAACTGGGCGCCGGAATCCTGGGCGCCGCAGACATCGGCGCCACGGGCCGGCTGACATACCAGGCGTATGTGGTGAACGGCGCGCAACTCGATTTCTCGGTCGAAAAAGCATTGGAATCCGAAAACGGAGAACCCGGTGTGCTCAAGCTCGCGAGCGAGTTCTCACTCACACGCGGCCCGGTCAACGGCGAAGGAGGCACGCGTGCCGGCACATGGCGTGTTGGCTACAGCCCGACGTTGAGCTCGGAGATCGCCATCTCCGGCTACCATGGTCGCTATACGCCGGACTTCATGGCACCCGTGAGTGAGCGAATCAATGCGATCGGCATCGACGGCATCTTCCGTCGGGGAGCGTTCGCGCTGGAAGGCGAGTACATCCACAGCGACTTTGGAAACACGGACCGCGTCGTCAGTGCGTTCGTCGACAGCGTGACCGGGTCGACGGGAGCAGCGCCGCTGCCTGGCGCCGTTGGTACGGAGACGGAGTTCGCGCTCAAAGATCTGACACCGATGCGGCAGGGGTTCTGGATCGAAGCACGGTACCCATTGTGGCCCGCCGCCTGGCAGAACGGTCCGCTTGGCAAAGGATTCGAAAATCCGCGCCTGACGCCGGTTGTTCGCTATGAGCGCGTCACACTGAAAGACGCGATCGATGAGGTCGCGATCGAAGGCGGCGAGATCGAGCACGGTGACCGCCAGACGCTACGGCAGGAGCGCACGACGGTCGGCCTCAGTTATCGGCCGATTCCGAGCGTGGTGTTCAGTGTCGCCGTGGAACACAACCGGCGTCTCGAGGGCGGCATCCTGGTGTTCCCGCGTGGGACTGGCGCTGCTTCGTACACGTCCCTGATCACAGGAGTGGCGATAGGTTTCTGATGTCGGCGATGCGTGTCGTTATGCTCGTGAGCGGCTGTCTTCTGCTCGGCGCAGTGGCCATACCCACGGCGCAAGAGCAGACCGTGTACTTGACGCTCGATCAAGCGCCGAAGGCGCTGTTTCCCGGGGCTCAGATTGCCAGGAAGGACATTCCTGCAACCCCGGAGCTCCGGGACAAGATCAAGGCGAAACTCGGACGATTGCAGCCGAGTGTATGGGAGCCGTCGTACGTCACGTTCACCGCGAGTCAGGACAACAAGTCGGTCGGGTATGCGGTCGTGGTCGACGAGATCGGCAAAGTGAGCCCGATCACCTTTATCGTGTCGGCCACGCCTGACTTCAAGGTGCGAGACGTGTCCGTCATGGTCTATCGCGAGATCCGCGGCGGCGAGATCACCCAGCGACGGTTTCTGTCCCAATACAAAGGAAAGCGGGAGACCGATCCTATTCAGCTCGATCGCGACATCGTCGGCATCACGGGTGCGACGCTGTCCGTCCAGGGCGCGAATCGCGCAGTTCACAAGGCGCTGGCCATTCTGGAGCTCGTCTATCGATGACGGCAGCAGCACGCGTCGTCACGACTGCCCTCCTGATCGGGATCGCGAATCACGCGATCGGTGCGGCGACCGGGCTGCACGCACTGCGCTACGTGATGGGCACCTGGTGCGACCTTGTCGTCTTGAATTCGTCGCCGAACGCCGAGGCAGTTGAAGCGTCGTTCCAGGAAATCGCGCGGCTCGAACGCGTGATGAGCAACTGGGACGCGGCGAGCGAAGTCTCCGCGCTCAATGCCCGAGCGGGTAATGGACCGCAACCGGTGAGCACCGATCTCGCGGCTGTCGTACGTGAGGCAACGGACCTCTGTTCGTTGACGGCCGGCGCCTTCGACCCGACCGTGGGATCAGCCGTGCATGCCTGGGGCTTCGATACCGAGTCGCCGAGAAAACCGACGTCCGAGCGTGCACGTCAGGCGGCGTCCCCAGTCGGGTGCGACCGGATCAGGGTTCAAACCGAACCGCCCGCGATTGCGCTGGAGCGCGGCACGCGGATAGATCTTGGCGGCATCGGGAAGGGGTACGCTGTTGATCGCGCGCTCGCGGTTCTCCGCGCGCATGGCGTGACTCGCGCCAAACTCGATTTCGGATCGAGCAGCCTGGGATTCGTCGGACAGATCGATGGTGGCTGGCCGGTTGTGGTTGCTGATCCGCGCAATCGCGATCGGCCACTCGTGAGCTTTCGAGTCTCTGAAGGTTCAGTGAGCACCTCGGGGCAGCGCGAGCATTCGTTTATTCGCAATGGACAGCGGTACGGTCACATCTTCGATCCCCGAACCGGTCTGCCAGTCCAATCGCGTCTCTTGCTGGTCACGGTGATCGCGCCCGACGCTGGGCTTGCAGATGGTCTGTCCACGGCCCTCTTCGTAATGGGATCAACAGAAGGCGCCCGTCTCGTGTCGACATTGCCCGACACCGCCGCAATTTTTGTCGAAGAACGCGCTGGCCATGACGTCACGATCGTCACGGCTGGTCGCGTCGACGATTTGACGCGGCTCGATCGGTAAGCATGACCGGCTTCACCTATCGGGGCGCCGCCGTCAGCGTCAAGATTGCAGTCAGCGGATTCCTGATCCTTGCGATCGTCGGCCTGGGAGTCGCGGCGCTGCAAGTGTACGTCCGAACCGGTCTGACACCACAGGGCGCGCTCCTCCACTACCGTGGGAACGAGGCGACCCTGCAATATCCCATGAGCTTTCGCGAGCTGGTCGAGATCACGCACGCGCACGCATTTACCATTCCGCTCCTGGTCCTGGTGCTGAGTGCGGCGTTGACGCTGTCGTCAACGTCGGAGTCACTCAAGCGCTTCGTGACGCTGGCGCTGCTGACCGGGGCAGTCCTTGAGCTCGGATTGCCATGGCTTGTTCGGTATGGCCCCGGCTGGACGGTTCACCTGTTCATGCTGACCGGGGCGCTGCTCGGTGGAGGTGTCTTCGTCGCGGCCGGCATTCCTCTTTACGAAATGTGGGCGCCGCGGCATGCAAGAGACGAATAGCTGCGCGCACTGCATAACTGTCCCTGAAATTGTCCCTGCCAGCTCCCGAAACCTGACATCCAGAGCCAACAGCAGCCAAGTCGCTCTATTGAGGAAGTCGTTGAAGCGGGCGGATTTGCGAGGAAAAACGAAGATGGCCGACAGGCTGATCGGCGTTTAGCAAACCGCCGCCTTCAGCCTCTCGGCCACCTCACCGTACGGTCCATAAGTATAGGACGGATCGGCAGTTGCGAGACGGCCTGGATCTCAGGGACACCGGCTGTCGGGCGGTATTTCAAACCTCCGCCTTCGACTGGAAATTGTAGACGCAGAACGACTTCCATCAACTCGCGGCGAGAGCTCGATGGGCACAGTTTTCGGCACAGTACCAGCCGTCGGTTCCCATTCGCTCGATTATTCGGGCCACGATCCGTGGCTCGAATAATTGCCGCGGTCGGCTTGGCCGCGAGTGATCTGTGCCCAAGGTCTGCGCCCGCACGCTGTGCGCGACGCCCGCCCGAAGTGCCATCAGGTGACCGAAGCGTGGCCCTCAAACTGTCTTGTCGAATAGACACATTTAGTCGTTCTCGACTACTCTGATGGTGTGACCGCCAAGGACCTTCGGCGCTTGCTCAGGTCCCTCGGTTGCATCGAGACACGACAGCGCGGCTCGCATTTGCGAATCGAATGCGGGCAGTGTGTCACGACCGTTCCGGTTCATGCGCGCGAGGACATCGGCCCGGGCCTCCTGCGTCGCATCGATCGGGACCTGGAACGGTGCCTCGGGAAAGGCTGGTTGAAGAAGCCGTGAAGGCGTATCGAGTTGTCTATGAGCGAGACGAGTCCGGCTGGTGGGTGACCTCTGTTAAGGGGGTGCGAGGGTGTCACACCCAGGGTCGTACCGTGGATGAGGCTCGGCGTCGGGTTCGCGAAGCGCTCGAGCTCTTTGTCGACGGGGCCCGCAAGGCAACCTTGGTTGATGACGTGAAACTCCCGCGCGACGCGGCACTGGCGGTACGTGCTTACACGGCTCTGCGGAAGAAGGCGGAGCAGGAGCACCGACGAGCGGCCCTTGCAGCCCGACGAGCCGTGCGAGTCCTTCGAGCCGGTCGGCTCAAGATGAGCGCGCGTGACGCAGCTCGGTTGCTGGGTCTATCGCATCAGCGCGTGCACCAGCTGGCGCAGGACGAGGGTCGATAGCGGCTCCTCGAGCCGCTACGCCGGCAGCGACACGTTCAAGCGCTCACACGCCTTCGCGAACTCCTGCCTGAAAGCGTGACGGCGCCAGTATTGCTGGCGAAGGTCCAGCGCCCACTTCGTCAGCTCACCACCACGCCCGGCCGGTGCGGTTGCCACGCAGGCGGCCACGAGCAACGCGGCTTGGCCGTAGTGCCGCCGCCGGGAGTTGCCGAGAATGCCCTCGACTCGATTCTCGGCTGCCCCCGCATCCCATCGACCATCGCGTCCCTGTCCGCGTCTGTGAGTCTGGTGGTGGGATGGATCTTCTCGGACACCGCGCGAGCGCTCGCGCAGCCTTCTTCCGGACGACTGCGGGAGCATCGCCGTCCGCACAACGAGGTGGCGCGTAAGCCGAGTGAGGGTGGGGACGGCGCGCCACGCCGCTTCCAGACGCTTCGCGAGATCGCCGCGACCAAGCTCCCGAGCGGCCAGCGCCCATGGTGACTTCCCCATTCGGCCTTCGACGGACGGAACCGCTCCAGCCGTTTCGCCCACAGCGGCAAGAACGCCGTCAGGTCCGGAAGCACGCCAGCCGAGACGGCTTCCATGTCCTTGATGGGATCGGAGAGCGTGCCGACCCCGTCTACCTGCCCGATCGCACGCAAGACCGCGTCGGCGCGCTCCGCGAGCGGCGTCGTGGTGTACACGCTAACCGCGTATTGGGCCACGCACGCCTGCGCGTCGACGCCCAGGACATCCGTAACACATTCTTCCTGACCGAGATCGATTTCGACATCGGCGATCGGGAGAAGAATCGTCTCGAAAACGGCCCGGGCGGTGGCGTGGTCTCCCGCGTGAAAGGCCTTCGTGACACGTCGGAGGTGTTCGGTGACGTCGTACGGGTCCGCGTAGCCGAGCTGGCGCGCCGCATCGGTGAACGACCGCGGCTTGCTCGACGATGCGCGGTGACGGAGACGTCGGCTTCCATCCGGCCGTGCCCTTGGTGGCGCGGGCCAGAAGCGTTTCGACGACCGTCGTCTTCACGTCTTCGCGGAGCCCGCGCAGCACGACTCGCCTGGCGGCCCGCAGCTCCGGCGGCGTCATCGCATCCAGCGCGCGGTCGATCTCCGACTCTCGAATCGCCGGCGTGGCTGTCGCTCGCTGGGCACCGCGGGCCTTCCTGACCATGGCGAGCGCCAGGATAGCGCACGCAGGCGAAGCCCGCTGCCGCACGTAGAATGCTACTTGTTGGGTTCAACGCGATGGACGGTGCACCCCTCCTCGTCAATCAACAGTCGCCCGCCGAGCAGAACGGTCTGCCGTGGTGGTTGACCAAACGCATCGTGCCCGTCGTGCACTTCATCATGCAACGTAATCAACTGCTCGGCCTCGCCAGGCGGGTCGAACTGTCACGGTCGGACGTCGGCGCCACCGGCCCGACGTCGCCGGGGAAGAGCGAGGCGGCATGACACCAACCGCATCCATTCGAGCCGCCCTCCGATGGTCTGCGGCCGGCATCGGTCTGGCAGCCGGTGCCTACACCGCCTATGTCGGCGTCACGTGGCTTCGCTACGGACACCCGGCGGATGCAGCCAGCCCGGAGGAGCAGGACGAGTTGCTCGACAGGTTCATGCCCGTGTACGAGGTAGGCGAACGTCATCACGTCCGCATCTCGGCGCCGGCCGCCCTCACCCTCGAAGCGGCCAAGGAGATGGACTTGCTCCAGGCGCCCGTCGTCCGTGCCCTCATCCGAGGGCGCGAGCTGATTCTCGGCGCGACGCCCGACGACCAGCCACGGCCGCGAGGGCTGGTCAAGGAGATGAAGGCTCTCGGATGGGGTGTCTTGGCCGAGATCCCCGACCACGAGATCGTCGTGGGCGCGGTCACGCAGCCCTGGGAAGCCAGCGTCGTGTTTCGCGGGGTGCCGCCGGACGAGTTCGCGGCGTTTGACGAGCCGGGGTACGTGAAGATCGTGTGGACGCTGCGCGCCGATCCCGTTGGAGAGACCGAGTCCGTGTTTCGCACGGAAACCCGCGTCGTGTCGACCGACCCAGCAGCGCGGGCCAAGTTTCGACGATATTGGTCGCTCTTTTCTCCGGGGATCATACTGATTCGATGGGCATCCCTCATGCCGCTCAAGCGAGAGGCTGAACGTCGCACTCGCGAGGGCCGACCTGATTAAGGTGGTCTCTCGAACATGCTGATCGACGAATTCCTCCCCGTCTACCCCGTCTAGTCAACGGCGTTCTCGAGGTCACCCGGGAAATGGCCGAGGGGGCCCAGCGACGCATTGGCGGTACGCGGAGCAGGCGTGGCGCCGCCGACGCCTCGGCTTGTTCTATGGGGGCCAACAGGTCTATAAGGGAAGGTGGCGCCGACTCGGGGCCAGGTGACTCCGGCCCGGCTCGAAGCCGGTCACCCCGTGCACCGTCACGAAAGCGACAACCAGAGCGGACCAGACCCACCCGCCCGGGCCGACGTTGGCGCAGGCGGGCCGAAGGGCGTCGGTCAGATGTGAGGGCACAGGATGAAGCGCATCATTTCCATCGCGTGTGTGGCAGCAGCTGTATCAATCACCGTGCAGGCGCAGGGAGGACGTGGCGCCGCGCCGTCACCACCTCCAGCGCTGGAGCCGGGGGCCTCGCAGGCCGACGTCGACAAGGCCCTGCTCGCGGCGCCGGCCGCGCTGCGCAATCAGGCGACCGTCATCAAGTGGAAGGCCGATTTCACCTACGACACGCTGAGAAAGGGCACGAACGGCCTGGTGTGCTACGACCGATCGGGCTTTCCGCTTCAGCAGCCGTTCTCGGTGCAGTGCACCAGTCCCGCCAACCTGCCCCGCGAAGCCCAGAACCTGAAGGCCGAGGCCACGGGAGAGAGGGGCAAGTCGGAGGCGATGCTCAAGGCCATGGAGCAGGACGGGACCCGCGCGAAGCCCGACTTCGGCTCGCTGTGGTTTCACGTGTCCGGGCCCGATCCGGATCACGTTTCCCCGCACCAGGTGACCATTGCGGTGCCGGGCGCAACCGAGGCGTCGCTCGGGCTGCCCGAGAAGCCGCGCGACAACGGAGCGTGGATCATGAATGCGGGCACGTCCACGGCCCACATCATGATTCCCGGGCGATAAAGCGGCCGACCTGACGCTCCTGGGCGGTCGTCGATGTCGCCGATCGCCCGGGTGGAAGGTCGGGGCTCTCACTCCGTCACGATCTAATCCTCAACGGCTTTGGTCCCGACTCGGTCTCTGCCACTCCCATCCGGTGTCGGCCCTCAGGCTTCGGAACGTCTCTCCCCGGCCGAGGCCCACTGTTCGAGGTCGAGCGTCAGGATCACGTCGAGTTCCGGGTCGTACCCGAAGGCCGTGCAGAGGGGCGACTCGTCCTGCAGGTGCGCTTGATCCTCGCGGAAGCCAATCTTCCGGTACTGTTCCAGGAACGACCGCCGATCGTCGCGCGCCACCTGGTGACGCTGGCCTTCCCTCGGTGCCTTCACCACCACGTAACACCGAGACGAATGCTTCCGTACCTCGTGGAGCAGGCCCTCGAGGAAGTACCAGCCGATACCCGCGCCCCAGAGGCTGGGCGGCACGAAGAAGTCGTCGCTCGTCCACCCGGCACCAAGATCGCAGACCGTCACCGCGGCCAGGCTCGCCTGCATCTCGACGTCCCCGGCCGGACGCGGGAGGGTGAGGACGTTCTCGTAGAACACCCGGCGGCACGACGCCGGCAGCGGTTCGTCCCACCTCACGGGTTGCGTCGAGCGCTGCTGCCACCAGGTGGCCGCCAGGCCATCCCCCGGGCGATCCACCTGTCGGACGCGGCCCTGCTGCGGGTTGGCCAGCGCGCTCGACAGAGCCGCCTGGTTCTCGCGCATCGGGAAGCGTTCCTGGATGAAACGCCGGAAGCCGGGGCTGAACATGGGCGCGAGCAGCGGCCACCAGAAGCGGAAGGCCTCGCTCGTGGCCCACCGCGCGAAGAGGTTGATCCACCCGAGGTTCAAGTCGTGGAACCACCAGCGATCCAGCTCGCACGTGAGCCACACGTCTTCCATCAACTGCGTGGCCCTCAACAGGAAGGCGAGCTCGGAAGAGAGGACGCCGTCCGCGTCGTGTGCACCAGGCGCCTGCGGGGCGCCGGCCGCCGCGGGAGCGATGGGCGCAGGAGCGGCGGGCACCCAGGCACGCTTGACGTCGGCCGGCACGTGCTGCAGCTCGGGGAACACGCCGGCGAGCAGGCCGCTCGACTGGCGTAACTGCAGTTCGGCCTCGAGCGCACCGAACCGCTTGGTCATCTCCAGCACTCGCGCCTCGAGCCCCTCGGGCGTGGGCCCCCACTGATGGCTCGCCTCGGCGAACACCCAGTCCGCGGTCCTGTTGCGGCCCTCGCTGTCTTGGCGCGCCACGAATTTGAAGATGCTGTCCGCCGCATGCAAGCCGAGCCGTCGGTACGATTCCCACTGCGCCTCGTCGTAGAACTGATCGCCGGTACCCTCGTGCGGGAAGGCCGTGTTGCGCGTGCGGTATTGCTGAACGTCGGTGGGTTCGTCCCCTGTCATGGTGGGCTTGACGTACAGCAGGATGCCGCGATCGGTCGGCGAGTAGTGGATGGTGCCGACGGCGACGTGCTGCTTCGACCGGCCGTCGGCGCCCGGCCTGAGCGGCGCGACGTCCAGCGAGATGTCCACGCCGAAGTCCTCGCGAATGCGGCGCAGGGCGTTACCGAGATCGTCGAACGCCACCGTCCGGTCGGCGCCGCAATCCGAGACGATAATATAGCGGCAGTGGCGACGCACCAGCTCGTACAGGGCCAGGTTCTCGAAGTGGCCGCCGTCGGAGAGGTGCACGTCCCGCAGCATGGTGCCGGGTGACTGTCCCGGCGCCACGCGCCCGGACGCCGAAGTCAGGGCCAGCATTTCGCGGTAGTAGAGAACCCCCGGCCAGCGGCGCGACCCGGCCACCTCTGCCGCGGGATGACGCACCCACAGCCCGAGCCGCAGGTTGAGTGTGGTCATCAGGAACGACACGGCGGGCCCCACGCGCACCGAGATCTGGCCCATGTTCGAGTTGAACGCCGCCGCCGAGGCGGTGACCGCCGAGCCCAGCCTGTTGGTGGTGCTGTGCCACGTCCAGGGACGTGCATATCGTCCAAGCGAGAAGCCGTATTTCGACAGCACGGCGCTGCGCGCCCCGCGGCCGAGTGTCTCCACCTGGTCCCCGCTCAGATCGTTGGCGGCGCAGCACACCAGGTGCAGCGGCCGAGGCCTCAATTCGCTCAGCCTCGGGTCGTCGTGCTCACGCGGCTCGGTGCCCCGGTTGTCGGCGGCGTGTTGACCCTCGGCCAGGTTGCAGGCGCCCGAGTAGGCGCGGGCGATGCGCTCGCGGTAGAAGGCGTGCAGGCCGAACTCGTCGGGCTTGATGAAGAGCGCCAGCACCAACAGCGTGGCCATGGCGGCCGCCGCCTGCCACCACCGCCACCAGTCGGAGCCGGCCAGCTCGATGAGCAAGCCACCGACGAGCACGGCGACGAGACCCAGCGTCAGGTAGGCCAGCACCTGGGGCAGGTACGGCTTGAGGCGGTCCATGGCGCCAGCCTCGGTCGGCCGGCGCAGGGCTACGCCGACCCAGTTGCGCAGAGCGGCGAACACACCGGCCGAGGTCGCCGCGCCGACCGCCACGCCGATGAGCCCGCCCAGGTTCACCACCACGTGCCACAGGGCAGCGATGCCGCACCACAGGGCCGCCATGCCGAGCACGCGCATCAGCACGCGGTCGAACGCGGCCAGCGTCTCGCGCCGCCACGACCACGGCCACACCGAGTAGGTCATGCGCAGCAGCACCAGGCCCAGGCCGCAGAGCAGCCAGACGACGCCGTAGTCGAACAGGCGCGGGCTGAAGAACCACGGCGGGCTGCCGGCGGCGGCCGTCGCAATCCCGGTGACCGCCCACCAGCGAACGATGCCGCTGTCGGCCGGGGCCTGGCTCCAGGCCCCGGCCAGCACGCGTTCGTACAGCGGCCACGGCCCCTCGAACCGCGCGTCGTACACCAGGTGTGGCAGCCATACCTGCAATCCTACGACGGCCGCCACGGCCAGCAGGGCGAAGGCGAGGTACCGCTTCTGCGCCAGTGAAAACGAGTCTTCGGCCGCGCCGCGCGTGGCCAGCCCGGCGCTCTCGCGCTTGAACTCGCGCCACATACGCTCGAACAGGTAGAAGACCGCCGCGGTGACCAGGCCGCTCACCGTCGCAGACGCCCACTTCGAAGGCGACGCCAGCGGAAAGGTCAGCGCCAGCCAGGCGATGAGCGTGACGCCAATCACCGACACCCCGATCAGCAGCGATGGCACGAGGCCGGCCAGCAACGCCACGATGGCCGTCCACGTCTCCACCTCGAAGAACCCCCACCGCGGCGCCAGAAATCCGCTGAACTCCCGCAGGTGCCGCTCCTGGTCGGTGTCCACGTGGCTGACGGGACGCACCCCTTCGTCTCGCACCGTGGGAAACAGCGCCGCCTCGAACGCCTCGGTGCCTGGCGTCGCCGTCTGGCGGCGGAGCCAGGCCGACCAGAAGGATCCGACGTACCCGCCGCCCGACACGGTGGAGAGGTAGTCGAACAGCCCCAGCAGGTGCAGGCGGTGGAGACCCTGGAGCACGCCCAGGTTGAAGGTGGCCGAGCGGATGCCGCCGCCCGACAGCGCCAGGCCGATGAGGTCGGCCGCGCGAAACGACACGAACTGTTCGTCGGCCGCCTCGTGCTCCAGGTAGCCGGGCTGATCGCCGGGCCGGCCGGGCACGTCGGCGAAGATGCCCGCCGTCTCGCGGTCGATGAGCCCGCTGACGCTCGTGAAGCCTTGCTCGAGTTCCTCGTCGTGCTCGACCTTCCGGCGTTGCTGTTCGATGCGGAGGCGTGTGGACACCAGGCGCAGGCCTCCGCCCGCCAGCGCCGCGGCGCCGGCGAACCCGACAAGGAGCACGGCGAACTTGCTCATCGCCGCCAGCCTCGCCAGCGTCAGGGCGTGGGCGTCCAGCGGCAGCGCGGCGGCGTCGCCCAGCACGGCACCGAGGTACCGGTTCCCGGCAAGGTCCAGGACGCCACCGCCGACAATCGCCACCACGGTTGCGGCTACGAACCAGCGCGAAGCCCCGGTGGCTCGCGCGGCCCACGCCGTCACGAGCAACCCCAGCAACAGGTAGGCCAGGATGAACCGCGTGTCGCGGCTGAGCGCGTCCCTCGCCACTTGATCCACGGGCGTGCACGGGTTGCGATGGCTGGCCCGGCAGGTCCAGTCCCCGACAATGGCGCTGGCCTCAGCCGTGGTGGGCGACAGTTCCAGGCTGATCAGGCGCCGAGGGGCGGTGGGGGTTTGAAGGGGCGCGCTCAGCCGGCGAAGCTGATCGGCTTCGTACCCCGCCCACAGCAGCGCCAGCAGCGCGAAACCCGCCAGGATCTTGGTGGCAGTACCAGTACCCGTTGGGGATGGATCGACAGCCACTGACACGGTAAGTCCCTCCTTGTCGGACGGGCCGGCGCGCTTTCCCGGGTGCCGGCGCCGGGCGCCATCATACGCCGTGCGGTGGCCATCGCGTCCCGGCAGAACGGCAGCTGCGCCTGCCAGCGCCGAGGTAGTATTCGCGAGGGGACACGGACGTCACGAGTCCTGTTGTCCCGAGGCCACGGATCACATGCTCCACGCTGCCCTGATGGGTTTCTCCGGCACCGGCAAGTCGACGCTGTTCCAGCTGATGACCAGCACCGGCACCTCGCCGCGCAACGGCAAGGGCGACACCGCCATCGGGATGTCGAGGGTGCCCGACGCGCGGCTCGATCGGCTGACGACCATCTTCAAGCCGAAGAAGCGGGTGCCCGCCACGATCGAGTTCACGGACATCGTCGCGGCGGGCAAGACGGGCGCGACAGCGCTGGTGGATGTGGCGGGATACAAGAACGCGGATGCGCTGGTGCACGTCGTGCGCGCGTTCCGCGACCCGGCGGTGGCGCACCCGTCGGGATCGGTGGACCCTGCGCGCGACGCACAGGTCATGGAAGACGAGCTGATCCTGGCCGACCTGGGCGTCGTCGAGCGCCGGATCGATCGACTCGAGAAAGACCTCAAGAAGGGCAAGTCTGTGGAGCTCGAGGCGGAGCGCGACCTGCTGCTCCGCTGCAAAGCGGCGCTCGAGAACGGCCAGCCGCTCAGGGCGCTCGGGCTGGCCGGCGACGACAGGAAGCGGCTGCGCGGATTTCAATTGCTGTCGGCCAAGCCGCTGCTCGTGGTGATCAATCTGGACGAGGCGGACATGTCCGTAGCGGGCAGCGTCGAACAGGCCTCGACCCACACCGGGCTGGCTGCCTTTCTGTCGCGCGCGGGCACGCTCGCGGTGCCGGTCTGCGGCAAGATCGAACTGGAAATCGCGGAGCTCGAGCCAGCCGATGCGGAGGCGTTCCTGAAGGACCTGGGCCTCGCCGAATCGGGTCTCGACCGCGTGATCCGTGCAAGCTACGAGCTGCTCGGCTACCTGTCGTTCTTCACCGTGGGCGAGGACGAGTGCCGCGCGTGGTCCATCCCCCGGCAAACCATCGCCCAGGAGGCCGCCGGCGAGATCCACAGCGACATCGCGCGCGGGTTCATCCGTGCCGAGGTCGTGGCCTACGACGCGTTCATCGCCCGCGGGTCGATGCACGCCTGCAAGGAGCACGGCGAGCTGCGGCTCGAGGGTAAGGAGTACGTCGTGCAGGACGGCGACATCATCAACTTCCGGTTCGCGACCTAGGCCCACCTGGCCGTCTGAATGGTTTCCGAACGACCGTCATGTCGCCCCCGTCCACGGCCGGCCGGGGGCCCGCGGGGCACCGGAGTCCTGGGACGGGGCCAAAACCGCGGTCCGGCCGGACCTCGGAGGCCTCGTTGACTACCCGCCCGGGAACCAGGGCGGGTGCGGTATACTAGGTCTTCGCTCCACGCGAAAGCCTGCCTGCGTTCTTCGATCGCCGACCGGCCTCCTGGCAGGCTCCTGGCTCACAACCAACCAGCCGTCCCGCCAGCGCGTGTTCGTTCTACATGTGGGATTTCAGGGAGATGGCCATGGCGGCAATGAACGGCACGATCAAACGCCTCGTAAGTGACAAGGGTTTCGGTTTCATCCTCGCAAGTGACGGCAACGAGTACTTCTTTCACAATTCCGCGTGCGCCGAAACGCGCTTCGACGACTTGCGTGAAGGACAGGCCGTGACGTTCGAGCGGGGTCAGGGTCCGAAGGGTCCGCGAGGAGAAAACGTCAAGGTCGTCTAGGCGGGATCAGGCGTCGCGGCGTTGGGAAGGCACGACCCTCCCGACGTCTCGGCCGTCTCCCGTCTGAAGCACGCGGTCGCCGTCGACAGGGAGTGGCATCCCTGTCGACTCGCGCCACACCCTCCTCTCCCCTCGCGTCGCAAGGGGAACCATCCACAACCCGCCGCCGGCTGCGCACCGCGCGCCCGCGCGGACCCTACTTGCCGTTCAGCTCGTCGTAGATGGCCTGCACGGCCGCCTGCAGGCGGGTGGAGTCGTAGCCCGGGTACTTGCTCATCCAAGCCGTGTCGGCGGCCGGCCGCTCCCGCTGTTGCTGCGATCGCTCAACGGGGCGTCCTTCCACGGAAACATGTCGCCGGCGTGCATGGTGCGGAGCGCCGTGTAGACGATGAAGGTGTCGCCGCTGGTGTGGCCGGGCCCATTGCAGTATGGCCGAGCGCCAGGCCGCTGCGCGCGGAGTCACTCGGCGACTGGACCCGTCAACCAAGCCTACCGGCGGGAGGCGACGCGGAGGTTCGTGCGCGAGCCGCGGACCGCGTGGGCGGCCTCGAACGGGACGGCGGCCGCAACAGCCAGCATGGGCGCCAGCCCCGCGACCACCTGTCCGATGCGCTGCGCGACCTGGTCCGAGAACGAGGCGGGACTGTAGGCGGTGACGGCACCGACGAGCTGCTCGCCGTGTACCACGGGCGTGGCGAGGCAGAATTGCGGTGCGTCGGAGGCCGGGAGCGATCCCAGGTCGAGCCGCGCGTCGGCGTTCACCACTTGTTGCCGCGTGGCCGCCGCCCACCCGGTCACCCGCTCGCCCACGTTCATCACAAGCCCGCTCACACTCTCGGCCGCGGTCCCGACCACGGCCCGGACCTCGAGACGCCCGTCGGGCGACGCCACAAAGAAGACAAACGCCGCGCCTGGTGCGACGGCGTGCAGTTCGAACGCCGCGAGTTGTGCCAGGTCCTCGACGCCGGGCGCGCCGGCCATCACGCGCGACAGCCGGTCGGCCACAGTGGTCGGCCCGGCCGGCGCCGGCGAGGAGGGCAGGGCGATGGTCGATGCGGGCAACGCGACGGTCGCCACGGGCGGCGGCGGCGCGGCCGCATCCTGCCTGGCCGCCTTCTGGATGCGCGTGACGGCGCGCTGCAACTGGGGTTCGGTCACCGGCTCGGCCCGGAGCGTGGGCAAGGCCGCGACAAAGGCGTCCACGACCCTGGGGTCGTACATCCGGCCTCGGCGCTCGAGCACGATGGCCAGGGCCTCGTCGGTCGTCATCGCCAGACGATACGGCCGGTCGGAGGTCAGCGCGTCGAAGCAGTCCACCACCGAGAGGATGCGGGCCCCGATGGGAATCTCCTCGCCGCACAGACCGCGCGGATAGCCGCTGCCGTCCCAGCTCTCATGGTGCGCCGCCACGATGGGCACCACGGGATACGGGAACTCGATCGACGACAGGATATCGGCCCCGACGTCCACGTGCTGCTTCATCTGCTCGAACTCGGCCGGCGTGAGACGGCCGGGCTTGTTGAGGATGTGCTCGGGCACGGCCAGCTTGCCCGTATCGTGGAGCAGTGCGGCCGCTTCGATGGCCTTCAGTTCGAGCGGGTTCGTGATCCCCAGAGCTCGAGCCAGGCCCGCGCAGTAGCTCTGCACGCGGTGGATGTGGCTGCTGGTGACGCCGTCCTTGGCGTCAATCGCCGTGGAGAAGGCGCGGATGGTGGACAGGTACAGCCGGTCGAGAATGTCGACGTGCTGTTCGGCGTCGGCCAGCCGGCCGAACCGGGCCTGCAGCCCGAGATAGATCATCCCGACCACCGGCGATACGGCTACCACCGCGAACACACCGGCGTTGCGCGCCAGGACCAGCACGAAGACGGCAGCGGAGGCCGACGCGGCGTGGCTGAGCGACAGCACGGTGAAGTGCTGCCGCCACAAGTGGAAGGGCGAACGGCCCTTGTCGAGGCCGGTCGCCACCGCGATGAGGCTGGAGCTCACCAGGAAATGGACACCGGCCATGAGGAAGAGCGCGGGGGTGGCGATGTCGAAACCCAGCACGGTCGAGCCACCGACGCGGGTCTGCAGCGACATGAATGCCTGCGCGCCCACCCACATCGCGAACGAGGGGTTCGCGGCGTTGAAGAGGATGCGCTCCACGGGATGGCCTCGGCGCCACGACACGAGGAAACCATCCAGCGCGATGGCGATGATGGCCGGCGCGGGGCCGTACATGGCGACGATGGTGAAGAGGAAGGTGTCGGAGAGCGAGGCGTGCACGGGCGCGCCCGGCACGCGCAGGGAGAACGGCGCACACGCCACCGCCAGCGCCGCCAGCGCACCCCATTCCATCGGGTGCGGTACCC
>Ga0073904_10001222_pt1 | contig 19114 bp, 23 predicted proteins | sample KloWWTrecipitate_FD_66668 | JGI IMG/M metagenome (GOLD analysis project Ga0073904, IMG submission 66668) | Active sludge microbial communities from Klosterneuburg, Austria, studying microevolution and ecology of nitrifiers - Klosterneuburg... | ecosystem: Engineered > WWTP > Aerobic digester >... | reverse complement strand
CATGAGCCCATCCGAAGAACTGTTCCCCGGTCGCTGGTGGCACACCCTGCCCGACGGCCGCGTCCAATGCGACCTTTGCCCGCGCGACTGCCAGTTGCACGAAGGCCAGCGTGGCGCCTGTTTCGTCCGCCAGCGGGTCAATGACGCCATGCAATTGACCACCTATGGTCGTTCTTCCGGCTTTTGCATCGACCCGATCGAGAAAAAACCGCTCAACCATTTCTACCCGGGCAGTTCGATTCTTTCCTTCGGCACCGCCGGCTGCAATCTGGCCTGCCGCTTCTGCCAGAACTGGGATATCTCCAAGTCGAAAGACATGGACCGCCTGATGGACGACGCCAGCCCGCAAGCCATCGCCCGCGCCGCCAAGCGCAGCGGTGCCGACTCGGTAGCGTACACCTACAACGACCCGGTAGTCTTCGCCGAATACGCCATCGACACCGCGCTTGCCTGCCGCGAACAAGGCATCCGCAACGTCGCGGTCAGCGCCGGCTACATCCACCCGGAACCGCGCCGCGAACTGTTCGCGGTGATGGACGCGGCCAATATCGACCTCAAGGCCTTCACCGAAAGCTTCTATCACAAGCTCTGCGTCGCCCACCTGACCCCGGTCCTCGACACCCTGGCCTACCTCCACCACGAGACCGACTGCTGGGTCGAGGTCACCACCCTGCTGATTCCCGGCCAGAACGACAGCCCGGCAGAAATCAACGAACTGGTCACCTGGATGTCGCGCGAACTCGGCTCGGAAGTACCGCTGCACTTCACCGCTTTCCACCCCGACTGGAAAATGACCGACATTCCGCCAACCCCGCCCGAGACGCTGGCCCAGGCCCGGCGCATCGCCCTCGATGCCGGCCTGCATCATGTTTACACCGGCAACGTGCACGACAGCGACGGCGGCACCACCTTCTGCCCGAGTTGCCATGCCGCGCTGATCGTCCGCGACTGGTACGATATCCAGCGTTACGACCTCGATGCCGAGGGCCGTTGCCCGCATTGCTCGACCACCCTCGTCGGTCGTTTCGGCCCCGCGCTCGGCCACAACGGCAAAGCCTTCGGCCCACGCCGCATCCCCATTCGCCTCTCGTCATGAAACGATGAACCGCAGCCTCAGCATTCACACCCCGCACGGCGCACTGCATGGCCGGCTCGACATGCCCGAGCATCCTCGCGGTCTTGTCCTGCTCGCCCGTTCGCATCATGCTGCGGTCGACGCCGTTATTGCGGCAAATTTTGTCACGCACAATTTCGCGGTTCTCACCATGGAGCTGCTCACCAGCCAGGAAACACAATTCGCTGACGCGACGCAAAATGTGCCACGTCTGACCCAGCGCCTCCTCGACCTGCTCGACCTGATCCACCAGGATGGCGACATGCTGGATCTGCCGCTTGCCATTTTTGCCACCGGCGACAGCTGCCCCGCAGCTATCCGCGTCGCTGCCCAGCGTGACACGCAAGTTCATGTGCTGGCCTGCCATGGTGGCCTGATCGACCGCGCCGGCCTACAGGCTTTGAAGCTACTGGTCGCGCCATTGCTGGTGATTTTCGATGGCGACGACGACATTGAAAAAACCGCCTTCCAGCGCGCTGCCAGTCACTTGAGTTGCGTACACAAAACGCACAGCCTCGAGATCGGCGAAGACCCGGTTATTCCGGTTGCGGCATGGTTTTCGGCGCATTTTGAGCGTTGACCGCATTACCGCCCCGCCAAATAATTTGAACGAGAAGTTATCAGGTCAATCTGATGAGTGATCCGAAGCTGCTCGATAACCTGGCTATACCAGACAGCAGGTATTTTCGGTGGACGCCATGTGGCGGAGTATTCCCTTGTTTTTTCGGCCAAAATAATGGTCTGGTCGAGCAGGCATCCCTGCAGCACGGTTAAATATGGCTGAAGCCTTCGGAGCATTCGAATGAGAAGAAACATCTGGTGGGTATTACTGACACTCTCGACCACAGTGCAAGCGCTGGAGCTGGCGCCGTTGCAACAACAGCCCTTGGCTGCGCGCTTGACCGGTGAGTTGTTGACCCGCCATCACTACAAGGCCATGCCACTCGACGATGCCTTGTCCGAAAAAATATTCGAGCGATACATCAAGTCGCTTGACGCCGAAAAGTACTTCTTTAATCAGCTTGATATCGAACAACTGAATGGTCTTCGTACCCACCTTGATGATGCAATTATCGACGGCGATCTAACACCCCCCTTTGGTGTATACAACCTCTATGCGCAGCGCGTTATAGAACGTTATTCGGATGCACGCGCCTTGCTCAAGGAGGGGTTTGATTTCAGCCAGAATGAAAGCTTTGAGTTTTCGCGAGAAAAGGCATCCTGGCCAAAATCTGACGAGGAAATTCATGAACTTTGGCGAAAGCGTGTCAAGAACGACTGGCTACGGCTAAAGTTGGCTGGAAAAGACGACAAGAGCATTTCAGAAACGCTGGACAAGCGCTACGAGGCGTCGATACGACGCATGGAGCGGATGAAAAGTGAGGATGTGTTTCAGATATTCATGAACGCCTACACAATGTCCATCGAACCCCACACCAATTATCTGGGACCGCGTGCTGCGGAGAGTTTTGGCATCTCGCTGAAACTATCACTGGTCGGGATAGGTGCCGTGCTGCAGGAGAAAGAGGAGTACACGACGATTCGGGAAATCATGGCCGGCAGCCCGGCCGCCCGGTCCAAACAGCTAAAGGTTGGCGACCGGATTATTGGCGTGGCTCAAGGCAAGAACGGGGCGTTAACCGATGTTTTAGGCTGGCGCCTGGACGATACCGTGCGCCTGATTCGCGGCGAAGCGGACTCCGTGGTCGTGCTCGACATACTTCCCGTCGACGCTGGCCCTGATGACAAACACAAACTGGTTTCGCTCGTTCGAAAAAAAATCACACTTGACCAGCAGGCCGCCAAAAAATCGATCATTCCGGTGACGAACGCCGGCGTCACTCGGCAGATCGGAGTCATCACCCTGCCTTCGTTCTATCAGGACTTCGAGGCCCGGCAAAAAGGGGATGCCAACTTCAAGAGTGCGACACGTGATGTAAAACACATTTTGGATGACTTGAAAAAACAAAAAGTCGATAGCGTTCTTATCGACTTGCGCGGTAACGGCGGCGGTTCATTGGCCGAAGCAATAGAACTGACCGGCTTGTTCATTGACCAAGGCCCCGTTGTGCAGCAACGGAATGCAAGCGGCAAAATCACTGTCGAAAATGACACCGCGGCGGGCGTCGCGTGGAGTGGCCCGGTCGGCGTTCTGATCAACCGGGATTCGGCATCGGCTTCAGAGATTTTTGCCGCAGCCATTCAGGATTACGGACGTGGCCTCATCCTTGGCGAACCAAGTTTCGGCAAAGGCACGGTGCAAACCTTGCTCAACCTGGACAGCGTTGCCCGCAATGAACAAGCGCTATTTGGCGACGTAAAAGTGACGGTTGCCCAGTTTTTCCGCATCAATGGCGGCACGACTCAACTGCAAGGCGTGACACCGGATATCCGTTTTCCCACCACTGCGGTCGACGGCGAAAACAAGGGGGAATCCAGCTTCGACAACGCCCTCCCATGGGTGCAAATCACGGCGGCCGAATATTCGCTCGCCGGAAACTTGAAAGATATAGTGCCCGCACTCCAAATACGCCACGAAAGCCGGATCAAAAGCGACGAGGATTTCCGCGATCAGCAGGACGACATCGCCAAAATCAACGTGTTGCGCAAAAAGAATCTGATTTCACTGAACGAAGCAGAGCGGCGCCAGGAGCGCGCCATACAAGAGGCTCGACTGGCCACACGCGAAGCGCGAAAAACCTCCGCCAAGGGGAGCAAGAGTGGCTTGTCCAAACTTGCCAACCCAATGCAGGATGACGGTTTGCAGGCAGACGAACGAAGTTTGAGCAGTGATCTGGCTGCCGCAGAAAAGCGGAAGAGTGCCAAAGATATACAACTCGATGAAGCTGCCCGCATCCTCGGCGATGAAGCCGGACTGCTGAAAAGAAATCCACTAATGGCAGCACGTTCCATACCTGGCACACTCAAAACGCATGATCGCGGGAATGTCACGAACCCTCAAGATCAGTAGGCCGCCAAGGAAGCACCCGACAGTGCTTTCTCAGTTGTGACGAGCGTAACCCCGTTCTGCCTGCCTACTCTAACTCGTGGGTGTGCTTGCTTTGATTTGTCCGTGCCTTGGGTACCGGTTAAGTTTAAATCCACCGCTGCTCAGAAGATGCTGCGCTGTTGGCTTGAAAGCAGTCGATGACCAGCATTCAACAATCATCACCTCGGGGGGCTCCTTTATCAACTGCATGCTGGATGGCGACAATGCCGCCGATGTGTTCCACTTGATCGGTGCCGGCAACCCGGCGATTTTTCCAGGTTTAGCAGAAACCCAAAAACTGCAAATGTTGCGCGATTTTGACGTGCACAGCCGCCGCCTGATGCCATGCCTGTGGACCGAAATCAAGGTCCGCTAGCGGCAATTGCGAGCGGACTGGCTAGCAATATGGCAGGAATCAATACGCCCCGCCGGGAATTCCGGCAGCGGCGCGGGCGAGCTTACCTCACTTCGATAGTGACGCTTCGCCCAGACTTCCCGCCAGCGCGGCGCAGCAAATCGGCAATATCGGTATTCGCATTCTTCAGCGCGATATCCAGTGCCGTCTCGCCGGATTCCAGGGTTTTAGAGGGATCAGCCTTGTTGGCCAGCAACAACTTGGCTACTTCCAGATGACCGCCACGAGAAGCGGCGATCAACGGCGTCGTGCCGTTCTCGCTCGGCGCATTGACGTCAGCCCCGGCCTTGATTAGCACCTTGGCAATATCGAGATGGCCACTTAAAGCAGCATAGGCCAGCGGTGTCCAGCCCGCGGTGTTGACGTTGGCGCCGCCGGTGACCAGCATTTCAACTACCTTGAGATGACCGCGGAATGCGGCCAGCCGCAGCGCCGTGTCACCAGACGAATTGCGGGCATTTAACTTGGCGCGGTGCTTGATCAGAAAATCAACCAGGTCAGCATGGCCATCACGCGCCGCCAGCATCAGCAGCGTGTTGCCATCGATATCCGTCGTATCAATCGAGGCACCTTTATTGACGATTTCCGCCACCTCCCCGGTGTCACCCATCTTGGCCGAGTTAATGAGGTCATCGTAAGTGGCAGCGCTGACCAACATGGGGAGTGCGAGGGCAATTACTGCGGTCAACAGTCTTTTTTTCATGATTTTCAAGGCCGCTTAGCGTGTTTGAACAAGGTGAAGAAATTATGGGTCGTCGCCTCGACAATCGTTTCCAGAGGAACCGAGCGCAGCCGGGCGATTTCTTCAGCCACATAACGAACATAGGCCGGCTGGTTGGGCTTGCCGCGATAAGGAACCGGCGCCAGATAAGGCGAATCTGTTTCAACCAGCAAGCGGTCAAGCGGGCATTTCTGAGCCACTTCCTTGACGACTGTTGCATTCTTGAAGGTCACGATGCCGGAAAAGGACAGATAGAAGCCAAGATCAAGGGCCTGCCGGCCAATTTCCCAGCTTTCGGTGAAACAGTGCATGACGCCGCCCACTGCGTCGGCGCCCTCTTCCCGCATGAGGCGCAAGACATCCTCAGCCGAATCGCGGGTATGAATGACCAGCGGCTTGCCACAACGTTTTGCCGCCCGAATATGGCGGCGGAAACGCTCGCGCTGCCATTCCGGTTTGTCCTTTTGCCAATAGTAATCAAGCCCGGTTTCACCAATGGCGATCACTTTCGGGTGCGCCGCGAGTTCAAGCAATTGATCTTCGGTAGGCTCCTCGACATCGGTGTATTCAGGATGAACACCAACGCTGGCAAACAGGCGATCATCCGCCTCGGCAATGGCCAGAACCTTGGGAAAATCTTCCAGATTGACGCCGATGCAGACGGCGAATTCAACCTGGTTCTCCCGCATACGCTGCAGGACATCCGGCAACCGATTGGCGAGATCAGGAAAATCGAGATGGCAATGCGAGTCGACCAGCATCATGGTCAATCAGAGTGTGTGCGTGGGGCGCGTCGATTGCATGACGCTGCCGAGAAGGCCTTCGATCTTGCGGCGCGCTTCCTGGCCACTTTCGTCGTTATTGAAATGCACGCCAATACCTTGGGCGCGGCCATTCTGCGCACCGGCCGGCGTGATCCAGACAACAGCGCCGGCAATCGGCAATTTGGCCGGGTCTTCCATCAGCGAAAGGAGCATGAAAACCTCGTCGCCAATGCTGTAATTGCGCGTCGTTGGAATAAAAATACCGCCACAACGCAAATGCGGCATGAATGCTGCATAAAGCGCCGATTTTGAATTGATATTCAGCGAGAGAACACTGGGGCGCTGGGGTGCTGGTTTGACTTCACTCATCGTTGATCAATTGGCAAACAAGGCTCGGTAGTCCAGAAAAAGGCCTTCTAGAAAAAGGCGCGGATTAAGCGGTTGCTCAGCTTCCTGGCGGCGCGAAATCAAGTCGCGATAGGAGTGAATCAAGCGTGCGGCAGGAATCATAGCAGCCAGCCCCGCGATTGTAGCGGCCTGAGGCAGAAAATAGCGAACCGGCAGGCCATTCCTGGCCAGCGTCAGATCAACCAGCCATTTTTGCAGTGCATCGACTATATTTTTGAGCAAGAGTTTTCCCTTGCTGTCCTTGACCGCTTTTTCGATTTCGCTGGCGAAACTGAGCGGATCAAGGTTTTTCCCGGCGGACAGACGCTTGATCAGGGTTTCCAGCCAGACCAGTTGCCCGGAAGCCGAAAGCTCCAGCGCCAGCCCCGGCGAACCACCGGCCAACGCCAGCCAGCGCCCGGCATCGGAAACCCCCTCGTCAGCCAGAAGCTTCTCGGCCTGTTTAGCACCGGGCAGCGGAACAGGTACCACCTGGCAGCGACTACGAATTGTTGGCAGCAAGCGCATCGGCTCACCTGAAACCAATAAAAACAATGTGCTTGGACCTGGTTCTTCAAGTGTTTTGAGAAGTGCGTTGGCGGTATTGCGATTCATCGCTTCCGCCGGGTTCACCACAACAATCCGTAAGCCGCCACGGTGCGTGCCCACATTCAGGAATTCGTCCAGACCTCGAACTTGATCGATGGTGATCTGCTGGCTCGGTTTTTTCTTCGTATCTTCCAGATCCGCTTCTTCACTCAGGGCACCCGGTTGCAACAAGCGAAAATCTGGGTGATTGCCTTGGGCATACCAGTTGCAGGGAAGGCATTTGCCGCAGGCCCGGCCATCTGCCTGCCGCTGCTCGCAGAGCAGACTGGCCGCAAATTGCATCGCCAGATCGAACTTGCCCAGCCCTTTCTGTCCGATCAGTAACAGCGAATGCGGCAAACGCTCACGCCTGGCCTGAAGCCCTGACCAAACGTTTTTGTGAAGCTCAATAACGTTCATAAACAAGTATTTAAAACTGTTGTTTCAAGTACTTTGCGAATATTTTCAAGGCTGTTATTGGCATCGATAACCTGAATTCGCGAAGGGTTGTTATGCGCCCTTTCCAAGTAAGCCTGACGGACCCGCTCGTGAAAATCGGCGCGCTCCTGCTCGAAACGATCCAGCACTCGACTAGCCAGCGCGATGCGCTCTCGAGCGATACCAAGCGGCAAATCGAACAACAAGGTGAGGTTGGGCTGCACATGCTCATGCACCCAATGCTCGAGCGCCAGGAACTTGGCCCGATCCAGCCCGCGCCCGCCGCCCTGGTAAGCATAGGTCGCATCGCTGAAACGGTCGCAGACCACCCATTCGCCACGGGCTAGCGCCGGTTCGATCAAACGGGCGAGATGTTCGCGGCGGGCAGCAAACATCAGCAAGGTTTCGGTTTCGAGATGCATCGGCTCATTAAGCAACAACGTCCGCAGTTTCTCGCCAAGCTCCGTGCCGCCAGGCTCTCGCGTGACGTGTACGGTCAAGCCACGTGCCCGCAAAAATTCTGCCAGCCATTCAACATGACTACTTTTGCCGGCACCGTCGATGCCTTCGAAAGTGATGAATTTACCTTTCACTTCCCACCTCTTTGGTATTTGTTGACCGCCCGGGTATGTTCATCGAGCGTGCGCGAAAATTCGCTGCTACCGTCGCCTCGGGCAACGAAATAAAGCACGTCTGATGCGGCAGGATGCAATGCCGCCCGCAACGATGCCAGTCCGGGCATGGCAATCGGTGTTGGTGGCAAGCCGGAACGCGTGTAGGTATTGTACGGGGTATCGGTTTGCAGGTCGCGCTTGCGCAGGTTGCCATCGAAACCTTCCCCCAAGCCGTAAATAACCGTCGGGTCGGTCTGCAGCATCATTCCTTTGCGTAAGCGATTGACGAACACGGCGGCGACCAGCGTACGGTCGGCCTCACGCCCGGTTTCCTTTTCGACGATGGAGGCGATCACCAGTGCATCATGCGGCGTCTTGTAAGGCAAACCCTCGGCACGGCCGAGCCATTCACTCTCCAGCTTGTGCTGCATGGTGCGCCCGGCGCGGGCAAGCAGTTCGAGATCGCTCGATTGCTTGTCAAATAGATAGGTGTCGGAAAACAGCCAGCCATCGAGACGCGCCACCTGCAATCCAAGGCGCTCGATGATCTCTGCCTCGGTCAAATTTTGCGTTTCGTGGATCAGATCCGGATGACTATTCAGCTTTACCCGCCACTGCCTGAAAGTCCAGCCTTCGACCAGCGTCACCTGGCCTAAAGTCACATGACCCTGAGTCAGTTTTTCCAGTAACTGCAGCGGCGTAATGCCTTGGTTGATCGAATAACTGCCGGCCTTGATGCCGGTTTCAACCAGCTTGACCCGAGCCAGTAAAGAGAGCAGCGAAGGCTGCACATCGACGCCAGCTTCCTGTATCTGACCAATTGCCGAACGTAAACTACTGCCCGCAACAATCCGGAAATCGACCGGCGCATTGCGCAAATTCAACGGCTGATTCGCCCACCACCAAACGCTGCCCGCGACAGCAGCAGCGAGCAGAAATATCAGGGAAAAAATTTTAATCAAGGGGCGCACGGGAACTCGTCGGCAGCAAGCGGGTCTTGCCCGTGTTGAACGAGCAAGTTATAACGAGCGATATAATATCCCAAACCCCCAACTGGAGCCCCCATGAACCCCAACTGGCGCAGCTTTCTGGAGTCTGCCGACGGCGTCTTCGACGGCGAGACCTTCGAACTTATCAACTTTGGCGATGCCAACGCCGAGCTACTGGCGGCCAGCAAGCAAACCGTCCTCGTCCCGCTCACCCACCTTGGCCTGATCGAGGCCAGTGGCGAGGAAGCCAAATCTTTCCTGCACAGTCAATTCACCAATGACGTCAACCATCTGGCTGAAGGTCTGGCCCAGCATGCCGGCTGGTGCAACGCCAAAGGACGCATGCAAGCCAGTTTTTTAATCTGGCGCACGGGAGATAGCTACCAACTCACCCTTGCCGCCGACCTTCAGGAAGCCGCGCAAAAACGTCTGCAGATGTTCGTGCTGCGCTCCAAAGTCAAACTCGCCGCGCAGACCGCCAACATCCTGCTGCTCGGCCTGGCCGGCCCGCAAGCCGAAGAAGCCCTCGCCGATGCCGCGCTGCCCTGCCCGGCCGAACCAATGAGCTCCGTGCTCGCTGATGACGTCAGCGTCATTCGACTCGATGCGACACGTTTCATCATCGCCATACCGGAAACCGCCATGGCCGCGCTGTGGCAAAAACTGACCGTCAAGGCGCGGCCAGCAGGCGTTCCCGTCTGGCGCTGGCTGGATATTCAGGCGGGCTTTCCGCTGGTCACGCTGGCCACCAAGGAAGAGTTCGTGCCACAGATGGCCGATTTCGAAAAAATCGGCGGCGTCAGTTTCCACAAGGGCTGCTATCCCGGCCAGGAAATCGTTGCCCGTACGCAATACCTTGGTAAGGTCAAGCGCCACCTTTACCGTCTGTCCAGCCAGCAGGCACTGAAGGCCGGCGATAGCCTGCACTCACCGGACAACCCGGACCAGGCCTGCGGCATGGTGATGACCGCCGCCCCTTCGCCGGCTGGCGGTTATGAGGCATTGGCCGTGGTGCAGTCCAATTTCTCGACCAACGTTCACCTCGGCTCCCTTGAAGGCCCGCAAGTGCAGGCTGCTGCGGTCAACCCGTAAAAACCGGCAAAAATGTGCCTGATCGTTATCGGCTGGCGGGTCCATCCAGAGTATCAGCTGGTGGTCGCCGCCAACCGTGACGAGTTTTATGCCCGGCCAACCGCCGAAGCGATGCGTTGGCCAAATACGCCACAGGTCATCGGCGGTATTGATCTTGAAGCCGGCGGCACCTGGCTTGGGATTAGCGAAACCGGCCGCTTTGCTGCAGTAACAAACGTACGCGAACCGAACATGGTGAAAGGTGCCTGCTCACGCGGGGCGCTGACGCGGGATTTTCTGCTCTCCGATACGTCCGCCAGTGACTACGCCCGTCAGATTGATGGCAAGCGCTATTCCGGCTTCAATTTATTGCTTGCCGACGGCGAATCATTATTCTATTGCTCGAACCGCGACGGCAAACCACGCGCCTTGCCGCCGGGCATTTACGGCCTGTCGAATCATCTGCTGGATAGTCCATGGCCCAAACTGGTACAGGCGCGGCAACGTTTCACTACTGCGCTGCAACACCTGCCCGAAGAGGCGGAATTTTTCGACCTGCTGGCCGATCAGGCCATCGTGGCGGACGACAATCTGCCACAGACCGGCGTTCCGCTCGAATGGGAACGTCTGCTCTCAGCCATCTTCGTCCAATCGGAAAACTACGGAACGCGCGCTTCGACGCTGGCCTGGCAAAATTCGGATGGCGCCGTAAAACTGCACGAGCAAAGCTTTGGCCCAAACGGCCAGCCGCTTCAGTCTTCGGAAATTTCCACTTCGCTGTAGCAAGGCACTTGATCGAATAATTCGACAATATCGGCATTGCGCATGCGGACGCAGCCATGCGAACCGGGGATGCCCATTTCAGCGGTATCCGGGCTGCCATGAATATAAACATAGCGACGCATGGTATCGACGCAGCCGAGGCGGTTACGACCTGGCTCACAGCCGGAAAGCCAGAGGATGCGGGTAAGTATCCAGTCGCGACCGGGAAACTGCGCCAGGAGTGCCGGCGTCCAGATTTCACCGGTCGGACGGCGGCGGACGAAAACCGCATTTTCCGGCTGACCGGCCCCGATTTTGGCCCGAATTACATGTCGACCGCGGGGTGTCTGGTAGCTGCCGAAAACTTCGCCAACCCCCGCCTTGGCGGTGGAGATCGGGTATTCGCGAAGTACTTTGCCAGCATCGTCGAGTACGGTGAGCATCTGACGAGCGACCGAAATCAGCAACTTCATTGCGTCTTCTTTCGGCGACTGGCAAAAAACTGCGACAGCAAAGTGCTGCACTCCTCAGCCAGCACACCGCCTTCCACAGTCGCATGATGATTGAGTCGTTCCACCCCGAACAGATCGACCACGCTGCCATGAACACCGGTCTTGGCATCACGGGCACCGTAAATGACCCGGCTGATCCGGGCATGCATGATGGCACCGGCGCACATCGCACACGGCTCCAGGGTCACGAATAATTCGCAACCCGGTAACCGATAGTTGTTCAGTGTCCGGGCTGCATCACGCAAGGCGGCGATTTCGGCATGTGCCGTCGGGTCGCTTTCACCAATCGGCGAATTGAAACCGCGACCGACGATCACACCGTTTTGCACGACCACTGCACCAACCGGCACTTCACCGAGGCATTCAGCGGCGCGGGCCAATGAAATGGCCTCGCGCATGAAAAACTCGTCGCCAAGAATGACGACGGTGTCGCCTGTTATTCCCACTCGATCGTTGCCGGCGGCTTGCCGGAAATGTCGTAGACGACCCGGTTGATACCACGCACTTCATTAATGATGCGGTTAGACACCTTGCCAAGCAGCGAGTGCGGCAGTTCGGCCCAATGCGCCGTCATGAAATCCTGCGTTTGCACGGCACGCAAGGCAACGACGTATTCGTAGGTACGGCCATCACCCATCACGCCAACGCTCTTGACCGGCAGGAAGACGACAAACGCCTGGCTGGTCTTGTCGTACCAGTCAGCGGCCCGCAGTTCGTCGATAAAAATCGCATCAGCGCGGCGCAGCAGGTCGGCGAATTCCTTTTTCACTTCACCCAGAATGCGCACTCCCAGGCCGGGGCCGGGGAACGGGTGGCGATAGACCATTTCATGCGGCAGACCGAGGGCAACGCCCAATTCGCGGACTTCGTCCTTGAACAGTTCACGCAATGGCTCCAGCAACTTGAGGTTCAGCGTTTCCGGCAGGCCACCAACGTTGTGATGACTCTTGATGGCGTGCGCCTTGCCGGTTTTGGCACCAGCCGACTCAATGACATCAGGGTAGATCGTGCCCTGGGCCAGCCATTTGGCGTTCGGCAGTTTGGCGGCTTCGGCCTGGAAAACTTCAACAAATTCACGACCGATGATCTTGCGCTTGGCTTCCGGGTCGGAAACGCCCTTCAGGTGCCCCATGAACTGTTCGGTCGCATCGACGTGGATGACCTTGACACCGAGATTGCGGCCAAAGGTTTCCATGACCTGCGCGCCTTCATTGAGGCGCAGCAGGCCGTTGTCGACAAAAACGCAGGTCAATTGGTCGCCAATCGCCTTGTGCAGCAATGCCGCCACCACCGACGAATCGACGCCGCCGGACAAGCCGAGAATCACCTCGTCCGTACCAACCTGAGCCCGTACCTTGGCAATGGCTTCATTGACGTAATCCGGCATGTTCCAGTCATGACCACAACCGCAGATGTCATGCACGAAGCGGGCAATCATTTCCTTGCCCTTCAGGGTATGCGTTACCTCCGGATGGAACTGGACTGCGTAGAAACCGCGTTCCTCATCGGCCATTGCCGCCACCGGGCAGGACTCGCTGCTGCCGATTACCTTGAAGTCGGCGGGTAGTTCGGTGACCTTATCGCCGTGGCTCATCCAGACTTCAAGCAGACCATGACCCTGGTCATTGCTGCGATCCTGGATGTTGTTGAAGAATTTCGAGTGGCCGTGGGCGCGGACTTCGGCGAAACCGAACTCACGCTTGCCGGAACTTTCCACCTTGCCGCCAAGCTGCTGCGCCATGGTCTGCATGCCGTAGCAAATGCCCAGCACCGGCACACCGAGTTCGAAAACCGCTTGCGGCGCCTTCCAGTCCAGCGACTCATAAACCGAATTCGGACCACCGGAAAGAATGATGCCGTTCGGCTGAAAGTTGCGAATGAACTCTTCCGACACATCAAAAGGCTGCAACTCGCAATAGACCTGCTGCTCGCGCACGCGGCGGGCAATCAGTTGGCTGACCTGGGAACCGAAATCAAGAATGAGGATTTTTTGATGGGACATGGTGAACTGTAATTTCAGCGGAAAAAGAAAAAGGTGCCGGAAGAATCCGGCACCTGTCAGAGATCAAACTTGCTGGCGCCCATTTTGTCCAGATACAGCAGGACTTGGGAAAGGGCAATCAAGCCGCCGACGCCGATAATGGCAACGACGATCTTGAGCCAGATCGGCCATTTAGCCATTGATCACTCGACGTGGTAATTCGGGGCTTCCTTGGTAATCTGCACGTCGTGGACGTGAGATTCGCGGATACCGGCCGAGGTGATCTCGACGAAGCAGGCTTCTTCGTGCATCTGGGCAATCGAGGCGCAGCCCAGATAACCCATCGAAGAACGCAGGCCGCCCATCAACTGATGAATTACTGCCAGCACCGAGCCCTTGTAAGGCACGCGGCCTTCGATGCCTTCCGGCACGAACTTGTCGACATTGGCCGTGGCGTCCTGGAAGTAACGATCCGACGAGCCTGCCTGCATTGCGCCCAGTGAGCCCATGCCACGGTAGGATTTGTAGGAGCGTCCCTGGAACAGTTCAACCTCACCCGGCGCTTCTTCGGTGCCGGCGAACAGACCGCCAAGCATCACGGTATCGGCACCGGCTGCAATAGCCTTGGCGATATCGCCGGAATAGCGGATGCCGCCGTCGGCGATCATCGGCACACCTGAACCCTTGAGGGCTTCCGAGACATTCTGGATAGCGGTAATTTGTGGCACGCCGACGCCGGCCACGATCCGCGTCGTGCAAATTGAACCGGGGCCGATACCGACCTTGACCGCATCCGCGCCATGATCGACCAAGGCGCGGGCCGCGCCAGCCGTGGCGATGTTGCCGCCGATGACTTCAATCTGCGGGAAGTTTGTCTTGATCCATTTGACCCGATCCAGCACGCCCTGCGAGTGACCGTGCGCCGTATCAACGATGATCACGTCAATACCGGCTTCAGCCAGCAGTTCGACGCGCTCTTCGGTACCGGCACCGGTGCCGACGGCAGCGCCGGCGCGCAGATGACCGGAACTGTCCTTGTTGGCCAGCGGGTGTTCGGTTGACTTGAGAATATCCTTGACGGTAATCAGACCGCGCAGATGGTATTCAGCATCGATAACCAGCACGCGCTCAAGGCGGTGCTTGCGGATCAGCTCCTGGGCATCCTCAACGCTGGCTTCTTCGTTTACCGTCACCAGGCGCTTGCGCGGCGTCATGATCAACTTCACCGGCTGATCGAGGTTGGTTTCAAAGCGCAGGTCGCGGTTGGTAACGATGCCGACGACCTTGCCGGCCTTGTCGATCACCGGCAGGCCGGAAATACGATGCTGGCGGGTAATCTCGATGACATCACGTACCGTCATCATCGGCGAAACCGTGATCGGATCGCGAAGAATGCCGGATTCAAAGCGCTTGACCTTGGCGACTTGAGCCGCCTGGGCTTTTGGCGAAAGGTTCTTGTGAATAATGCCGATACCACCTTCCTGAGCCAGCGCGATGGCGAGACGACCTTCCGTCACGGTATCCATGGCGGCGGAAAGCAGCGGCATGTTCAGGGTAATGTTGCGAGTCAGTCGAGTCGCCAGGCTGGCGTCGCGAGGAAGAATCTGGGAGTGGGCGGGGACGAGTAGAACGTCGTCAAACGTCAGGGCTTTTTGCAAAAGTCGCATGGCCTTTAATCCAAGGTCTCAAAATCGTATTATACAGAAAACCTACGGAAACCCTGATGACCATGAAACTCGCCCTCGTTTTTGCCCTTGGAATCGCGTCGACCGCAGCAATCGTCACGGCTCATGCCCAAACTTACCAATGGAAAGACAATAATGGCCGAACGGTGATTTCCGACACGCCACCCTCTGGCGTCGCCAAAGCCCCACGTACAATTGGTGGCCTGCCAGCGACGGTAGAGGAAAGTGCAAAGCCAGCAGAAAAGCTGGCTGATGCGCCCAAAAGTACTGCCGAAAAAGATATTGAATTCAGGAAGCGCCAGCAGGAGAGCAAGGAAAAAACGGAAAAACTTGCCAAGGAACAGGCTGCCGCTACTGAAAAACGCGAAAACTGCGATCGCGCCCGTCGTAATCTCGTCGCGCTGGAATCCAGTCAGCCCATGGTGAGCATTGATGAATCAGGCGAACGAAAAATCATGGATACGAGCTTGCGCGATCAGGAAATGGAACGTGCCCGCCGCTTCATGGCGGAATCCTGCAACTAAACAAAATACCCTCGCTCAAGCATCGGCGGCGTCGGCATCCCCGGCGCCTTTTTTCATGACTTTGCCCTCGGCCGCCCGTTGCTTGCGTACCTCTTTCGGGTCGGCAATCAAGGGGCGGTAGATCTCCACCCGATCACGATCACGTAAAACGCTATCCGGCTTGGACAATTTCGCGAAGACGCCAAATTTGTTTTTCTTCAGGTCAATTTCCGAGTGCTTCAGAAGCAAGCCGGAGGCTTCAAGTGCTTGCAACAGCGTAGCGCCCAAAGGTAGCTTGACGCGAACCAGCTCCTGCTTTTCCGGCAAGGCGTAGCAGACTTCAATATCGATCATTTCATCCATGGCTGGCTCCATAAACCTGGGTTGCCCGATACACGAAGGCATCGACGAACGTATTTGCAATGTGGTTGAACACCGGGCCGATGATCTTTTCGAATAGCTTGCTGGAAAACTCGTAATGTAGCTGGAACTCGATTTTGCAGGCATTTTCGGCCAGTGCCTTGAAGTGCCATGAGCCCTCCAAGCGGCGGAATGGGCCATCGACCAGACGGATTTTCATCAGCCGCGGATGCTCTTTAAGGTTTTCCGTGGTAAAGCAGGATTTGACCGAGTGGTAATTGATATGCAGCGTTGCCACGGTTTTCAGCGGGTCGCGGAACTTGAGCTCGGTGTTGCTGCACCAGGGCAAAAAGACCGGGTAATCCTCGCAGCGATCCACCAGTTCGAACATGCGCTCGGCGGATTGCTCGATCAGTACTGTTTTTTCAACCAGAGCCATACGGCAGCAGCGTTCCTGTATCCTGTAAAATGGCAAGTTTAATGGATCAGTAGCGGCATGAGCATCACGGTCAACAAAAAAGCCTTTCACGACTACTTCGTTGAAGAAAAGTACGAGGCCGGCATTGTTCTCGAAGGCTGGGAAGTCAAGGCTATTCGCGCCGGCCGGATGAATATCAAGGAATCCTACGTCATCATCAAAGGTGGTGAAATTTTCCTGATCGGGATGCACATCTCTCCGCTGGCGATGGCTTCAACGCATAACAAACACGACCCCATCCGTACCCGCAAACTGCTGTTGAACCGTCGGGAGATCATGAAGCTGATCGGCAAGGTCGAGCGTCTGGGCTATGCCTTGATACCGATCGATCTGCACTACGTGCGTGGCCGAATCAAGCTTGAAGTCGGACTGGCCAAAGGCAAGAAACAGTACGACAAGCGCCAGGACGAGCAGGAAAAATCCGGCAAACGTGAAGCGGCGCGGGCCATGAAAGAGCATCAGCGCTAGGGAGCCGGCAACAAAATGAGCATGGATGCCCTGCTCTACTGGGTCGGCATGGTGGCCGTCGCGGTCAATGCGCTGACCGGCGTACTGGATTCCAGCCGCAAGCAAATGGACCTGATCGGCGCACTTCTGGTGGGCATTGCCACAGCATTGGGCGGCGGTACGATTCGCGATCTTTTGCTTGATCGCAACGTTTTCTGGGTAGTTGATCAGGCCTATCTGATCGCCGCGCTGGGCACCGGGCTGATTACTTTCTTTATCGCCCGTGCATTCCTGCTGCCGCCTCGCCTCTTCCTGATTCCCGATGCGTTTGGTCTGGCGCTGTTTACCATCGTCGGCACGCAGGTTTCACTGCAATGGCACACTCCATGGCTGGTTGCCAGCCTGATGGGGGTGATTACCGGCGTGGTTGGCGGTGTCTTGCGCGACATTCTTTGCAATGACGTGCCCCTGGTCTTTCTTAAAGGCGAACTGTATGCCACCGCCGCCTGGGTGGGTGCGCTCGCCTTGATTGGCTTGCAGGAAATGGGTCTTCCTTCCGTGACGGCAAGCTGGCTGGCGATGGCGATCGTGCTGATTCTGCGTCTGCTGGCCATGCGCTTTCAAATTACCCTGCCCGCATTCAGTCAGTCACGCAGCCAATAAGTCTGCGGAACGATAGCCACAGGTGGCTGTCTTGCCTTCTCTCCCGCCTTTTGAAATCACCATGCTGAAAATTGACATTGTTGCCGACATCGTTTGCCCCTGGTGCTTCATCGGCAAGCGCCGCCTGGAGACGGCAGTTGCCATCGTCCGCCAGACACGGCCGGAATTTCAATATGAAACGCGCTGGCTACCGCTTTTCCTCAACCCGGACACGCCGCCAGAAGGTGAACCCTACCTCCCATTTCTTGAACAAAAATTCGGTGGCATGGCACCGGTCGAGGCTCTTTTCGAACGCGTACGCGAAGCCGGCCGGGCCTATGGGCTGAACTACGCTTTTGAAAAAATTCAATTGCGCGCCAACACGCTGCAAGCGCACCGCCTGCTCTACTGGGCCCAGCAACGCGGCAATGCCGACGCTCTGGTCGAGCGCCTGTTTGCCGCCCAGTTTCAACGCGGCGAGGCGATCGGCGACCTGACAACGCTGATCGGGATTGCTGCCGAATGCGGTTACCCTGCTCCCGAAGTGGAGCGCTATCTCCGTTCAGATGAAGAACGGCTTACTGTGCGTGAAGAAGAGCGCCATATCCGTGAAATGGGTATCCGCATGGTGCCCACCTTTATTCTCAATCGGCAACAGATTATTGTCGGCGCAGAAAATCCGGCGCTACTCGCCGATGCCATTCTTCAGGTACTGGCCAATCGGTAAAGCGTTTGCCAAGCTGAGCGCAATCCCGGAAAAAATGCCCCGGAATTGCTTCCGGGGCGAACCGAGGTTGCTACAGAGAGAGACAGTTGGCCGTCAGGCGTAAGTCGGGGCGAAGGCGGCTTCGGGGTTGACGGCCGGCCCGCTCTTGCCGGCGACGTCACTCCAGTACGGAGAAAGCTTGCGCAGCTGGGCGATGATCGGTGGCACAGCCTCGATCACCCGATCAATTTCCGCTTCGGTGTTGTAGCGGGAGAGCGAAAAGCGGATCGTGCCGTGGGCAGCGGTATCGGGAATGCCCATCGCCCGCATCACATGCGACGGTTCGAGCGAGCCTGAGGTACAGGCCGAGCCGGAACTGCCAGCGATGCCTACCTTGTTCAACAGTAGCAGGATGGCCTCGCCTTCGATGTATTCGAAAGCAATATTGCTGGTGTTGGCCAAGCGGTTGGAAACATCGCCAGTCGGGAAGCAGTGCGTAATCTGGCTCAGCAGGCCGCTTTCCAGCTTGTCGCGCAGGCGTTTGACTGTGCTGTTTTCCTCGGCCATGTGTTGCATGGCGAGTTCGCAGGCCATGCCGAGACCGACGATGGACGCCGAGTTTTCGGTGCCGGCGCGACGACCACGTTCCTGATGACCACCGCGCAACAGCGGACGGAAACGGCAACCGCGACGCAGATAGAGCACACCGATACCCTTTGGCGCATGCAGCTTGTGGCCGGAGAGCGAGAGCATGTCTTTAGATCAATGGAAATCTTGCCGACGGCCTGCACTGCATCGGTATGGAATATGATGCCCTTGGCGGGAGCCAACTCCGCCATTTCAACAACCAGAAAAATGGTGCCGGTTTCGTTGTTGGCCCACATCACCGAGACGATGGCGACACGGTCATTCAACAGGGACTTGTATTCGTCCATGTCGATGCGCCCC
>Ga0073904_10001218_pt1 | contig 19121 bp, 17 predicted proteins | sample KloWWTrecipitate_FD_66668 | JGI IMG/M metagenome (GOLD analysis project Ga0073904, IMG submission 66668) | Active sludge microbial communities from Klosterneuburg, Austria, studying microevolution and ecology of nitrifiers - Klosterneuburg... | ecosystem: Engineered > WWTP > Aerobic digester >... | reverse complement strand
CTTCAAGCCCCTCGCCGATTGTATCGATCAGCAGGAAAACTAGCAGTCCAACCGTGAGTGCCAGCAGGAAATTCATCGTGGGCCGCGATAGAGAACGCATGGCGGGCCAGGCCAGCAGCCCGGTTGCCACCGGAACCGCGCCCAGCAAAAGCCCCACCGCCACCAGAAGCCCGAGCGACGGACCCGACAAAACCGGCGTTGCCGTTGCAACCTCGATCGAATGGTCGATGATTGCACCCGTAGATGTCAGCAGGGCGATATGATGGGCTTCGCCCTCGATCCATGGGTAGGGAATGTCAATGCGCGTAAGCCCAAGCCGCGCTCCGCCCAAAAGCGGTGCCGCGGCAAACAGGCGATAGGCCGTGTCAACCTGCACCTGGGCAATCACCACCGGCTCCGAACCATCTGTCCGCACATCAAGCGAAATGAGGCCCGGCGTCAGATTCACCCGCTCGATGGCCGCCTCTTCAACCGGAGGTGCTTCCGCCGAAAGCCGGTCAAGCGGCCGCCAGATCAGCAGAAGCGCCACAATCGCAACCGTGACGACGAGTGGCACCGACAGCCAGAAGTGCCTGGAGCCCATCACACCACCTCGAAGTGGCTCATCCAGCCGAGTTCCGCGAACTCCGACTGGTGGGCATGGAACATGTAGATGCCGGGCTCATGCTCGGCGAAGGTCATTTCAATGATGCCGCGCTGCGCCTGGCACATCATCACCGTGTCAACCGTGCGCGATGTTGGTGTGAGCGTCGTGCCGTGATCGAAAAACTCGAAGAAATTCGCATGCACATGGAACGAGTTGATTGGATCGAACTCGGTGATGTTGACCAGGTAAATCCGGATGGGCCGCGACTTCTCGACCCGGATCGGCTTGTCGAAATAGGCAAACGGAATGGTGTTGACGCAATAAAATTCATTCTCATCGTCGAAGTTGGTGTCGAAGGCGTTCATTACCATCACCATTTCCTGCCACTGGGCGTTTTCCGGCGATCCCAGAAGACGCGAGGCCGCCACGTCACGCCCCTCCGGATGCTTCGCCGGATCGGGATCGACGATGAACACGCCGTAGAGCCCTTTGTGGATGTGACGTTTCAATGGAATGGCATGGCAATGATAGAGATGGCAGCCGAAGGGTTTGGCGTCGAATTCATAGGTGAATTCCGCCCCTGGCTCCACCATGCCCGCCCCCGGAACGCCGTCCATTCGCGCCGAATGAATGCCGTGGAAATGCATGGAGTGGGGGTGGCTGCTGCCATTGATGAAGCGGATGCGCAGGCGCTCGCCTTCCGTGCAGCGCAAGGTGGGACCGGGGATGCGGCCATTATAGGACCAGCCGGGGAACTTGATTCCGGGTGCGATTTCGAACTCGTGGTCTACCGCCGTGATTGTCCATTCCCGCAAAACGCGGCCGTCCGCAGTGACCGAAACCGTACCCACATCGAAATCCCGGATGATCTGGTGCGGGTCAAAGCCGTTGGCCGCGTGATTGACCTCACCCACCATCCGGTTGCCGAACTGGTCATGGCCGCCATGGCCTGAGTGGCTGGAGGCCGTTTGCCCCATGGCAGCGCCGCTGCCGAGAGGCACCATTGCGCCAACCGCCGCAGCCTTGCGCAGGAATCCGCGGCGGTTGAAATCGGCGGAAACGGGCGTATCGGTCATGTTAATCAATCCTGAGCTAATACTTGAAAGTTTAGCATAGGCTAAGTTATATGCAATAGGCTAATCTCGCACCGCAATTGGATGGTTAAAAATGGCACTTGCGACCAAGAAGATCCCCTCGGCCAAGCTCCGCTCGGCAGCCTTCAAGCGCGTGCGCGCCGATCATTCGGCGGAACTGGCAGGCGACTACGTGGAAATGATTGCCGATCTCATTGACGAGCGCGGCGAAGCGCGCTGCACCGATATTGCCATGAGGCTGGGGGTTGCCAACGCCACGGTAGTGAAAACCCTGAAGCGGCTGCAAACCGCCGAGCTCATCACCCAGGAGCCCTATCGCGCCATTTTCCTCACCGTCGAGGGCTGGAAAATGGCCGAGGACGGCAGGCGCAAGCACGCCATCGTGGAAAAATTCCTGCTCGCCCTCGGCGTCAGCCAGGAAACCGCCCGCATCGATTCCGAGGGCATAGAGCACCACGTCAGCACCGAAACGCTCCGCGCCATGGGCAAATTCCTCGCCCGCAACGGCGGTTAGGTCCGCCGCATCACCGCGATAAAGAACCCGTCGGTGCCGTGCCGCGCCGGAGTGAGCAGCAGCGTGTCATGCGAACCATCGGCAGACCCAGGCGCTGGCAGTCCAATCGCCGCCGCCCATTGCTTGGCATAGGGAATGATTTCAAAATTCTTGTGGGCCTTCAGGAACGCCTCTACCTGTGCCGTGTTTTCTTCCGGCAGCACCGAACAGGTAATGTAAACCAGCCGTCCGACGTCCTTCACCAAAGCCGCGCCCTTTTCCAGCACTTCGCGCTGCTCCTTGATGCGTTGCTTTAACTGTATCTCCGCCAGCCGCCACTTCGCATCGGGCTTGCGCCGCCAAGAGCCGGAGCCGGAGCAGGGCGCGTCGATCAGCACGCAATCAAAACCGCCCATCTCCTCAAGCTTGCTGCCCTCATCAGCCCCGACGATCTCAATGTTCGTCGCCCCGGCTCTGCTCATGCGCTCAAAAATCGGCCGCAACCGGTGGCGGTCCGCATCATGAGCCACAACCTTGCCCTTGTTCTTCAGCATTGCCGCAAGCGCCAGGGTCTTGCCCCCGGCCCCGGCACAAAGGTCAAGCACCGTCTCGCCGGGCTTGGCCCCTGACATCAGCGCCGCAATTTGCGAAGCCGCGTCCTGCACCTCGAACCAGCCCATGCCATGCGCCGGCTCTACCTCGACATTGATGTTGCGCGTATTCGCATCGGTAGCTTTGATCCGCACACAGAGCGGCGACAGCGGTCCCGCTTCCGCCCCGTGCTTGGCAAATGCCACAAGCAACTGGTCCCGGTCCGCCTTCAGCGTATTCACCCGCAGATCAATGGGCGCCCGCTGCGCCAGGGCTGCCCCCTCCTCCGCCGCGCGCGATCCGAAGACCTGGATCATGGAGGGCAAAAGCCATTCCGGAAAATCACCGCGGATATGCACGGGCAAGTCATCCCGCATCTCGCGCCCCAGCGCCGCTTTTTCCGCAGCGCTCAGAACGCCCGGGCCATGCTGCTCCGTACACAGATTTTCAATCTCCTCGGCCGGCAGGTTCCACACCTCCCGCAGCACGCCGAGCACCAGCGCCCGGGGGCGTCCATCGCCCATCCGCGCCGCCGCCGTATTGCGCCGGCGCAGCGTGTCATAAACCAGCGTGCCGATGGCATGCCGGTCGGTGGAGCCGGCAAAGCGATGTGCCTTGCCCCAGTCCTTCAGCGCCTCGGAAGCCGGGCGGTGCTGGGTGAAAACCTCGTTCAGAACTTCTATTGCCGCGGCGACGCGGCCAGCCATGCGCATGAATTATCCAATCACAAAAAGCCTGAGGCCAAACCAGGCCCACATGCCAACCAAAAAAACCAGGCCCGCGACAAAAACCTTGAACCGCGTGGCAATCCTGTTCCTGCCAGTATGCTCAAAACTATGCACGAGTCGCGCCCCGACAAAGGCCCAGGCGAGCCCGATCAATATAAAATCAACAAGCCCCGTGGCGAGAGCAAAAGCCAAAACCACATAGAACAACACCGGAAGCTCGAACTGGCTCACATAGTTGTTTGCAAATCGCTGCACCGTTTCAGAATAGGCGGTTTTGCTGTCGACATCCGAATACTTCACGCGCCTTGATCGCACCGCCCGCACCCGGCCCTGCCCCATGCGCACCAGCACATAAACCGTCAAGGCAAATTGCACAAAGGCCGGCAGCAGCAGATGCTGGGTCAACGTCAAACTAGCCGCGCCCCTGGTAGTTCGGCGCTTCCCGCGTAATCATCACGTCATGCACATGGCTTTCGCGCATCCCGGCCGAGGTGATGCGGATGAACTCCGCCCGCTTCTGCAACTCGGCAATGGAGCCCGCCCCCACATAGCCCATGGCGGCACGAAGCCCGCCTGTGAGCTGGTGCAGGACTTGTGCCACCGGTCCCTTGTAAGGCACCTGTCCTTCAACGCCCTCCGGCACAAGCTTCAGACTGTCTTTCACTTCCTGCTGGAAGTAACGGTCCGCCGAACCGCGCGCCATTGCGCCCACCGAACCCATGCCGCGATAGGATTTGAACGACCGGCCATTGAACAGATAGGAATCGCCGGGACTTTCATCGGTTCCCGCCAGCAGCGAGCCGATCATCGCAACGCCCGCCCCGGCCGCCAGCGCCTTCGCGAGGTCGCCCGATTGCTTGATGCCGCCATCGGCAATGATCGGCACGCCGGATTTCGCCCCTTCTTCAGCGCATTCCATGATGGCCGAAAACTGCGGCACGCCAACCCCCGCCACAACCCGCGTCGTGCAAATCGATCCCGGCCCGATGCCTATCTTCACGGAGTCAGCCCCGGCGCCGATCAGCGCCTTCACCGCTTCACCCGTCGCCACGTTTCCCGCGACGATCTGCACCTTGTTGGAAAGCTTCTTGATGCGGTTGACCTGGTTGACCACATGAATGGAATGGCCATGCGCCGTATCCACCACGATGATGTCAACACCCGCATCGATGAGCATCTCGGCTCGCAGAAATCCCTTTTCACCCGTGCCCGTGGCCGCCGCCACACGCAACCGCTCCTGCTCGTCCTTGGCCGCAAACGGATGGTCCGCCGCCTTTTCCATGTCGTTGACGGTAATCAGCCCAACGCATTCATAATCCTCATTCACCACGATGAGTTTCTCGATCCGGTGCTTGTGCAGAAGGCGCTTGGCTTCAAGCCGGTCGACGCCCGCCTTCACCGTGATCAGGTTGCGCGTCATCAGGTCGGAAACTTTGGTGTTCATGTCCGTGGCAAAGCGCACATCGCGGTTGGTGATGATGCCCGCCAGCTTGCCATTCTGCTCCACCACCGGGATGCCCGAAATCCTGTACCGGTCCTTGAGCTGCATGACCTCGGCTAAGGTGGCTTCAGGCCGGATGGTAATCGGATTGACCACCATGCCCGATTCAAAGCGCTTCACCTGCCGCACGTGCTCGGCCTGCACATCGGGTTCCAGGTTCTTGTGGATGACGCCGAGCCCGCCTGCCTGGGCCATGGCAATGGCGAGTTTCGATTCAGTCACCGTATCCATGGCCGCGGAAATGATAGGAATGGAAAGCTGGATGTCGCGGGTTATGTGCGTGGCCGTCGAAACCTCGGCCGGCAACACGGAAGAAGCACCGGGCTTCATCAGCACGTCGTCAAAAGTCAAATATTCCGGAATTTGGCGGAGAGCCATGGGCCAACCTTTCAGGTATTTCAGGATTCGTTGAGTTGGCAGCGGCTTCTAACACCTGAATGACGGCGGGAGCAAGCGGTGAATCGGCAATTGCCAAACCCTGGTTAAGGCGGCAAAAGCCCCTGACGGGAGTACCACGATGGGCCACGCCCATGACCACGATCTTCATGCCCCTGGCCACGTTCATGCGCCCGCCTCCATCGGCAAGGCCTTTGCTATCGGCATTGCGCTCAATCTGGCCTTTGTACTGATCGAGGCTGGCTACGGCATCGTTGCCAATTCCATGGCCCTGCTGGCCGATGCGGGCCACAATCTCTCGGATGTCCTGGGCCTCGTCGTCGCCTGGCTTGCCGCGGTTCTCTCCAACCGCCCGCCCTCCCGGCGCTACACCTTCGGCCTCAAAAGCTCCACGATCCTTGCCGCGCTTTTCAATGCCGTGTTCCTGCTGGTGGCCGTGGGTGCCATCGGCTGGGAGGCAATCCTGCGCCTTTTCCGCCCGGAAGCCGTGGCCGGCGAAACCGTAATCGTCGTCGCCGCGATCGGCATCCTGATCAACGGCATAACCGCCTGGCTCTTTGTCTCAGGCAGCAAGAGCGATCTCAACATCCGCGGCGCCTACCTCCACATGGTCAGCGATGCCGCTGTCTCGGCAGGGGTTGTCCTTGCCGGTCTCGCCATCCTTTACACCGGTTGGCTTTGGCTTGATCCCGTCGTCAGCCTGGTGATCGTGGGCGTCATTGTCTGGGGCACCTGGAGCCTGCTGCGCGAAAGCCTCGCCATGTCACTTCACGCCGTGCCGCCGGGTCTTGATTCCGCCGCCGTACACGCCCTTCTCGAAAAACAGCCTGGCGTCCAGGCGGTCCATGATCTTCATATCTGGCCCATGAGCACCACCGACATCGCGCTCACCGCCCATCTTCTTATCCCCAGCGGCCACCCCGGCGATGCATTCCTGATGCACCTCTCCGAGGAGCTCCGCGCTCATCACGGCATCGGCCATGTCACCCTGCAGGTTGAAACGGATCCGGCCACGACGTGTGTTCTTGAGTCCGACAACGTCGTCTAGGCGCCGCGAAATCCCATTGCCAGAACGAACAGCTCCGCCGAGTCATCCCGGCTCGCCATGGGTTTCACATGGCGCACGCTGGAAAAATCCTTCTTCATCTGCTTGAGCATTTCGCCTTCCGTGCCGCCGCGCAGGACCTTGGCCAGATAAGTGCCGCCCGGCGCCAGCACCTGGCGGGCAAAATCAAGCCCCGCTTCAGCCAGGGTCATCACCAGGATATGGTCCGTCTGCCGGTGGCCCGTGGCGTGCGCCGCCATGTCGGACAGCACGACATCGGCTTTCCGCCCGCCCAGCGCATCGAACAGAAGCTGCGGAGCGTCATCATCGAGGAAGTTTTTCTTGAAAATTGTCACTGCCGGAAGTGGATCGATCCCGTGCATGTCGATGGCGATGATCTTCCCCCGCCCTTCTTCCGCCTTCACCCGCTTGGAGGCCACCTGGCACCAGCCGCCCGGTGCCGCCCCAAGGTCCACTACAATCAGGCCCGGCTTCAAGAATTTGTATTTGTCGTCAATCTCGATCAGCTTGAAGGCCGAGCGTGCCCGGTAGCCCAGCTTCTTCGCCTCGATCACATAGGGGTCGTTGAGTTGCCGCTCAAGCCAGATCTTCTGCGATACCGTGCGCCCCTTGCCGGTCTTCACCTTGACCTTGAGGTTGCGACCGCTGAGTTCGTTCCTGCTCCCCGGCCGGCTCATGAAGTCCGACCATAGGTGCCGTCTTCCATCATCAATTGGGTGAGAATGCCCTCGCGCAGTCCCCGGTCCGCCACGCGAATGCGGTTTGCCGGAAACGCCAGGCGGATTTCCTCAAGGATGGCGCAGCCCGCCATCACCAGGTCGGCCCGCTCGCGCCCGATGCAGGCATTCATCATCCGCTCTTCATAGCTCATGCCCAGCAAATCCGCGGTCACCTTGCCCACATCACCGCTGAGCAGCCAGCAGCCGTCGACCTTTGACCGGTCATAACGGCGAAGCCCGAGCTGCACCCCGGCAATGGTGGTCACCGTTCCCGATGTTCCCAGCAGATGTGAAGGCAGCGCCGCACTTCCCTTGAGCTGCTGGACCCGGTTAACGAATTCCGCCAGCAGCGGCCGCAGAAAATCCCGCATGGCGGCAAAGGACTGGGCGGTCACCTCAATGCCGCCGCCAAATTGTTCCGATATGGTTACCACCCCCGCCGCCAGTGAAGTCCAGGCCAGCAGTTCCTTCTTGCCCTCGCGTTGTTCCATCCACATGATCTCGGTGGAACCCCCGCCGATATCGAAAATCAGGGCGCTTTGGGCATCCGGGTCGATCAGGGGCTCGGCCCCTGTGGCAGCCAATTTCGCCTCGGTCTCCCGGTCGATGATTTCGAGTTCCAGGCCCGTTTCGCCCGTCACCCGGGCAATGAATTCCGCTCCGTTGGAGGCCATGCGGCAGGCCTCTGTGGCAATCAGTCGGTATTTCTTAACCTTGTGCCAAACAAGCTTGTTGGAACAGACCCGGAGGGCATCGATCGTCCGCTCCATGGCCGAGGCATTCAGAGCCCCGGTTTTGCCCAGCCCTTCGCCCAGCCTGACAATCCTCGAAAAGGCATCTTTGACATGAAATCCCTGGGCCGCAGGAGCAGCGATCAGCAGCCGGCAATTGTTGGTCCCCAGGTCAAGCGCCCCGTAATAGGCTGCCTTTTGGGGCCCTTCTTCAGCCGTAGCAGCTTCAGGTTCAGGCCGGCCCTTGGGCCGTCCCCTGTTGCCGTGCAACCCGAATCTGCGCCTGCCACGGGTGTTGCCCGCACCGCTGGTCGCGTCCACGTTAAGCCTTCCAGATGACCTGCTCTCGACGGGTCACCCCGGAGCTCAGAAATCATCTCATAATCATTGCGTTGGGCACATCTTAACAGTTTCAGACCTCACGTAAAGCAAATGAATCCCGTTCAAATGCCAATTAAACATTAACTACTAATTGAGACTATGGCGGCTAGCAATGCGTGTTGGGACAGGAGTTTTATGCGTACTTTTGGAAATCGCTGGTTCAAGGACGGCTCGCTGATCGGTGAGTATGCCGAGCATTTTGGCCAGGCTATTACCCGCCAGAAGCAGTCCACGGCACTGCACGCCGCCAAGGTCGATGCTGAACTCGCCTCCAAGGCCAAGTCCGAGTTCATTGCCAACATGAGCCACGAACTGCGCACCCCGTTGAATGCCATTATCGGCTTCTCCGACATGCTGGCCACCAAGACCGTGTCAGGCCCCGAAAAAATCGAACAGTATTCCGCCTATATCCGCCAGGCCGCCGAACATCTCCTGGCCCTGATCAACGGCATCCTCGACGTCTCCAAGATCCAGGCCGGAAAACTGTCCGTCGATCTGGAATCCGTCAGCATCACCTCCATCCTGCAGTCCTGCCTGCTGATCGTCGAAGCCAAGGCGCGGGAAAAGGGCGTGCAGGTCGAATCTCACGTCATGCCCAACCTGCCGGACTTGATGGCCGATCCGCTCCGCCTCAAGCAAATCCTCATCAATCTTCTCAGCAACGCCGTGAAGTTCACGCCCGCCAAGGGCCGCATCCGCATCGACGTGGGCGTGCGCCAGGAAGCCGTTGTCAGCATCAGCATCAGCGACACCGGCCTGGGCATGTCGCTTGCCGAGATCGAAACCGCCATGAGTCCCTTTGGCCAGGTCGACGCGGGTTTCAACAAGCGCCATGAGGGCACCGGGCTTGGCTTGCCCATCGCCTATGCACTCGCTCGCCTCCATGGCGGCGACCTGCAGATTGAATCTAAAAAAGGCTCTGGCACGCGTGTCACCGTAAATCTTCCCATTGCGGCAACGGCCAAGCCGTCAACCAACACCGATCACAGTCTTCATTAAGGGGTTCTGAGTCCATGAAAACGTCAACTGTACAGTCTCAGGACAAGCCCGTTGCTCACACGGAATCCATCGCGCGCGTTGGCCGCATTGTTGCGGTCACCGGGGCTCACGCCATCATCCTGCTCGATGTCGAAGAGCGTCCCAACGTCGATGCCGAAAGAAGCCCGGAAATCGGAACCTTGCTGAAGGTGGATTGCACCACCTCCATTTCCCTGGCGCTGGTTTCCGCCCTGAGTTCCCCCATGCCGTCCCATGCCCGGGGCGAACAGGAACTGCGCATCGTCGAAGTCGAATTCATCGGTGAGCTTCCAAAGGACGAGCACGGCCGGCCGAAGTCCTTCCGCCGCGGCATTTCCTCCTACCCGTCCCTCGGCGATACGGTTTATCGCGCCAGCCGCAGCGAGCTGTCGAAAGCCTATGCCTGCGATTCCGAAACCTCCATCCGGGTCGGCCACATCCAGCAGGACCCGTCCATTCCCGCCATGATCAAGATCGATGAAATGCTGGGCAAGCATTTCGCCGTGCTCGGCACCACCGGCACCGGCAAGTCCTGCACCGTGGCCCTCATTCTCCGCCGCATTCTCGACAAGAACCCCCAGGCCCATATCCTGCTGCTCGACGTGCACCGCGAATATGCCCAGTCCTTCCAGGGCCTGGCGGAAGTCATCACGCCAGACAACATGATCCTGCCCTTCTGGCTTTTGAACTTTGAGGAATCCGTTGAGATTCTCATTGGCCAGCAACCCGGCCGCGAGACCGACGTGGAAATCCTGCGCGAACTCATTCCCTTGGCCAAGGCGCGCTATATGAATAACCAGCGCCGTGACAAGGCTGGCGCTGCCACCCGCGGCCAGGCTTACGATGGTTCAAACGTCGGCGTTGATACGCCGCTGCCCTATCGCACCTCTGACCTCATCGGCATCCTTGAGGAATACATCGGCAAGCTCGACCTGCGCGGCGAACTGGCGCCCTACAAGCGCCTCAAGGCCCGCATCGAAACCATTTCGCGCGATCCCCGCTATGCTTTCATGTTCGGCAGCCTCACCGTCCAGGACAACATGTCCGCCGTTCTCGCCCGCCTTTTCCGCATTCCCGTCAACGGCAAGCCCATCGCCATTGTCGAACTGGGCGGCCTGCCTTCCGAAATCATCAATGTCGTCGTTTCGGTCCTGGCCCGCCTCGCCTTCGACTTCGGCGTATGGAGCGCCGGCCGCATTCCCATAACCTTTGTCTGCGAAGAGGCCCACCGCTACGTTCCCATCGACAAATCGCTTGGCTTCGAGCCCACCAAGAAGGCCATTTCGCGCATTGCGAAGGAAGGCCGCAAATACGGCGTCTCGCTCTGCATGATCACCCAGCGCCCGGCGGAGCTCGATCCGACCATCCTGTCCCAGTGCAATACGATCTTCTCCATGCGCCTCACCAACGAGCGCGACCAGGACATCCTGCGCGCCGGTATTTCCGACGCAGCCGCAAGCCTTCTCGAATTCATGTCCACCATGGGAACCGGCGAAGCGATCACGTTCGGCGAAGGCGTGGCCCTCCCCACCCGCATAAAATTCGACATGCTGGCCGAGGACGAGATGCCCAGAAGCAACACCGCGTCCTTCACCACGAACTGGGCCAGGGACCTGCCCGATGATTCCTTCCTCAACGAAGTGGTGAATCGCTGGCGGGCCCAGACCTTTAACCCCGACAGTGCAGCCTATTCCGTTGAGTCAGCCCCCGCGGTCCAGGTCCAGGTCCCGGTTCAGCCCCAGCCCTCCATCCGCCGCGATCCCACTCAGCCGGTGGGTGCAGCACTGCGGCCTGGCATTCAGCCCGCACCCCAGGGATTTGGCCAGCACACCCCCGCACCGCAACTGCGCCGCAGCTCCGATAGCGCCCCGGCAGTCCCGCCTCCAAGCCCGGTTGCCGCCCAGCAGGGAAGCCTCGCCAGCCTGATCAAGCAGTTCCGGACGTAATCAAGAGGCCCTCATCCGCCCTGTCGGCATAATATTCCACCCTTGCACTGAAGCCCCCCCGCCGCTATTGAAGCGGCCAATCCCGGCGCATTGGGGGATCGGCTAACGGTAGGCCCACAGACTCTGACTCTGTTTGTCTAGGTTCGAATCCTAGTCCCCCAGCCACTTTCCTCGTTCACTGTAACCAATTCGACCGTTTGATTTTGGAGGAGACGCGAGCCATGGATCAGTTCACCGGCGGTTGCCTGTGCGGCAGTGTCCGGATTGTGGCGTCGGGACGCCCATACCGGGTTGGCCTTTGTCACTGTCTCGACTGCCGCAAGCATCACGGCGCGCTTTTTCACGCGTCCGCGATATTCCCTCAGGATGCGGTGATGATTGAAGGCGAAACAAGCGACTACGAAGGTCGGTTTTTCTGTCCCCGTTGCGGCTCGCCCGTTTTCGCGCGCAGCGGAGACGAGATTGAAGTGAACCTTGGATCCTTGGATGATCCTGACCAACTGAGGCCAACCTACGAACTCTTCATCGGCAGTCGCGAGTCCTGGTTGCCGCCATTTCCGCTCAAGCGGCGGTACCTGCGTGATCGTGACGCCACGGGTCGCTTTGAGGAGTAAATTGCGGAGTTACCCGACAAGCTCCTACAGCAGCGCGCGGATGCGCCTGATCGCTTCGAGAATGTTCTCGGCGCTGTTTGCATAGGAGAACCGCAGATAGCCCTCGCCCCAGGCGCCGAAGGATGTTCCGGAAACCGTCGCAACGCCGGCCTCTTCAAGAAACCGGTTCTGCGCCTCCTTGGACGTCATCCCCGTCCCTTCAATATTGGGGAAGGCATAAAAAGCGCCCGCCGCATCGGCACAGCGGAATCCCGGCAGGGCATTCAGTTCGCGCACGATGATCTCGCGACGCTTGTCAAATTGCGCAACCATCGACAAAACCGCGTCTTGCGGCCCTTGCAGCGCCGCCAGGCCCGCATACTGCGTCGCCGCGTTGACGCAGGAATGGTCGTTGATGCACAGCCGCGTCACATGCTCAACCGCTGCGTCCGGCCAGACCGCATAGCCCAGCCGCCAGCCGGTCATCGCATAGGTTTTCGACCAGCCGTCGAGCATGATCAGGCGGTCACGGATTTCGGGATATTGCAGCAGGCTGAGATGCTGCCTGCCGCCATAGAGCATCTGCGAATAGATCTCATCAGACAGAAGAGCCACATGCGGGTGCTTGAGCAGCCCGGCGACCAGCTTGTCGACTTCCTCCTTCGGCGTGACACCGCCCGTGGGGTTCGCCGGGCTGTTGATGATGATCAGGCGTGTCTTGGCCGTAATCTGGCTCAGAATTGCGTCTGCCGAGAAGGCGAACCCGTCTTTCTCCTTCAGCGCGATCGGCACAGGCGTGGCGCCCGAATACTTGATCACCGACTCATAGATGGGAAAGCCCGGATTGGGATACATGATCTCGACGCCCGGCTGGCCAAACATCATGATGGCAAAATACATGGTGGGCTTGCCCCCTGGCACGACAACGACATTGTCCGGATTGACCTCCGCCCCGTGGCGGCGCTTGAGGTCGGCCGCAACCGCTTCGCGCAGGGGCGCGATGCCGTTCGCCGGCGTATAGCCATGATGACCATCTCGCAGCGCTTTGATGCCCGCCTCGACGATATGCCCCGGCGTCTTGAAGTCCGGCTGCCCGATTCCAAGGTTGATGATGTCGCGCCCTTCGCTGGCAAGCTTCTGGGCCCGCGCGAGGACAACAAACGCCGACTCCGTGCCAAGTCGTGAGAGGCTGTCGGCAAAAATCAAGTCAGACACAAGTATTCTCCTGTCAGGATAACGTTCAATTATTGCTTTGCAATCCCTGAGCGCGTCACGGCTGCAAGGCAGGTGAGCTCAAACATCAGGTTCGCTGCATTGATGCAGGTAATGCCGCTCGGATCAAGCGACGGTACAACCTCGCAGATATCCCCGCCCACCATGTTCATTCCTGTCAAGGTCCGGAGAATCATCTGCGCGTCACGCATGGAAATGCCGCCGGGCTCCGGCACGCCGGTTCCGGGCGCGTCCCGCGGATCAAGCCCGTCAATGTCGATCGTGATGTAGGTGGGCGCATCGCCAATGACCCGCTTGATTTCCGCGATCACCGCCGCCCGGCCCATCTCTTCGTACTCATCCATCGGGATCATGCGGATGCCGGCCTTGTAGCCATAGTTGATGTCGTCGTCACCATAGCGCGTGCCGCGCAGGCCGATCTGCAGAATGCGCTTCGGGTCAAGCAGGCCCTCTTCCACCGCGCGCCGCACGAATGTCGCGTGGTTGCATTTGGTGCCCATGAACTCGTCAAAGGTATCGGTATGCGAGTCGATCTGGATCAATCCGAGCGGGTGCTTCTTGGCGATGGCCCGCAGGATCGGCAACGGCACCGTGTGGTCGCCGCCAATGGAAATCGGCACCGCTCCAATGGCCTGGATGCGCTCATAGAAAGCCTGGATAAGCTCAACGCTGCGTTCAACGCTCAACGGATGGGTCGGCGCATCGCCGACATCCGCGATATTGCACAGGCGGTAAGGCGCCACCTTGGTCGTGGGATTGACCTGCCGGATCAGCCGCGATGCCTCGCGCACCCCCGACGGGCCCTGCCGGGCTCCCGAACGGTAGGTCGCCCCAAGATCAAGCGGCACACCCACAAGGGCAATGTCGAGCGGTTTGGCAATCTCGGCCCGCGCCGAACGCATGAAACTGGAAATTTCCGCATAACGGGGAATCTTGGACGAGTCCGTGGGTTCAAAACCCTTGTTTGGAGCCATGGCTTCGGAGATCCTTTTGTGGCCGACTGAAAAACTGGCAACGGTCTGTCCGGTATCCTGTACCAGAGGATCGCGCTTTACTGCAACTCTAAGGGCCCTGCAGCGTTTCGGTCACGTTCATGAAATGATAGAGGTCACCGGCATTTTCATAGGCCATCATCCGGTCCGGAAGCGGCTCGATCTCCACATTGAAATAATCCCTCAGCACGAGGCGGAAGGTGTTTACCGGCGTGATCGCGGGATGGAGGCTGGCTGGCTGAATCCGTGGCGCATGGATGGCGCTGAAGATCGCCATTTTTTCCTTGAGCTCACCCGGAGTGGCCTTGCGCCAATCGACATTTGACACATCGCGGCCGAAGGCCATCACCTCGTCGCCCGCATATTTCTCCGGCCACGGCCCTTCGTCGGCCTGCAGGATGATGATTGGCTTGGGGCCTGGTGCCGCAAGCAAGGCGTCAACCGTCGCGAGGATCTGTTCATTTGCATAACGTAGCTGGCCCGTATAGTTCTGCGCACGCGAGCGCCCCAGGGCCTCGGTCCTGTCCATGCAGCGGCCGGATTCATGCGTTACAAAGGGCGGATGCGGAATGAGAAAATGGGCGAAATGGAATTTCGGCTTTTCGCTGTCAGGCGCGGTCCGTACGTCTTCAAACATCAGCCGTGAACGCTGGCATTGCCAGTAAAGCGGTGTGATATTGCGAAACCCGATTGCCTGCGCCGCATCCACAATGAGCGAATTCTCATAGATGAAGCGGGTGATTTCCGGCAACTCATAGAAATTGTGGGTGACATCGGCAATTGCGAGGCGCCGCGTCGGCTCCCACCAGGTGCCGGAAAAATGCACCTCATAACCAAGGCCTTTCAGGAACCGCGCGATGCGGAAATCCTGGAACATCTGGTAGAGCGGCAGCCAGTCGGCCTTGCCCTGCGTGGCGGGCGTATCCACCCGGTCGAGATAGTCAAAGTTCAGCGATGAAATGACCGAGTGCGTGGTGCGCTGGTAGTTGGAGTAGGCATTGTCGGCGATGAAAAATCCCCGCTGCCGCAGGGCTGCGAGAAATTCCGTATTGTCGTAACCATAGACAGCTTTGAGTTGGTCCTGCCGGGCATACCTGTCGAATACAAAGTAGTAGATGTCCGGTTTTTCCGCTGGCTCGGATGCAGATACCGGATCGGCATCAAACGCCCCGGCAACGACACTGGTGATCGCCGTCCGGTCCGCCCACGTCCCCGAAGTGACGACATTATAAAGAAGTGGCAGGGTATTGCCGACCGCGAAAATTGTTGCAAGGATCGGCACCAGCCTGCGCGCCCCGTTCCACAGGAACAGGCTGGCGCCGAGTGCCAGCCAGCCCAGAACCCATGGAATTCTGTATTCATCCGGGTTCAGGAACATGACCGGCATGAAGACTGCGGAATAGACAATGGCCCACAGGGCATCGGTGATCTCAGGTCGGCGGAAAACCAGCCTGAGCAGGCCCATGACCAGCAGAAATCCGACGACACATGCCAGTATCGTCAGAATTCCATGGCTGATCGTCAGCCGCCCCAGGTTTTTTGAGAACAGCACAAGCGGCGGCAAGGCCGGCAGAAAGAACGCATAATAAGGAATGTTTGTGCCCGGGATATTCAGCATGCACCGCCCACCGTTAGGAAATGAACTCGGATTGGACGCAGGACTTACTTTTTGGAACGGTCAAACCAGTAAAGAGTCCGTCCCGACGCCGAGACCTTCTCGGATTTGACAACGCGCGCGCGGCCCTTCAGGGCACGTTCGAAATTTGCCTGGTTGTAATCCGGGAAAATGTCTTCACGCAGCGCCAGGAGCTGCTGCACCGTCTGGTCATTCTTCTGTACGAATTCGATGATGCCCGCCGGCGCCATCTTGACCAGCGAATCGACCACGCCGTCAAGCGGCACATTGCGGCCGATGGCCAGATGATGCTCGACGGCGAGCGCCACCACCGCATCAGCTCCGCCGCGCCCAATCGTGCTCTTGCGCTCTTCATTGGCCCAGCCCTGGCTCGGGCTTGGATTGGCGCCATCCTGGAACAGTGGCAGCAGATTGAGCTTCTTCGCCTTGGCCCTGGCATAGGCCCGTTCCAAAGCACCCTGGTCAAAATCAAAGCCGATGACGCGTGAAGCCCCTGCCCCAAGCGCCACTTCCGAATAATCTCCTGAATTGCAACCGATGTCCCAAAGCACCTTGGGCTTGCGCTTGGCGCAGAATTCCGAAACGAACCGCACCTTCGCCTGGCGCTCCGCGTCGTTGTAGGTGGTGTTCTCGGCGTAATGCTGCCAGACGGTGGCGCCCGTATCCTTGGGCTGCAGGCCTTTGATCCAGTCGCGCAGCGACAGCAGCATCCGCTCAAAGCCAAGCTTCGGCAGTTTCACCGTTTTGGCTTTGGCAATGCCTTTGGCATTGTTGGCCATGGCGCCGGCCTGGAAATTGGCCTGCATCGTCACATGGCTCAGGACGTTGAAGGAGAAATTGCGCCACCACGGCATCATCCGCGCCAGCATGGCAGTTTCGATGCCCTCCAGATTGCCGCGGAACCAGGCGTTGTGAGTAATTCCAAAATAGGCACGCAGCAGCAGCGGATTGAGAAACTGTTCGCAGAACTGCCGGTGCCCGGCCCAGATTTCGCCATCCCGGTATTGCCGGAACGAGAGCACATCGATGAACACCGGATTGGGTCCATCGAACTGCACGTTATACGCGGTGGAATCCGACAGGCTTACCCCTGCCCTCAGCGCCTCGATCTGAACATCCAGATGCAGCAGGGCCGCCGCCTTGAGCAGCGGGAAAGACCATTCATAGGGGTAGGACACAAATGGAATGCGCGCATGGCGCAGAACCATCGGGGCCAGGATGCCAGCCTTCTTCAACGTCGAATTCTTGACTTCCTCCGTGGCAACAAGCTTGCCCTTGCTCATAAGCTTCGCCGCAAGGCCGGAATCGCGCACGTGATTGAATTCGGCCACCGCCTTGTTCAGGACCGTGCGGTAAATCTCGCCGTTGAGGTCGTAAATGCGCCCGCTCGGATCACGGAACGATCCGGCATCCACCAAGGCATGGCTCATTGATCGTGGCTCGCGTCATCGTCCGAATGGCGGTTCAGGCCAAGCAGGCCGCGGAACTTGTACCAGTACATCTTGATCACAAAGAGCGAACTGGCCACTGTCGCGATAATGGCCTGGAGCAGGATGCTGCCCGTGCCCGGATCCAGATAGGCATATGCGTCCCCGGTGGAGAGCCCGATAAAGGCAAGGCTGGCCGCAATTACACGTGGTTTCATGACGCAAATCCCTGAGTTTCACTGACCCGGAAAAGCTAGCCGCCATGTCTGAACAATTGCTTAATGAAGTATTGACGTTTGCGGAAGGGATTACCGCAAGTAAACGAGTTGATTCAAAATGTGCGGTACGCAGGCTAGAGCTTGGGCCTTTTATCCCCCCACGCCGTCGCCGCCTCATAGGCGCGCGAAGCCCGCAGCACCGTCCGGTCGTCAAACATCTTCCCCACCACATGCAGGCCGATCGGCAGGCCCGCCTTGGTGAAGCCGCAGGGCACGCTCGCGGCGGGCTGCTGCGTCAGGTTGAACGGATAGGAAAACGGCGTCCAGTACACCCACTTGGATTTGCCCTCGTCGGCGGGCGACAGCAGCCCCGCCCCGAACGCCGCAATCGGCAATGTCGGCGTCAGCAGCAAATCGTAACTCTCCATGAAAACCCGCATCTGTGAGCCCAGAATTCCGCGCTCGCGTACGGCCTCGAAATAGTCCTCAGGCGTGATCGCCATGGATTGCGCCACAACATCGGCCAGCGCCGGATCGAGCATTGCCTTCTTCTCGTCCGGCAGTTTGCCAAGCAGGGCGCGCGCCCCCGACCACCACAGGGTGCGAAAGCAGGGCGCGGGATCGGCAAAGCCCGGGTCAACCTGTTTGACCACCGCGCCGAGGTTGGCCAGAACCTGCACCGCCTTTTTCACCGCCCTGGCAATTTCCGGATCGACCTCCGCATAACCCAATGTCGGGCTGAAGGCGATTTTCAAACCCTTCACCCCCTTGCCAAGCTTCTTCACATAGTCGCGGCCGTCAAAGGGCAGCGAGGTCCAGTCGCGCGCATCTGGCTTGGCAATCGCGTTCATCATCAGGGCGGAATCTTCAACCGTGCGCGTCATCGGTCCCACATGGGCCACCGTGCCAAACGGCGAAAGCGGATAGGCCGGCACCCGCCCAAAGGAAGGCTTCAGGCCATAGATGCCGCTGAAGCCCGCCGGAATGCGGATGGATCCGCCCCCGTCCGTGCCCAGCGAAAGCGGCGCATAGCCCGCCGCCACCGCCGCCGCCGAGCCACCCGAAGAACCGCCCGGCGTCTTGCTCAAGTCCCAGGGGTTGCGCGTGATGCCGGTCAGCGGCGAGTCGGTCACGCCCTTCCAGCCGAATTCCGGTGTCGTCGTCGCCCCCAGGAACACACAGCCCGCTTCCCGCAGCCGCGCCACCGAAGGCGCATCCTGGTCCCAGGCCTGATCTCGCGAAACGGTTTTGGAGCCCCGCAAGGTGGGCCAGCCTTTGACAAGCAACAGATCCTTGATGAGGACCGGCACGCCATCCAGCGGCCCCAGCGGCCTGCCCTTTTTCCACCGCGCGGCACTTGCTTCGGCCTGTGCCAGCGCGGCCTTCTCCTCCACCCGGCACATGGCGTTGATTGCATGGTCATGCTTGGCAATCTGCCCCAGGCAGGCCTTCGCCACCTCAACCGGCGAAAACTTCTTCCGCGCAAAGCCCCTGGAAAGCTTTGCCGCGCTCAACCAATTCAACTCACCCATCACTCACTCCATGTAACGAGCCAGCTTAGGCAGAAATCGCTGTTATAGTCATCACCCGGAATAGGGCCCCTGCAGTCCCAGCTTCTCCAGCAGCGCCGCATGCTCGTTGCCGGCCTTGACCAGGGCCGCCCCATGACGTTCGATCAATTCGCGCCGCCGCTCCGGATTGACCGTCGCTGACAATGCGCCCCAGATGGCAGCCATCGCTTCGGCAGTCCTGCGGGCCTGGGCAAGTGCCTCG
>Ga0073904_10001217_pt1 | contig 19142 bp, 18 predicted proteins | sample KloWWTrecipitate_FD_66668 | JGI IMG/M metagenome (GOLD analysis project Ga0073904, IMG submission 66668) | Active sludge microbial communities from Klosterneuburg, Austria, studying microevolution and ecology of nitrifiers - Klosterneuburg... | ecosystem: Engineered > WWTP > Aerobic digester >... | reverse complement strand
ACGAAACCTGGCTGGACCGCGAGCTGCTCAAGCCGCTGGGCATGCGCGACAGCACGTTCGCCTTGGTCAGCCAGCAGGGCCCGCGGGCCGATCCGCGGCTGGCCTGGGGCCACCTGGACCGCGAAACGCCGGCCGCCGCGCTGGCGGTCTACCTGCGGCCGGCCGGGCAGCTGAGCACCACCGCGCAGGACCTGGCGCGGTATGCGCGCTTCCTGATGGGCGACGGCCGCGTGGACGGCCGCACCCTGGTGCGGACCGACCTGCTGCGCGCGATGGGCCAGCCCGGCACCACCGACGCCGCCCGCGCCGGCCTGCAGGTGGGCTTCGCACTGGGCCTGGTGCGCCGCGACCACCACGGCGTCGTGGGCCTGTGCCACGGCGGCGACGTGGTGGGTTTCCACGCCATGCTGTGCCTGCTGCCGGACGCGTCGGGCGTGCCGGCCCGCCATGCCTTCGTGGTCGTGGAGAACACCGACTGCGACGGCCGCGACTGCGGCCGCTTCGATGCGCTGATGGTGCGCGCGCTGGCGCCGGCGCCAACCCCGGCGACCACGCCCGCGCGGGCGCCGGACGACGTCGCCCGGTGGCAGGGACGCTACGTGCCGGCGCCCAATCGCATGGCCAGCTTCCGCTACCTCGACCACCTGTTCGACAGCCCGCAGCTTGCGTGGGACGGCCGCGTGCTGCAGCTTTCGCCGCTGCAGGCGCCGGCGCGTACGCTGGTGCCGGCCGGCGGCCGGCTGTTCATCGCCAGCGATCGCAGCATCGCCTCGCACGCGTTGCTGCGCGGGCAGGGCGGGGAGTACCTGTTCAGCGATGGCCAGCGCACGTATCGCCTTGTGAACCCGGTGGCCTACTGGCTGATGGCGGCCAGCCTGGCAGCGGGCCTGCTCGGGTTGGCCTGGTTTGCGCTGGCGGTGCCACTGCGCGCGCTGCTGCGCCGCGAGCCGGTGGCGGTGCCGGGCGTGGCGGCGGTGCTGCTGCTGGCGCTGCCGGTGCCGCTGTTCCTGCTGCAGTCCTACACCCAGCTGGGCGAGCGCACCGCCGGCAGCATCGCGCTGTACGCCGTCACCGCGGCGCTGCCGCTGCTGATGGCCTGGCAGGCCTGGCGCAGCATTCGCCGCCGCGAAGGACTCGTTCGCGGCCGAATCAACCTGGCCGCCGCGCTGCTGGTGCTGCAGTGGTGCGCGGTGCTGCTGGCGTGGGGAATGTTGCCGTTCGCGCTGTGGCGATGACCCTCAGGACGCGAAGGCCTGCTGCCTGAGCCGCGCCACCGCTTCAGGCGCCAGCTCCACGCCCACGCCGTGGCCGGGGTTGATCACTACGCCCACGGTCGGCCCCAGCCCCTGCATCAGCCAGGTGAAGCTGACCAGCAGCCCGTACTGGAACTGCGGCAGGTGCCGGTACCACGGCGCCGATCGCTCGGGCGCGGAAAACGCCGCCACCACCGGCGCACCGGCGGCATTGGTCAGCAGGCACAGGTTGATGGACGGATCCCACTGGCCGTCTTCGCCAATGGCCTTGTCCACCAGGATGAACACCTGCGACTGCAGCAGCAGGTGGAAGAAATCATCGGCCGGGGCCGCGCCCAGCTGCACCTGCAGCAGCGATTCTTCCAGCGGGTTGAGCGGGGAAAAGACCGCTTCGTTCATGGCGACTCCTGCCGGCGCGGGCCGGGTGGGGCGGCGGACAAAACAAAACGGCGGCCCAGGGCCGCCGTTGTCGTTGCCAGCACCGCGCATTACTTCATGCGGTAGGTGATGCGGCCCTTGGTGAGGTCGTAGGGCGTCATTTCGACCTTGACCTTGTCGCCGGTGAGGATGCGGATGTAGTTCTTGCGCATGCGGCCGGAGATGTGGGCGGTGATGACGTGGCCGTTCTCGAGCTTGACCCGGAACATGGTGTTCGGAAGGGTCTCGAGCACCGTGCCTTCGAATTCGATGGAATCGTCTTTGGACATTCTTGGTTTCGCTGGCCGGGAAAGCCGGACTTGGAAGCCGCGCATTCTGCCATGTCCCTGCCGCGCTTGCAAAAATTTGGTTAAGGCGGCTCGGGGAAGGCCAGGCGGGAGGCCGGGAACGGGGCCACGCGGGTGGCCCAGGAGTCCGGCGTGTCGGGCTTGGCGGACCATCGCGCCACTTCGGCCAGGAACTCCGGCCGCGGCAGGCGCCGGGCGCCCAGCGATACCAGGTGCGGGTTTTCCACCTGGGCGTCGATCAGCGGCCAGCCCCAGCCCGACAGGATCCGGGCCAGGCCCGCCAGCGCCACCTTCGAGCCGCCGCTGGCGGCGCTGAACATGCTTTCGCCGAAGAACATCCGGCCCACGGCCACGCCGTAGATGCCGCCCACCAGGCGCTCGCCGTCGAACACCTCCACGCTGTGCGCGTGGCCCCGCCGGTGCAGCTGCACGTAGGCCGCGCGCATCTCGTCGGTGATCCAGGTGCCGTCCTGGCCCGGCCGCGGGCTGGTGGCGCAAGCGGCGATGACCTGTTCAAAAGCGCTGTCGGTGCGGACCTGCCACGTGCTCGAGCGAAGGCGGCGCCGGAAGCGCGAGGGCAGGGCGAAGGCGTCGGTGTGGAACACCATGCGCGGGTCGGGGCACCACCACAGGATCGGTTCACCGGCCGAATACCAGGGGAAGATGCCGTGGCGGTAGGCGTTGAGCAGCCGCTCCGGCGACAGGTCGCCGCCCATCGCCAGCAGCCCGTTGGGCTCGCGCAGCGCGCGCCCTGCGGGCGGAAACGCTGCGGCCGGGTCAGCCGGCAGCAGGGGCAGGCGGATCGGCATCGCGGTAGGGGCTGTGGGCCAGCACGGACTGGCGGTAATGGGCCGTGGCCGCGCGTTCCTGGGCGCACCAGTCGCCCACGGCCGAGGCGAAGGCCGGGTCGGCCAGCCAGTGGTGGCTGAAGGTGGTGACGGGCAGGAACCCGCGGGCGATCTTGTGTTCGCCCTGGGCGCCCGGCTCGAACACCTGCAGGCCTTCGCGCAGGCAGTAATCAATGCCCTGGTAGTAACAGGTTTCGAAGTGCAGGCCGGGCGTGGGCTCCACTTCGCTGCTGCCCCAGTAGCGGCCGTACAGCCTGTCGCCGCCGCGCAGGCAGAGCGCGCCGGCCACCGCTTCGCCTTCGCGCTCGGCCAGGAACAGCACGAGCTGCCGCGGCATGGTCTTTGCCAGGTGCCGGAAGAACTCCAGCGTCAGCGCCGGGTGGTTGCCGTAGTCGCCGAAGGTGCGGCAGTAGAAGAAATGCATCGCGGCCAGGTCGTCGTCGCTGGCCTCGTCGCCGTGCACGGTGCGGAAGCGGAAGCCGGCGCGGGCCACCTTGTCGCGCTCCTGGCGCAGGTTCTTGCGCTTCTTGGGCTGCAGCGCGGCCAGGAAATCGTCGAACCCGGCCCAGCCGCGGTTGCGCCAGTGGAACTGCGCGTCCTCGCGCGCCAGCCAGCTTTCATCGAACGCGGGCGATTCATCGGCGGCATGGAAGTTCACGTGCAGCGACGACAGGCCGTCGCGCCCGGCCTGCGCCTGCATCGCCGCCAGCAGCGGCGCGCGGTCGGCCGGGTCGCGCGCCAGCAGGCGCGGCCCGGTGACGGGCGAGTAGGGCACGGCCACCAGCCACTTGGGGAAGTACTCGCGCCCGAAGCGCTGGTAGGCGTTGGCCCAGGCGTGGTCGAACACGAACTCGCCGTGGGAGTTGGTCTTGAGGTAGGCGGGCGCGGCGGCCACCAGTTCCCCGTCGCGCCACAGCGAGGCATGGCGCGGAGTCCAGCCCCAGCGCGGGCGCAGGCAGCCTTCGCGCTCCAGGCCGGCCAGGAAGGCGTGTTCGACGAAGGGATTGCGGCGGTCGTGCAGGGCGTCCCACGCGGCGGCGGGGATCTCGTCCAGGGTGGCGTGCAGGCGCAGCTCAGGCATGCCGACACCTTACCCCGCAGCGCGTGACGAAGACTTGGGGAATACCTGTAGGAGGGCCTTCAGGCCCGACGCCTTTCGCGAAGGGCTTCGGGCCTGAAGGCCCTCCCACAGGCGTGGCTCAGTGTTCCTTGTCGAGGAACTTCTCGGCGTCCAGCGCGGCCATGCAGCCGAAGCCCGCCGAGGTGATGGCCTGGCGATACACCTGGTCGGCCACGTCGCCGGCGGCGAACACGCCCGGCACCGACGTGGCCGTGGCGTTGCCATCCAGGCCCGACTTGATGGTCAGGTAGCCGTTGCGCATGGCCAGCTGGCCCTCGAACAGCGAGGTGTTGGGCGTGTGGCCGATGGCCACGAAGAAGCCCTGCAGGGCGATCTCGCGGGTGGACGATTCGTCCCTGGTGGAGCGGATGCGCATGCCGGTGACGCCGGTGTCGTCGCCCAGCACCTCGTCCACCGAGTGGTCCCAGATGATTTCGACCTTGCCGGCCGCGGCCTTGGCGAAGAGTTTGTCCTGCAGGATCTTCTCCGAGCGCAGCTTGTCTCGGCGGTGCACCAGGTAGACCTTGCGGGCGATGTTGCTCAGGTACAGCGCCTCTTCCACGGCCGTGTTGCCGCCGCCGATCACCGCCACGTCCTGGTCGCGGAAGAAGAAGCCGTCGCAGGTGGCGCAGGCCGACACGCCCTTGCCCATGAACCTGGTTTCGGACTCGATGCCCAGGTACTTGGCGCTGGCGCCGGTGGCGATGATCAGGCCGTCGGCGGTGTACTCGCCGCTGTCGCCCACCAGGCGGAACGGGCGGCTGCCCAGCTCCACGGTGTGGATGTGGTCGAAGATGATCTCGGTTTCGAAGCGCTCGGCGTGGGCCTGCATGCGCGCCATCAGGTCCGGGCCCATCAGGCCGTGGGCGTCGCCGGGCCAGTTGTCCACCTCGGTGGTGGTCATCAGCTGGCCGCCCTGCTGCAGGCCCGTCACCAGCACCGGCTTGAGGTTGGCCCGGGCGGCGTAGACGGCGGCGGAATAGCCGGCCGGACCGGAGCCGAGGATGAGCAGGCGGCAGTGCTTGGGGGCTGTCATGTATGATTCTTCACAGTGGAAAGGGGCGGCGCGCCGGCGCCGGACGCAGGTCCGGGCACGCGGGCGGTGATGGGGTAGCTTGGCGGTCGCGACGGGTCAATTCAAGGCGGCCCGCGCCATGGCTGTGTCCTGCGACGCTGCCCGATGGCCCGGGACGGCCATGGTTCAACTGCTGTATAAACAAAACCCTACACCGTTTTCCTGAGGTCTTTCCTCTCAGTGGCGCGATCCCAAGACAGAAGCTCCGACGCCGGCCTGGAACGCCGCCAGAAACTCTGGCGCGAACTCGCCCTCGTCGCCATTTCGCCGCTGCTGCTGTATCTGCTGGCGAGCCTGCTGAGCTACCACACCGACGACCCTGGCTGGTCGCGCACCGGCAGCGTGGCCGGGCCCCTGCACAACTTCGGCGGCCTGGTGGGGGCCAAGCTGGCTGACCTGGCGTTCTGGTTCTTCGGCTACGTGGCCTACACCATTCCCGTGGTGCTGGGCGGCATTGCCTGGATTGCGCTGTTCGGGCTGGATTCGGACGGCGACGGCCGGGTGGATTTCGGGCCGGCGCTGCGGCTGATCGGCATCGTCGGTTTCCTGGTGTCGGCCTGCGGCCTGATGCATGCGCTGGGGGGCAATGCGCCCAACCTGCCGGCACCGTCGGGCGGCATCCTGGGCGAACTGGTGGGCAGCTCCATGCGCACGGTGTTCGGCGGCATGGGCGGCAACCTGTTCCTGCTGTCGCTGGTGCTGATGTCGGTCACCCTGGCCACTGGCCTGAGCTGGTTCGCGCTGATGGACTGGATAGGCGCGAAGGTGCTGGCGCTGTTCAGCCGCTTCGGCCAGGGCGCCAAACAGGCGGCGGAATGGCAGCGTGCGCGGGTGCTGCGCGAGGAGCGCGAGGAAGTGCGCAAGGTGGACACCGCCAAGCGCGCCAAGCGCGAGCCGGTGCGCATCGAGCCCCCGGCCAAGACGGTGGTGGAAAAGTCCGAGCGCGCCCAGCGTGAACAGCAGATCCCGCTGTTCAACGTCGGCGGCGGCGAAGGCCTGCCGCCGCTGTCGCTGCTCGACGACCCGAAGGAACAGCCCAAGGGCTATTCCGAGGACACGCTGGAAACCCTGTCGCGGCAGATCGAATTCAAGCTCAAGGATTTCCGCGTCGAGGTGCAGGTGGTGGGTGCGTATCCCGGTCCCGTCATCACCCGCTTCGAAATGGAGCCGGCGCCGGGCGTGAAGGGCAGCCAGATCAGTTCGCTGGACAAGGACATCGCACGCGGGCTGTCGGTGAAGTCCGTGCGCGTGGTGGACGTGATTCCGGGCAAGTCGGTGGTGGGGCTGGAAATTCCGAACTCGCACCGCGAAACCATTTACCTGAGCGAGATCCTGCGTTCGAAGGAATACGACAAGCTGGCCTCGCCGCTGGCGATGGCGCTGGGCAAGGACATCGGCGGCCGGCCGGTGGTGGTGGACCTGGCGCGCATGCCGCACCTGCTGGTGGCGGGCACCACGGGTTCGGGCAAGTCGGTGGGCGTGAACGCCATGGTGCTGAGCCTGCTGTACAAGGCCACCGCCAAGGAAGTGCGCATGCTGATGATTGACCCGAAGATGCTGGAGCTGTCGGTCTACCAGAACATCCCGCACCTGCTGGCGCCGGTGGTCACCGACATGAAGGAGGCCGCCAACGGCCTGCGCTGGTGCGTGGCCGAAATGGAGCGCCGCTACAAGCTGATGAGCGCGGTGGGCGTGCGCAACCTGGCCGGCTTCAACCGCAAGGTGAAGGACGCGCGCGACGCCGGCCAGCCGCTGGTGGACCCGCTGTTCCGCCCGAACCCGGACTTGGGCGAAGTGCCGCGCACGCTGGAAGAGTTGCCCTACATCGTCGTGTTCATCGACGAGTTCGCCGACATGATGATGATCGTCGGCAAGAAGGTGGAGGAGCTGATCGCCCGCCTGGCGCAGAAGGCGCGCGCCGCGGGTATCCATTTGATCCTGGCCACGCAGCGGCCTTCGGTGGACGTGATCACGGGCCTGATCAAGGCCAACATTCCCACGCGCATCGCCTTCCAGGTGTCGAGCAAGATCGATTCGCGCACCATCCTTGACCAGTCCGGCGCCGAGACCCTGCTGGGCAACGGCGACATGCTGTACCTGCCGCCCGGCACGGCCATGCCCGAGCGCGTGCACGGCGCGTTCGTGAGCGACGACGAGGTGCACCGCGTGGTGGCCCACCTGCGCGCCAGCGGCGGCGGCCCCGACTACATCGAGGGCGTGCTGGAGGAAGTGCAGACCCTGGGCGATGGCGTGGTGGTCGGCCCCGGTGGCCTGCCCGAGGCCGGCAGCTCGGGCGACGAGTCCGACCCGCTGTACGACGAAGCCGTGCGCGTGGTCACCGAAACCCGCCGCGCCTCCATCTCCGGCGTGCAGCGCCGCCTGAAGATCGGCTACAACCGCGCCGCCCGCCTGATCGAAGCCATGGAAGCCGCGGGCATCGTCTCCGGCCCCGAACACAACGGCGACCGCACCGTCATCGCCCCCCCACCGCCCCGCTGAAGAACGGCAGGAACGGGGTCAGATCAACTTAACCGCACCATTAACCGGCAGAGAACGGAAACGTTGGGCCGGTTAAGTTGATCTGACCCCGTTCCTGCCGTTCAGCTTGCGCCCGCCAAACTCTGTCCATCGAACACACGGCCCGACGACCATGCGCCTTCTTGCCCTTGTCCTGCTTGCCCTCGCCAGCACCGGCGCCCACGCCGCGGCGCGCGAGAAGCTGGACGCCTTCAGCCGGGATATCCAGGGTCTGTCGGCCAATTTCTCCCAGCGCGTGTTCGATTCGCGCGGCGCGGAGAAGGAATCGTCCAGCGGCAAGGTCCAGCTGCAGGCGCCGCGGCAGTTCCGCTGGGAGTACCTCAAGCCCTTCCCGCAGCTGCTGGTGGCGGACGGCGACCACATCTGGATCTACGACCCGGACATGGAGCAGGTGACCGTTCGCCAGCAAAGCCTGGAAGAGCAGAACAGCCCCCTGGCCATGCTGATAGACCCGGCCGAAATGGAGCGCCAGTTCGTCGCTAAGGAAGGCGGCCAGGCCCAGGGCCTGGACTGGCTGGAACTCACCCCGCGAAAGCCCGACGACGCCCCGTTCGACCGCGCCCGCCTGGGCTTCGGCGCCGGCGGCCTGGTGCGCATGGAGATGTACGACGGCCTGGGCCAGCGCACGGTGATGGGCTTCTCGGCCTGGAAGCGCAACCCCGCTTTCGCCCCCGGCACCTTCACCTTCAAGGTCCCCGCCGGCGTGGACGTGGTGGGCGAGGTCGCCGAATCCGCCGAAGTCATCCCCCTCGCGGAATAGGCAAGAACGGGGTCAGATCAACTTAACTGCCCGACCCGTTCTGCGTTTAGCCGGATAACGGCACGGTTAAGTTGCTCTGACCCCGTTCTTGCCTGCTTCTGACAGAATCAGCGCGTGGCCAAGAAACCCAAAACCGGCGAGTCCCTGTTCCAGCCCCCCGAGGGCCTGAAGCCGCTGGCCGAGCGCATGCGCCCCGCCTCCATTGACGAAATGGTCGGCCAGCGCCGCCTGGTGGCGCCGGGCTCGGCGCTGCGCCGCGCGGTGGAATCGGGCCGCGTGCATTCGATGATCCTCTGGGGCCCGCCCGGCTGCGGCAAGACCACCCTGGCCCTGCTGCTGGCGCGTTACGCGCAGGCCGAGTTCGTCGCCATCTCCGCCGTGCTGTCGGGCCTGCCGCAGGTGCGCGAAGTGCTGGCCGCGGCCGAGCAGCGCTTCAACGAAGGCCGCCGCACCGTCCTGTTCGTGGACGAAGTGCACCGCTTCAACAAGACCCAGCAGGACGCCTTCCTGCCGCACATCGAGCGCGGCAGCATCCTGTTCGTCGGCGCCACCACCGAGAACCCCTCGTTCGAACTCAACTCCGCGCTGCTCTCGCGCTGCCGCGTGCACGTGCTGGAGGCCGTGTCGCGCGACGACATCGTCGAGGCCCTCAAGCGCGCGCTCGCCGACGAAACCAGAGGCCTGGGCGGGCAGGGCATCACCGTGGACGACGAGCGACTGCAGGAGATCGCCGGCGCCGCCGACGGCGACGTGCGCCGCGGCCTGACCCTGCTGGAAATCGCCGCCGAACTGGCCGCCGACGAAGGCGGCCACATCACCCAGGCCACCCTGGTGCAGGTGCTGGCCGACCGCACCCGCCGCTTCGACAAACAGGGGGAACAGTTCTACGACCAGATCTCGGCCCTGCACAAATCCGTGCGCAGCTCCAACCCCGACGCCGCGCTGTACTGGTTCGCGCGCATGCTCGACGGCGGCTGCGACCCGATTTACCTCGCCCGCCGCATGACCCGCATGGCCATCGAAGACGTCGGCCTGGCCGACCCGCGCGCCCTGCAGATGGCGATTGAAACCTGGGATGCCTACGAACGCATGGGCAGCCCCGAAGGCGACCTCGCCCTGGCCCAACTGGTGATCTACCTGGCCAGCTGCGCCAAATCCAACGCCGGCTACGTGGCCTTCAAGGCCGCGCAGGCCGACGTGCGCGAACACGGCACCCAGGACGTGCCGCTGCACCTGCGCAACGCCCCCACGAAACTCATGAAGCAGCTGGGCTACGGCACCGGCTACCAGTACGACCACGACGCGCCGGACGGCATCGCGCTGGACCAGACCGCGTTCCCGGACGCGATGGGCGAGAAGATCTACTACGAGCCCGTGGACCGCGGCCTGGAGATCAAGCTCAAGGACAAGCTAGACCGCCTGCGCGCCGCGCGCGCCGAGGCCCGCAAGCCGCATGGCTGAGGTGTCGCCCACGCCGGTCGGCCCGTCGGCCCACGCCGAAGCGCTGCGCCGCGACGGTTATCTGTTGCTGCGCGGCGGCATCCCCGCGCCCTGGCGCGATCCGCTGCGCGCCGAGTTCGATGCCGGCGAGAAACCCAACCACCAATGGCCGGTGCCGCGCGGTCCCGACTGGCGCCATTCCCTGCTGGATCTCTCACCCACCGTGCAGGCAGCGTGCCGCCTGCCCGAAATGCTGGCGGCCGTGGGCGAAATGATTGGCGAAACCTTCTTCCTCGCACAGGTGGAAGGCCGCGAGCCCCTGCATGGCGGCGGCCACCAGGGCCTGCACCGCGACCTGTCCTCGCAGCGCCCGGGTGATACGGCGCTGGCCATCGTGTTCCTGGACAACTATGGCCCGGCCAACGGCGCTACACGCCTCGTGCCCGGCAGCCACCGGCATGGCACGCTGGCCGATTACGACGACGCCACCCAGGCCGTTCAGCTGTCGGGCCAGGCGGGCGACATTCTGGTGTTCGACGCCGATCTGGTGCACGCCGGCAGCCTCAACGCCACTGGCGCGCGGCGCCGCAGCCTGCTGCTGACGTTCTTCGCCGAGCCCCTGTATTCGCAGCACCTCAAGACTGCGCACCTGCGCAGCGTTCGCATGGAGGCAGCGTGGTTCCAGCCGGCAGCCGTTGCGCCGGGCGCACGTGACGGATAGCGCCAAGGTCACGGCCGTCGCAATCACGTGCACGCCTCACGGCAGCCGTTGGTTTACGGAGAAGATTCAAGGCAGGCGCAATTCATTCGCGGCACGCCAAAGACGAATGTGAAGCCGGCGGTGGCGGTGATGCCAGCAACGCCGGTTTGCTTTTGGCGTCGGTTTCGGGCGAACTGTGCCCCAAGCCCAGGGTCATCCACGGAGCCAAGAGTGACCAGACGCAGCGCCCTGTCCATGCTGGCCCTCGGGCTGGTGGCATTTGAGATCAGCCCCGCGCTCGCAGCGGCCCAAGAGGCGCCAGCGCACTGCACGCCGTAGTGCATCCAAGCGATTCGTCAGCCACGAGAGGAACGCGTCCGCCTCGCCGAAGGCGCTCGATCGCGCCGCCAGTGGATCTGCGGGGGGCGCCAGGTCCCGTCGCTTTTGGTGCGCAAAGGCGCATCCGCCTGGGCCAGGCCACGCAGGCGGGAGCCTATGCCACCGGGGCGCAGTACTTCCCGAATGGGGCGCTCAAGCAGTTCACTTATGGCAACGGCATCGTCCATACGATGGTGCAGAACGCGCGCCAGCTGCCGGCTTCGAGCACCGACACGGGCGGCGCGCTGAGCCAGCAGTTCACGTATGACCGCAATGGCAACGTTACCGGCGTCACCGACGCCCTGGACAGCGCCCGCAGCAAAACGATGGCGTACGACAGCCTGGACCGGCTGATCAGCGCGACCTCGCCCTCGTTTGGCGGCAGCGGCACGCACCAGTTTGCCTACGATCCTCTCGATAACCTTCGGTCCTGGACCCTGGGCGGTGTGAAGGACCAGTCCAACTACGTCTACGGTACCGACAACCGCTTGGCGCAGGTCAAGAACACCGGCGGTGGCATCGTCCACGCGTTCGGGTATGACCCGCAGGGCAACGTCAGCGCCCGCAACACCGTGCCGCACGACTTCGACTACGGCAACCGCCTGCGCAGCGTCGGCACCACCGAAACCTACCGCTACGACGGCCACGGCCGGCGGGTGCAAACCACGCAGGGCAACGGCAGCCTGACGCTGTGGATGTACGCGCAAAGCGGCCAGATGCTGTTCTCGTTCAAGGGCCCCAGCAACCAGACCACGCACGAGAACGTCTACCTGGCCGGCAGCCTGGTGGCCACCATCGACCACGCGTGGCCCAGCAATGCCGTCACCGCGACGAAGTACCAGCACACCGACGCGCTGGGCAGCCCGGTGGCGATCAGCGACGCCTCGGGCGCCATCATCGAGCGCACGAACTACGATCCGTACGGCGGGCCGATCGGCAAGACCGTCAACGGTATGGGCTACACCGGCCATGTGGTGGATGGGGCGACGGGGCTGACGTATATGCAGCAGCGCTATTACGACCCTGCTGCCGGGCGATTCTTGAGTGTGGACCCGGTCATGGCAAGTACTGTTAGTCCGGCCAACTTCAATCGCTACAAGTACGGTGCAAATAGTCCGTACAGATTCTTGGATCCAGACGGAAGAAAGGACGAAGAGTCCGCAGAACCCGAGCCCGAGCCTGAGCCCGAGCCCGAGCCTGAACGGACCCGCGCCGACTTCCGGTCAATGAGTAGCCACCCTGCGCTAAGCACAAGTTCAATAAGCGGTGCCCCGCCATATGCAACTAATCTCACCAGGGCTCAAGAATCGTTCCCTATGTTGAGAAACTCTGTGGTGGCAGTCGCGTTCGCCCGTCTCCGCGACGACAACCCGCAGTCAGCAGACAAAGCTAAACGAGAAATATCGTCCGAGGCATATTGGATGGTTCCATACGGCGGATTAGAAGTTACCCACTCTACCGTTGGAACAGCCGGAGGCGTGATGTGGTCGGTAGATAAAGATAGAGCAGGACTTTTGGCTGCGTTCATTCATACCCATGGGTCCGGAGGTGAATGGTTCTACAAGTACTTCTCTCCAGAGGACATAGCTGCGTCACAGAAATATGGCGTTCCTGTTTTCATGTCAAATCCTGCTGGGGATTTTCGCGTCTATTTGCCTGGAATGAGAACCGGTGGAAGGGAAGCAGCCGGCTCCACCCTCAGATTGCCGTCATCTTCTTCCCAAGGTGTCTTGCTTTGCTCTGACTGTATTCCGACTAGATAGGGAGAAAAAATAATGAATTCTTTTGTTTCTGTGCTAGTCGCAACCATGCTCGTTAGCTGCGCCACAACGCCGGAAGTAGAGACGTCTGCGCGCGAACCTGTGTATTTACCTCGCATAGTCGCCATCGATGGTCAGACTCTTTACCCTGACCCTCTATCCCGCGCTCCAAACGCACCTGACAGTTTAGGCCAGGCTGTGGATGAGCTTGCGCGTGCGCTTCCCTTGGTCCCGCTTGTACAGGCGCCCTCCAGTTCTTGTAGATTCACGAGTCTTGATGATGTGGATCTCGGCCTGGGTCTTTGCATTGAGAGCGCCTGTAACAGGCTACCAGCCACCTCTCGTGAGAAGGGGTGCGGATACTTGGTTCGCTTGGCAGAGTGGACCGAGCAGAATTGGTTGGGCGGGCTTTGCCGGACAACCAAAGACCTGCCCGGAAACAAGCTGGTGCGTTGGTTTGAAGCGCGAGGCATCCATGACTGCCATCTGATGAGCGTCGCGATCTCCATTGCTCTGGCTCAAGAATTGATTCGAGATCGCCAGAAAACGGATGAACTGCTTCTAGTTCTGGCCTCTAGGAACTGATGCCGGCAAATGGCGCACAGTGCGTGGGGAACTCCACGAACTGACTATGAACCGCCTTGGGTCTCGTAGACACCTACTACATGGGGGCGGCGGTTCAATTCAGCATGCGTCTAGCAGCTGCAGTGGTAACAACCGTCTCTTCCAGATCAATCACAGTGCGGAGCGTTAGCCTGCCGCATGCAGCGTCGCCACCGCGTACTGCGCGCTCAGCCGCTCGCCGTCCCAGCTGTAGATCAGGTGCTGGGCCTGCACGCAGGGCTTGATCAGGTCGGGATAGAACACGCCCACGCACTCACCGCCCGCGTGGCGCACGCTGGGATACACCACGCCGTCTGAGCCGGCCGCGCGCAGCTCGCGCGCCAGCGCCTGCGGCGGGCCGTAGTCGTTGGGGTCGAGCATCGTGGGCCAGCCCTTGCGCAGGTCGTGCAGGCGGCCTTCGATGGCGGTGCGGTAGCAGCGCATTTCCAGCTTCGTTGCCGGCTCGCGGGTGGCGGCCATGAACTTCGCGCGGTGGTGCATGGTCTCCGCCACGGCGGTTTCCAGTGAGCGCGTGGCGTAGAACACGCCGTAACTGCCGTCGCTGAAGCGGCTGCCGTCGGGGTTGAGGTGGGTGAAGGCGGCCATGATCGGCTGCGTGCCGGGGCCGCTGACCCGCCGCGCCTTCGGCACCAGGTCCAGCTGGCCCAGCTCCTGCCGCAGGCGTGCATTGGTCAGCGATTCAATCGCGAACAGCGCTTCCAGGTCATCGGGGGAGGCGATGCGGTCGAACACGCCGCGCGGCGGGAAGCGGCTGGGCACGATGCGCCAGGCCTCCGGCCACTTCAGCAGCGTGCGCCGCGGCGCCTTGCTCACTGCCATCCGCGCTGCGCGTCCAGGTAGCTGCGCACCACGTACAGGTCGGCCACGTTGCCCGACAGCATGCGGTCCAGCGCCGAGCGGCCGCCGAAGGGCGCGGCGTCGTTGGGCCTTCGGATCCACGCGTCGGCGCGCGTGGGGTCGGGGAACAGCAGCTCCAGGGCCTTGAAGATGCCCAGCAGGTAGCTGATGCGTTCGATCACGTCGCGGCCGGGCGCGCCGTCCTGCTGTTTCTTCCACTTGTAGAAGGTGGACTCGGGCGGGTCGCCCAGCAGGCGGCGGGCTTCGCTGTTCTTCAGGCCCCAGGCGGCGGCGATGCGGAAGAAGGCGCGCAGGGCGGGGCCGGCGAGGTCGTCCAGCGGGGGCGCGGCGGGGGCGGTCTTGGCGGACATGGGTGACTCCTTTCGTGGAGCGCAAAGCAACAATACTCCATAAGTAGAGTCTTTGCCCGGGCCGGAAACTGCCGGCGTGTTGCCGCCCGGCTGCCGTTCAGGTTGCGGAAAACCGCGCCACGAAAGCCTCTCCGGGCATCCGGCGGCGCCCGCTAACACAATTCAAACAAGCGCTTCATGGTTCGTTGTGTTTGCGCAGGCCAACCTCGCCCCACGTTCGACGGGCCGTGCTGATCTGCCCCCGGACGCGGCCACCAAGGCCAAACCGCTTTCCGCCCCCCGGCAGCGGTCCGTTCAAAAAAAGGAGCCATCCCATGAACGCATTCAAGACTTCGCTTATCGCCACCACCATCGCCCTAGCCCTCGCCGTCACCGCCGTCAGCGCCCAGGACACCGCCGCCGCGCCGGAGCGCACCGCGGGCCAGGTGGTGGACGACGCCGCCATCACCGCCTCGGTGAAGGCCAAGCTGCTGGCCGACGAGCGCACCAAGGGCTTCGACGTCAACGTGGACACGGTCAAGGGCGTGGTGACGCTGACCGGCGGCGCCGATTCCGACGCGGCCAAGCGCGCCGCGCAGGAGCTCGCCGGCCAGGTGGACGGCGTCATCCTGATCAAGAACGAACTGATCGTGGCCACGGCGGGCAGCGAAGCCCGCCAGGACGCCAACACCGCCACCGCCTCGGGTGAAGTGCGCGAAGCCATGGACGAAGCCGGCGACGGCATCGACGACGCCTGGATCACCAGCAAGGTGAAGACCCAGCTGCTGGCCGACGCCGACGTCAAGGGCACCCAGATCACGGTGGAAACCAAGGGCAACGTCGTCACCCTCACCGGCACGGCGGAAACGGCCGCGGCCCGCGCCAAGGCCATCGAACTGGCGTCCGGCACCACCGGCGTGCGGCGCGTCGTGGCTACCGGCCTGGTGGTGAAGCCGTAACCGCAACACGCGATTCATCCATGTCAGAGTGGACGCCAGCGGTCGGGCCTTCGGGTCCGGCCGCTGTCGTTTGTGCCGCCGCGGTGCGTGCCACACTGTCGGCCGGACATCGCCATCCCTGCGCAAGAGGAGCCGCCGCGCCATGAAGACCCGCACCGTCTACGCCCTCGACACCTTGCCCCGGCTGACCAACGCCATGGACGCCGCCCGCGGCTGCGGCGTCACCGACGACGACCTGGCCGTGGTGGCGCGCCACGACATCGAGCTGCGCATTGACCCCGACGCGCCCGAGCCTGCGCCGCACGGCCAGCTCACCGGCCTGCTGGCCGGCCTGAGCGCGGTCACCGTGCCCACGCTGGGCGTGAGCATTGCCGGCGCCGGCCTGATCAACCTGATTGGCAACGCCGTAGGCGGCTGGGTGCCGGCCCTGGCCGGCGACACCGTGGACGACGAAGTGCGCCGCCGCTACCACGACGAAGTGGACGCCGGCCGCATCCTGCTGGTGGTGGACGCCGAGCCCGAACGCCAGGCCCGCGTGGCCACCGCGCTGGCCGCGCACGGCGCCCGGCCGATGGCTTCAGCGGGCTAGCCCGCCGCGCGGTTGAGCCACCAAAGGCTGCCGTTCAACGTGGCCGCAAAGCTCACCCAGGCCAGGTAGGGCACCAGCAGCCACGCGGCCGCGCGCCGCACCGGCCACGCCGCCCGGATCGTGGCGGCGATGAACACCCACATCAGCACGATCCCGACGAAGGCCACGCCAGGCAGCTTCAGCCCGAAGAACAGCGGCGTCCACGCCGCGTTGAGCGCCAGCTGCACCGCGTTGAGCCGCAGCGCGCGCGTTCGCGCGGCGCTGGCCGGAGCCCGCCACAGCAGCCACGTGGCGGTGGCGATCATCAGGTAAAGCGTGGTCCACGCCGGCCCGAACACCCACGCCGGCGGATTGAACCAGGGCTTGCGCAGCCCGGCGTACCACTCGCCCGGCGGCGCGATGGCGCCGAGGCTGGCGATGGCGAACACCAGCAGCACGCACAGCAGCAGCGCGACGGCGGGGCGGCGGTGGGCGAAGGAGGGCTGGGTCATGGCGAGGGCTTCCGGAGTCAGCCTGATATTGGCCGTTGGCATGGGGTGGAGGCGTGAAAGCCTACTGCCCGGCCTGGCTTTCATGCGCCACTCGGCAGCCCTTGATTAAGCCCAATCAGGGCATGATCATGCCCAATATGGGATTGAACAGTGCCAGCCTTTCCGACGCCCTCTTCAGTCGCACCCAGCAGCGGGTGCTGGCGCTGCTGTTCGGGCAGGCGCCGCGCAGCTTCCATCTCAATGAGCTCGTGCGGTTGGCAGGGGTTGGATCGGGATCGGTGCAGCGGGAGTTGGCCCGGCTGGTTGCGGCGGGGCTGGTCCATCGCCGCCTCCTGGGTCGGCAAGTCTGGTTCGAGGCCAACCGCGGGTCTCCGGTTTTCGAGGAGCTGCGCAGCCTGGCCCGGAAGACCTTCGGGCTTGCCGATGTCCTGCGACAGGCCCTGGCGCCGCTGTCGGAACGCATCGAGCGCGCTTTCGTTTTCGGATCGGTCGCAAAAGGCACCGATACCAGCGAAAGCGACATCGACCTGATGATCATCGGCGAGTCACTTTCCTACGCCGACGTGTACTCCCTGCTGACTGATGCCGAGCACACCCTGGGCCGCAAGATCTCACCGACGCTCTACTCGCCTGCGGATTGGCAGCGGCGCCTGGACGAAGCCAATGCGTTCGTCACCCGGGTCCGCCACTTGCCGACGCTGCCGATCATCGGGGCTGCGCCGGGGAAGGACGATGTCGCCACCGCTCGAACAACTCAGGGACCTCAAGCCAGGGGATGACGGATATCGAGCCACAGTTGCTCATGGACACAATGCAAGCCGCCGCAGCTGTATTGAGCGCTTGGCAGGACGCCACGGCACTTAGAGGAAATTAGGGCGCGGCGGAATCCGCCGGCCGCCACAGGTCCACCGCAAACTCCTGCTCGTACGGCGGCACGTTGCACTCGATCACGTCGTCGGGTGCGATCTTCAGCGTCAGGCCGACGATGTCGGCGCGCACCGGCATGCGGTGGCGCTGGCGGTCCACCAGCACGGCGGCGTGCACGTGCGCAGGCTTTTGCGTGGCCAGCCACTCGAACACGCGCATCAGCGAATAGCCCTGGTACAGCACGTCGTCCACCACGATCACGCGGCGGTTGAGCAGGTTGGCGCCGGTGGGCGCCACGAGCTGGGTTTCCGGATGCAGCAGTTCGAGGTTGTCGGCGTAGCGCTTCACCTTCAGGTCCAGCCGCTCGATCTGGGCCCAGGGTGCGTGCACCTTGATGCGCGCGTGCAGGCGGTCGGCCAGCGGCGCACCGCGGCGCAGCATGCCCAGCAGCACCGTGGGCGTGGCGTCCAGGAAGGCCGCGGCCTGGCGCGCCATGTCGTCCACCACCAGCTCCAGGTCCACTTCGGAATACAGGCGGTAGCGGTCGGCGGGCATGGCGGGGCTCCGGTGTGCGATGGCCTAGGTTAGCTTCTCCGGCGCCGAACGCGCCAACTGGCCGCCTGTGCCGCGCGGCCGTACGATGCCCGTACGCCCTCACGGACCCGACGCCATGAAGCCGCGCACCCCCGGCAAGCCCGATCCCGACGACGACCAGCGCCTGCTGGCCGTGCTGATTGACGCCGACAACGCACCGCCCGGCGTCATCGAAGGCCTGCTGGCCGAAGTGGCCAAGTACGGCGTGGCCAGCGTGAAGCGCATCTACGGCGACTTCACTTCGCCCCAGCAGACGCAGTGGAAGCGGGCGCTGCTCAAGCACTCCATCCAGCCGGTGCAGCAGTTCGCCTACACCAGCGGCAAGAACGCCACCGATTCATCGCTGATCATTGACGCGATGGACCTGATGTACACGCGCCGCTTCGACGGCTTCTGCCTGGTGTCGAGCGACAGCGACTTCACCCGCCTGGCCCAGCGCCTGCGCGAGGAAGGCCACACGGTGTATGGCTTTGGCGAACGCAAGACGCCCGACCCGTTCGTGCAGGCCTGCGACAAGTTCATCTACACCGACCTGCTGCGACGCGAACCCGAGCCTGCGGCCCCCGCCAAGCCGCCCGCGGCGCCGGCGAAGAAAGCCACCAAGGCCGCGAAGGCGCCGCCCGCTCCCGCGCCCGCCGCCAGGCCCGCCGCGCCCCCGCTGCCGCGCGAACTGCTGGTGCAGGCCATCGAGGAAGCCACCGACGACGAAGGCTGGGCCTTCCTGGGCACGGTGGGCTCGTACCTGGGCAAGATCCGCCCCGATTTCGACCCGCGCCTGTACGGCCACAAGAAGCTCAGCGACCTTTTCAAGGCCCACCCGTCGGTGTTCGAGATGCAGGAACGCGGCAGCGCCGGCGGCGGCAAATCCGTGCACGTACGACTCAAGGGATGAACCCATGCGAATGAAGACACTGCTGGCGGTGCTGTGGCTTGGCCTCGCGGCCACGGCCGGCGCGGCCATCAATCCGGCCGAGTTCCAGCGCGCGGCCTCGGACGTGCTGCGCATCCGCGAAACGGCGCGCATCGTCGAGCAGACCGAAGTGGACGGCCAGCGCCTGCGCCGCGTCACGCTGGTCGGCCAAGTCATTGACGAAGCCGAATCACGCGGGCCGATGGTGGGCAAAACCGTCGTGATCGACTTCACGGTCAACCTGACCCGCCGCGAACAGCTGGGCCAGGAACACGCCGCGCGCAACGGCAACCGGCCGGGCCCGCAGTTCATGCACGAGCCCGA
>Ga0073904_10001216_pt1 | contig 19165 bp, 21 predicted proteins | sample KloWWTrecipitate_FD_66668 | JGI IMG/M metagenome (GOLD analysis project Ga0073904, IMG submission 66668) | Active sludge microbial communities from Klosterneuburg, Austria, studying microevolution and ecology of nitrifiers - Klosterneuburg... | ecosystem: Engineered > WWTP > Aerobic digester >... | reverse complement strand
CGAAAACTTATTTAGCAACGATCCAATTAACCAGACCAATCAGACTCACTACCAGCAGCAATATGCCCAACAACCCTGCGGCTACCACATGCATGGGATTGACCTTGGCCAAATCCTCCTGGTAGGCGGCCTTGCCGCGAATACCAAAAAAAGACCACGCCACCAACTTGACACTGCGCCACGCCGACGTCGACCCCGAAGCAGGTACCACCACCTTGTCTACAGGTGCGGTCATACCGGGCCACCACCCACCGGTGCCGCTGGCGTCTTGCCCCCAACTTCAAAGAAGGTGTACGACAGCGTGATGGTCTTCACATCCTTGGACAGCTTGGGATCGATCACAAACGCCACCGGCCAGGATTTTTTCTCGCCTGGGTCCAGCGTGTATTGGTTAAAGCAGAAGCACTCCAGCTTGTTGAAGTGGGCTTGCGCTTGCTGGGGCGCATAGCTTGGGATCGCTTGCGCGGTCATGCGTCGATTTTGCGTGTTCTGAAACTCGTACATCACCGTAGTTAGCTCGCCTGGATGCACAACCACCGAGCGCTGCGCCGGCTTGAACTCCCACGGCCCACGTGCATTGGCATCAAACTCCACAGTGATGCTGCGACTTAAATCCACTTGCGTATTGGCCGGAAGAGCCGCCCGGACGCCGGGAATCGACTGCTCGCCCAGGGCCAAAATATTGATGCCAGTTAGCTCACAAATGGATTTATAAATGGGCACCAACGCGTAGCCGAAGGCGAACATGGCAGCCGTGACCACAGCCAGCTTGCGCACCATGACAACATTCTCACGCTGCAGACGCATGGCTTATTTGCTCAGCAGGATCATGCGGGCCATGAAGCCCACAAAAAAGATCAATGCGATCGAGGCCAGAATCAAACCGGTTCTGGTGTTGGCTTTTTTTTGTTCGGGCGTCATCATGTGGCTCAACCAATGACCTTGGTCGCGGTGGCGTCCAGCTTGGGTGGCGTTTCAAACGTGTGGAACGGCGCAGGTGATGGCACTTCCCACTCCAGACCTTCAGCGCCCTCCCAGGGTTTTTGCACGGCCTTCTCACCATGGCCACGCATGGCCGGCAAGGCAACGAACAGGAAGAAGTACACCTGGGCAAAGCCAAAAAAGAAGCCTCCCACCGAAGCGACGGCATTGAAGTCGGCAAACTGCATAGGGTAGTCGGCATAGCGACGCGGCATACCGGCGAGACCCAGAAAGTGCATGGGGAAGAACGTGACGTTAAAGGCGATGAGAGACCACCAGAAGTGGATCTTTCCGCGTGTTTCGTTGTACATCACACCGGTCCACTTGGGGCACCAGTAATAAAAGCCGGAGAACATGGCAAACAATAAGCCCGCCACCAGCACATAGTGGAAATGCGCCACGATGTAGTAAGTGTCTTGCAGTTGAATATCAATGGGCGCTACTGCCGGAATCAAACCGGTGAAACCACCAATCGTGAACACGAAAATGAAGCCCACAGCAAACAACATGGGGGTCTCAAACGTCATCGAACCTTGCCACATGGTGGCGATCCAGTTAAAGATCTTCACGGCCGTTGGCACGGCAATCAGCATGGTGGCGTACATGAAAAACAGCTGGCCGGTCACCGGCATCCCGGTGGTGAACATGTGGTGCGCCCACACGATGAAGGACAAAATGGCGATGGACGATGTGGCGTACACCATGGAGGCATAACCGAACAGCTTCTTGCGGGCAAACGCCGGAATCACCTGACTGATGATGCCGAAGGCCGGCAAAATCATGATGTAAACCTCGGGGTGACCGAAGAACCAGAAGATGTGCTGGTACATCACCGGGTCACCGCCACCGGCGGGGTTAAAGAAGCTGGTGCCAAAGTGGCGGTCCGTCAGCGTCATGGTGATGGCGCCAGCCAGCACAGGCATCACAGCAATCAACAAATAGGCGGTGATCAGCCAGGTCCAGCAGAACATGGGCATCTTCATCAGCGACATGCCGGGGGCGCGCATGTTCAGAATAGTCACGATGATGTTGATCGAACCCATGATGGAGCTGGCACCCAGGATGTGCATGGCAAAAATGCCGGCATCCATGGAAGGGCCCATTTGCAGAGTCAACGGGGCATACAGCGTCCAGCCGGCAGCAGGCGCACCACCGGGCATGAAGAAAGAGCCCACCAGCATCAGCGCCGCAGGAATCATCAGCCAGAACGAAAAATTATTCATGCGGGCAAAAGCCATATCGGCCGCACCGATCTGCAACGGAATCATCCAGTTCGCAAAACCCACGAAGGCCGGCATGATGGCGCCAAACACCATGATCAGACCATGCATGGTGGTCAGCTGGTTGAACAGCTCGGGGTTAACCAGTTGCAAGCCGGGCTGAAACAGTTCCGCACGGATGATCAGGGCCAACACGCCACCGATCATCAACATCGTGAACGAAAACAACAAATACAGCGTACCAATGTCCTTGTGGTTGGTGGCATAGACCCAGCGCTTCCAGCCCGTTGGGGCGTGGTCGTGGTGGTCGTCATGGGCATGGTCGTGGTGGTCTAGAACGGCACTCATCCTGATTTCCTTCTCAATTCACTCTATTCGTTTGGGCGCAATGGCTGCGGCTTACTTGCGCAAGGCCACTACATCGGCCGGCTGCACGACCTGGCCGGTCTTGTTGGACCAATTGTTTTTGGTGTAGCTGATGACGGCGGCGATATCAGTGTCGCTTAGTTGTTTCCACGGCGGCATCACATTGGTTTGTCCGCCGGGCAATGCAACGGTGCGACCATTGAGAACCACGGCAATCTGTTGGTTCTTGTCAGCATCCTGAACTACGGGCGAGCCGTCCAGCGCCTTGATCGAACCTGCGCCTTTGCCATTGGCCTGGTGGCACGCTGCGCAGTTGGCGGCATACACTTTTTCACCGCGCTTCACGATGTCTTCCAACGCCCAAACCTTGGCGGGGTCGTCCATCTTGGCGGCCATTTTTTTCATTTCACCACCCACCCACTGGGAGTAATTTGCAGCCGACACCACCTTCACGTGGATGGGCATGTAAGCATGCTCCTTGCCGCACAACTCCATGCACTGACCGTGGTAATCGCCCTCTACTTCGGCGCGGAACCATGTATCGCGCACAAAACCTGGGATTGCGTCCTGCTTGATACCAAAAGATGGAACGGCAAACGCGTGAATCACATCGGTGGCGGTTGTGATGATGCGAATCTTCTTTCCCACCGGAACAACCAGTGGGTTGTCCACTTTCAGCAGGTAGTCATCGGTCGCAGGTGGCTTGCCGGAATTGGACATTTCGCGCTGCGCGCTATCAAGGCTGGAGACAAAACCAATGCCCTCGCCCTCGCCCTTGATGTAGTCATAGCCCCACTTCCACTGCATACCGGTCACCTTGATGGTCAGATCGGCATTGGTGGTGTCTTTCATGGCGACCACCACCTTGGTGGCAGGCAGTGCCATCAGGATCACGATAATGAAGGGAATTACCGTCCAGACCACCTCCACCACAACGGACTCGTGGAAGGTAGCGGCCTTATGGCCACGCGATTTTCGGTGCTTCCAGATGGAATAGAACATAACCGAAAACACAGCCAAAAAGATGATGGTGCACACGATCAGCATGAACCAATGCAGCCACTGCTGGTCTTCAGCAATTCTGGTCACGGGTGGATGCAGGTTCAACTGGTTCACAGCCGGTCCACCAGGCAAATCGTGGACCGCTTGCGCCAAAGCAAACGTCGCCGTGCCTGCCCAGGCACTGCCTGCCAGCAATAGCGTGGTCAGTGTTTTGAAAATGCTCTTCATCTTGGTCATTTTTTCGTCGAATCGGATTGAACGGTGCCCAGACCCAGCCCCGTTTGCGCCTGCGGGCAGCGAACGGGTACAGGAAGGCTCATAACTCGTTGAGCCGTTAATTGTAGCCGAGCAAAACAAAGGAAATTAAGGTTTGGCTCGGCCTGTCAAGCCCCATTGTCAATCGGGGGAGTGATTTTTCTTGATCCGCCGCAAATTCGCGCGCATTTCATCCAGAGAAACCCTTAGTTCCGGGCCAACATTAAGGCGCGGGGGCGCTTTGAAAGCGTGGCCGTAGACGATTTCAAAAGTGACTTGCAACTGCCCATCGTCCCCCGGTCGGGCCAAGGCGGCCAGCGCTTGCAACAACTGTGTGTGCCAGGCACGCCCGCGCAGGGCTCCAAACCGTTCGGGATGCAGGTTGCGGCCCAGCTCACGCAACTCTTGCAGCAGGCGTTGGGGCGTGGCAAAGGTCAGCGTGATTCGCTCCATGTCCATCACCGGCTCAGCAAATCCGGTGTGCAACATCATGTCGCCCCAGTCGTGCATGTCCGTATAGGCATGCGAGGCAGGCGGCCAGCCCTTCTGTGCATAGACCGCACGCAATTCGCTGATGGTATCGGGCCCTAAGCATGAAAACATCAAAAATCCATTTGGCTCCAACAGGCGGTGCCAATGGGCCAGCAATGCTTGCGGATCATCCGTCATGTGCAGGGCCATGTTGGCCCACAACATTTGTACCGGTTGCGCGGGCTCGGCAAACTGCAGGTTTGGCCCCACCCAACGCTCGGGCTTCCACCAGGATGGGATGAGCGACTTACGGGCCATTTCACCGTGCTGGGCAAGTGCATGAACCACATAGCACTGGGCCTTGGGATAGCGCGCGGTGAGCAAGGCGTGCGCCTGCATGCCACCGCGCAGCGGCTCCCAATGCAACCAGCTTTCGGGGCGCATCGTCATCCACTGCAGGCGTTCTTCCATGCGACGCGCCACTTCCTCATGCAACCACGGAGATATCGTCGGCAAAAGGGAGTTCCAGCGGGCGGCAGCCGTGGAGGCGATGGTAGGCGGACGTTCGGGACGCATGGGCGAAAGGATGCGGCGTTGCGCGCGCAAAGAAGTAGAAGGGGTTGCGTCCGAGTATATTGACCTGGTGTTTCGCCAATTGCTTCAGGGGATTTCGCGGCGCCTGCCCAGCCAGTGCGCCGTTTGCCACGCCTGGCCTGCGCAGCCGATGTGCGAAGCCTGCGTTGCGGCGTTCGCTCAACCCGCCCACCGCTGCCGTACTTGCGCCCTGATCGTGCCCGACGGCGTGGGGCAATGCGGTGCCTGCATCACCCAACCGCCGCCACTGGACGCATGCCTGGCGGCTGTGTCGTATGCGTACCCTTGGTCCACCTTGATTGCCGACTTCAAGTTCCACCAGCAACCGGAGTGGGCGGCCAGCTTCGTACGGGTGCTGCGGGCCACTCCCTGGGTGGAGCCGGCGCTGGAGCGCGCTGACCTGGTGATTCCCATGCCGCTGTCGCGCCAGCGCCTGCAAGAGCGCGGCTACAACCAGGCATTGCTGCTGGCGCGCGCGCTTGAACCTGCCAAGTTGGTTTCTGGACTGCTGCTGCGGGTGCAGGACACGCCGCCACAGCGAACCCTGCCACGCAGCGAACGCCTGCGCAATGTACGCAACGCCTACGCACTGGAGCCAGAACGCGCCCAGCAGATCCGCGATCGAGCCGTACTGCTGGTGGACGATGTCATGACCAGCGGCGCCTCACTGCACGCAGCGGCACTGGTGCTGCGCCGTGCCGGCGCCGCCCACATCAGCGCACTGGTCTTCGCCCGAACAGAGTGAGCCGACAATAGCGACCATGTTCAATATCGTCCTGGTCGAGCCCGAAATTCCACCCAACACAGGTAACGTCATCCGATTGGCCGCCAATACCGGCTGCACACTGCACCTGATCGAGCCGCTGGGCTTTTCCATGGATGACAAGCACATGCGCCGCGCCGGCCTGGATTACCACGAGTACGCCACCTTGCACCGCCACACCCACTGGCAGGCGTTTCTGGACGATCAGCGCCCCGCACCGGATCGCATGTTTGCGCTGACCACCAAAGGCACGGGTAAGGTATTTGATGCCGCCTTTCAGCGGGGCGACTGGCTGGTGTTCGGGGCGGAAACGCGGGGCCTGTCGGACCCGGTGCGCGCGCACTTTGCGCCCCAGCGCTGTTTGAAGCTGCCCATGGTGGAGGGGCAACGCAGCCTCAACCTGTCCAACGCGGTGGCGGTCACCGTATTTGAGGCCTGGCGACAAAACGGCTTTCGGGAATAACGAACACTTAAGGGTAGTGGCGCGCAATGGATTCGGCCACGCACACGGGCTTGGTCGCACCTTCGCGTTCCACGGTGACTTCCCAGATCATTTGCATGCCGTTGTTGTCAATGGGGTCGCATGAGAGCAGTTTCATGTGGGCACGCAAGCGGCTGCCCACAGGGACCGGCGCCACAAAACGCACTTTGTTGAGACCGTAGTTCACACCCATGCGGACTTGCGCGATGTGCATCGAAGCCTCGAAAAAACGGGGCAACAGCGACAGCGTCAGAAAACCGTGCGCAATGGGTGCGCCAAAGGGTCCGGCCTTGGCTCGCTCCTCGTCCACGTGAATCCACTGATGGTCGCCGGTGGCCTCTGCAAACAGATTGACCTGTTCCTGGGTGATGGTGATCCAGTCGCTGGTGGCCACGACCTCGCCGATCAGGGGTGGCAGCTCGGATAGCAGTTGGAATGTTTTCATGGCCGCACTGTACGGCAGCCGCGCCGCACTCAGGTGTCAAGCCAGTGACACAGATTCTGCCACTGCGCCAGGTCCTTCTCCACCCGGCTGGTGGCCACATCAAACAGGCTCAGCCCCCGCGCTGCCAGATGCACGTAGTTCTGGGTATCGCGCAGGTAGCCCAACACCGGAATGCCAAGCTGGTCAACAAACTCGTGCAAATGATCGGCAGCAATGGTGCGGGCATCGACCCGCATACCGACCAAGCCCATCTTGGTCTTGCCGGCATGCTTGTTCTGCAACAGCTCGTCCAAAAACGCGCGGGTAGCAAAAATATCAAATACGCTGGGCTGCAGCGGCACAACGATGTGGCTGGCCATCTTCATCACTTCGTTCAGGCGCTTGCCGTGCAGGCCGGCGGGCGTGTCCAGCACCACATGGGTTGTGCCTTTGGGCGGTTTGGCGATATGGTCGACGTCCGTCTCCCAAGTGGAAATTGGCCGCGCCGCCGCTGGGCGTAGACCCAGCCATAGGCGCGATGACTGCTGGCGGTCCACATCGCCCAGCATCACCGCATGCCTGCGGGACGCGAAATAGCCCGCAATATGCGTCGACAGGGTGGACTTGCCGACCCCCCCTTTGGGATTGGCAACAACTACGACTGGCATCCTGTTTCTCCCTCATCAGTTGAACACGGTGCGGGGCTGCATCAAAATTTGCTATGTTAGCGCCATGGAACACACCCCCACCTGGCTGACCAACAGCTTCATCTACCTGAGCGCCGCGGTCATCGCGGTACCCCTGAGCCGCTCTCTGGGCCTGGGCTCCATCATCGGCTATCTCGCAGCCGGCATTGCAATTGGGCCGTGGGGGCTGGGCCTGGTAACCAATGTGCAGGACATTCTGCATTTTGCCGAATTTGGTGTGGTGCTGATGCTGTTTATGGTGGGGCTGGAACTGGAACCCAAGCGCCTGTGGAGTCTGCGCCGCCCTATTTTTGGCTGGGGCAGCGCCCAGGTGCTGGGCTGTACGGCAGCGCTGTTTGCGCTGGCATTAGCGACGGGCGTGCCGTGGTCGATTGCCCTGGTTGCAGCCATGGGACTAGCGCTCTCCAGCACCGCCATTGCGCTTCAGGTGATGGGCGAGCGCAACCTCCTGCCAACCAGCAGCGGCCAGGCCGGGTTTTCCATCCTGCTGTTTCAGGACGTTGCTGCCATCCCCATCCTCGCCCTGCTCCCCTTGTTGGGCCATGCCTCAGAGGCAAATCAGGGTCTAGCCCTCGCAGACATTACATGGGAAGCTATCAAAATAATAGTGGTCATCGCTGGTATCGTGCTTGGCGGGCGCTTGGCACTGCGCCCGCTGTTCCGCTGGATCGCGGGCAGCAAGACGCCAGAAATCTTCACGGCCGCTTCGCTATTGCTGGTGGTGGGCATTGCCGCACTGATGCAGGTCGTGGGCCTGTCCATGGCGCTGGGTGCCTTTCTGGCCGGTGTACTGCTGGCCGAGAGCGAATACCGGCGCGAGCTGGAAACCAATATCGAGCCTTTCAAGGGCTTGCTGCTAGGGCTGTTCTTCATTGCCGTAGGTATGGGCGTGGATTTTGGCGTGCTGCGCCAGGCGCCTTGGCAGATGGCCGCGATCGTGGTCGGGTTTCTGGCGGTCAAGGCGATTGTGATTTACACCATGACGCGGCGTCTACAACTGCCTTTCCAGGAGCGCCCGGTGCTCACCCTGCTGCTCGCACAAGGAGGGGAGTTTGCGTTCGTCGTCTTTCAGGCTGCAGCCGGTGCCCAGGTGCTACCAGCGCAAACCGCCTCGCTGTTGATTGGGGCCGTGGCGGTATCCATGCTGGTAAGCCCCTTGCTGCTGGTAGCAATCGACCGGTTGCTGTTGCCGCGCTACGCCAATTGCGGTGTGCCAGTGCCAGAAGAGATATCCGAACCCCAGGATGCGCCCATCCTGATTGCGGGCTTTGGCCGCTATGGGCAAATCATTGCACGCTTGTTGCTGGCACAGGGCCTGCCCTGCACCGTGCTGGACCATGATGCCGAAATGATCGATGCTGCGCGCCGCTTTGGCTACCGCGTATTTTATGGCGACGCCACCCGGCTGGACCTGCTGCGCACGGCAGGAGCCGCCCGTGCCAAAGTCCTGGTGGTGGCGGTGGACGATGTGGCGCAGTCGCTGGCCATTGTGGACCTGGCCCGCGCACAGTTCCCCAACCTGCAAATTGTGGCCCGGGCCCGGGACGTAACGCACTGGAACAAGTTGCGCGACCGTGACGTCATGCTGGTGCAGCGGGAGCTGTTTGAGTCCAGCCTCTTGAGCGCGCGCAGTGTGCTGGAATTGCTGGGGCAATCGGCTGTAATGGCCGAGCACGCTACTCAGCGCTTTCGCCAGCACAACCTGGAACTGTTCGAGCAACTGCACCCGTACTACAAGGACAGCGCCAAGATGATTTCGGTGGTCAAACAGGGGCGCCAACAGCTCGAAGAACAAATGGCGCGCGAAAGAGGCCAACAACCAGCCCAACCTACCTGACCCAACCTACTGCGGTGGCAATGGTGGTGGCAATGGTGGCAATGGTGGCGGTAGTGGCATTCCTGGCGGCGGCGGGGGTGGCGACCCCGGTGGTGGTGGTGGATACGACCCTGCCGGATAGGCCGGCGCCATAGGCGCTGGGGCAGCTTGGGGCATCACCACGACAGATGCCGGCTGGCGGTAATAGTGGCGCGACGACTGGTTATTCCTGGAGACCATGCACTGCTCGTAGGCGATGTCGTAACGCTGTTGCGCACTGCGCCCTTCGTCCGCGCTGTTACCGGCACCAATGGCCGTACCCATGAGCAAGCCGGTGGCGGCACCGGCGGCCGTGTTGTTGTACCGACGAGTGCTGGTGGCTGAACCAATGGCGGCGCCCAGCAACGTGCCCAGCACGGCAGAACCTACCGCAGCCTCACCACGGGTATCTGGCCCCAGCGACTGGCGCGCATAGCCTCGGCAATACTGGTCTTCAGCGGCAAATAGATCAAGCGGCTTGCCTGGCGCTGGCATGATGGCTACACGCGGCCCCTGGGGTGCCGACACGCAGCCCGCTAGCCCCGCAGTAACGCACAGGCCAGCCAGCACAACATTCCAACGTAATAAGGCGTGCTTCATTGCGCACCCTCCGCAGGGGTGGCGGGCACCGTTTGCCACCCGCCGGGGCAGGTGGCCACGTACGGGTAGTAGGCCCTGGAAGCGTCACAGTAGTACCAGAACTGGGGGGCCGGTGCCACCTGGGGTCCGGGCTGCGACTGCACCGGAGCTGGTACTTGGATCACAACGGGTGGTGGTGCCTGTTCCACCACAAACGGCGGCCGGTAGGGGTCTGGATAAGGATAGACCGGCTGCGGATACAAGTACCACGCCCCACCAGCCACCCACCACCAACCGATTCGCCCGCCGTGCGAGCCATGGCGCCATGCACCAGAACGCCAATGGTTGCGGTCATAGCGGTCGAAGTGGCGAATATCACCGTGCCAGCCGCGGACATGGCGTTGTGCCATGGCACTTTGCGGCACTACCGCGCCCAATAAGGCCGCTGCAGCCAAAGCCCAGCCAACAATAGTTTTCATGCAATCACCTTCTTGAATCAATGCGTAGCGAACTGTGCCCACGTACCCGTCAACTTGTCAACGCCTGAACCGCAGTCTGGCTGACGCAGTGGCCAATCTTTACTTTGACTTCACAGACCGGAAACAGTTCCACCAAATCAGCGCTCCATACTGACCTGCATGAATATCAAATACTGCCCTATCGAAGGTGGCAACTTCGGTGACACCCTCAATACCATGGTTTGGGACCGGCTGTTTCCAGACCTGACACTCCACAAAGAAGACATGCTGGTGTACGGCATTGGCACCCTGCTCGACGGCCGCCATGACCAGTCGCGCAAAAAAATTGTGCTCGGCTCGGGAATCGGTGAGGCCCACGCCGCCATGCCCGACCCCAACTGGGATTTTCGCTGGGTTCGCGGCCCGTTGTCGGCCCAAGAGTTTGGACTCTCCCACGAACTGGCGCTGGGGGACCCCGCCGTGCTGTGGCCAGCCCTGCAAGCCGGCCGTGGCGGCACGCCGGACGGCCCGATTGGCTTGGTTCCGCACTACCGAACCTGGGACAGCTATGACTGGGTTCGGGTCGCAAACGACGCCGGCATGGTGGTCATCAACCCCCGCCAGTCTCCCGACGACGTAGTGGCGCAACTGCAGGGCTGCTCACGCGTCATGGCGGAATCGCTGCATGGCGCCATCTGCGCCGATGCCATGGCCATCCCCTGGGCGCCCTGCATCCTGGCACACCGTTTCAATGAATTCAAGTGGCGCGACTGGCTGGCCACTGTGAATCGGGATTTTTCACCCATGGTGGCGGATCGCCCCTTGGTGCGTTCCATCAGCAAGCCCAAGGCTCTGGCCAATCGGCTGGCCCGCTTGGTGAAGTACAAGGCGCACACGCGCCGGCCCTCTCTGCGGGCGGTTGCACCGGCCACACTGGCGGATGCACGCCAGGTATCACAGGCGCTGGCCCGCTATGCGCGCCAGGACTCGCACTTTGCCTGTAGCCGCCCGGCTGACGTGGACCGCCAACGTCAGCGCATGCTGGTGGCCTGCCACGCTTTTGCCAATGACTATGGCCTGCGCTTTACGCCCTGAGCTGCTGGCGCATCAGGCCAGCCCGTCCCACAGCAATTTGACACCGGTGAGGAACATGCCGGCGTACAGAAACCGGTAGAACAACACCTGGCTGATGCGACGCGCCATGCGCACACCCACCCATACGCCCAGCGGCGCCAGGGGCAGCAGCACCAGGGAGGTCAGCATGTTGCGGCTATCCAGCAGGCCCAGAAATCCATAAGGAATCCATTTGGCCAGATTCACTACAAAGAAGAAAAAAGCCATGGTGGCAGTGAACCGCACCGGCGACAGGCGCAGGGGAATGATGTAGGCGGTAATGGGCGGCCCGCCTGCATGCGCAATGAAGCTGGTAAAGCCGGAGGTGGTGGTCAGCAAGGCGCCCAGCCAGCGCGGTGGCGGCGCACTGTCGGGGCGCGGTGGGAACAGCAGGCGTTGCACCAAAAACAGCAGCGTAAAGCCCCCCACCATGGCGGCCACCGTATGGGCATCGAGCAGCTTGAACAACAACGCACCAATACCGATACCCAGCACACCAAACGGCAGCAAAAATTTCAGTAACACCGGGTCAAAGTCTTTGCGAAAGGCCGCTATACCCAAAATGTCCATGACCAGCAGCACCGGCATCAAAATGGCCGCCGCCTGCGGCACGGTAACTGCCAGTGCCATCATGGGCACAGCCAGAGAGCCAAATCCGGCGCCGAAGCCACTCTTGCTGACCCCTAGCAGCAACACGGCCGGAATGGAAACAGCATAAAAGTAGGGATCGGTGATGATGGCGGACGGCACGAACACCATGTTAACCTTGCACCATGTTCAGTCCGTCCCAAGCCGATGTTCGCCGTTTCTTTTGCTCAGTTTATGCCAAGGCCCTCGCCGGCAGTACGTTGGAAGCTATCGAAACAATAGCGTCCCAGTGGATGGATGAGCACCCCGAATACGCCACTGACTTTGCCGACGTGGACGCTGCCCTGACCAGCATGGGCACGGCAGATGAAGGCCGCACCAATCCGTTTTTACACCTCTCCATGCACCTGTCCATCAGCGAGCAGTGCAGCATCGACCAGCCGCGCGGCATCCGTCAGGCCGTGGAGTTACTCACCCACAAACGCAATTCCCTGCACCAGGCGCACCATGAAGTGATGGAATGCCTGGGCGAAATGCTGTGGGAAAGCCAGCAATCCGGCCGCCCACCCCAGGGCGACACCTACATTGCCTGCGTGCAGCGGCATGCCACGCGGGATTGAACCAGCCTTCATGTCGGACTTCGGGCTGGACTTCAGGCCGGTCGCCGACCTGATGCAGGTTGAAGCCCTGGCAGGTCGGTTTGCCGGCGTGGCGTTAGTGGCGCGAGGTGATCAAGTGCTGTTTGAACACGCCGCCGGTGATGCGCTGCGCTGGGCCAAACTGCCGATCTTGCGCAACACACGGTTTCAGCTCGCCAGCACCGGCAAGCTCTTCACCGTTGTGGCCATTGGGCAGCTCATTGAGCAAGGCCGCGTGGCGCTGGATGACGCGCTGACCCATTGGCTGCCTGAACACACCGCCCGCGCGGGGTGGGCCAAGGTGACTGTCCGCCACCTGCTGGCACACACCAGCGGCTTTGGCTCGTACTGGGGAGCTGAATTTGCGCTGCGCCGGACATCGCTCAAATCCGTGCAGGATTACTTTGCATTATTTCAGGACACGCCCTTGGCGTTCGAGCCCGGCAGCCGATTTGAGTACAGCAACGTCGCATTCATCCTGCTGGGTGCGATCGTCGAGCAAGCCAGCGGGCAGGACTACTTTGCCTATGTTCAGCAGCACGTGTTCGACCCGGCTGGCATGGTCGATTCGGGTTTCTTCGAGGCCGATGAAGACACGCCCAATCTGGCCGTCGGCTACACCTTCCGCACCCTGCCAGACAGTGCGCGCGGCCAATTATCGGCCCGAACCCACACCCAACTCAAACCCTTCAAAGGCAACCCCGCCGGCGATAGCGTCAGCACCGCACCCGACTTGCTGCGCTTTGCACAGGCGCTGATGGCAGGCCGTCTGTTGCAACGGTCGACCTTTGACCTGTTTCGCCAGCCGATCAACGTGATGCCTGCGCCGCCAGGAGCCAAGACCCTGCAACGCATGGGCCTGGGACTGATAACCATCGACAGCACGCATGGACACCCGGTGGGCCACAACGGCGGGGCCGCCGGTACCACCACCTCTTTATTCATGGACCCTGATTCCGGCCTGATCGCCGTGCTTCTGGCGGCAGTGGACCAAGAGGAATGCACGCCGGTCAGTCGCGCCTTGACTGCCATCTGGCTGCACCATGACTTTAACCAGAGCCCCAATACAAAGAGCCGCTGAATCAGCGGCTCTTTGCGATGACGAATCGGCCGCTCAGGCTAGCGAAACTTGGCCTGTGGCACCGTCTTGAGCTCGCCGGGCAGGCTGCCGACGTAATCGGCCAGAACCTTGAGTTCGGCGTTGGAAAACTGCTTGGCAATGCCGCCCATAATGGCATTACCCCGGCCCACCATGGGGTTGTTTTCGGTCTTATAGGATTTGAGCGCGACAAACAGATAGTCGCTGTGCTGGCCTGCAATTTTGGGGTAGCTGGGGTCAATGGGCTGGCTGAAGCTTTCACCGTGGCAGGAGGTGCAGGCACCTTTGGCTACCAGTTCCATGGCCTTTGAAGAACCAGCAGCCGCCTTGCCGGGTGCTGCCGCGCCAGCTACGACGCCACTGGATTCATAGTAGGCTGCCACATCGGCGATGTCCTGATCCGTCAGTGAATCCGCAATACCGCGCATAGTGGGATGCTTGCGCTCGCCTTTTTTGTAGGCATGCAGGGCTGCGGCAATGTACTTGCCATCCTGGCCGGATATCTTGGGCACTTTGTGCACTTCGGGAAAGCTGGCCTGGTAGCCAACAATGCCATGGCAACCGATACACAAGTTAATTTTTTTCTCACCGGCTTGGGCATCGCCCTTGGTTTCCTGGGCATAGGCGGTCACAGTGGTCACCGAGGCGACAAGGGTAGCGAAAACAGTAAGCAACAGTTTGTTCATTTTGCAAGGACAATTGGGCATTGTTTGATGTAAGTCTAATTTTGATTATATAGATCGGCGCTTTGCGCCGGCCACAGCCACTAAGCTGTTTGTTTTACTCCCCCTCACTGTTTTGCTCAGCACACCCTTCACCATGAAATTCCACGGAACCAAGAATTACGTAGCCACCCAGGACCTGATGCTGTCGGTTAACGCATCCATCACGCTGCAACGCCCGCTCCTGGTCAAGGGCGAACCCGGCACGGGAAAGACCATGCTCGCCGAAGAAGTGGCCCAGGCGCTGAACATGCCTTTGCTACAGTGGCACATCAAATCCACCACCAAGGCACAGCAGGGTCTGTACGAATACGACGCGGTGAGCCGCCTGCGCGACTCGCAGCTCTCCGACATCGACGGCGGCGAACGCGTCAAGGACATCCACAACTACATCATCAAAGGCGTACTGTGGCAGGCCTTTACCGCCGAACAACCGGTAGCGCTGTTGATTGACGAAATCGACAAGGCCGACATTGAATTCCCCAACGACCTGTTGCGCGAAATCGACCGCATGGAGTTTTACTGCTACGAGACGCGCCAACTGATCAAGGCCCGGCACCGCCCGCTGGTGTTCATTACCTCCAATAACGAAAAGGAACTGCCCGACGCCTTTCTGCGCCGCTGCTTCTTCCACTACATCAAGTTCCCCGACGCTGCCACCATGCAGAGCATCGTGGACGTGCACTTTCCCGGTTTGAAGTCCGAGTTGCTCAGCGCCGCCATGAAAACTTTTTATGAAGTCCGCAACCTGCCCGGGCTGAAGAAAAAACCCTCTACCAGCGAACTATTGGATTGGCTGAAACTCTTGTTGTCCGAAGATATTCCGTTAGAGGCACTGCAAAGCAAGGACGACAAGATGGCCGTGCCACCACTGGTGGGCGCGCTGCTCAAGAACGAGCAAGACGTCACCTTGTTTGAAAAATTGATGTTCATGCAACGCCACAACCGTTAAGCCCTGACACTCGCACCATGAACAACAAATTGCTGCTCGAAGGCCTTTCCGACGCCATTGGCTTTTTGGGCGGCGCGCTGCTGGGTTATTGGGCCGGGCGCCTGCTGGGTCTGGACATTTTTGCCACCGGCTACAGCAACGCCAGCATTGGCGGCATTTTGCTGGTGGGCATTGGTGGCGGCCTGGGGCTGCAACTGGCCCGGCGCTGGCGTGCCGCCCAGGCACCGAAGAACAAGGATTGATAGACCATGGCTTTTGTTGAACCCATCACCCTGAGCGCACGCGGCGTAGAACTGGTGCCCCTGGCCCTGGCCCACGAAGCCGGTTTGCGCACAGCCGCCGCCGATGGCGAGCTGTGGAACATCCGCGTGACCTCGGTGCCCGAACCCGAGCAAACCCGCAGCTACATTGAAAGCGCCCTGGCCATGCGCGAAGCCGGTAACCGCTTTGCCTTTGCCGTGACCGATCAAGCCAGCGGCCAAGTGCTGGGTTGCACCAGTTACCACGACATCGTGCCGGCCGTAAAACGTGTGGAAATTGGCTGGACCTGGTACGCCAAGAGCAGCCAGCGCAGCCACGTCAACACCACTTGCAAACTGCTGCTGCTCACCCATGCATTTGAGACACTGGACTGCCACGTTGTGGGCTGGCGAACCGACAACTTCAACTTTGCCTCCCAAGCTGCCATTGAACGCCTGGGTGCAAAAAAGGATGGCGTACTGCGCGGCCACGCGCTGCGCCGCGACGGCACCATCCGCGACACCGTGATGTACAGCCTGCGCAGCGGCGAGTGGCCCGACGTCAAGGCGCAGTTGCTGTACCTGTTGGACCGCCCCCGCTAGGAACACGCCATGCTGCTGGATTTTTTCTACACGCTGCGCGCGGCCAAGCTGCCGGTTTCCGTGAGGGAATACCTGACCCTGCTCGAAGCCCTGCAAAAAGGTGTGGTCGGCCCCAAAGCCCCTCCGAGTGACGATGATTCCGAGCCCAGTGGCTACAAGATCGACGACTTTTATTACTTGAGCCGCACCACGCTGGTCAAGGACGAAAAGCACTACGACAAATTCGACCGCGCTTTTGCCGCTTACTTCAAGGGCGTGGAGATGCTGGCCGACTTCACCAAGGACATTCCACTGGAATGGCTGCGCAAAAGCCTGGAGCTCAACCTGAGCCCAGAAGAACTGGCCAAGATCCAGAAAATGGGCTGGGACGAATTGATGGAAACCATCAAGAAGCGCCTGGAAGAGCAAAAGGAGCGCCACCAGGGCGGCAGCAAGTGGATTGGCACAGGCGGCACCTCGCCCTTTGGTGCCTATGGCCAGAACCCGCAAGGCATCCGCATTGGGCAGGACAAGGGCCGCAACCGCAGCGCCGTCAAGGTCTGGGACCAGCGCGCCTACAAAGACTACGACGACAGCCAAGAGCTGGGCACCCGCAACATCAAGGTAGCCTTACGCCGCCTGCGCAAGTTTGCCCGCGAAGGCCATGAGGACGAACTGGACCTGGACGAGACCATCAGCAAGACCGCGGCCAATGCCGGTTACCTCGACATCAAAATGCGGCCCGAACGCCACAACAATGTGAAGGTGCTGCTGCTGATGGACGTGGGCGGCACCATGGACGATCACATCCAGCGCGTGGAAGAACTCTTCAGCGCCACCAAGACCGAGTTCAAGCACCTGGAGTTTTATTACTTCCACAACTGCGTCTACGACTTCATGTGGAAGAACAACCGCCGACGCTTTGCCGAAAAGTTTGAAACCTGGGACATCATCCGCAAGTACAACAAGGACTACAAACTGATCTTTGTGGGCGACGCCACCATGAGCCCTTACGAGATTCTGCAGCCCGGCGGCAGCGTGGAATACAACAACGAAGAAGCCGGTGCCGAATGGCTGCAACGCCTGATCCACGCCTTCCCCAAGTTTGCCTGGATCAACCCCGAACCCCAGGGTGTGTGGCAATACCGCCAAAGCATCAGCGTGGTGCAGCAAATCATGCACAACCGCATGTACCCGCTCACCCTCAAAGGCCTCGAGGAGGCCATGCGGCATTTAACCAAATGAAAGCTTTGATGGCGGGGTTGATGGTCGCCATCGCCCCCGGCCTCCTGCTGGCGCAAGTCCTGCCCGCTGATTCGGCCGCAACGGTTGCAGCGGCGCCCGTCGCATTTGAACTCCACATAGAAGCCCCCGACGAGATTCGCACGCTGTTGGCCAGCCATCTGGAACTGCTGCGTTACCGTGCACTCACAGACCTGAGCGACAGCGAGCTGGCGCGTCTGCTGACAACCGCCGAGCAAGAGACCCGGGTACTGGTTGGCACGCTGGGCTATTTCACCCCCTCCATCCGGTTTGACCAAGCAGCGCCTGGCGACATCGCAACCACGCGCAGGGTAACGCTGACCGTGGCGCCCGGTGAGCCCACGCTGGTGGCCGATGTTCAGGTGGAGTTCAGTGGGCCCATCCTTACCGAGTCAGCGGCTGCGCCGCAGCGCCAGCAAATTGAAGACGACTGGTCGTTGCAGGCTGGCATGCGGTTCACGCAGGCGCGCTGGGACAGCGCCAAGCAGCAGGCCCTGCGCGAACTCACTGCACAGCGTTACCCAACTGGCCAACTTGCTTCCACACTGGCGGACATCGACCCCGTTACCCGCCTGGCGCACCTGGCTGTCACGGTGGATTCTGGTCCCGCTTACCGGCTGGGTGGCCTGGTCATCCAAGGGCTGAAGCGATATGACGAAGAGCTGGTCACACGTTTGGCGCGTCTGACGCCGGGTGCCATCTACGACCAGTCGGAAATGGTCAACGCACAGCAGCGCCTGACGGACAGCGGCTACTTCGATTCGGCCTTTGTCTCGCTCGACACTACGGGCGATCCCACAGCGGCACCGGTACGGGTGCAATTGCGCGAGGCGCGCCTGCAAAAACTGGTGCTCGGTCTGGGGGCCAGCACCGATGGTGGCGCCCGCCTGTCCGTTGAACACACCCACCACAAAGTGCCGGGCATCGGCTGGCGCGCAGTCAGCAAGCTGATGCTGGACCGCGAGTCCCGCACCCTCGGGTCCGAACTCACCTCGCCGCCCGACGCCGACAACTGGCGCTGGATCACGTCGGCACAATTCCAGAACCAGGCGCTGGGCAGCTTTGACGTCAACAGCCAGACCGTGCGGGTTGGGCGCGGCCAGATCGGGGACCGCATTGACCGCAATTACTACCTGCAGTACGAGCGGGCGGACACCGCCACCAGCGACCCCGCCAAACCCTCAATAGCCCAGGCATTGAGCGCCAACTACGCATGGACCCTGCGCAATTTCAACAGCGCGGTCTTCCCCACCAAAGGCTGGGGGTTAGGTGTGCAGGTAGGCGGTGGCTCCACGCTGGGTAGCCAGAATGACCCGTATGGCCGCGTGATGGCGCGATGGATCGGTATTGCGCCACTGGGTGTTCAGGCAGACAGCACCCAGACCGCGCTGCGTGCTGGGCGCTTGGCGCTGCGCGCAGAGGCGGGGGCCGTGCTCGCAAAAGACGGGGTCGCCTTGCCCAGCACCCAGCTGTTTCTGGCAGGCGGCGACAACAGTGTGCGCGGCTACGGCTACCGAAGCCTGGGCATCACACTGCCCGACGGGCAAACCACGGCCGGGCGTTACCTGGCCACGGGCAGCGTGGAGTGGCAACGCCCCATCATTTCCAACGGCCGCCTGACCGACTGGGAAAGCACGGTATTCATCGACGCAGGCGCGGTGGCTGACAAGCCTGCCGATTTGCGTGCCAAGGTGGGCGTTGGCGTTGGTGTGCGCTGGAAAAGCCCAGTGGGTCCACTGCAAATTGACCTGGCGTATGGGGTCGCGGTCGAACGCTTGCGCCTGCATGTGAACGTGGGTTTCAACTTTTGATG
>Ga0073904_10001215_pt1 | contig 19166 bp, 15 predicted proteins | sample KloWWTrecipitate_FD_66668 | JGI IMG/M metagenome (GOLD analysis project Ga0073904, IMG submission 66668) | Active sludge microbial communities from Klosterneuburg, Austria, studying microevolution and ecology of nitrifiers - Klosterneuburg... | ecosystem: Engineered > WWTP > Aerobic digester >... | reverse complement strand
CACCGGACGCGGCCGCGTGGTGATGCGGGCCAAGTGCCACTTCGAGGATATTGACAAAGGTCAACGCCAGTCGATCATCGTCGACGAGTTGCCCTACCAGGTCAACAAGAAGACGCTGCAAGAGCGCATGGCCGACCTGGTGCACGAAAAGAAGATCGAAGGCATCAGCCACATCCAGGACGAGAGCGACAAGTCCGGCATGCGCCTGGTGATCGAACTCAAACGTGGCGAAGTCCCCGAAGTCGTGCTGAACAATCTCTACAAGCAGACCCAGTTGCAGGACACCTTCGGCATCAACATGGTGGCGCTGATCAACGGGCAGCCCAAGCTGTGCAATCTGCGCGACCTGATCGAGGTGTTCCTGGACCACAGGCGCGAAGTGGTGACCCGGCGCACGGTCTTCAACCTGCGCAAGGCACGCGAGCGGGGCCACGTGCTCGAGGGCCTGGCCGTTGCGCTGGCCAATATCGACGATTTCATTGCGATCATCCGCAATGCCCCGACGCCACCGGTCGCCAAGACCGAGTTGATGGCGCGGTCGTGGGACAGCAAACTCGTGCGCGAGATGCTCACACGCAGCCGGGCCGATGGCGGCGTGGTGAATGCGGACGACTACCGCCCCGAAGGCATGGACAAGTCCTACGGCATGGGCGCCGATGGCCTGTACCGACTGAGCGACACCCAGGCCCAGGAAATCCTGCAGATGCGTCTGCAACGCCTGACCGGGCTGGAGCAGGACAAGATCGTCGCCGAATACAAGGACGTGATGTCCGAAATCGAGGATCTGCTCGACATCCTGGCCAGGCCAGAGCGGGTTTCGACCATCATCACCGACGAATTGGGCCATATCAGGCAGGAGTTCGGACAAACCAAGATCGGCGCGCGCCGCAGCCTGATCGAACACAGTTCATTCGACCTGAGTACCGAAGATCTGATCACACCGACCGACATGGTGGTCACGCTCAGCCACAGCGGCTATATCAAGAGCCAGCCGCTGTCGGAATACCGGGCCCAGAAACGCGGCGGCCGCGGCAAGCAGGCCACAGCCACCAAAGAGGATGACTGGGTCGACCAGCTGTTCATCGCCAATACGCACGATTACATCCTGTGCTTCTCCAATCGTGGCCGCATGTATTGGCTCAAGGTCTGGGAAGCACCGCAGGGTTCGCGCGGTTCGCGCGGCCGGCCGATCATCAACATGTTCCCGCTGCAGGAAGGCGAGAAGATCACCGTCGTGCTGCCACTGACCGGCGAAATGCGCAGCTTCCCGCCGGATGCCTATGTGTTCATGGCCACCAGCATGGGTACCGTCAAGAAGACGGCGCTGGACGATTTCAGCAACCCGCGCAAGGCCGGCATCATCGCGGTCGATCTGGACCCGGGCGACTTCCTGATCGGCGCCGCGCTCACCGACGGGAAACATGATGTGATGCTTTTTTCCGACGGCGGCAAGGCGGTACGTTTCGACGAAAACGACGTGCGGCCCATGGGACGCACTGCCCGCGGCGTGCGCGGCATGATGCTCGAAGATGGACAAAGCGTGATCGCGATGCTGGTGGCGGAAGACGAACAGCAGTCCGTGCTGACCGCCACTGAAAAAGGCTACGGCAAACGCACCAGCATTACCGAATACACCCGCCATGGTCGCGGCACCAAGGGCATGATCGCGATCCAGCAAAGCGAACGCAATGGCAAGGTGGTGGCGGCCACGCTGGTACATGCCGATGACGAAATCATGCTCATCACCGACAAGGGCGTGTTGGTGCGCACCCGGGTCAGCGAAATACGTGAACTCGGTCGTGCCACGCAGGGCGTGACCCTGATTGGACTGGACGACGGCTCGACACTGAGCGGCTTGCAGCGCCTGGTCGAGAACGACGCCAATGAAGGCGAAGTCAATGAAGACCCGGCGCAGGACACCGGCGGCGAAACCCCCTAGGCGTCGACGGAACGCCACCCTTCTCCCATGCCTGCTCAAGAACCGCGGCTCCTGGTGAGCTTGCCCAAAGCAGCCGCTGCGCGTTTCTCCCCCGAGGGGGAGCAAGAAAGCCTGGGGCGATCCGGTGTTTTCCTGTGAGGATGCAAGATTGATGCAACGACCCTACAACTTCTCCGCCGGTCCGGCGGCCATCGCCACCGAAGTCCTGCAGCAGGCTGCCGATGAGATGCTCGACTGGCCCGATGCCCAGGGGCGCAGATCGGGCATGAGCGTCATGGAGATGAGCCATCGGGGCAAGGAGTTCATTTCGATCTACGAGGCCGCCGAAGCCGCCTTGCGCGAACTGCTGGCGGTGCCCGCAAACTTCAAGATCCTGTTCATGCAAGGTGGCGGTCTGGGTGAAAACGCAATCGTTCCCTTGAATCTGGCGGCCCGGCTGCACGACGACCCGAGCCTGGCAATCACCAATTTTGTCGTCACCGGCGGCTGGAGCCAGAAGTCCCTGCTCGAGGCAGGCAAGTACAGCCAGTCGAGGGCCGTGGCAAGCAATGCGCCGGACGGGCATACGCGCATCGCAGATCCGGCATCGTGGAAGATCGATGAAGACGCAGCGTATGTCCACATCTGCAGCAACGAGACCATCCACGGCGTCGAATTCCAGACCCTGCCCGACCTTGCAGCCCTGGGGTGTGCGGCACCGCTGGTGGTTGATTTTTCCTCGCACGTGGCCTCCAGGCTGGTGGACTGGTCGCGGGTCGGACTGGCATTTGCCGGCGCACAAAAAAACCTGGGGCCGGCCGGGCTGACCGTCGTGGTCGTGCGTGAAGACCTGCTGGGCCATGCGCTGGCCGTTTGCCCCAGCGCATTCAACTACCAGCTGGTCAGTGACAACCAGTCGATGTACAACACGCCGCCGACCTATGCGATCTATATCGCGGGCCTGGTTTTCCAGTGGATCCAGCGCCAGGGTGGTGTAACTGCGATGGAGCAGCGCAACATCGCGAAGGCACAAATGCTGTATCAGGCAATCGACGCGTCCCAGTTGTACGAGAACCGGGTAGACCCGGCCTGCCGCTCGCGCATGAATGTTCCGTTTTTCCTGCAGGACGACACACGCAACGACGCATTTCTCGCCGGCGCGCGCGCGAACGGCCTGCTGTCACTCAAAGGACACAAGTCTCTCGGTGGCATGCGCGCCAGCATCTATAACGCCATGCCGCTCGAAGGCGTACAGGCCCTGGTCGCCTACATGCGAGAATTTGAACGCTCCGCGGCCTGAACCAACCCGCCTTTAGCCTGACCTCATGACCAGAACATTGCCGCAGCTCCGAACCCAGATCGATGAAGTCGACGCCCAGTTGCTCGCGCTGCTCAACAAACGCGCCGGGCTTGCCCTCGAAGTGGGAGAAATCAAGCGGCAGGAAGGCTCGACGGTGTTCCGACCCGAGCGCGAGGCCCAGGTGATCCGCGACCTGCAGGGTCACAATGGCGGGCCGATCAAGGCCGACGGCATTGCCCACATCTGGCGCGAGATCATGTCGTCCTGCCGCGCACTGGAAGCACGCCAGCGCATCGCCTACCTGGGCCCGGCAGGAACCTTCAGCGAGCAGGCTGCGGTGCAGTTCTTCGGTTCGAGCTTCGAACATGTCCCCTGCGCGAACTTCGACGAGATCTTCCATGCCACCGCCGCTGGACGGTCCGACTTCGGGGTGATTCCGGTCGAAAACAACACTGAAGGTGTCGTCGCGCGCTCACTCGACCTGCTGCTGCATTCGCAACTGCACATCGTGGGCGAAGTCAGTCTGCTGGTGCGGCATCATCTTTTGCGCGCCGTCAATTCGCTCGACAGCATCGAGGTGGTACTGGCCCATCCGCAGGCGCTGGCCCAATGCCATGGTTGGCTTGGAACCCATCTGCCCCACGCGGAGCGGCGTGCCGCGTCGAGCAATGCCGAAGGCGCCCGCCTTGCTGCCGCCAATCCGTCATGGGCCGCGATTGCCAGCGACAGGGCTGCCTCCGAGTTCGGCCTGCATATGGTGGCCAGCGCGATCCAGGACGATATCCACAACCGCACCCGCTTTTGCGTGATCTGCTTGCCGCAGGTCATGGCAACGCCACCGGCCAGTGGCAACGACCGTATCAGCCTGGTGGTTTCTGTGCCCAACGTGCCAGGAGCTGTGCACGACCTGCTGGTACCGCTCAAGCGCCATGGCGTGTCGATGACACGCTTCGAATCCCGGCCGGCGCGCTCGGGCCAGTGGGACTATTTCTTTCACCTCGACATCCAGGGTCATCCTGGCCAGGAAAACGTGGCGGCTGCCCTGAAGGACCTTCAAGGGTTGTGCGAGTTCTACAAGTTGCTGGGTGCCTATCCGGCAGCGTCGCAATGAAACCCAAGCCGGTACTGACCCATGTTTGAACAATTAGGCCTGATCGGTTGCGGTCTCATGGGCGGCTCGTTCGCCCTCGCACTCAAACGCGCCGGGCTGGTCAAGCGGATCGTGGGATACAGCAAGTCACCGACGACCACAGAACGTGCGCGCCAGATGGGTGTCATCGATGTCGAGGCGCCTTCGGCTCTGCTGGCCGTTTCTGGCGCCGACATCGTGCTGCTGGCCGTGCCCGTTGCATCGACGGAATCGAGCTTCAAGGCCATCAAACACCTGGTCACGCCGCAAATGCTGATCATGGACGTTGGTTCGACCAAGCGCGAAGTGGTCGACGCGGCCCGCCGTGCACTGCGTGAGCAGATCGGCTGTTTTGTGCCGGCGCACCCGATTGCCGGCAAGGAACTGTCGGGCGTAGAGCATGCCGACGCCGACCTGTACATGGGTCGTCAGGTCGTGCTCACACCGATCGAGCGCACCAACACTATCCAGATCCAGCAGGCGGTGGACGTATGGTCTGCGCTTGGCTGTCGTGTGGTCCGAATGGCGCCCGAGGCCCATGATGCCGCATTTGCCGCTGTCAGCCACCTGCCGCACCTGATTGCATTTGCGATGATGAATGCAATCTCCAGTCAACCCATGGGCCGCGACTTCCTCTCGCTGGCCGGCCCGGGTTTCCGCGACTTCACCCGGATCGCGGCAGCCGACCCAGCGATGTGGCGCGATGTGATGCTGTCGAACCGCGAAGAACTGCTGGAGCAATCGAAGGTGTTCCAGCGCAACCTGCAGGCGCTCGAACTGATGATCACCAATGGCAATGGCGACGCTTTGATGGAGCAGATAGAAAACGCCAGTAGCACCCGTGCGACCTGGAGCATGGCAAAGCACCAGAAGTAATGTTCGCCACCGAATTCCTCGACCTGCCCCCGCTTGCCAGCGCCGGTGGCATGGTCACTTTGCCCGGCTCCAAGAGCATTTCCAATCGCGTGCTGTTGCTCTCGGCCTTGTGTGCGGGCACGACGACACTGCACGACCTGCTCGATTCGGACGATACCCGCGTCATGCTGGACGCCTTGCAGCTGCTGGGCTGCAGCGTCTCGCGCAGCGGCGACACGATCGCGATCGGTGGGCTGGCCGGCAAGCTGCCCAGGCTCCAGGCATCGCTGTTTCTGGGCAATGCCGGCACCGCAATGCGACCGTTGACCGCCGCGTTATCGGTGCTGGGCGGAGATTTCGAATTGCGCGGGGTTGCGCGCATGCACGAACGACCGATCGGCGATCTGGTCGACGCGTTGCGCCAGCTCGGTTGCCAGATCGACTACCTGGACAATCCAGGCTACCCGCCCTTGCGTATTGGCAAGCCTTCGCTCAATCTGAGCCAGCCGATCACAGTCCGTGGCGATGTGTCCAGCCAGTTCCTGACCGCATTGCTGATGGCCTTGCCACTGGTCGCCGCGCAAGACGTCGTCATCGACGTCGTCGGTGAGCTGATATCCCGTCCGTATATCGCCATCACGCTCAATCTGCTGGCCCGATTCGGTGTCCAGGTCAAGCGCGAAGGCTGGCAGCGCTTCACGATTCCCGCCGGGAGCCAGTTGCAATCACCGGGTGATCTGCATATCGAAGCCGACGCGTCCTCGGCCAGCTACTTCATCGCCCTTGGCGCCATCGCGCCGTCGAATGGCGTGCCGCTGCGTATCCAGGGTGTGGGCGCCGATTCGATCCAGGGCGATATCCGCTTCGTCGAGGCCGCCCGGCTGATGGGTGCCAACGTGACCAGCGGCCCCAACTGGCTGGAGGTTGCCGGGCCCGGGCCTGGCCGGCTGTTGCATCCGGTCGACCTGGACTGCAACCACATACCGGACGCGGCCATGACGCTGGCCGTGATGGCCTTGTACGCCAGCGGTACCAGCACCTTGCGCAACATCGCCAGCTGGCGGGTCAAGGAAACCGACCGCATCGCGGCGATGACAACCGAGTTGCGCAAATTCGGGGCCACTGTCGATGAGGGTCCCGATTTCATCCGCATCACCCCGCCCCAGACTGCGGCCCATTGGCGCGCGGCCAGCGTGGCCACCTATGACGACCACCGCATGGCGATGTGCCTGTCGCTGGCCGCATTCAATCCGGCCGGCCATCCGGTACGCATCCTCGACCCGAAATGTGTCGCAAAAACCTTCCCGGAGTATTTTGAAGCGCTGTTTTCGGTGGTCCAGACGCCGATCGCCAATATCCCGGTCATCTGCGTCGACGGCCCGACAGCGTCGGGCAAGGGTACCCTGGCGGCCGCACTGGCACAGCGTCTCGGTTACCACTTCCTGGACTCCGGCGCCCTCTACCGCATCACGGCCCTGGCGGCAACCCGCGCTGGCCTGCGTCTGGACGGCGCGGATGAAGCGGCGATTGCGCAACTGGTCGGGCAGCTTGACATCCGGTTCGCCGGCGGGCGGATCATGCTGGGCGACGAGAACGTCAGCGAGCTGGTCCGCACCGAAGAAATGGGCATGAACGCCTCCCGTGTTTCCGCACTGGTCGCTGTCCGTCAGGCGTTGATCGAGTTGCAGCATGCCGCCCGTCGACTGCCTGGCCTGGTGGCCGACGGCCGCGATATGGGAACCGTGATCTTCCCGCAGGCGCCGCTCAAGGTCTATCTCACGGCCAGCGCAGCCAAACGCGCGCAGCGGCGTCATAAACAATTGATTTCAAAGGGGATTGCGACTACAATCGCCGGTCTTCGCCAGGACCTGGAGGCGCGCGACGCTCGCGATTCAAACCGCAGCACCGCGCCTTTGATTGCGGCGAAGGATGCCAGGCTACTGGACAACTCCGAACTGACGGTCGAGGAATCGGTCGACGCCGTATTGGATTGGTGGCAAGGCCTGCAGCCATTTCACAGTTTGTGATGGCGGCAGAAAACACGGGAACCCAGGTCCCCGTGATCGTCCACACGACTCCTCTCGTGCCTCAATGGCGCACTGGTCGTGTGGTGGTACAACTTAACCCGCGGAGCTTCCGCAAACACAATGTCAGAATCATTTGCCGATCTTTTTGAAGAATCACTGAAGGCCTCCGAAACCCGCATTGGCGAGGTCGTGACCGCCGAAGTGGTGCGTGTCGAACACAACTTTGTGGTCGTCAACGCCGGCCTGAAATCCGAAGCCTACGTACCCATCTCCGAATTCAAGAACGACAAGGGCGAACTCGAGTGCCAGATCGGCGAGTTCGTCTCCGTGGCCATCGTCGCCATGGAAAACGGTTATGGCGACACCATCGTCAGCCGCGACACCGCCAAGCGCCTCGCATCGTGGATGTCCCTCGAAAAATCACTGGAATCGGGCGAGTTCGTCACCGGCACCACCAGCGGCAAGGTCAAGGGCGGCCTGACCGTGCTGGTCAACGGCATCCGCGCGTTTCTGCCGGGCTCCCTGGTCGACACCCGTCCGACCAAGGATCTGACGCCGTACGAAAACAAGACCATGGAATTCAAGGTCATCAAGCTCGACCGCAAGCGCAACAACGTCGTGTTGTCGCGCCGCGCTGTGGTCGAGGCCAGCATGGGCGAAGAGCGCGCCAAGCTGATGTCCACACTGAAGGAAGGCGCCATTGTCCATGGCGTGGTCAAGAACATCACCGAATACGGTGCCTTCGTCGACCTCGGCGGTATCGACGGTCTGCTGCACATCACCGACATGGCCTGGCGCCGTGTCCGTCACCCGAGCGAAGTGGTCACTGCCGGCCAGGAACTGATGGCCAAGATCCTGAAGTTCGACACCGAGAAGAACCGTGTCTCGCTGGGTCTCAAGCAGATGGGCGACGATCCGTGGATGGGCGTGAACCGCCGCTACCCGCAAGGCACACGCATGTTCGGCAAGATCACCAACATCGCCGATTACGGTGCATTCGTCGAACTCGAACCCGGCATCGAAGGCCTGGTTCACGTGTCCGAGATGGACTGGACCAACAAGAACGTGGCTCCGAGCAAGATCGTCACGCTGGGCGAAGAAGTCGAAGTCATGGTCCTGGAGATCGACGAAGACAAGCGCCGCATCAGCCTGGGCATGAAGCAGTGCAAGGCCAACCCATGGCAGGAATTCGCGCAGAACACCAAGCGCGGCGACCGTGTCAAGGGCCCGATCAAGTCGATCACCGACTTCGGCGTGTTTGTCGGCCTCGCTGCCGGCATCGACGGCCTGGTGCACCTGTCCGACCTGAGCTGGAACGAGACCGGCGAAGCCGCTGTGCGCAACTACAAGAAGGGCCAGGAAGTGGAAGCCCTGGTGCTGGCAGTCGACGTCGACCGCGAACGCATCTCGCTGGGTATCAAGCAACTCGATTCCGACCCGTTCACCACCTTCGTGTCGGTCAACGACAAGGGCCAGATCGTCACCGGCAAGGTCAAGACCGTCGACCCCAAAGGTGCAGAGATCGACCTGGGCCAGGACATCATCGGCTACCTGCGTGCCTCCGAGATCAGCCGCGACCGCGTCGAAGACGCCCGCAATGTGCTCAAGGAAGGTGACGAAGTCACGGCCGTGGTGGTCAACGTGGATCGCAAGACCCGCAATATCCAGCTGTCGATCAAGGCAAAGGATGCCGTCGACCAGCAGGAAGCCATGGCCAGCCTGAGCCAGAACTCGCAGCGCGAGAACGCAGGCACCACCAGCCTGGGTGCTCTGTTGCGCGCAAAGCTCGACAACAACTGATCGTCGGTCGCAACACCGATATCCGTAGATCCGGAGCGCGCCATGGGGCGCCTGCCGGGTCCCGGGCACCCCACTCTGCCTCATGACCCGTTCGGACCTTGTTGAAGAATTGGCCAGCCGGTTTGGCCAGCTGACCCATCGCGACGCCGAGTTTGCCGTCAAGGCCATTCTGGATGCGATGAATGACGCATTGGTGGCCGGGCACCGGATCGAGATCCGCGGTTTCGGCAGCTTCTCGATCAATCGGCGACCTCCGCGCATGGGACGCAACCCGCGCAGCGGCGAAAGTGTGGCGATCCCCGAGAAACGGGTACCACACTTCAAGCCGGGCAAGGCCTTGCGTGAATCGGTGGACAATCGCAATCAGGACGACACATCGCCCGTCAGCGGCGACCGCCGCGTCGGCTGAATCGCCAACGGCCCTGCCCGACAGTTCCCTGTCGCCAAGGGCTCGCCGCTCTAGAATCGGAAAGCATGAAAAACACTGTCCGATTGCTGAAGTGGGTCCTCAAGGCGTGCATCTTCTTCACCTTGTTCGCGTTTGCGCTGAATAACCAGCACGACGCCAGCCTGCATCTCTTCTTTGGTCACCAGTGGCGCAGCCCCATGGTGCTGATTGTGCTGGCCGCCTTTGCCGCCGGCCTGTTCGTCGGCGTTCTGGGCATGGCACCGAGCCGCTGGCGACACAGGGACACAGCGCCTGCTGTACCTGCCACCGGCAGCGGGACTTCTTCGTCCGAGATGACCCAACCCTCCACGCCTGCGCATGGACTTTGACATCAGCTGGCTGCTGCTGAGCCTGCCGGTGGCCTTCATTTTTGGCTGGGCTGCTTCCCGATTCGACCTGCGCCAGATGCGCCTGGAAAACCGGCGCGCGCCCAAGGCCTACTTCCGTGGGCTCAACTTTCTGCTCAACGAGCAGCAGGACCAGGCCATCGATGCATTCATCGAAGCGGTGCAAAACGACCCGGACACCTCCGAACTGCACTTCGCGCTGGGCAATCTGTTCCGGCGCAGGGGCGAATATGAACGTGCGGTGCGGGTGCACCAGCATTTGCTCTCGCGCGGCGACCTGGGCACCAGCGACCGCCACCGGGCCCAGCATGCACTGGCACTCGACTATCTGCGCGCCGGATTGCTCGACCGTGCCGAAGAGGCGCTGCTCAAACTCGAAGGAACGCCGTTCGAGTCGGAGGCGCGACTGGCACTGCTGGCCAACTATGAACGCTCGCGCGACTGGGTGCATGCCGCCGACGTGGCGCAGCGACTCAACGATGCCGAGCATGGCAGTTTCACCGGCCGGCTGGCGCATTACCTGTGCGAACAATCGGCGGCCCATCTGGCCGCCCATGAAGTCGAACCGGCACAGATGTTGCTCGAACAAGCCATCCACAACGCGCCAGCTGCGCCCAGGCCCCGGATCGATCTGGCCAAACTGCTGCGCCAACGTGGCGAACCTGCACAGGCGCTGGCCGTGCTCGAAGAACTTTATACCCAGGCGCCTGCGGCCCTGCCGCTGGTGGTCGGGCACATGGCCCAATTGGCAATCGACTGTCATCAGGCCGAGCAGGTCCGGGACCGGCTCATGGCGTTTTACACGAAAACCCCGGGCATCGACTGCCTCGAAGCCATCGTGACGCTCGAGACGCACCTGGGTGCAAGTGCCGACCAGACCCGGCAATGGTATCTGCGTCACCTGGAACACGAACCATCCCTGGTGGCCGCTTCACGCTGGTTTGCCAGCCAGCCCAAGCTCGGTGATGCCTCCCACCCTCCGGTGCAGCGGGCGCTCGACCACGCGACCAAGCCGCTGACACGTTACCGCTGCGCGGCATGCGGCTTCGAGGCCAAGCAACATTTCTGGCAATGCCCGGGTTGCCAGGCCTGGGACAGCTACCCGGCCCGGCGCGTCGAGGAGCTCTGAGCCTGCGCTCGGCCGCAGGCTCAAGGGCGGCTTGCGGACCGGTCAGAAGCCGACAGCCTGCCCGTCTCGTCGTGAATCGCTGGCCGCGACATATCCGTCCTGCATGTCGTCGCTCATGCGCCATATGAACTGGCCACTGCCGAAGTCCATGTAGTTGTCAGGTATCAACTCAAAGCGATGGCCCAGCTTCTTGAGACCATCGACCAGGCCAGCGGACATGGTGGACTCGAAATCCACGCTTTGTCCGCTGCTGAATTTCCAGCGCGGTGCATCACATGCCGCCTGCGGCTGCTGCTTGTACACCAGCATGCGCACCAGCGTCTGCAGATGGCCTTGCGGCTGCATGTTGCCGCCCATCACGCCAAAACTCATCTGCGGCTTGCCGTCCCTGGTCAGGAAGCCGGGAATGATGGTGTGGAACGGTCGCTTGCCACCCGCCACCTGGTTCGCATGGCCATCTTCCAGCGTGAAGCCGAATCCGCGGTTCTGCAGACTCACCCCTGTGCCCGGCACCACGATGCCGCTGCCAAAGCCCATGTAGTTGGACTGGATCAGGCTGATCATCATGCCGCTTTCGTCGGCGGCCGACAGGTAGATCGTGCCGCCCTTGGGAGGATGACCATGCGAGAAGGTCTGCGCCTTGTCTTGCGCGATCAGCCGTGCGCGCTCGCCCAGGTAGGCGTCGCTGAGCAGGTCGGCAGCCGAGACTTCGCGCATGAAGCGTGGATCCGCGACCCAGCGGTAGGTGTCGGCAAACGCCAGCTTGATGGCTTCGATCTGCAGATGCTGCGACTCGACGCTGTCGACCGCAAACCGGCCCAGATCGAGCTTGTCCAGCATGCCAAGCGCCATCAGCGCGGCAATGCCCTGGCCATTGGGCGGAATCTCGTGCACCGTGTGACCGGCGAAGTCCTTCTGGATCGGTGTCACCCACTCGGGCCGGTAGGCGTCCAGATCGGCCATGGTCATGCTGCCGCCGTTGGCCGCGGCATGGGCCACCAGCTTCTCGGCCACCTCACCCCGGTAGAACGCGTCGCCTCTGGACTCGGCAATCTTGCGCAGCGTCTGTGCCGCTTCACGGAATACGAATCGCTCGCCCGGCGCCGGCGCACGGCCTCGCGGCATGAAGGCCGCAGCAAACCCCGGCTGATCCTGCAGCACCGGAATCTGGCGCGCCCACTTGTCGGCGACGACGACACCCACACCATGGCCGCGCTCGGCCAGCTCGATCGCCGGCTCCATCAGGTCGGCAAACGGCAATTTGCCAAAACGCGACGACAGCGCCGCCCAGCCGGCCACAGCGCCGGGTGTGGTGACCGAGTCCCAGCCGCGCTGGGGCATCGCGCCAGCATGGCGTTTGCGGAAGTAGTCCGGGCTCCAGGCTGCCGGAGCGACGCCTGAAGAATTGAGGCCGTGCAGGTCTTTGCCATCCCACAGAATCGCGAAGTTGTCGCTGCCCAGGCCATTGGAGATCGGTTCGACGATGGTCAGTGCAGCTGCGGCGGCGATGGCTGCGTCGATGGCATTGCCGCCCTTGAGCAGCATGCACAAGCCGGCCTGCGACGCCATGGGATGCGAGGTGGACACCACGTTACGCGCCATCAACGGGCTGCGGATCGTGGGATAAGGGTTCTTCCAGTCGAATTGCATGATTGCTCCTGTATGTTTGAAATTATCGGCAAGGCCCAGGGGCGACAGGCTTCAACGATGGCGCGGGTCGAGCGCGTCGCGCAGTCCGTCACCGAGAAGGTTGAACGCCAGTACCAGTGCAAAGATTGCCAGTCCCGGCCAGATCGCCATCCAGGGCGCGTTGTCCATGAAGTTTTTCGCCGTGTTGAGCATGCTGCCCCAGCTCGGTGCGGGCGGCTGCTGGCCCAGGCCCAGAAAAGACAGGCTGGCCTCGGCGATCACCGCCGCCGCAATCGCCAGTGTCGACTGCACGATCACCGGCGCCGAGATGTTGGGCAGGATGTGCGACACAGCGATACGCAGTGGCGAACATCCCACCGCGCGCGCCGCCTCGATGTAGTCCTCGACCTTGACGTTGATGACCTGGGCGCGCGTCAGCCGCACGAAGATCGGTGCCGCCGACACGCCGATGGCGATCATTGCGTTGGTCAGGCTCGGGCCGAGGAAGGCCGCCAGCGCAATTGCAAGGATCAGGAACGGGCAGGCCAGGAATGCATCGGTGATGCGCGAGATGATGCTGTCCACCAGGCCACCGAAAAAGCCGGCCACCATGCCGATCAGCACGCCAAGTACCAGCGAGATCGTCACCGAAACCACGCCGGCCATCAGCGACGCGCGGGTACCCCATACGACGCGGGACAATACATCGCGTCCGAGTTCGTCAGTACCGAACCAGTAGGTTGCGCTGGGGGGTTTGCGGATCGCCCCCCAGCTGGTCGCGATCGGATCACTCGGAGCGATCCAGGGTGCGAAAACCGCCAGCAGCACGAAGAACACCACGGTAGCCAAACCCAGCATGGCGATGCGGTTGCGCACCAGCTTGCGCCAGGCACGGCGCCACGGCCCGACCTGCGCCAGGCGGTTCGTCGACGCTGCCGGGGAAGAGGCGCAAGGAGCGGTCAGGGTCGCCATGGATCAGTACCGCAGCCGCGGATTGAAAAGGAAATAGGCCATGTCGGCCAGCAGGTTCAGCAGGATGTAAGCCGTCGCGGTGACCAGCACGACGCCCTGCACCACCGCATAGTCGCGATTGAACACGGCGTCGATGATCAGCTTGCCAAAGCCGGGGATGGTGAACACCTGCTCGGTCAACACGGCGCCGGACAACAAGGTACCGAGCTCCAGCGCGCCGAGCGTGATGACCGGTGTCAGCGCATTGCGCAAGGCATGCTTGATCACCACCACGGTTTCGCTCAGGCCCTTGGCACGCGCGGTGCGCACGTAGTCGGCCGCCAGCACCTGCAACATGGAACTGCGCGTGTGGCGCATCAGCACGGCCGAAATACCGGTGCCCAGCACGAACGCCGGCATGATCATCGCCGCCAGATTGGCACCGAGATTCTCGAAGGGACTGACATATCCCGATGCCGGCAACCAGCCCAGCTGCACCGAGAACAGCAGGATCATCAGAATGCCGAGCCAGAAGTTGGGCATCGACAACCCGGACAGCGCGAATACCGTGGCACCATGATCCCAGGCCGAGCCGCGCCGGACCGCGGCGATGACACCGGCCGGAATGCTGATCAGAACCGCGATCAGCATCGACAACAGGGCCAGTTCCACAGTGACAGGCAGCTTCTGCAAAATCAGCTCACGTACCGGCAGCTGCGTTCGTACCGAATCACCCAGATCGCCCTGCAACACACCGGCCATCCAGTAGCCGTATTGCACTGGAAGCGGCTTGTCGAGCTTGAGCTTCTCGCGGAAATGGGCAATGACCTCCGGACTCTGGTCCTCGCCCGCCAGGATCTGTGCCGGGTCGCCCGGCAACAGCTGCTGCAGACCGAAGATGAGCATCGACACGAACACCAGCGTGGGCACGATCGAGACCAGGCGGCGTATGAAATAGGCAAACATCGGTCGAACCTGCAGTCAGACTGTCACAAGGGTCAATTGAACTTCAGGCCTTCGAGCCGCAGCAGGCCGTCGGGAACCTCCCGCACGCCAGCGAGCTTGTTGGTGTAGGCCCAGAGCCAGTTGCGGTGGTACAGGTAGACGATGGGACGGTCCTTGGCTTCCTGTGCCGCCACTTGCGCGTAGGCCTTGACCCGGTCAGCTATGGTCAGCTTGGTGCGTGCCTCGTTGAGCAACGCGTCGACCTCGGGCTTGCAATAACCCGAATAGTTCAGCGGCTGCTTGCAAGCCAGAAAGCTGTAGACATTGCCGTCCGGATCGGCCCGGCCGCTCCACGCCAGCACATAGGCTTCGAAGTCGCCCTGATCGGCCATCTTCAGCGAGGTCGCGAATTCCGTCGACTGGATCTTGACGTCGAATCCGGCCTCCTTGGCCATGGCCTGCACCACCTGCGCGATCTTCTGCGCGTCCGATGTGGTCGCTGTCATCAGCGTGAAGCTGGGGTTGGTCACGCCGGCTTCCTTGAGCAAAGCCTTGGCACGTGCCACGTCGCGCTTGGGGACAGGCACATTCTTGGCATAGAAGCTGCTGCTCGGCGCAACCCATTGGTTGCCCGGCGCAGCCTCCCCATCCATCACCACCTGCACGATCCCGTCGCGATCGAGCGACAGCTCGAAAGCTTCACGTACCTTGGCGTCCTTGCCCAGCGGGTTGGCCTGGGCCTTGTCGCTCTTGCCGGTATTGATGGTGATGCCCTGGTAGCCGATCTCGGTGATCTTGCTGACCTTGAGCTTGGGATCGGCGGCGATCTTCGCGATGTCGCTCGACGCCGCCCGCTCGATGAAATCGAGCTGTCCGCTGCGCAGGTTGGCCAGCCGCACCGTCGCGTCGGGAATCGGCGTGTAGACGATGCGGTTGAAGTGGATCGCATCCTTGTTCCAGTAGTTGGCGAATTTCTCGAACACCATGCGGTCCTGGGCAATACGCTCGACAAACCTGAACGGACCGGAACACACCGGCGCCGTGCCGAAGTTCGCGCCTCCGGCCTTGGCCGCCTTGGGCGACACCATCATGCCGGCGCGGTCGGCCAGTGCGGCCAGCAGCGGCGCAAACGGCGCATTGAGGTTCAGACGCACGGTCAGCGGGTCCACCACGTCGACCGACGTGACGGGTCGCAGTTCGCCGCTGCGGTTCGAACCCGGCATGGTCTTGTGCCGCTCGATATTGAACTTCACCGCCTCGGCGTCGAACTTCTCGCCGTCATGGAAAGTCACCCCGCTGCGCAGCTTGAGCGTCAGCGCCTTGCTGTCGGCACTCCACTGGTAGCTGGTGGCCAGTTGTGGAATGATGGCCATCTTTTCATCGACATCGAGCAGCTTGTCGCACATGGCCGAGAAGACGATGCGCCCGACAAAGGTGCGCGCCAGGGTCGGGTCCAGGATGTCGGGGTCTTCGGCCAGACCGACGCGCAGCACCTGGGCCTGCGCAAACAAGGGGACAAGGGTCAGCAAGGCGGTGCCCAGCAGCTTTCGGGTCAACGGTTTCATGGTGCGTTCTCCTTCAAATAAACAGAAATGCCCGGGGCCGTCACTGCGCTGCCGGCGCGGGTACGGAAAAAGCCGATTGCAGGCGTTGCAGACGCAAGCGGGCGGGGTCAATGGCGCTCGCCATCCTCACCGCCACGGTGGGCGTCGACAGTGGAAAATGGCAGGCCACGGCATGTACAGCATCGCCTACGAGCAGGGGAGTGATCCGTGAACAGATCGCCTGCGCATGCGTACATCGCGTATGCAGGTGGCAACCCGACGGCGGGTCGAGCGGACTGGGCACATCGCCGCTGAGCAGTGCACGCTGACGCCGCAGACCAGGCTCCGGCAAAGGGATCGCCTGCATCAAGGCCTGCGTATAGGGGTGGCGCGGCGCGGAGAAAATGCGCTGCGTATCGCCGAGCTCGACGATGCGCCCCAGGTACATCACCGCCACGCGACTGGCAATGTGCTTGATGACCGCCAGGTCATGGGCGATGAACAGGTAGGACAGGCCCAGGCGCTGCTGCAGGTCCTGCAACAGATTGACCACTTGCGCCTGCACCGACACGTCGAGCGCGGACACGGCCTCGTCACAAACGATCATGCGCGGCTCGACGGCCAGCGCGCGGGCAATGGCGATGCGCTGGCGCTGGCCGCCCGAAAACTCGTGCGGGTAACGTTGCGCTGCCTCGGCCGGCAAACCCACGGTGTGCAGCAACTGCGCCACCTGCGCAGTTTCGCGACCGCGGTGCAGCCCGTGAACCCGCATCGGCTCCTGCAGGGTCTGACCGACTGTCTTGCGCGGATTGAGCGAGGAGAACGGGTCCTGGAAGATCAACTGCATGTCGCGGCGCTGTGCGCGCAATGCCGCGGCGTCCAGCGCCATCAGGTCTCGGCCGGACATGGTCAGCGTGCCGCCGGTGGGTTCGATCAGGCGCAGCAACATGCGGCCCAGGGTCGACTTGCCGCAGCCCGATTCGCCCACCACGCCAAGGGTTTCGCCGCCGTGCAGATCCAGATCCACACCATCGACAGCGCGCACCTGACCATGGATGCGATTGAACAGTCCGCGGCGTACCGGGAAATATTTGACCAGGCCCCGGGCCTGCAGCAATACCGGCTTGCCACTGTTGGCCGGTGCAATCGTCATGCCAGCGCCTCTTCGGCCCTGCCGGCGAGCAACTGCAAGGGGTCCAGCGGTGCGCGCAGACAGGCGGACTGATGCCCTTGGCCGACATCACGCAACGGCGGCGGCGCGATGCGGCACTCGGCCAGTGCAAACGGGCAGCGATCGGCAAAGCTGCAGCCCGGCGGCATCTGCATCGGCGTGGGAACCTGACCCTCGATGGAAGCCAGGCGCTTGTGCTCGGTATCAAGGCGCGGAATCGAACCCAGCAGGCCAACCGTATACGGGTGCTGGGGCTCGTTGAACAGGGCATGAACCGGGCCGCGCTCGACAATGCGCCCGGCATACATGACGACCACCTCGTCGGCCACTTCAGCCACCACGCCCAGGTCATGGGTGATCAGCACGATGGCGGTGCCGGTTTCCTGCTGCAAGCTGCGCATCAATTCCAGAATCTGCGCCTGGATCGTCACGTCGAGTGCCGTCGTGGGTTCGTCGGCGATCAACAGCCGCGGCTCGCAGACCAGGCCCATGGCGATCATGACACGCTGGCGCATGCCACCGCTGAGCTTGTGCGGATACTCGTCGATGCGTTGTTCCGGCGCGGGTATGCGCACCTTGCGCAGCATCTCGATGGCGCGCTCGCGCGCCTGCACGCGGCTGATGCGGCGATGCCGCAGCAGCGCCTCGATGATCTGCTCCCCCACCGTGAACGACGGGTTGAGCGAGGACATCGGCTCCTGAAAGATCATCGCCATGCCATTGCCGCGCAGATCCTGCAATTCCTGCTCGGATGCTCCGACCAGTTCCCGTCCTTCGAATCGGACCGAGCCCGCGGCGATGCGGCCATGGGGCTTGGGCAACAGGCCCATGATGGACAAGGAGGTCACGCTCTTGCCGCAACCGGATTCGCCGACGATCGCCAGCGTGCGGCCGGCCTCGACCGAGAAGCTGACCCCATTGACGACGGCAAACTCGCCGTCGTCGCCGGCAAACACCGTGCGCAGGTCGCGCACCTCGAGCAGGCTGCTCACTGCACTATCCTCCGCGCCGCGCATGGAATTCGGCGATGGTGGCATCGATCCTGGTCCGGTCGGTGATGCCAGCCGGGCGTCCGCGACCAGGCAGGCAGGACAGGAACGGCTGGAACCGCTCCAGGCTGACGCCATGCAGCCGGCGCAGTTCCGTCAAGGGGTCCTCGTGGTCGTCCACGCGCAAATCCAACGCCAGATAGTCCTCGTCGGCATGGATGCGCAACGCAGCCGACTGCTTGCCCCGCTTGTCACCGCCGGCCGATTCGCCCGCATCCATTGCCGCCAGCAGACGTTCTGCCAGGCTCATTCCCTTGCTGCGCTCGAACGCCTCGGCCGTCGCCTCGATGACGCGCGGTCCCGCCAGCATGTTGCCCGCCACGCTCAGACCTTCGCGCGCCAGGTGGCCACACCAGTCTACGCATTGCGCACCGGTGAAACCAGCGGCCATCCCCTGGGACGGCAATACATGGACCTGGCGCTGCTCCCGGCCTTCGTCACCGGCTGTCAGCGCCGCCAGCACTGCGCTGGGGCTCTGCCCCTGCTCGAGCAGGTTCAGTGCGGCCTGCCCATACAGGGGGTTCATCAGTGCCTGCGTCGACACGGCGCCCAGGCCGCGCCGAGTGTGGACACACAAGGAACCCACGGCGAAGAAGCGACTGGCGATCGCCACGCCGAAGTGGCCGTTTTCATCACGCGCAAGAATGGACCATGTCATCGCTCAGGCTCTCGATTCATGAAGTCAATGGGCAAAGAAAAGGCGGTCGGCCCTGCACAGCGCGGTCAGCACCGAAGGCCGTGCAAGCCGGCGCCGCACCTTGCCGACATCGACCGCGTGGGCCGGCCGCGCGCCCCGGCTGCCCGTCACCATCGACGCCGGAACGGTCAGGGCCATGCCCTGCCGGTCGCCGTGGCCGCCGGCCACGTGCATGGGGGTGCGCAAGGACTTGACTGGCGGCACGCTCACGGGGCCACCGCCAATGC
>Ga0073904_10001214_pt1 | contig 19169 bp, 19 predicted proteins | sample KloWWTrecipitate_FD_66668 | JGI IMG/M metagenome (GOLD analysis project Ga0073904, IMG submission 66668) | Active sludge microbial communities from Klosterneuburg, Austria, studying microevolution and ecology of nitrifiers - Klosterneuburg... | ecosystem: Engineered > WWTP > Aerobic digester >... | reverse complement strand
GATGCAGCACCCGGGGGCGACCGTCATTTACGACGTGCGGGCCAGCTACGCCGTCAAGGACATCGTCGCGCAGTACGGCGGGCGCGCGCTGATGAACCGCGTGGGCCACGCGTTCATCAAGCGCCGGATGCGGGAAGAGGACGCCATCTTCGGGGGCGAGGTGACCGGCCACTACTACTTCCGCGACAACTTCTACGCCGACAACGGGTTCATTCCGGCCCTGCTGATCCTCGAACTCATGTCCAGGAAAGGGCTGTCGCTGCGAGACCTGCTCGCGCCCCTGCGTGAGCGCTACTTCATCTCCGGCGAGATCAACACGAAGGTGTCGGGGATGGACGCCGTGCCGGCGAAGCTCCAGGCCCTCGAGCGCGAGTACCGCGACGGCCACGTGTACCACCTCGACGGCATCTCGGTGGAGTTCGACGACTGGCACTTCAACGTCCGCGCGTCGAACACCGAGCCGCTGCTCCGCCTGAATCTCGAGGGCCGAACCCCGGAGGTCATGGAGAAGCGGCGCGACGAAGTCCTCGCAATCATCCGCGGTTAGCGAGACGGTGCGGCGGCCGGCGCCCCTCCGCCGCCCCTCCGCCATTCTGCTAAGATTGCCTGTGCACGCCACCGAGCGGGAGTAACTCAGTGGTAGAGTCACAGCTTCCCAAGCTGTTGGTCGCGGGTTCGATCCCCGTCTCCCGCTCCAGCTTCCGCTGCGATCGGCCACGCCCCCTGGGACAGATGGCTCCGTCCGGCCTGCGCGGCTACTGCACCGAGATGCCCGCGGCCAGGTGAAAGAGGGTCGTCCGCGCGGCGGCGGGGAGCATCCCCGCCGCCGCGCGTCCGGACAATCGATGCCACCGCAGGTCGAACCCGACGCCGAGGTGGTCGTTCAGGAACCAGCGCGCCCCGCCACCGAAGTTGACGGCACCCACCCACCCCGATACGACCGTCGCGGCCGGGGCGGCGGGCGTGGCCGACGATTCGCTTCCGATGCGCGCGCCGCCGTAGCCCGCGCTCAGATAGCTCCAGCCCAGGTGGTGGCCGAAGTTCAAGGAGAGCTGCGGCGCCAGCGTCGTCACCCGTCCGACGATGCTCGGCGTGTCCGCCAGCACAGGCGTCGTCGTGGCGCGGCTCCACCCAAGCGCGGCGCCAAGGCCGACGGCCGCGCTGCCCAGGTGCCCCACATACACGTGCCCGCCCACGTCGAGGCCGAAGCCCCGCGAGGGCACGTCGGTCCCGTCGGGCAGTCCGGCGGGGGTCCAACCCGCGCCTGTCGGAACCGTGCCCATCAGGCCGCGCGCGTCCACGACGAAGGGGCCGATGGGTTCAACGGTCTGAGCGGCCGCCGGCCACACCATGAGCATCCAGACGGGCATCCACCACCAGAAGCGACGCATCAGTATCCGCTGGCCCTTCCGGTCGGCGCCGTCTCGCCGCGCGACTCCTTTACGATCCGGACGCCGGCGCTGGCACCGATGCGCGTGGCGCCCGCCGCCACCAGCGCCTGCATCTGCCGGAGGTCGCGGACGCCGCCCGAGGCCTTGACCCCCATTCCGGCGCCCACCACACGCCGCATCAGGGCCACGTCGGCGGCAGTCGCGCCGCCGGGACCGAAGCCGGTGGAGGTCTTCACGAAGTCGGCACCCGCCGCGCGGGCCAGGGTACACGCGGTTACCTTCTCTTCGTCGGTGAGCAGCGCCGTCTCGAGGATGACCTTGCTTACGATGCCGCGTTCGCCGCACGCCGCCACGACCACTCGGACATCGTCGGCCACCAGGCGGACATCTCCGGACTTGAGCGCGCCGACGTTAATCACCATGTCGATCTCGGACGCGCCGTCGAAGATGGCACGCCGGGCCTCGTACTGCTTCACGTCGGGCATAGTGGCTCCCAGGGGGAAGCCGACCACCGAGCACACGCCGACGCCGCTGCCTCGGACGCGGCTAGCCGCGCGGGCCACCCAGGTCGGGTTCACGCAGACCGTCGCGAAGCGCCACTCCGTGGCTTCACGGCACAGCCGGTCGATCTCCTCGGCCGTCGCATCCGCCTTGAGCAGCGTGTGATCGATGGCCGAGGCCACGCCGAGGTCGCCGCCGGCGACGGCGTGCAGTCCCAGTCGGGTCGCGCCCGCGTCGAGCACGCCCCGGACACGCTCGGGACAGCATTCATAGGTGAAGCCGTGGCAGGCGCATCGGGCCGGCGCCACGGCGCCCGCGGCCACCAACTCCTCGAGGATCAGTTCGATGACCCGTCTATAGTCCGTCACGGCTACGCCCCGTCCCGCACGCTAGTCCCGCCCTTCGAGGCGCTGCAGTTTGGCCAGCCGCAACAGGTAGCGCGGCTCGGTCGTCGCGGTGGCCAGGAACACCTCCACGATGGCCAGCGCGTCGTCGGCGCTGAGCAGGGTCGAGCCAAGGGCGAGGACGTTGGCGCCGTTGTGCTCGCGTGCATAGCGCGCCAGCGTGCGCGTGGTACACATCGCCGCCCGGATCCCGCGAATTTTGTTGGCGGCTATCGCCGAGCCGAGGCCCGCCCCGTCGATGACAATTCCCGCGTCGGCCTCCCGGCCCGCCACGGGCCGCCCCACGCGGGCGGCGATGTCCGGATAGTCCACCGGTTCCGCGCTGTCGGTTCCGACGTCGGCCACGGCGAGCCCCTTGCGCCGGAGCGCTTCGCGCAGGTGGGCCTTGAGCGCCACCGACGTGTGGTCCGCCCCAATCACCACTCGCCGCACGTCGGCCACGGGCGCGAGGGCCAGGAGATCGGGATCGGCCACCGCGCCGATCACCGTCACGCGCCGCTCGCGCAGCGTATCCTGGGCCAGCGGCGTGACATGCCCGCCCGGCGTCAACGCCACCGTAACCCCACGCTCGAGTTGGCGCGCGTCGACCTCGGTGATGAGGGTGAAGGTCTTCACCGGCGCCTCCGAGGCGGCGCCGGGCGCGCGCCGGACGGCCGCCACGCGGCTGTGTTACCCTCCAGCGCCATGTCCGCCGCCGTGCTCATCGACGCCCACCGCCTCGCTTCCCGCATCTCGGAACTGGCCCGCGACATCCGCTCGGCCCTACCGGACGATGATATCCATTTCGTGTGCGTGCTGAAGGGAGCATTCCTCTTTCTGGCCGACCTGGTCCGCGAGATGGACGGCCGCGTCACGCTCGATTTCATCGCCGTCACGAGCTACAGCGGCGCCGCCACCTCGTCTGGCGAAGTGCGGCTGGTAAAGGATGTCGATACGGGCCTCGAGGGCCGCCACGTGGTGATCATCGAGGATATCGTGGATACCGGACTCACCCTCCACTACCTGCAGGACATCCTGCGCCGCCGCGGCCCGCGCTCGCTGAGGACGGCGTGCCTGCTCAGCAAGCCGTCGCGGCGGAAGGTCGATGTCGTGGTGGACTTCATCGGCTTCACCATCGAAGACCAATTCGTGGTCGGATACGGACTCGACTACGCCGAACAGTACCGGAACCTGCCGTACATCGGCGTGATGGGACCCTGACTCCTGCCTCATGGCGCCTGCACGGCCTTCCGCACCTGATCGGCCGCCGCGCGGGCATCGGCGATGACCCGGCGCTCGTCGAGCGTTCTCGCAACGCCGTCTCGGTACAGCACGCGCCCGTTCACCATCGTCAGGACCACGTCGTCCCCGTGGGCCACGTAGACGATGTGCGACACAGGGTCGTAGAGCGGAACCTGTCTCGCGTGATCCGTGCGGATGGCGATCAGGTCTGCCAACTTGCCCGGCTCGAGCGAGCCGAGTCGGTCGTCCATCCCGAGGGCACGAGCCCCGCCGATGGTCGCCATCGCCAGCGCCTGTGCCGCGGACACGACCCGCGGGTCGCGCGTGGTCAGCTTGTGCAGGAGCGCGGCGGCGCGCATCGCCTCGAACATGTCGAGGTCGTTGTTGCTCGCCGCGCCATCGGTACCGAGCCCTAGCTTCGCGCCCGCCGCCAGGTACGCCGGTACCGGCGCCGTCCCGCTGGCCAGCTTCATGTTGCTCTCGGGATTGTGCGAGACTCCGACGCCTCTGGACACCAGCAGCGTCACCTCATCCGGCGTCACCCAGATGCCGTGGGCGGCCAGCGTGACGGGCGCCCAGAACCCGATGCTCTCGAGGAATGCGACCGGACGCAGGCGATGCCTCTCCCGGGAGATCCGGACCTCTTCTTCGGTCTCTGCCAGATGGATCTGCAAGGGGACGCTGTACTTCACGGCGAGCGCACGCGCGGCCTGCAGCGTCGCCGTATCGAGCGTATACATGGAGTGCGGCGCCACAGAGGGCACCACCAACTCGTCGTCCTTGAACCGCGTGACGAAGGCCTCGGCTCGCTCGAGACCGCGTGCTGGCGTGCTGGCATCGGCGACGGGGAACTCGATGATGGTCTGGCCCAGGACCCCGCGCATCCCGGACTCCTTGACGGCCGCCGCCACCTCCTCCTCGAAGTAGTACATGTCGGCGAAGAGCGTGGTGCCGGATCGGATCATCTCCAGCGCGGCCAGGCGCGTACCCACACGAACGAACTCCGGAGAGATGGTTTTCGCCTCGGCCGGGAAAATGTACTTCTGGAGCCAGTCCATCAGGGCCAGGTCATCCGCCAGACCCCTGTACAGCACCATCGGGGCGTGCGTGTGCAGGTTGATCAGCCCGGGCAGGACGATGTGACCGCCCAGGTCGATCGCCTCGGGTGACGAGAACCGGGCGGCGATGATCTCCGGGGTGTCGATGGCGACGATGCGGGCGCCGTCGATGGCGATGCTGCCGGGATTGAGGACGCGGCTTGCACCGTCCACGGTGACCACCGTCGCGTTGGCCACGATGAGCGACACCGGCGCGGTGCCGTCGCCCGAGGTCCCCGGCGTCTCACGCGCCGGCGGCGTGCCGCACCCAGCGAACGCGAGGCTAAGCGCCAGGCACCAGCCCGCAAGGAAGCGACAAGGGCGGCACGTCATCCGCGGCCATTCTACCCCCCTCGCCTTCGCCACTCCGGGCCCTGCGCTATGCTTGGCGGCGTGTTGCGCCTCGTCCGTCATCCCGTGGTCCACGACTGCCTCGTTCAGCTCCGCGATGCCGCGACGGCGCCCGCGCAGTTCCGTACGCTTACCGAGCGGATCAGCGTCGTGCTGGGGGCCGAGGCCCTCGCGGATCTGCCCCAGCGCGAAGTCGAGGTGACCACGCCGCTGGGCCCCGCGGCCGGCCAGCGGATCGGCGTGGACGTAGTGATCGTGCCCGTGATGCGAGCCGGCCTCGCCATGCTGCCCGGGCTGCTGCAACTCGTGCCCCTCGCCCGGGTGGGCTTCATCGGCCTGTGCCGCGACGAGCACACCGCCGTGGCCTCGCAGTACTTCGAGCGGTTGCCCGGCCGGCTCGAAGAGAGCCATGTCGTGCTGGTCGATCCGATGCTCGCCACGGGCGGCAGCGCCGTGGCAGCGCTGGACCTGCTCGCGCGGGCCGGCGCGCGGCGCGTATCGCTGGTGTGCATCGTGGCCGCGCCCGAGGGCGTGAGGGCGGTCGAGCGCGCGCATCCGGACGTGCCCATCTTCACGCCGGTGGTGGATCGCGAACTGAACGCGCAGAAGTTCATCGTGCCCGGGCTCGGCGACTTCGGAGACCGGCTCTACGGGACCACGTGAACCATGGTAAACTCCGGGATTCCTGCAGGCTGCGCGCTTGGCTCAGCGGTAGAGCACCGCCTTCACACGGCGGGGGTCGGAGGTTCGAATCCTCCAGCGCGCACCACTCAAACACCTCCAAGTCAGGAACATAGCGACTCCCCAGCGGGCGCCCTAAAGCGGGCGCCCTTCTCCCACCAGATGAACGCCCACTGCATCGGCTCACCGCCGATGCGCCCGCCGCGCTGATCGTAGTACACGCGCAGGCGGTCGCGCTCCGCTGACGTCAGCGGCCCCAGGGACCATTCCACTCTCCTCACACAGTCGTTGAAGTCAGCAATGTACCGGAGCCGATTCTCGCCCGCGATGTAATCGAGCCGTGGGTGAATGCCGTGCCGGTGCAGGATGTTCAGCACGTAGATGTAGTCGGGCAGCGGCTCGTCTTCACGGCCGAGAGCTTCATACACCGAGTCATCAAGGAATCGGCCGCCAACCTTGTACGTGAGATAGACCCGCCGACGGGCGTGCGCGTTCATCTTCAACAGCGCGGCCTCGAGGTCCGCCACCTGGCTGGAACGTGACGCGACGACGACGTCGCACGGGGACACGTCGTCCCACGAGTCCTCCCAGGCGCGGAGCAGCGAGGTGGCGTTGGTGACGCCTCGGGCCCGCGTGTTCTCGGTGAACACGTCGATCATGCCCTGGCTGAAGTCGAGCCCGACGACGTGCGCCAGTCGCGGCGCTACGGTGAGCGCAATGGTGCCGGGCCCGCACCCGACATCGAGCAGCGTCTCGCAGCCCGTCAGGTCCAGCCGCGCGACGAAACTCTCGACGTAGGTTCCGGTGAACACCCCCTGGCTCATCCTCCCCGCGCGCGCGTCCCAATCCGCCGCGCGCTTCTCGCGGCGTACCGCCCGCGCCATGTGCTCCCGATACAATCGCCCGAAGTCGATGGCGTCGATGCTCAAGAGATCGCGCCCTCCCGGGAATGCGGAGGCCATCCACCCAGCACCCGCGCTGGATCGATGTCGTAGAGGTGGCTGAGTTGTGATCCCTGATTCGCATTCAGGAGTGCGCACCACCTTCACGCACCTCGATCACGCTCCCGTTCCGGGGTTGGCGTCTTCGTACTTCTCCAGCAGGCGGTACAAAGCGCGGCGGCTCACGCCCAGGCGTCGTGCCGCCAGTGACTTGTTGCCCCCCGTGTCATCGAGCGCCTCGCGGACTTCCTGCGCGGTCGGCGGCGGCCCCTGCTCCTCCTCCGAAGTCCCGACGGGCAGACGAACCGCCAGGCGCGGCCGTTCCTGCAGCGCCCGATGCACGTCGCGCTCGGTGAGCAGGTGGCCTTCACACAGCAGACACGCTCGCTCGATCACGTTCTTCAGCTCGCGGATATTGCCCGGCCAAGGCCACTGCTGCAGTCGATCCTCGGCTTCGGGCGTGACGCCCGACACCCCCTTGCCGAACTCCCGCGAGTAGCGGCGCACGAAGGCGGCAGTGAGGTACGGAACGTCCTCGATGCGGTCGCGCAACGGCGGAATCGTCACCTCGACGACGTTGAGGCGATAATACAGGTCGCTTCGGAACCGACCCTTGACGATCTCTTCGTCCAGCGCGCGGTTCGTCGCGGCAATCACGCGCACGTCCACGCGCCTGGGCTCGACGGCCCCAACGCGCTGCACCTCGCCGTTCTCCAGCGTCCGCAGCAGCTTGGCCTGCACGGCCAGCGGCAGTTCCCCGACCTCGTCGAGAAACAGCGTCCCGCCGTGGGCGGCCTCGAAGAGGCCGGCCTTGTCGTGAGTCGCCCCGGTGAAGGCCCCGCGGACGTGCCCGAACAGCTCGCTCTCGAACAGCGTCTCGACGACGGCCGAGCAGTTGACCGTGGCGAACCGCTTGTCGCGGCGCGGGCCGAGATCGTGCAACGCCTTCGAGACGAGTTCCTTGCCCGTACCGGTTTCCCCGGTCACCAGCACGGTTCGCGCGTGCGGCGCCAGCCGCCGCACCATCGAGAAGAGTTCCTGCATCGCCGGGGATCGGCCGATCATGCCGAAGCACTCGAGCCGCTCGGCCATGTCGGCGTCGTGCTCGAGCAGGGCCTGGCGGTTCTCGAACTCGACCCGGACACTGTCCATCAGCCGGCGCACCCTCGGCAGGTCGAGAGGCTTGGGCAGGAATTCCCCGGCCCCGAGCTTGATGGCCTCGACGGCATTGTCGATGGACGAGTGGCCGGTCATCAGCGCGATCTGGGTGCCCGTGCGGCTGTTACGGGCTTCGCGGAGCACGTCGAATCCGCTGGCCTCGGGCATGTGCAGATCCACGAGCATCAAGTCCACGTGGCGGCGCCGGAGCGCATCGATAGCCTCGCGCCCGTTGGCGGCCTCGGCGACCTCGAAGCCGCCCCTCCCGGCAATCTCTCGGAGCAGGGAGCGGATCTCCGGGTCGTCGTCCACCAGGAGCAGAAACGGACGCGACGAGTCTTCACGATTGGGCATGTCGAGGTGTCGTCTTACTGTAACCCGAGTGGGCGGGCCGGCCCGGCGCGAGGGGGCCCCGCGGGCAGGGCACAGCCGAGGCCGGCCCACCGTGGGTCGCGCCCTGGCGGGGGGCTCGCCGCAGCCCGGTGCGCGGCCGTCAGGATGCCTTCTTGAGCTCCGCCAGCAACACGCCGAGCACCTTGGCATAGGCGGCGTCGGATTCGGCGTAGGCCTTGTCGTATTCGGCTTCCGACATCTTGTCTTCGCGCCAGCTGCCGTCGAAGAGCATGGTCTTGTCGCCGACATCGTGTGAGTCGGCCGCCTGGTTCTTCTCGCCGCGATTCAGGCCGTCGGCGCCAATGTCGGTCACCATGTTCCGCGTGTCGGGGTCGGAGGCGCTGTTGAGGTCGATGTAGACCTCGCGATACTGGCGATTGAGGAGGCGCTCGTTCAGAACCCTCGGTGCGCTGAACTTGGCCCAGACCACGATCATCTGTCCCGGAAAGGACAGAACGGCGGCGAAATCGCCGCCTCCGTCGGTGAGGCGCGTGGCGAAACTGTCGAGCTTGCGGTTCGACATCAGTTCCGCCAGTTCGCGCGCGGGCGCACTGGATTGGGGATCCTGGGCGAAAGCGGGGATAGCGAGCCCCGTAAGAAGGAGGCCGGCCACGGTCAGACAGCTGAGGGCTCGCGTCATGCCCTCCACTTAACACCGCGGACGAGGCGGCGTCAATGATGGAAGCGCTCAGCCGATGAAAAGAGAGTCTTCGTCGTCGACGCCGGGACGCATGTTCTGCCGCCGCCGCGACGACTCGCGGATGCCCCTCAGGGCCGACATCGCCGCCCGCACGCCGGCCAGAATCGCCATCCCGTTGCGCGCCGGGCCCTGCACGAACTGCTGGGCCACCCGCAGCGTCTCGTCCACCCGGTGGGCGACATCGCCGAAGACCTGGTCCACGCGCTCGGCCTGTCGCGACGCCAGCGACGCGGTGCGTGCGGCCTCGCCGGCTGCCGAGGTGAGACTGGCGATGAGCGGCTTGATGTCCTGCTCGATTTGCCGCGTCAACTGCTCCACGCGCCGGGCGAGCCGGAGGCCGGCCACCACGGCGCCCACCTGGATGAGCGCCATCACCAGCACGGAGGCGGCCGTCACCCCGAGGAACAGTTCCGCGGCGCCGCTCACGCCTTTTCCCCTCGCTCCCGCGTCTGCTGGTAGGCTTCCCGGCCGCGCTCGATCGCCGTCCCGACCGAGTCGCGCTGGCGCTGGTAGAACTCGCGGCCCTGGTCCACGGCCTCTCGCGCCTTGTCGCGGCTCTCGCGGGCCTTCTGGCCGAGGTAGTCCCGCGTCTCATCCCCGGAGGCCGGAGCGAACAAGAGCGCCAGTGCAGCACCTGTCATGGCGCCCATCAGAAACGCCATCATGACGCCGCCAGCGCTTCCGTAGTTATCTCTCGACATGTGCCCCCCTAGAAGATACTGACCTTCACATTGAGATACTTCTTGGGGTCCTTGCGGATGTCCCCGATCAAGCCGCGCAGTTCGGATGCTGCCTGGGTCATGTTCTCATATAACTGCTTGTCCTGCAGCAACTGGCCCGCCGTGCCCTGGCCGCTATTGAGCCGGTCGATCAGGGTATCCAGCCGGCCCGTCATCTGATCGAGCCGCCCGTAGAGGGCATCGTCGCTCAGCAGGCGGCCCATCGTGCCTTCGCCCTTCTCCAGGCGCTGGCTGATCGACTCGAAGTTGGCGGCCGTTCCCGTCAGGCTCCGCGAAAAGGCCGGGTCGTTCATCAACGCCCCGAGGCTGCCCTCGCCGTTGCGCAACTTCGCGGTGATCGCGTTCAGGTTCCGCACCGACTGCTGCAGCTCATCGTACAGTTGGGGATCCTGGGCGAGCTTGCCGAGCGTGCCCCGTCCGGAGGACACGTTCTCGGTGACGCGCTCGGCCGCGCGCACGAAGCGTTCGATCTCCCGATACACGGTGTCGTCGGTGACGAATCGTCCCATCGTCCCTTTCCCCGCCCGCAGATCCTCAACCAGCCGCCTCACCTGGCTCAGGCCTGCCGTGGCCTCCTCGGTCAGGTCCGCAATGCTCCCGGCCGCGCGGCCGGACCGGATGTAGCCCCAGTCCCGCAACGGCTCGCCCGCGGGTTCCGCCGTCACGTCCACGGCCCCTTCGCCCAGCAGCGAGATGGAGCCGATCGAGGCCACGGAACGGTCGGTGATGAGAGACCTGGCGTCGTTTTCGACGTCGAGCCAGACCTCCACGCCCGTCTCCGCGAAGTCGACGCGACTGACCGAACCCTTCTCGATGCCGGCGACGCGCACCGGGGAGCCAGCCTTGATGCCCGCGACGTTGGGGAACGTCGTCTTCAGGGGGTAGTGCTGCCAGAAGAAGCCGCCGCCCCCGACGGCGAAAATCAGCATCGCGGCCAGCGCGATGGCCACCACGGCGATGATGCCGAGCTTCAGCTCGGCGAACGCGAGAGATCGGGTGCGTGGCATACGAAGTCGGCCCCTTAAGAGAGGAAATCGAGCAGATACGAGTCGGTGGACGCGCGCAGGTCCTCGGCTGAGCCCTCGAAGGAGATCTCGCCGTCTCGCAGCATGACGAAGTCGGCTTGTTCGAGCTTGGCCCCAGTGGACGGTACCATGCTGATGGCGCCCGACGCACTGCGCTGCGCCTCGTGCGTCGCGATATAGAACGCGTCGCGCAACTGGTGCGTTACCAGCACCGAGGTCACGTTCTCGAGGTCCCGCAGCTTCATGATTTCGGCGTCGATGGTCAGGGCGGTCATCGGGTCGAGACCCGTCGTCGGTTCGTCGTACAGCAGCAGCGTGGGCTTGGCGGCCATGGCGCGGGCGATGGCCACCCGACGCCGCTGACCGCCCGACAGGGCCGAGGGCATCTTGTCGATATGCTCGGCCAGGCCGACGAAGCCGAGCACCTCTTCCACACGCGCGCGCACCTGCTCGAGCGGCTGCCGGGACTCTTCGTAGAGCCGGTAACCGACGTTTTCGCCCACGGTGAACGAGTCGAACAGGGCCCCCTCCTGGAACACCATGCCCATGTGATGCCGGACGCCCATCAGTTGCGCCTCGTCCATGAGGTCCACGCGGTGGCCCAGCACCCAGATCGTGCCCGCGTCGGGCCGCAGCAGGCCGAGCATGAGTTTCAGAATCGTCGACTTCCCCGCTCCGCTCGCGCCGAGGAAGATCTTCGTGTGCCCGGCCCGGACGGCGAACGTGATGTTCTTGAGGATCACCTTCTCGTCGAAGGCGAGGCAGACCCTGTCGAACAGGACGACCGGCGCGTGCCGCTCGACCAGTTCGATGGGAAGCGCGATTTCGGCGAGGGATTCGCGTCTCATCAGAAGAGCACCGAAATCAGCAGGCGGGTCAAGAAGAAGTCCACCGTCAGCACCGTCACCGACGCCGCGACCACGGCGCTGGTCGTGGCCCGGCCCACCCCCTGGGTGCCCCCCTCGGTCCGCAGGCCGACGTGACAGCCAATGCTGACGATGATGAAGCCGAGAAAGAAGGGCTTGATGAGCCCCATCCACACGTCCTCGAGGTAGAGCCCGTCCACCACCGACTGCCAGTACACCGACGACGCCACGCGGAGCTGGCTGATGGCAATCAGCCAGCCGCCGAGCAGCCCGACGCCATCGGCCACCACCGTCAGGATAGGGCACATGATGAACCCGGCGAGCACGCGCGGTACGACCAGCTTGCGAATCGGGTCGGTTCCGAGCGATCGCAGTGCGCTCACCTGCTCGGTGACCACCATCGAGCCCAGCTCCGCCGCGATGCCCGAGCCGACGCGGCCGGCCAGCATCAGGGCGGTCAGCACGGGCCCCAGCTCCTTGATCATGGATGCGCTGATGAGCCGGCCCACGTACGGCCGGGCGCCGAACTGATCCAGCGTCATTCCCGACTGCAGAGCCAGCACGGCGCCGGTGAAGAACCCGGTCAGCAGCACGACGGTCAGCGAGCCGAGACCGATGGCCTCGAGCTGCTCGACCAGGTCATGAGCGTAGAAGGGCCGCGTCACCACGCCGCGAGCCGCGGCGCCGCTCATGCGGACGTATTCCTGCATCTCGATGAGGGCGCTCTTGACCCACTCCACGGGGCTGGCGACGAACAACTTCACGGGCGGGTGGGCGTTCCCAGCCCGAGGTCGCGGGTGCGGAGGGAACGCACCTGGTCGCGCAGCGAGGCGGCCCGCTCGAAGTCGAGGTTCGTGGCGGCCGTTCGCATCTCCTTCTCGAGCCCGGCGAGGTGCGCGTCCAATTCGGCCTGGCTGCGGAACACCAGGCGGCCGCCCGCCTCCGGATCGGGCACGCCGAGGTAGTCGCGCTCGTACACGCTGCTCAGCACATCGTCGATGACCTTCACGATCGAGGTCGGCGTGATGCCGTGCTCCGCGTTGTAGGCCTGCTGCAGGGCGCGCCGGCGTCCGGTTTCGGAGATGGCCATCTTCATCGAGTCGGTCGTCGTGTCGGCATACATGATCACCTGTCCGCTCACGTGGCGGGCCGCCCGTCCGGAGGTCTGTATCAACGCGCCACTCGAGCGCAGGAAGCCCTCCTTGTCGGCGTCAAGGATGGCGACGAGCGAAACCTCGGGCAGGTCCAGCCCTTCCCGCAGCAGGTTGATCCCGACCAGGACGTCGAACACACCCCGGCGAAGGTCGCGCAGAATCTCGACGCGCTCAAGGGTGTCGATGTCCGAGTGCAGATAGCGGACCTTGACGCCCAGCTCCTGATAGTACTGCGTCAAGTCCTCCGCCATGCGCTTGGTGAGCGTCGTGACCAGGACGCGTTCCCGCCGTTCGGCCCGGATGCGGATTTCGCCGAGCAGGTCGTCGACCTGACCCTTCACGGGCCGCACGGTGATCGGCGGATCCGTGAGCCCGGTGGGGCGAATCACCTGCTCCACGACGACGCCGCCGGCCCTCTTGAGCTCGTAGGGACCCGGCGTGGCGGACACGTAGATCAACTGCGGGACCCGGGCTTCCCACTCGTCGAAGTTGAGGGGCCGGTTGTCGAGGGCTGACGGCAGGCGGAACCCGTACTCCACCAGCGCCTCTTTCCGCGACCGGTCGCCGTGGTACATCCCGCGAACTTGGGGAATGGTCTGGTGGCTTTCGTCCACGATGACCAGCGCGTCGGAGGGCAGGTAGTCGAGCAGCGTCGGCGGCGGCTGGCCGGGGAGGCGGCCCGTGAGGTGCCGCGAGTAGTTCTCGATCCCGTGGCAGTAGCCGATTTCCTTGATCATCTCGAGGTCGAACATCGTCCGCTGGTGCAGCCGCTGGGCCTCCAGAAGCCGCCCTTCTCGTTCCAGGAACCCGCGCCGGTCGGTGAGTTCGACCTTGATCGACTCGACGGCATCCTTCAGGCGATCCCGGCTGGTGACGAAGTGCGATTTCGGATAGACGGCCACGCGGTCGTGCCGCCGGAACGCCTTGCCGGTGAGAGGATCGAACGATACCAGCTCGTCGATCTCGTCGCCGAACAGGCCAATCCGCAGCGCGATTTCCTCGTAGGACGGATACACCTCGACGATGTCGCCGCGCACGCGGAACGTGCCGCGGCCGAACTCGGTGTCGTTGCGCTCGTATTGAATCTCGACCAGTTTGCGCAGAATCTGGTCCCGGCCGATGCGCTGGCCGCACTCGAGCGGCAGCAGCATCCCGTAGTAGGCCTCGGGCGAGCCTAGCCCGTAGATGCACGACACGCTGGCCACGATGATGACGTCGCGCCGCTCGAAGAGGGACCGGGTGGCCGACAGGCGCATCCGGTCGATTTCATCGTTGATCGTCGATTCCTTCTCGATGTACGTGTCGCTGGACGGCACGTAGGCCTCGGGCTGGTAATAGTCGTAGTAGCTGACGAAATACTCGACGGCGTTCTCGGGGAAGAACCGGCGGAACTCCTGAAAGAGCTGAGCGGCCAGCGTCTTGTTGTGCGCCATCACCAGCGTCGGCCGGTTCACGCGCGCGATGGCCTGGGCCATGGTGTAGGTCTTGCCCGACCCGGTGACCCCGAGGAGTACCTGATGGCGATCGCCGCGATTGAGCCCCTCGACGAGCTCGGGCACGGCCCGGACCTGGTCACCGCGGAGCTCGAAGTGGGAAGTGAGATGGAACCGGTCGTAGACGGACGGCATGAGCGTCGGGTGAAGAAACTTCCATGGTACCACAAGCACCACGGAGCCCTCCCCTGCCGGTGATGGCCGTGGAGACGGTTCTGCGGCGCGAAATCCCCCCGGCACGGGGCGCATATCGAGACTGCAACGCGTCACCCTGGCCTCCTCGATCGTCCGCCACGGCCCGTCGATACCGCCACTGCCCGTCGATACCGCCGCTGGCGGACGCATGGCCGAGCTGGTACGGCGCACCGATCTCGGCGCGTCAATCGACCTCGGTGCCGATGTCCACGAGCGTGATGTCCTCGGATGGCAAGTCCTCCACCGGCCCAGCGCTCGGCCCAACGGGTATCGGGCAGCCGAGGTAGCGGCGCGAGGGCGGACCGCCCTATAATCGACGGCTGTGCGTTGTCTTGCGGTCTGTCATACGGAGCTGGTCGCCCGGCTCCTCGAGGCCGTCCTGGTGCCCCACGCCGATGTCGAGCTGATGGTCGAGAGCGCGACCCTCGCGCGCCGCGTCGCCCCGCTCGGTCTCCCGGTCGCCATCGCCGATCCCCAGCGACTCGACAGCTTCGTCAAGGCCGGTCTCACCCCGGGCACGGTCGTCCTGATCGAAGACAACGGCCGCAAGAGGCTGCGCAAGGTGCTCGACGCCGTCGCCGGCGCCGGCGGTACGCTGGTCTACGTCCTGGGCTCGAGGCCCGAGGACGTCAAGAAGGCCGAGACACTCAGGTCCGACTTCCCCGACGTCAACACGCTGACCCTGGCCGAGCTGATCGGCCCGCCCCTGCTCACCGAGTTCGGCCGCTCGGTGACCCGGCAGAAGGTCCAGCAGTACCAGCACTATTTTCGCGACGCCGCCCGCGTCCTAATCCTCACGCACAACGATCCCGATCCGGACGCCCTGGCCAGCGGGCTGGCGCTGCGCAGCCTGCTGCGGCGGACGCGCCAGACGGCCATCATCGGCTGCCTCCAGGGCGTCACGCGGCCCGAGAACCAGCGCATGGTGAAGCTGCTCGACCTCGGCTACGAGGTGCTGACACCCGACCAGCTCGCCGCCTTCGACAAGATCGCCCTCGTAGACGTGCAGCCGCACTACTTTCCGGGATTGCTGCCCCACACCGATCTGGTCATCGATCACCATCCCGAGCAGCCCGGCTACACGGCCGTCTATCGCGACATCCGCCCGCACTACGGATCGACGTCGACCATCCTCACCGAGCACCTCCGTGCCGTCGACATCGACGTCTCGGAGCGGACCGCCACGGCGATGCTCTACGCCATCAAGTCGGACACCCTCTTCTTCAACCGCCAGGCCAACAGCGCCGACCTCGACGCCTTCACCTACCTCTATCCGCGGGCGGACGCCACCATGGTCCGCAAGATGGAGGGGTCGGAAATCACGGGCGAGCGCCTCGATTACGTCATCAAGGCGTGGCAGACGGGGCGCATGGTCGAGCACGTGTTCTGCGCCTTCCTAGGCGAGCCCCCGCGCGAGGACTTCGTCCCTTACGTGGCGGACTTCTATCTGCAGCTCGAAGACGTGCACTGGACCATCGTCTCGGGCGTGGTGAACGACACCTTCGTGGTGTCGGTGAGAAACCTCGGCTACTCGCGCAACGCCGGCGACTTCGTGCGGCGATGGTTCAACGACATCGGCAGTGCCGGCGGCCACCGGACCATGGCCAAGGCCGTCGTACCGGTCGAAGCGTTCCAGCGGAAGTTCGGGACCTACGAGGGCAGCCGCATCAACCAGCGGATGCTCGAACTGGTGCTCGAGTTCCTGCACGAGGTGAAGCAGGCGGCGAGGTAGTGGGGCGGCCCGCTTCGTTGCTCAATTCGCGAGCGCCTGTCTCAGGTCCTCCACCAGGTCTTCCGGGTCTTCGAGCCCGATCGACAGCCGGATCATGCCGGCCGACACGCCCGCCCGCGCCAGGGCCTGGTCGTCGAGGCCGGTGTGCGACGTGAGCACCGGCAGGCTGCAGATGCTCTCGACGCCACCAAGGCTGGCCGCGCGCTTGATCACCTGCAGGCGATCGAAGGTCCGGAACGCCGCCTCCCGCCCGCCCCTGACGTCGATGGTCACCATGCCGCCGAACCCCGTCATCTGCCGGCGCGCGATCGCATGGTCGGGATGGGACTCGAGTCCCGGATAGTAGACGCGTGCCAGCGAGGGATGTGACTCGAGCGCGCGGGCGACGTGCAAGGCGTTCTCGTTGTGCCGCGCGACCCGTAGTGCGAGCGTCTTCAGGCCGCGGCCCAGCGCATAGGCCGGCTGCGGATCGAGCGTGGCCCCCATCAGCCGCCGGGCCTTGGCCACCGGATCGAGCAGGGCTCGGGTCCCGGACAGCACGCCCGCCGTCACGTCGCTGTGCCCGTTGAGATACTTGGTCGCGCTTTGCATCGACAGGTCCACCCCCATCGACAGCACGGGCTGGTTGAGCGGGCACGCGAACGTGTTGTCGACGACCGACACGACGCCCGCCTGCCGGCAGGCCACCGCCACCGCCGCCACGTCCACGCAGCGCAGCGTCGGGTTGATGGGTGACTCGAACCAGACCACCCGGGTCCGCGGGCCGATCACCGACGCGGGACGCGCCAACTCGTCGAGGCTCACGAAACGGCCCTCGATGCCGAAACGCGGCAGCCAGTCGGCAATCAGGTGATACGTGCCGCCGTAGATGGCCGCGCTGCACACCACCTCGTCGCCCTGCCGCAGCAGCGTGAGCAGGGCGTGCGTACTCGCCGCCTGCCCCGAGCTGAACAGCAACGACCGCTCCGCGCCGTCCACCGCCGCCAGCTTCTTCTCGACGGCCACCACCGTCGGGTTGTCGTAGCGCGAGTAGAGATAGCCCGACGAGCGCCCGTCCTGATACGCCTGCACTTCGGCCGCCGACTCGAAGATGAAGGTGCTCGATGCGTAGATGGGCGTCGTCAGCGAGGGCGTGGCGCCCGCCGTCGTCCGCTCGCCGGTGTGAATCAGCTCGGTGCTCTTGCGCATCGTCTTCTCTCCGGCCGCCGGGGGCGGCCCCAGGATTCCCGTGTCCGCCCGCCTACATCCGCTCGCCGCTCGCGCCCAGCATCGGCTCGATGAACTGCCGGTACGCATCCTCGTAGCCGCGCTCCATCAGCTCCTCGAGCGAGTGCCGGCGGTCCGACCGCTCGTCGTAAATGCCGTCGAGATCCAGCGGGCGGATGGGATTGTGCACGGGGCGGATGACGTAGGCGCCGTGAAAGCGGTGCTGCAGGTGCCGCAGGGCGTCGCCAAGCGCGGCCGTTTCGGCCGAGGCGAGCTGCTCGCTCACCTGGCCCAGGCCATCGAGCCGCGCCGGACGCAGGTCGTGCGGTCCCGGGGGCCCGGGGGCTGCGGAGACGACAATCAGCTGCTCGGCGCCGGCGGCCGCCGCCTCTTCGAAAACGCGACCCAGACTCGCCGGACGATCCGACAGCCGGTGCGCCTCGCCCCTCCAGAACGCGTCGGGCGCGTAGGCGATGACGCGAGGCGGACTCACGGCCGGCAGCGTCAGGGCGCCCATCAACGCGTCGGCGACATGATCGCGGGCGACCCCGGCCAGGTCCTGCGCCTCGGCCCGTCGCGCGGCCGTTGCGGTCGTGGCCGCGAACAGCGCCTTTCGGTAGGGCTCGCGGACGAGCCCGAAGACCTGGTCGCGACGTGAGTCGAGATCGTGCACCACCAGCAGCAACTCGCGAAAGCCCGGGTGGCCCAGATTCTCGCTCAGAAGATCCGAAAAGCGGCGGCTCAGGTCTCGAGCGTCGGGCGCCTTGAGTGCGGCCCCGCCGCGCAGAATGCCCCACAGGCCCGCCAGAGCGGCCTGCTGCGCCCCGGTCGCGTCCACCGGCGCTCCGAGCAGTCCCCACAGCGCGAAGGCCGCCGGGCGGCGGCGCACGGGCTGCCGCCACCAGTCGAACCACGCGCCCAACGCCAGGACGAACAGACCAGCCGCGGCCACGACGAGCGCGATCCGCGGCACCCACGTCGGCAGCGCGCCGGGCCCGAACGCGGCGCCCACGGCCGCGAGCGCGCGGCCGGCCAGGCTGGCCCCGCTGTCGAGGCCCAGCATGCCGAGACCCAGGGCGACTGGATACACCGCCGCGACCATCATCAACACCGCCAGCGGTACGGCCAGCACGGCAAGCAGCGCCACGACCAAGGCGCGCAGCCACCTGAAGGGCCAGCGCCAACGGTACAGCCCGGCGGCGCCATGGCCCCTCCAGAGTCCCGCCGGCTCCCAGAGGCGTGCGGCGCCGTCGATGGCAAAGAGCACCGCCCCGAGGGCGCCGATGCCACGCCCGCCGACGATGTCGATCTTGATTCCGGTTTCGTGCAGCGCCCTCAGAACGCCGGCGTGGTACGCGCCGTCAGCGCCGGTACCGGAGAGCACCAACGCCGTCCGCCGCTCGGGGGAATAGTGGTCGGCCACTACTCGTCGTGGATGGTCACCAGCTTCAGGATCTCGAACGTACGGGGACCGGCGGGCGTGGTCACGTTCACCTCGTCGCCTTCCTCGCGATTGAGAATCGCGCGGCCAATCGGAGACGAGGTCGAGATCATGCCCTTCTCGCCGTCCGCGTCCTCGGGCATGACGAGCTGATAGACGAGCTGCTGATTGTTCTCGCGCAGGGTGACCGTGGAACCAAACCCCGCCTTGCCGTGCGGAATCTTCTCCATGTTCATCAACGCAATCTCGTTCATACGCCGGCGCAGCATGCCGATGCGGGCCTGGACGTAGGTCTGGCGCTCCTTGGCGGCCTGGTACTCGGCGTTCTCGCGCAGGTCTCCCAGTTCCCGCGCGCGCTGGATCTCCTTCGGGAGCTCCATCTTCAGCTCGCGCTCGAGTACGGCTACTTGTTCTTCAAATCGCTTGAGGAGCTTTAGCTTCATCGCTCAAAGTCCAGACTTTAGCATAATTACTCCAGC
>Ga0073904_10001213_pt1 | contig 19177 bp, 16 predicted proteins | sample KloWWTrecipitate_FD_66668 | JGI IMG/M metagenome (GOLD analysis project Ga0073904, IMG submission 66668) | Active sludge microbial communities from Klosterneuburg, Austria, studying microevolution and ecology of nitrifiers - Klosterneuburg... | ecosystem: Engineered > WWTP > Aerobic digester >... | reverse complement strand
ATGTTCGCCGCCTTGAGCTGCGACACGAAATCGGGCGTGACCGGGTAAATCAAGTCGACTGTCCCGGCCATCAGTTCGGCGACACGTGTCGTTTCTTCCGGCACCGGCCGCCAGATCAGTGTCTTCACGCCGGGCGTGCCCTGCCAGTAGTCGTCGAACGCCTCCATCACGAGCCGCTGGCCGGGGATGAACTCGACGAACTTGAACGGGCCCACGCCGATGCCGGCGTTGGTGCGCGCCTCATCCAGCGTCATCTTCTCGTAGGTCGCCTTGTGCAGGATTTCCTGTCCCGCGAGGTGGAAGCCGGTCCCTGCCTCCTCGGGTGGACCGAACGGCACCTTGGTGGTCCAGCGGATGGTGTATTTGTCGATCGCCTCGACGCTTTCGACATTGGGCATGTTGCCCATGGTGGCGCGCGGCGACTTGTTGGCCGGGTCCCACAGGCGCTGGAAAGTGTAGACCACATCGGCGGAGGTCAGCTCGTCGCCATTGTGGAATTTCACGCCCTCATGGATCTTGATGTCATAGTGCGTGTCATCGACCTGGGTGATCGACTCCGCCAGCATCGGACCGGGCTTGTCGCTCGGTGGGGGCTGGTACCAGAGCTTGTCGCGCATGGTATGCGCGATGGTCTGCGTGTGGCGCACGCGATGCATCTGCGGATCGAGCGTCGTGGGGTCAGCGCCCACGGCAATTGTCAGTGTGCCCGTGGGCACCCGCTTGGCGTCGGACGGCGCGGTCTGCGCCTGTGCTGACGTCGCGAGCGCAATGGCCGCCACGCTCATGGCGAGCAGTCTTCCTCGGCGGCTTCCAAATATGAAGTTCATGGCATTCCTCCCTTGCCGGTCTTCGGACTCTGGCGAAAGGAGGCGCCTCCACCGGGCCTCCTGCCAGCATGTCGTCCCACGGCGCCGAAGCGCCGTGGTCATGAGCGTTTGTCCGCCCTTATTTGTCGACGGTGACTTTCCACAGATCGAAGAACTGGCCAGCCGACGAGCCGATGAAGCCCTTCACGTTGGGGCGCATTCCCCACACTTCGGTCGGCCCGAACAGCGGCACCCACGGCACGTATTGTTCCGAGAGAGCCTTCACGAGCTCCTCGAGCAGCGCCGTGCGCTTGGCCGGATCGGTCTCGCTGCGGATGGCGTTCGCCTTCTCATCGAGCGAGGGCTCGCAGAAGCCGGTGCGGATCTGGTTCTTTTCGAGGCGGCTGCACTCGAAGTTGTTGCCGAAATAGGTGCCGATGAAATCGCCGGTGCCGTAGCCGGCGCTGCCCAGCATCAGATCGAACGTGCCCTCGTCCATCTGCTGGGTAATCGTGGCCCCATCGACCACCACGGCCGAGATGTTCATGCCGTAGCCGCGCAGCTGTTCGGCAATGGCCTCCGCCGCCAGTTGTTCCTGCGCGGTGGTGAACAGCTCGATCTTCTGGGTGACCTTGGAAAGCACCGCCTTTGCCGCTTCGGGATCGTAGGGGAAGGGATCGTAGCCCTCGGCATGTCCCTCCTGGCCAACGCCTGCCACCTGCTCGAACGGAATGGCGAGGCCCTGATAGAGGTTGTCCGTGATCGCGACCTTGTCGATGGCCATGTTCATGGCCTTGCGGACTTCGACGTCGTGGAAGGGCGAACCTTCGCGGACGTTCATCTGCAGCATGCGCGCCGAGGTGCCCGGCACGATTTCGAGGTGCATGCCGGCACCTTTCAGCTGATCGACGAAATCCGGCGTCACCGGGTAGATGAGGTCGACCGAGCCGGCCAGAAGCTCCGCAACGCGCGTCGATTCCTCGGGGACAGTCCGCCAGACGAGGCTCGCGACACCCGGCGGGCCCTGCCAGTAGTCCTCGAACGCCGCCATCACCAGCCGCTGCTCGGGAATCCATTCGACGAACTTGAACGGCCCGACGCCAATCGGTCCGGTGGTGCGCGCCTGCTCCAGCGTCAGCTTCTCCATCTGCGCTTTGTTGAGGATTTCCTGGCTGGCGAGGCCGAGTGCAGTCACCGCCACCATGGGCGGACCGAACGAGAACTTGGTGGTCCAGCGCACCGTGTACTTGTCGACCGCTTCGATGCTGACGATGTTGGGCATGTTGCCCATGGTGGCGCGCGGCGACTTGTTCGCCGGGTCCCACATGCGCTGGTAGGTGTAGACCACGTCATCGGCGGTGAGTTCATCGCCGTTGTGGAACTTCACGCCCTCGTGGAGTTTGACCTCGTAATGGGTGTCGTCGACCTGCGTCATCGATTCCGCCAGCAGCGCCCCATAGGCGATCCCCGGAGGCGGCTGGTAGAACAGCTTGTCCAGCATCGTATGCGCGATGGTCTGCGAATGCCGCACGCGGTGCATCTGCGGATCGAGCGTCGTCGGATCCGACGGGACCGCGATGGTCAGCGTGCCGGTGGGCACGCGCTTGTCCGCCGTCTGCGCCCAGGCCGGTGCCGCCAGGGCAACAGCCGCAACTCCCAGGGCGAGCGCGGCCAGTCGCCGGCGCCGTCCCTCAAATACGAACTTCATGGCAATCTCCCCATTTCCATTTCAGTCGTTCCAGCCGGAGCGCGCGCGCCGCCGCGACGCCGCCTCCGCTTGACGATGCACGGGCAATTGCCCGGCATTCCTTTGTCCCGCGGCGTCGGGCCGGCGGCGGACAATTCTTTCGGCGCACGCGGCGCTGGAACGGGCGGGACCGCCGCGCGGCGCGGCTGACGCATGCGTCATCCACGGCAGCGACAGGCTCGGATCGGGACAGGAACACCGACCGGCCATGTCGCGGCCACGCCTCAGGCGCGCCGCTGCAATGCGGATGATGTCGGGCGGATCGCAGGCTTGGGTATCACTCACCACGCTCACTTCGTATCCAATTGCATACAGGCTAGCGCATGCCCTGTGTGCCCGCAAGATGAAGCGCGCGCCGCCTCCCCCCGGAACAGCGGGCTAAAGCGGGGTGTAATACGAAGTATGGAGGGATGGGCAGGCCGGCCGCCGGACCGCGCCGGAAACTATCCCGCCGGCGCCGGCGGCTGCGGATCGGGCGGCTCGCCGTCCACCGCGTCTTCCACGACGCCGAACAGCGCCACCACCAGCCAGACCGCGACGACGATGAAGACCATCCCGGCGATCCCCACCACCGCGCCGAGGATCAACAGCAGCCCGTCCCGGTTGAGCACGGCGACGCTGACCATCGCGAGGCTGATCGAGGGCAGCATGTTGGTGAACGGAATGGGCACCAGCATCAGCAGACCCATGAGCACCCCGTAGATACCGATCAGCGGCAGCACGGGTTTTGACGTGAGGTGGAAGAGACGGGGCGTGGACACCCGGCTCGCCTGCTCGGTGATCCAGCGCAGCACCCCCAGCAGCTTGACCAGCACCTTGAGCGGCAGCTGCCGCTCCCCGATCACTTTCCACAGCCGCAGCGGCTGGCCGACCGTCTGCAGCACCGCGAGCCCGATGATCACGAGGCCCATCATGAAGTTGTAGCCCGGCGGGGCGGGCAACAGGTTCAGCAGCGAGAAGATGAACAGCGCCAGCGCATGCGACTTCGCGCCGATGGTTGTGAGCAGGTCGTCGCAGGTGAGTTTGGCGTCCGGCGTCGCCGCCAGCGTCTCGAGCCGCGCGACGAGCACCTTCACCGTCTGGTCGAGGGTCTCGACCTCGGCCGCGCTGGAGGGGCTCGCCGCCATCGGCCTCAGTCCGCCTTGCGCCGGAACCGCAGCGTCCCCGAATCCATCGGCGCCTCGAGGAAGAAGTCGCCATCCTTTTCGAAGAACAGCCGCACCTGCTCGAGCGCGCTGGTGAAGCGGTGATCGAGCGACCCGGGCGGGCAGAGCATCATCGTCGTCCCGATCGGCGACAGGCGGATCATGTCGTCCGGCTCCAGCTCGAACGTCGCCCGGCCCCGGTTGCAGTCCACCTGCAGCGCCATGGTCCCGTCGGCAAGAAACTGCACCGTGTACTGCTCCGGCTTGGGCACATCGAACTGCTCCTTGCCGCTGCCGAACCAGGTCCATTCCCACGTTGCGTCCAGCACGCCCTCAGGCAGCGCCGGCGCGGCCGCCGTATCGGCTGCCGCCGGCACGCCCGGCACCGCGGCGGCTGCCGGCTCGACCTTCGGGCCGTCGTCCGAGGCGGACACAAGGCCCGGCGCTGCAAACGCGGCAAGCGCCAGCAGCGCGGTAAAGCTGATGATCCTGCGGGTCATGGCAATCTCCTTTCGGTGATGCGAACTCAGGCGGCTGCGCCGGCTGCCGTGCCGGAGGCGCCACCCAGTGCCCGCGCCTTGAGCTGCGCGAACTCGGCCTCGGTGATCGTCCCATCCTGCAGCAGGTGCTTGGCCCGCGCGATCTGGTCGGTGGGCGAGCTGCCCGCAACCTCGCGGATATAGTCCTCCTGCGCTTCCCGGTAGTGGCGTTCCTCGGCATGCTGGCGCTCGGCCATGCCGCGGCCGCGGGCGACGATGTAGACCAGCGCCGTCAGCAGCGGCAGCACGAACAGCCCGATGATCCACAGCGCCTTGGCCAGTCCGCCGAGCGCTTCATCGCGGAACAGGTCGACCACGATCCTGAACATCACCGACAGGTAGGCAAGGAAGAAGAAGGCGATGAGGATCAGCCAAACGAACTGCCAGAAGTTGGACGACATCGATCATTCCTTTGCGTTTGCGAGAGCGGCGGGCTTGCGCTCCCAGGCGAGCATGGCGATGGCCACGCCCTCTCCGATGAGCTCGATTCCGACGAGCAGGCCGACCAGCCAGGTCGCCGGCTCGGGGAGATTCCCCAGCAGAACGAGAGACAGCGCGATGCCGAGCGCGCCGCTCCCCAGCACCCATTCCCAATGCTGGAACGGGCGGATGGACAGGCCGAACACCAGCCGCGAGACGCCCTGCACCATCAGGTAGATGATGACGAGCACGATGATCGTCTGGCGGGCCTGCAGCGGATCGCGCAGCAGGAGGAAGGCAAGCAGCAGCGTCACCACCACCGCCAGCAGCTGGAAACCGAAATGGGGCATCGAGCGCAGGCCGTAGAGCACGATGCCCTGCAGGACCGCGGTGGCGATCAGCAGGATGCCGAGCGGCACGGCAATCGCGTCCGAGGTGATGAGCGGATAGAGGATAGCCAGCACGCCCGCGGCGGCCAGCAGCACCCCTTCGCCGATATAGAGCACACTGAAGCGTTGCACCGTCTCGCGCAGCGCCTCGCGATAGATCTGTGCCGCAGACTCGAGCGAGTAGCCCATCGCCGGCGTGCCCTCCTAAAAGTCCACCGCGTCGCGCACGATCGGGCAGGTCATGCAGTGCCCGCCGCCCCGGCCACGTCCGAGTTCGCCACCCGCAATGGTGATGACTTCGATCCCCGCCTTGCGCAGCAGCGTGTTGGTGTAGGTGTTGCGGTCATAGGCGAACACCACGCCCGGAGACGCACACACGAGGTTGGCGCCGCTGTCCCACTGCGTGCGCTCGCGCACATAGGCGTTGCCGCCGGTCTCGACGACCCGCATCTTCTTGACGCCGAGCGCGCCCGCCACCGTCTCGACGAAGGGCTTGTGCTCCTGTGTCAGTTCCAGCCCGCCCGGCTTGTCGCTCGGCCGGTAGGAATAGGCGTGAATCTGCGACACGATATCGGGATAGATCAGCACGCAGTCGCGATCGGCGAAGGTGAACACCGTATCGAGATGCATCGCAGCCCGCAGCTTGGGCATGGCCGCCACGATCACCCGCTCGGCGGCGCCGCGATCGAACAGCGCCTTCGCCACCTGGCTGATCGCCTGCCGCGAGGTGCGCTCGCTCATGCCGATCAGCACATTGCCCTTGCCGATGGGCATGACGTCGCCGCCTTCGAAAGTCGCCTGCCCCCAGTCCTTGGTCGGATCGCCCCACCAGACATTCACCTTGCCGGCGAAGTCCGGGTGGAATTTGTAGATGGCTGCCGCGAGGATCGACTCCTCGTGCCGCGCCGGCCAGTACAGCGGGTTCAGCGTGACCCCGCCATAGATCCAGCACGACGTATCGCGGGTGAAGATGGTGTTGGGCAGCGGCGGCAGCAGGTACTCGGCGACCCCCGCCGACTCGCGCACCATGCGCAACATGTCGCCGCCGATATGATCGGGGAACTCGTGCGTGGAAAGCCCGCCGATGAGCGTCTCGGCGAGATCGCGATGGCTGAGCCCGTCGAGATAGGAGCGCAGCTCGTCAACCAGCCCGAGTCCGACCTGGTTGGCCACCACCTGGTTGTCGAGGATCCACGCCTTGGCCTCGGGAAGCGCCAGCGTCTCGGCCAGCAGGTTGTGCATCTCCAGCACTTCGATGCCGCGGTCGCGCATCTTTTGCATGAAATCGAAATGGTCGCGCTTGGCCACATCGACCCACAGCACGTCATCGAACAGCAGGGAGTCGCAGTTCGACGGCGTCAGGCGCTGATGGGCGCGCCCCGGCGCGCAAACCATCACCTTGCGCAACTGCCCGACCTCGGAATGGACGCCGAATGATGTCTGCATGGTCATGAGGGGGCCTTTCGTTGGTCAGAGCGTGATGGTTCCGGAGAGCAGGCCCCACAACCCTGCAGCCCCCGCGACGAATGTTATGGCGAGAATGACGAACTCGACGGGCGTGAAGAGACGCAGGTTCTGTTCGCGCCGCGCCCAGACGTAGAGGATCGTTCCGGGCACCAGCAGCAGGGCCAGCAGCAGCACCTTCTCGAGGCCGGCGGCGACGAACATGAGGATCGTGTAGGCGGCGGCGATCCAGGCAAAGATCTGGTCGCGTCCGCGCTCGTTCGAGGTTGCCTCGTAGCCCTCGCCCCGGCGCGCCACGAGGATGCCGTAGCCCGCCACCAGGAGGTAGGGCAGCAGCGTCGCCACGCTCGTCATGTCGAGCATGAAATTGAAGGCATCCTGCGACCAGTAGGTCGAGATGATGAACAGCGAGGCGACGATGTTGGTGATCCACAGCGCCGTGGAGGGAGCCTTGTTCTGGTTCTGCTTCGCGAACATCCGGGGCATGTCGTTGGACTTGGCAGCGGCGAACATCACCTCGGCGGCAATCAGCGTCCAGGCGAGGAACGCGCCCAGCACCGAGACCAGAATGCCGATGGAGATGAAGACAGCGCCCCAGGGTCCGACGATCTGCTCCAGCACCCCCGCGAGGGAGGGTTGCTGGAGCCCGGCAATGGTTGACTGCTTCATGGCGGCGTAGGGCAGCAGCGTGATGGCGACCATCAGGCCCGTGACGCCGACGAAACCAAGGATGGTGGCGCTGCCGACATGGGAGCGCTCCTTGGCAAAGCGGGAGTAGACGCTGGCGCCCTCGATGCCGATGAACACGAACACCGTGATCAGCATGGTGTCGCGCACCTGGTCGATGAGCGACTTCTCGGGCATATCCGGCCCGCCCATGAAGTTCTCGGCGAACTGGTCGTAGTTGAACACGAAGACCATGATCAGCAGCGCCACGATCAACGGCACGATCTTGGCGATGGTGACGATGGTGTTGACGAAGGCGGCCTGTTTGATGCCGCGCAGGATCATGAAGTGGAAGGCCCAGATGCCAAGCAGCGACACGATGATCGCTGTGACAGTGCTTCCGTCACCGAAGATGTCCGGGAAAAACCGGCCCAGCGTCGAGCAGATGAGCACCCAGTAAAAGACGTTGCCGATGCAGCTGCCGACCCAGTAGCCGAAGGCCGACAGGAACCCCATGTAGTCGCCGAAGCCTGCCTTGGCGTAGGCGAAGACACCAGAATCGATCTCGGGGCGCCGCTGCGCGAGAGCCTGAAAGACCCGCGCCAGCATGTACATGCCGGTGCCCGCGATCGCCCAGGCGATGAGCGCGCCGAACGGCCCGGTGGCCGCCCCGAATCGTCCCGGAAGGTTGAAGATGCCCGCCCCGACCATGGAGCCAACCACCATCGCGGTGAGCGCGGCGTGGGAGAGCTTTTCACCAGTGGCCGCCAATTGTCGTCTCCCGAAAAGGACCGAAACGAAAAAGGTCAGCAATCCTGCCGAACAACGTTCGGCAGGCGCAGTTGCACACGCCGTCCACCGGCAAACTTGTCCGCTCGCCGGGACACCAGCGTGTCTGGATGTATGCGACCGTACTGTAGGCCTGCGAAACTGTTGAATCAATACTCGAATTGAATACTTAGTGGTTCCAAAACGCCACAATATTGACCTTGTTCGGCAGGTTTCATACCGGTTATAGAAGTGACCTGTTCTTGGCGCTGCGGCATCCGCAACCAAGCGCAGGAGAAGCAGATTCACAGTCGTTGCAGTTAAGGAGGATTACGATGCGGTTTCCAAAGATCATCAGCATCGCCCTGTTGGCGTTGTCGACGATGATACTGCCGGTACAGGCCCAGAACGATAATTCACGCGTCATGGTACCCGACGGCCCATCGGGCGGCGCTGTCGTTGCCGGCTGTTTCCGTGCCGACAGGCTGCTTTTCGGCTATCGCTTCACGATGTGCCTGCGCACGCGGGGGACCTACATCGTCTCCGGCAATGGCATGAATTGCGAGGGCCGCCTCACCTGGCGGACGTCAGGCAGGAACATCGCGATCAACATCCACCGCCAGTCCTGCGGCCGCGGTCGCGCCTGGGAAGCGGCCACGATCGATTGCCGCGCCTCGGGTCTGATCCACAACATCCTCGAGAGTATTTTCGGCCGCGGCAGTGCCAACCCATTCGTGATGGTGCCCGACACTCCGGCAATCCGCACGCTGACTTGCACCTACAATCCGACGGTGCGCGGAGTCGCACGAAAGAACTTCACGGCGCGCCGCCAATAGCCGGATCGCCGCCGCTTTGGCACACGTGACGCAAGCCGCGTGTGCCAACCGTCCGGCCGGTCAGGAGTGACCAGCGAATGACCGACACCGGACGGCAACTCTCATTCCTCGCGCTGATCGCCATGGTCGTGGGATCGATGGTGGGCGCGGGGATCTTTGCCCTGCCGCGATCGTTCGGCGCCGCCACCGGTGTCATCGGCGCGGTCCTCGCCTGGACCATTACCGGGTTCGGCATGTACGCGCTGGCCCGTGTCTTCCAGATGCTCGCCGACAAGCGTCCGGATCTCGACGCCGGCATCTTCAGCTACGCCAAGGCAGGGTTCGGCCACTATGCCGGCTTCCTCGCTGCCGTCGGCTACTGGCTGGTCGGCTGCATCGCCGACGTCTCCTACTGGGTGCTGATCAAGTCGACGCTCGGCGCCGCCTTCCCGATTTTCGGCGAGGGCAACACCATCGTCGCGGTGATCGTCTCCTCCATCGGCGTGTGGTTCTACCACCTGCTCATCCTGCGCGGCATCAAGGGCGCGACGACCATCAACACCATCGTGACCTTCGCCAAGGTCATCCCCATCCTCGCCTTCATCGCCCTCGTCGCCATCGCCTTCAACGCCGGCACCTTCACCGCCAACCTCGGATACGCCGGCGTCGAGCCGCAGGCCGATCCGGGGCTGTTCGAGCAGGTCCGCTCGACCCTGCTCATCACCATTTTCGTGTTCATCGGTATCGAGGGCGCCAGCGTCTATTCGCGCTATGCCAGGAAGCGCTCGGACGTCGGCCGCGCCACCATCCTCGGCTTCCTCATCGTCCTTGTCCTGCTCGTCCTCGTAACGCTGCTCCCCTACGCCACGATGCCGCGCGCCGAACTCGCCGGCCTCCGTCAGCCCTCGATGGCCTCGGCGCTCGAAGTCGTCACCGGCCCGTGGGGCCGCGTCTTCGTCGGCGTCGGCCTGATTGTCTCCGTCCTCGGCGCCTACCTCGCCTGGTCGCTGATCGCTATCGAAGTCCTGTTCGCCGCCGCCAAGGCAGGCGATGTGCCAAAGTTCCTCGCCCACGAGAACAGGGTCGGCGTGCCCTCCGCCTCGCTCTGGCTGTCGAACGCGGTGATCCAGGTCCTCCTGATCCTTACCCTGTTCTCGGACGATGCCTTCACCACGCTGGTCAAGCTCACCAGCACGATGGTGCTGGTTCCCTACCTCTTCTCCGCGCTGTTCGCGGTGAAGGTCGTCCTCGCCGACCGCTCGCGCGCCACCGGCGGGCTGCTGTTCTGGACCCTTGTCGCATCGATCTTCGCGGCCCTGATGATCCTTGCGGCAGGGCTCCACTTCCTGCTGCTCTCCGCCCTCTTTTACGCCCCCTCGACCATCCTCTTCGTCATCGCCCGGCGCGAACAGGGCGCGCGGGTCTTCACCACGTTCGAGTGGTTCGTCTTCATGGTCCTGCTGGTCGCCGCCGCCGCCGGTGTCTACGGGCTCATGAGCGGCGCGATCACCATCTAGGCTGCAAACCGCCGAACACCGGCTGCAGTTGCCGAAACAGCAACCGATAGCGCCCATAGGCATCATCGTAGGCGGCCCTCGTTGCCGCCAGCGGCTCATGGCGGGTGGCCGCCAGCGGCAAGCCCGCCACCGCCTCCGCGATACTCGCAAACCGCCTGTCGGCGACCGCGGCCAGCACCCCCGCCCCAAGCGCCGACGCATCGGGGCCCGTCAGCGCCACAACCGGCAGGCCACAAATGTCGGCGCGCATCTGCGCCCACAATGCGCTGCGCGCGCCTCCACCCGCCAGCCTTATGCCATCCGCCGCCTCGCCCAGTTCACCCAGCCGCTCGACAACGTCCCGCATGGCGAAGGCCGTTCCCTCGAGCAGTGCGCGCGCCAGGTGGCTGCGATCATGCCCGCTCGACATGCCGTAAAAGCTCGCCCGCGCCCCCGCATCCCACACGGGCGACATGGCGCCGCTGAGCCCGGGAAAGAACAGCACGCCATCGCTCCCCGCCGGCGCCTTTTCGGCCAGCGCGTGGACATCCGCGTCACAGGACACCCCAATCACCTCGCGCAACCAGCGCACCGCCCCACCGGACAGCCAGCCGGGATTGCCGAGCTGATACTGGCCGGTAACATAGCGGCGCGTTTCGACCAGCTGCGCCGCATCGCGAACCGGTTCGGCCGCCACCGCGCTCACCACCTCACCGGTGCCGAGCGTCACCCCGATAGTGCCCGGCGCCGCAATGCCGCTGCCGAGCGGATTGCTGAAGTCATCCCCGGTCCCCACCGCAACCCGGCACCCCGGCGACAGTCCGGTGAGCGCCGCGCCCCGTGCGCCGAGCACTCCGGCAACGCTGCCGGCAGCAGCCATCGCAGGCAACCTCGCCGCATCGACCCCAAACGCCTCACACAACCGCGCATCCCAGCCCGGCGCATCGATCCCCGTGAGCATCGTGGTCGATGCCAACGCCGGGTCCATCACCGCAGCACCGGTGAGCGCGGCAACAACGAACGACACCGGTTGGTGCCACGTCACCGTCCCGCGCGCGGTCTCCGGATCGTGCCGCTGCACCCACGCGATCTTGGCCGCCATATGCGTGCCGTCCGGCACCAGCCCGGTCCGCTCGCGCACCAGCCGCGCACACGCCTCGCCGATCATCGCATCGGCCCGCCGGTCCATCCACACAATCGCGGGGCCAATTGCAGCACCATCAGCATCCACCGGCACGCACCCATCGAGCTGCCCCGCAATGCCGATCGCGGTCACCGCATCCGGGACACATTCGGCCTCCGCCAGTGCGGCGCCGATGGTCGGCCGCAACGCCCGCAGCCAGTCATTGGCGTCCTGCTCGGCCCAGCCGTGCCGCGGATAGATCGTCTCATACGGCGCGCTCGCCTCACCCCGCACCCGCAACTGCCCATCCAGCACCAGGACCTTCAGGCTCTGCGTGCCAATGTCGATTCCGACGAGCATGAGACACCCGTCTCAGATGGTCGCGCAGTCGGCCAGCACGCGCCGCAGCTGCGAGCGGATGGAGCCGCTGTTGCGCGCATAAGACCCATCGAACACCGCGCTGCCGATGGTGAACGCATCCGCCCCCGCCGCCGCGACGTCACGGATGCGCTCGACCGACGCAACCGACCCCGCGACGATCAGGTGCCCACCGCCGATTCCCCGCCGCGCCGCCGCGATCAGTTCCACCGGATCGGCCTCGGTGGCGCGATAGGCCAGCAGGTCCGCACCCGCACAGCCACGTGCCGCAAACGCCCGGCAATGCGCCTCGACATCGGCCGGCGCGCCGCCCAGTTTTGTGGGATGCCCCAAGGGCTTGCCCGGAAACGGATAGTATTTCGTACCCGTGCCATTGAGCATCGACATCACCTCGTCCACCTGCGTGCCGCCGAGCAGCCGCTGCACCCCGAGTTCCGCCCCGATCCGCGCCGAACGGATGCACGCCTCGGGCGTTTCCGACACCACCTCCATGTAGCTCGTCGCCCCGCTCTCGTGGATCGCCTGCACCAGCGTCTTCAGCGTTTCCGGCGGCGCGCCGACATCCTTGAACCCCACATGTTTCAGCCCCAGCGGCGCAATCTCCTCAAACACCTCGAGGCAGTCCTCGACGGTGCGATCGTTGCGCGTCAGCATGAAGATAAAATCCATCCCCGTCCCCCTCACAGAGTTGCCAGCATCCCGTCGAGCCGGCCCGCATTCGCGGCCAGGTCGAGGAACGTGTAGCGATTGCGGATTTCGCGGCAATGCCCCACCGCCCCGCGATAGAATGCGTCGTCCAGATGGATCGCCGCCGGCGTCAGGTCCGCGCCCGCCGCGCGCAGCACCGCCTCTAGCCCCGCCGACGGCAGCATGATCGCGCCGACGCGCTCCACCACCTGCGGCCACCGCGCCTCTATCGCGCCATTCAGCGCCTCGGCCCGCTGCCCATCGAGCCGCTTCTTGTCGAACTCGCTCCAGCATGAGACGCCAATCTCATCGCCATAGCGCGAAACGAGATCGCCCCGCACCAGCGTGTCGGCCACCACCCGAGGCGCACGCTCCAGCATCCGCTCCTGCAGCCGCGCCATGGTCAGCGTCGTGACCCCCACCTGCTCGCCATGAAACACCGGCGGCCGCCCCGCTGGCTCGAACATGTCGATATAGTGGCTGATGAGATGCTCGCCCTGGCTCGCCGGCTGGCTGTGCCCGACAATCGCCGTACCGAACCCCGCCAGCACCAGCGTGCGCACCAGATTGCGCATCACCCCAAGATCACCGGCCATGAGGTCCGCGGCATTGGCAAAGAGGGGACCCTCGTCGTCAGCCAACAGGTCAAACGGCAACTGCCGGTAGGGCGTGCCGAGCAGCAGGTGCGACAGCAGCCAGTCGGCCTGCGCCGTGGCGCGACAGAGGCTGTCCCCCAGCCCCGCGCGGATCAGCCGCTTGGGCGCCGCGGCCAGCACGCCGAGATCGAAGAACACGCCGGCCGGCGCCTGCGCCGGCAGTGACAGCTTGTGCCCGTGCACGGTGATCGCTGCGTTGACCGAGGTGTACCCGTTCATCGACGGCGCGGTGCCGAACACCGCATATGGCTTGCCGTCGAGCGCGCTCGCATACTTGCACACATCGTTGATCGTGCCCGAGCCGACGGCGATCAGCGCATCGGACCCAGCCACCGCCGCGCGCACCGCTGCCACCGTCGAATCATCGGGATGTGGCGTGCCGGGCAGCACGATGCTCTGAACATCGTAGCGCCCGGCCAGCGCCCGCTCCACACGCGCTCCAAGCACGGCATGCGTGTTGCCATCGCTGACCACCGCCAGCCTGCGCCCGAATCCCAGCCCATCGACCAGCTCGCGCTCGGCGCCATCGAGCGCCGGCTCCATCGCCAGCGCCTGCGTCGCAACGCCCACCGCCTGCCCGCTCTCGCGGTCGACATAGGTGCCCGCCAGCAGCGCCGCGATCTTTTCCGCCCCCGCCATCAGCAGCAGCCCGGCAGCCGGTCGGGATTGGTGCCCTGCCCATAGCTTTTGAACTTCTCGATCACCCGGGCAATCTCGTCATCGGGCAGCACATAAGGCACCCCCACCTGCAGCGCATGCCAATACTGCGCGGCGAGCGCCTCGACTTCAACAGCCAGTGCCGCGGCCTTCTTGAGGCTGGGGCCGATGGCCACCATGCCGTGGTTGGCGAGCAGGCACGCCTGCCGGTCCACCAGCGCGCCGAGGATCAGCGCCGCCAGTTCCGGCGTGCCCCACGTGACGTAGGGGACGCACGGAATGGTCGGCCCGCCTGCTGCGGCAATCATGTAGTGCACCGCGGGGATCTCACGCCTGAGCATCGACAGCGACGTCGCAAAGCGTGAGTGGAGGTGAATCACCGCGCCCACCTCGGGCATCTTCTCGATGATGTCGCGATGAAAGCGCCATTCGGTGGATGGCTTGCGGTGCCCGCTATGGGTCGCGTCGAGATGCAGCGTCACGATATCCTCGGGCACCATCTCGGCATAGGGAATGCCCGAGGGCGTGATCAGCAGCCCCTCGTCGACACGCACGCTCAGGTTCCCCGAAGTCCCCTGGTTGATGCCCCTGTCATTCATGAAATTGCAGACCGCGATCATCTCGGCCCGGAGTTGCTCATGGTCCATGACGTGCCGCTCCCAGTCTGCCGGATAGGGGGCCACGCGCGACGCCGGCCAGCAATTTCCAAGCCCGTTTGTGCCATATCCCACATTTTCTGTGGTATGTGCAACATTATTCGATGCGTTCGAGCAGAATCCCGAGGCGCTGCGCCAGTTCGCGCGTCACGCCGACCTGCTGCTGCGCCCAGCGCAACTCGTCGCGCAGCACCCGCGCCAGTTCGGCCCCTTCGGGCACCGGCGTATCGCTCGGCTCGCGATAGGCGATCACCGGATTCGGACCCTCTTCAGGCCCGCGAAACGGCGGCGCGTAGTAGTCGACCTCGTTCTCGAGCGCAAAGCAGATGACCTGCGGCGCGTCGGTGCCCAACGCTACAAGTTCGGTCAGCAGCAGCGGCCCCGGCAATTGGTCGGCGGCGTCGCCCTGCGGCACGCCAAGCTGCCCCCAGCCGGTGGGCTCTACGGTCTTCCGGCCGCCCTTGATATGCACCTGCCGGATGAAGGGCGCGAGGATACGCAGCGCCGCCAGCGGCTCCTCATGAGCGTTCCACGAATTGGTGTAGTCGAACAGCGCATTGACGCGCGCATCGCCGATCCGCGTCAGGATGTCGGCGATCTCTGCCGCGCGCAGGTCTTCGTGCTGTTCATAGTCGAAGTGTAGGCCATGCCGGTTGGCCTTGTCTGCCACCTCGGCGAGATCAGCATAGACGCGCTCGATCACGTCAACGAGCGGCCCCTCGTGCCGCGCATAGAGCCGGATGTTTTCGACCCCGAGTGCAAGCGCAATGCGGATGGCGCGATCGACCTCCGCGCGCGCCGTCGAACTGATCTCAAGGTGCAGCTTCAGCCCCAGCACATCGAGCCGTTGACGAAAGCGCCCCAGCGTCTCCCCGTCCATCGCCGCGAGGCAACTCGCGCCGCCATCGTTGAGATGCAGGCACACGCCCGCCAGCTCGTTGCGGAAGGCAAAATCGAGAAAGTCCCAGGTGGTGAAGCCGCCGTGGTCCATGTTGCGCACGAACGGATAGCTGTGAGCGAACAGCGGCAGCGCGCCGAGCCGAGTCACCAACCTGTCGCGGAGGTCAGGCGTGAGATCGGGAAGCACCGCGTCTCCAGCGTTGGTACGGAGCAGCGTTTCGAGTGCCCCGCGCGCACTCACCACCGCCATCCTGACGCGCGCTGCCGGGCCTCGGTGAACCGCGACCGCCAGTCCGCCAGCGGCGCGTCAGATGGCGCGATCCTGCGGCGCGTCAGCCTGGCGCGCGGAGCGCGTTCCAACGGCTCGCCCGATGCCAGCGCGAGGGCAATTTCTGCGGCCCCGAGCGAGGTCAGGTCCACTGCCTCCACCACCTCGATGTTGCGCGCGCAAACGGTCGCGAGAAACCGCGTAAAATAGTCCGAGCGCGCCAGTCCGCCATCGATCGACAAGGGCGACGTGGCGGACGGCGCCAGCACATCGAGCACCTCGGCGGCGCGAAACGCGATGCCTTCGAGCACGGCCTTCTGCATGTCGGCGCGATCGGTTCCGCCATCGAGCCCGATCCACAGCCCCGCCGCGCTGCGGTCCCAGTGCGGGCAGGCAAGCCCAGCGAGCGCCGGCACGAAGAATACGCCGCGGCTCGCCGCACTCTCGCCCGTCAGCCGGTCAAGCTCGGCGATATCGGACACCATGCCGATCCGCCGCAGCCACTCGATGGCGGCACCCGCCGTGTAGATGCCGCCATCGGCCGCAAACACCCGGCCATCCGCGCCCGCCCAGCAGGCGGCCGGAATGACGCCCTGCAGTTGAGGTGCCACTGTCCCGGCAACGGCGAGCCCAAACGCCCCAGTCCCGAAGGTGAACTTGGCGTCCCCCGGCACACGGCAGCCGTGCCCATAGAGAGCCGCCACCTGGTCGACCAGCCCCGCCGCGAGCCCGACCCGGCCATGCACCGTACCAATCTCGCCAAGCGGCTCCGCGCCCGTGACGATCTCGGGCAGCACCTCGATCGGCACCCCGAACAGCGCACACAACTCGGCGTCCCATTGCAGCGTGCGAATATCCATGAGCCCGGTGCGGCTTGCCGTGCTGGGCTCGGTGACGTAGCGGCCGGTAAGCCGCTCGATGAAGTAGGCGTCGGATGTCGCGAGCCCGAGTTGCCCCCGCGCCGCCAGCGCCCGCGCGCCGTCTACGTTCTCCAGCACCCACGCCAGCTTTGACGCCGAAAAGTACGGGTCGAGCGGCAGGCCGCTGATGCGTTGCGCCAGTGCCTCGTGACCGTTCGCTTTCAGCGCCTCGACCGCCTTCGTCGTGCGCTGGTCCTGCCAGACGATGGCCGGACAGAGCGGCTCGCCGGTCAGCCGGTTCCACGCGACAATCGTTTCGCCCTGGTTGGCGAGACACACGTCTCGCGCACCGCTCGCTGCCGCGTCTTCGATCAGGCTGCGCACATTGCCCAGCAGTTCACGCGGGTCCTGCTCCACAAGACCCGGCGCGGGAAAGTGGCTCGCGTGCCGCCGTTCCGGCAGGAACGAGATCGACCCATCATCGGCAAGCAGCGCGGCCTTGCTGGCCGTCGTACCCTGGTCGATCCCGGCGGCAATCACGCGGTCGCTTCCTCAAAGCCGATTTCAATAGCGGACACATCGTCAAGCGACGGCAGGTCGCGCGTCAAGCCGATACGCCGCTCCGGCAGCGCGCGCATCACGCCCGACCGCCATACCACGCGACCGTCGAGCGCAATGGTGAAGCGCCCGCGCGCTGCCCGGCCCATGCGCACCTGCATCTGCAACGGCCCCGGCGCGCCGCCCGGCACCGCGATCGCCGCTGGCACTGACAGCGCCACCGGCCCGGTGCAGGTCACAGGGATGGTCCGGAAGTCCGGCGGCATGCCGCTCGCAATATCGCGGGCAATCGCCTTTCCGGCCGCAACCCCCTCGCGCCGCGACCACGCGGCGGTTTCAACCGAGCGCAGCACATTACCGGCCGCATAGATCCGCGGTTCGGCAAGCCGCCAGTCCTGATCGACCCCGGTGCCGCCGGGCCATCCGGCGAGAACCGTGGCCTCCGGCACGAACGCTCCGGTAAAGATCACCGCGTCGCAGGCGATGTCGCGCTGACCTTGCGGCCCCTCGACTGTCACCGTCTCCATCCGCGCTGCATTGTCCGGCGCCGAATTGATCGAGACCAGCCGCGTCCGGGTGAGCACTGGCGTGCCGAGCAGCAGCCGCGCCACGAGTTCACCGGGCCGCTGCGCCGTGATCCGGTCATTGGCCTCGAGCATCGCCACCGCCGCCACGCCCGCATCGCGCAGCGTCAGCAGCGCCGAGAACGACACCAGTTCCGACCCGACCACCACCGGCCTCTTGAACGGCAACCGCTCGCCAGATGCGACCATGCGCTGCAACGCGCCAGTGGTCAGTACATTGGCCGGCCTGTCACCCGACACCAGCCGCGCACTGCGCGGCGTCTCGCGAATCCCCGTCGCCACCAGTACGCGCTGCGGCCGCAGCGTGCGCATTCCTTCGGGCGTCGAGACCGACACCTCAAGCTCGCGCGAAATGGCGGTCACCGTAGAGCGCGTGGCGATCTGCGCCGGATCAACAGCGGCCACCAGCCGCTCCGCATATCGCGGCCCCGACATCGGCCGCAGAAACTCCGTGAGCCCGAACGTCGGGTGCGGGCAGAACAGCGGAATGCCGCCCGCCCGCGCCTCGCGCTCGACGATCTGCACCCGCTCGACCCCGCGCCGCGCCAGCGCTTCGGCCGCACCAAGCCCCGCGGGCCCCGCGCCAATGATCAGCACCTGCGGTTCGTCGATCATCGGGCGGTGTCCATCAACCCCGGCGCCAGCCGCTGCACCGCGCCGCTGCACCCGAACCCCTGGCACCGCCCCATCATCACCCGCGTCCGCCGCTTCAGCCCACCCAGCGTCCCGGCTGGCAGCGGGCCTTCCAGCGCCGCCGCAACCTCGCCCTCCGTCACCCATTCGCAATGGCACACGATCGGCGAGCGCCCCGCCGCCTCATAGGGCCGCGGGCCCGTCGCCGCGATGTTCGGCATCACCGGCCAGTCGAGATCATCATCCGGCGGCGGCGGGCTGTTGATGCCCAGCATCCGCGCGCCCTGCTCCGCCGCCCAGTTGCCGAGCCCCAGCGACGCCGACAGCCCGGTCGAGCGGATCCCGCCCACCGTGATCCACCCCTCCGCATCGTCAGCCCGAAGGATGAAATCCCGAAACTCGCTCGCCGGTCGCAGCCCCGCGAAGGTCGCGGTCACCGTCTGCCCCGCGAGCCCCGGCACCATCACCTCGCCCTCGGCCATGATCCGCCGCAGCACGTCGCCATCGACGCGCGCATGCACCCGATCCTGCTGATCCTCCGCCGTCGGCCCGACGAGCAGGTTGCCGAAGATCGTGGGCGCGATCAGCACGCCCTTGGTCCGGTCCGTCGGCACCCGCAACAGGATCGACGTCACCAGCCCGAAGGCCGGCTTGTCGTAGACCACGAACTGCCCCTTGCGCGGCGTGATGGTGAACCCCGCCTGCCGCCCCGCCAGCGTCTCGACCCGGTCGCCGTAGAGCCCCGCCGCATTGATCACCAGCGTCGCCGCGACCTCCCCGGCCCGCGTCGCAATCACCCAGCGGCCGCGCTCGCGCCTGAGCGATTGCACCTCGGCCCTGAGCATCAGCTGCGCCCCGTGCAGCAGCGCCTGCTGCATGTAGGCGGCCGGCGCGCTCCACGGGTCGATCACGCCCTCGGTCGGCACCTCCACCGCCCCCAGTGCGGCGGGATTGAGCCCCGG
>Ga0073904_10001212_pt1 | contig 19180 bp, 17 predicted proteins | sample KloWWTrecipitate_FD_66668 | JGI IMG/M metagenome (GOLD analysis project Ga0073904, IMG submission 66668) | Active sludge microbial communities from Klosterneuburg, Austria, studying microevolution and ecology of nitrifiers - Klosterneuburg... | ecosystem: Engineered > WWTP > Aerobic digester >... | reverse complement strand
TCCTGCGCCTGCAACAATGCAGCCGCTTCACGGGCCAACGGTTCATCGGCAAACAAGGCCACCACACGGGAGCGTTGCCAGCCTTCCTTGGGCGGTGGCATACCGGGCTCGCCAAACAGTGCTTGCTCGGCATCCGTCTGGGCGTCGGCGTCCTCGACACTGACGCTCAGGGCGTCCAGGGCGGCCAGCGCATCGCTCAGATGCTCCACCCGGTCCTCTGGGCACATCAGGCTGATTTCAAACATAGCCATGCGAATCAACGCTTGCGTTGATCCAGCCACTGCTCCAGGTAGTGGATATTGGTGCCACCAATCATGAAGCTGGCGTCCACCATCAACTCACGGTGCAGAGCAATATTGGTGTTGATTCCTTCGACCACTGTCTCAGCCAAGGCCGTGCGCATCCGCGCCATGGCCTGCTCGCGTGTATCGCCATGCACAATGATCTTGCCGATCATGGAGTCATAGTTGGGCGGAACAAAGTAGTTCGTGTAAATGTGCGTATCCACGCGCACGCCCGGTCCCCCGGGTGCGTGCCAGGTCGTAATGCGACCCGGTGAAGGGGTGAATTTGTAGGGGTCTTCAGCATTCACACGGCACTCAATGGCGTGGCCGCGGATTTCAATCTGCCGCTGCGTGAAAGGCAGTTTCTCACCCGCAGCCACCATGATCTGGGTGCGCACGATGTCGATGCCCGTGACCATTTCCGTGACCGGATGCTCCACCTGAACCCGGGTGTTCATTTCGATGAAATAAAACTCGCCGTCTTCATACAGAAATTCGAACGTTCCGGCACCACGATAACCAATCTTTTTGCACGCAGCTACACAGCGTTCACCAATGCGCTCAATCAGCTTGCGGTTAATGCCGGGCGCGGGGGCTTCTTCCAGAATTTTCTGGTGACGCCGCTGCATGGAGCAATCGCGCTCGCCCAGGTACACGGCGTTGCGATGCTTGTCCGCCATGATCTGGATTTCAATGTGGCGTGGGTTCTGGAGAAACTTCTCCATATAGACAGCCGGATTGCCAAAGGCGGCACCCGCCTCTGCCTTGGTCATTGCCACGGCGTTGATCAGGGCCGCTTCGGTGTGTACCACGCGCATGCCGCGTCCGCCACCGCCACCTGCCGCCTTGATGATGACGGGGTAACCAATAGCCTTGGCAATGCGGCGAATCAGGGCTGGATCGTCGGGCAGTTCACCCTCCGAGCCTGGTACACAGGGAACACCGGCCCGAATCATGGCCTGCTTGGCCGACACCTTGTCACCCATGATACGGATGGAGTCGGGCGAGGGGCCGATGAACTGAAAGCCACTTTTTTCTACGCGCTCGGCAAAGTCGGCGTTCTCACTCAGGAAACCGTACCCGGGGTGAATAGCCTCCGCGTCGGTGACTTCGGCTGCAGAAATGATGGCTGGCACATTCAGGTAGCTCTGGGCCGAAGGCGCCGGGCCGATGCAAACGGCCTCGTCGGCCAGCTTCACGTATTTGGCTTCGCGGTCGGCTTCGGAATACACCATCACCGCCTTGATACCCAGTTCACGGCAGGCACGCTGGATTCGCAGCGCAATCTCGCCACGGTTGGCGATCAGGATTTTTTTAAACATGGAAATGCCTGTGACGGCTTACTCAATATGGAACAACGGCTGACCGTACTCAACCGCCTGTCCGTTGTCACACAGAATGCGGGTAATGGTGCCGGTCTTGTCGGCCTCGATCTCATTGAGGATCTTCATGGCCTCAATGATGCAGATGGTTTCGCCTTCTTTGACCACCGAGCCAATTTCCACAAAGGGCTTGGCGCCAGGCGATGACGAGCGATAAAAGGTGCCCACCATGGGCGACTTGACTGCGTGACTGGTGTCCACCTCGACAGCTGCCGGGGCCGGCGCGCTAACCGGGGCGGCGGCGAGACCCGGGCCCGCAGCGGGTGGCGCATACACTGGGGCAGTTCCGTAACTGTGAACGACGGCACCACCACCCTTTACGATACGGACCTTGCCCTCGGCTTCGGTAATTTCAAGCTCGGACACATTGGAGTCCGATACCAGGTCAATCAGGGTCTTGAGTTTGCGCAAATCCATATCATCTCCAACGGTCGAAATATAGTAAGAGCGCGAATTTACAGCAAAAATACGCTATCTGTCGATAAATATTGAGATATTGCCGTTAAAAACCAGGGTATTTCGCCGATCTTTCGACGCCAAATACCGAGTCACAGCGACAAACACCCGCATTCAGGTGTTTGAAGTGCTCATTTTAATCGAAGCCAGTTGGACAAATCGTCAGGGGTGATTCGACCCATTTTGCGCTGCAACACCATGCCATCACGCCCGAGCACCACAGAAAACGGCAATCCGCCCACAAGATTGCCTAAGCCACGACTCAATTCTGCACCCGTCAAACCTGCCAATCCGATCGGGAAATCCAGGGGCATTTTTTGCAAAAACGCTCTCACTGGAGCCGGTTTGTCAATTGCCAAACCCAGAACTTGCCATCCATTTGCCTTGTTTTCACGATAAAAGTTGTTGATTAACGGAAGTTCTTCTACGCACGGGGTGCACCAGGTTGCCCAAAAGTTAACCAACAACGGCTGCCCCTGAAATGAGCGGATTGCTACCGTGGAGCCGTCAGGCGTGTCAAATCGGTGGTCCCAAAACCCCTGGGTGGGCGCACTCGGTGGTGGCCCGTCCGGCACATGGAGCCGCCACCAGGCAGCACTACCGCCGGCCAGACCTGCGGCAACAGCCGTGCCACCCAACAGAAGGCGACGCCGTGTGTCCGACAGGGCGGCTTGTGGAGGAGAAGGATTCGGGTTGGGCGCGTTCATGGACCCACATCATGCAACAAACCGCGCAACGCTGCCGCGTCACCACGGGGACGCCGCCCGCGGCTGTCCGCGCGCATGGCGCCACGCATGTCGTCCAGGTCGTATACCAGTAGGTGCAGACCCACGTGCTCATGCAGCTCCGGGCAAACCACATGCACGCTCAGGGCGTCGACCGGTTCACCATGAAGGCCGGTTACGGTGCGTGGCTCGTAAGGAATGTTCATGTCAATCAGGCTGATCTCTGCTGATTTGGAGTCATCGCAAAACAATTGCAGATAAATATCGGACCGGCGGGTGGCCGTGCCATGCCACACGGCACCGGCAATGTGGGGGCGAAAACGCTCCAGGCGCTCCATCCACACCAGCGCCAAGGCGCGCAGAGCCTGCAGTTCGACCGGCTGGGTGTCAGCACAGAACAACGCAATGTAGTCTTCAACGGCCCTATCCATGGCTTCATTGTCGGGCAATGCCGTGCGGCTGGGCAGCCCCATCTGCTTGACGGCTCGGCGCTTGGCCGCCGCGTAGTCCAACCCCTCTTCCACCACCAAGCGGGCCGCAACAGCGGCCAGTTCCTCTTTCAACGTGTCCATGCCTGTATTGTGCCCTTGCACCCAACTGTCGCGTGTCAGCCGGGGAATGCTCACGTTTTGATAGCTACCCACGTACAATTTTCGAGGGCTAGCACCCCATTTGACACATAGTCGCCCCGTAGAATATGCCCATGCACATTCATATTCTTGGCATTTGCGGCACCTTCATGGGTGGCCTGGCCGCGCTGGCGCGAGAGGCTGGCCACAAAGTTACCGGGTGTGACGCCGGCGTTTACCCTCCCATGAGCGACCAGTTGCGCGCCTTGGGTATTGAACTGCTTGAAGGCTTTGGCGCCGAGCAGATGGCGTTGCAACCCGACCTGTACGTGATTGGCAATGTGGTGAGCCGCGCGCGGCTAGCCGATGGTTCACCCAAATTCCCGCTGATGGAGGCCATTCTGGATGCCGGCGCGCCCTACACCAGCGGTCCTCAGTGGTTGTCTGAACACGTGCTGCAGGGGCGCCACGTGCTGGCCATCGCCGGCACACACGGCAAAACCACGACCACTGCCATGCTGACCTGGATACTCGAATGCGCCGGGCTGCAACCCGGTTTTCTGGTGGGCGGGGTGCCCCTGAACTTTGGCGTCTCCGCGCGCTTGGGTGGCGGCAGTGTGGCTGCGGACTCTGCTCCGTGTCCCCCGCCCGCTATGCGGACTCCTCCTTTACCTGCGCAGAGCCCGCAGCCACACAGCCTTGCGTTATTCGTCATTGAGGCTGATGAATACGACACGGCTTTCTTCGACAAGCGCAGCAAGTTTGTGCACTACCGCCCCCGCACAGCGGTGTTGAACAACCTGGAGTTCGACCACGCCGACATCTTTGACAATCTGGCCGCCATTGAGCGCCAGTTCCACCACCTGGTGCGCACCGTGCCCGCTTCGGGCCGCATCGTGGTCAATGGGCTGGAAGAAAGCCTGACCCGCGTACTCAACCTGGGTTGCTGGAGCGAGGTGCGCAGCTTTGGCAGCACCGTGAGCGACTTTACTGCCCAGGGCGAGCCCCATGCGTTTGATGTGCTGCAGCGCGGCCAGGTAGTGGGTCACGTCGCGTGGACGGTGACTGGGGTGCACAACCAGTTGAACGCATTGGCCGCCATTGCCGCCGCCGACCACGTGGGAGTACCACCCGCCGTGGCCGCTCAGGCGCTAGGACGATTCCAGAACGTCAAGCGCCGCATGGAAGTGCGAGGCAGCGTGCCATTAAAGGGCGCCGATACAACCCCCGTCACCGTGTACGACGACTTTGCCCACCACCCCACCGCCATCCACACCACCATCAACGGCCTGCGCCGCCAAGTGGGCACGGCGCGGATATTGGCCGTGTTCGAGCCACGCAGCAACACCATGAAACTCGGCGCCATGAAATCCCAATTGCCCTGGAGTCTGGAAGAAGCCGACCTGGCCTTTTGCCACAGCGGCGGGCTGGACTGGGATGCCCGCGAAGCCCTGTCCGGCATGGGCGCGCGTGCCCAAGTGGCAGACAGCGTCGATGCACTGGTAGCCCATGTACTGGCGCAGGCGCAACCCGGCGACCACATCCTGTGCATGAGCAACGGCGGCTTTGGCGGCATCCATCAAAAACTGATAACGTCACTGCAGAACCAATAAGCGCCTTACGCAATTCGCCATGAACTGGTTGCAAAAAGTACCCAACAGCCACCGAGCCGCCAGTGGTCTGGAGTGGAAGCTGTGGCGCAAACTGCCCTGGATTGCAGTGCTGGGCACCGTCTTGATTCTGCTGGCATTACTGGTCCTGCACACGCTGATGGATGCGCCACAAGACGGTTCCGCCGAGGCCCGCTGGCTGCAAATGGCCGATTATTTCATCTACGCCGTGCTGATATTCCACTGGACTATGGTGCTTACGGTGGCCATTGGCTGCATCATCGTGATGGTGATGAAAGGCCCCAGCTACCAGGCCGACAGTTACCCGGTATCGCACAGCGACCAACCCCGCACCACGCAGGAAACCGATGAAGAAGCCGCCAGTAGGCGCCCGCACGATAACCAGAAAGCGGCTTAGACCGGTGCCCCCGGCACCAGCCCCTGAGACCGCTCAGCCAGGAGACAACGGTGCACTCGCAGTTCAACCACACGACACCCCAGGGTGCCCAGCGCAACAAGGTCGTCACCGCCGCCGAGGCGGTGCGCCTGATCCACGATGGCGACACGGTCGCCACCGGCGGCTTCGTCGGCATCGGCTTTGCCGAGACCATTGCCGTGGCGCTGGAGAGGCGCTTTCTAGGCACAGAGGAGGAAACCGGCACCGGCTCGCCGCGCAGCCTAACCCTGGTCTACGCTGCCGGCCAGGGCGACGGCGCCACCCGCGGACTCAACCACCTGGGCCACGCCGGCATGGTGCAGCGTGTAATCGGCGGCCACTGGGGTCTCGTGCCGGCGTTGCAGAAACTGGCCATCGACAACGCCATTGAGGCCTACAACCTGCCCCAAGGCGTGATTGCCCACCTGTTTCGCGACATTGCGGCGGGCAAGCCCGGCACCCTCACCCACGTCGGACTGGACACCTTTGTCGACCCACGTTGGGGCGGCGGCAAGCTCAACGCCCGCACCACCGAGGACCTGGTGCGCCTTATGGAAGTGGACGGCAAGGAATACCTGTTTTACAAGGCCTTTCCCATCTCGGTGGGCATCATCCGCGCCACCACGGCCGATCCCGATGGCAACCTGACCATGGAGCGCGAAGCGCTAACGCTAGAAGCGCTGGCAATTGCCATGGCGGCCCGCAATTCGGGTGGCATCGTCATCGCCCAGGTGGAGCGCATTGCCGAGCGCGGCACCCTGCACCCACGTCTGGTCAAGGTGCCCGGCGTGCTGGTGGATGCGGTTGTACTGGCTACCGACCCGGCCCACCACATGCAAACCTTTTCGGAGCAGTACAACCCGGCCTATTCCGGCGAGATCCGCGTGCCCCAGGATTCGCTGGCCGCAATGCCCCTGTGCGAGCGCAAGGTGATCGCCCGCCGTGCAGCGCTGGAACTGCGCCCCAACGCGGTGGTCAACCTCGGGATCGGCATGCCCGAGGGCGTGGCCCGCGTGGCCGCCGAGGAAAAGATCATCGACCTAGTTACCCTTACGGCCGAGCCGGGCGTGATTGGCGGCATCCCGGCCAGCGGCCTGAGCTTTGGTGCTGCGGTCAATTCGCAGGCGGTGATCGACCAGCCCAACCAGTTTGACTTTTACGATGGTGGAGGTCTGGATATTGCCATCCTGGGCCTGGCCCAAGCCGATGCCCAGGGCAATCTGAACGTAAGCAAGTTCGGTCCGCGCCTGGCCGGGGCCGGCGGCTTCATCAACATCAGCCAGAACGCCAAAACCGTGGTGCTGGTGGGCACCTTCACAGCATGTGACCTGGACGTGTCCCTGCAGGACGGCCGCCTGCAGATCCGTAGCGAGGGCAGCACGCGCAAGTTCGTGCAGGCGGTGGAGCACCGCACCTTCAGTGGCCGCGAAGCCTGCAAGCGCGGCCAGCGCGTGCTGTACGTCACCGAGCGCTGCGTATTCCAGCTCAAACCCGATGGCAACCAGGGCAGTCTGGAGCTGATCGAAATCGCCCCCGGCATCGACCTGGAGCGCGACGTTCTGGCCCACATGGACTTCATGCCCGCCATCAGCCCCCACCTGCGTCTGATGGACGCCGCCCTGTTTGCCGAGGAGCCCGTGGGCCTGCGCGAACGCCTGCTGGCCACGCCACTGGAGCAGCGCTGCGAGCTGGACCGCGAGCACCGACTGCTGTTCATCAATTTCGAAGGACTGGCAGTGGACCAGCCCAGCGACATCGTCGACATCGAACAGCACCTGACTGCCCTGCTGGAGCCCTTGGGGCAGCGCGTGGCCGTCGTGGTCAACTACGATAGCTGCAGCATCCTGCCACCACTGATCGACGACTACTCCGCCATGGTCAAGCGCCTGACCGAACGCTTCTACAGCCGGGTCACACGCTACGGCACTGGCGGTTTTCTCAAGGCGCGACTGGAGGGACTTAAGCCCACGAACAAATAGTGCGCGCCTGGTCGGACCAAACATGACTTACATCAATATTCAGGCGTGGCAACGGATGCACACTGGGACCTCTAACCCAAGGAGCTGACCCATGAAACTTCTCACTGACCTGTTTTCCACCGACTACGGCCTGATGAGCATCAGTGGCATTGTCTTTATGCTGGGCATGGGGGTGTTCTTTCTGCGCTACTTCAAGCGCAAAATTGCCGAAGACACGGCAGCCGCAGAAGCGGCCAACGGCAAGTAAAACAGTGTGACGCTACATGCTCTTAAAAATATAGCGTCTTAACTAGATTGGAAGAGGGCTAGAGGCCAATCTTGCCTTAAGACTATTGACGCAAACGGCGCAAAACACAATCTGCGCTCTTTTTAGGCTGTGTTGGAAATAACCGACACAACGACCTTTTCTGTGGTGATAACTTTGCCTCCTTGTATGAACACACACTGGAGCCACCATGCCCAAAACCCTGATTGAACCGTTTCGCATCAAGAGCATTGAACCCATCCGTATGACCACCCGTGAGGAACGCATACGCCTGCTGGAAGCCGCCAAACTCAATGTTTTCAAACTGCGCGCCGAAGACGTGCTGATCGACTGGCTGACCGATTCCGGCACTGGCGCCATGTCGTCCAAGCAATGGGGTGCCATCATGGAGGGCGACGAAAGCTACGCCGGTGCACGCAGCTACTACCGGCTGGAAAAGGTGATTCAGGACATCACCGGCATGCCGCACTTTGTACCCACCCACCAAGGTCGCGCCGCCGAGAAAGTCTTGTTTACCGCCGCTTGCAAAAAGGGCGACCTGGTACCCAACAACTGCCACTTTGACACCACCCGTGGCAACCTGGAATACATGGGTGTTGAAGCGGTCGATCTGGTCATTGCAGAAGGCTTGCAACCGGCACTGATCTACCCGTTCAAAGGCAATATTGACATCGCCCGGGCCGAGGCCCTGTTGCAAAAAGAAGGCCATCGCATTCCCTTTGGCATGATCACCGTCACCAACAATACCGGTGGCGGGCAGCCCGTGTCCATGGCCAATATCCGCGCCTACTCCGCCCTGCTCAAGAAGTACGGAAAACCTTTCATCATGGACGTGTGCCGCTTCTCGGAAAACGCCATGTTCATCAAGATGCGCGAGCCGGGCTATGAAAACACGCCCATCAAAACCATCGTGCAGGAAATGTTCTCCTATTGCGACGGCTGCACCATGAGCGCCAAGAAGGACGGCATGGTCAACATTGGCGGCTTTATCGTGCTGCGCAGCGATGAGTGGCTGGATGCCGTACGCAACGGCCTGATCATGATGGAAGGTTTCCCCACCTACGGCGGCATGGCCGGGCGCGACCTGGAAGCCCTGGCCGTGGGTCTGGAAGAGGGCATGGATGAGGACTACCTGCGCTACCGACTGCGCACCGCCGAGTACTTGGGGGAGCGCCTGGAAGCAGCCGGCGTGAGCTTTGTCAAACCCACCGGTGGCCATGCGGTGTATATCGACGCACGCACCGTGCTGCCCAATATGCCGGTGGAGCACTACCCAGCCTGGGCACTGTGCAACGCACTGTACCTGGAAGGTGGCATTCGCGGCGTGGAAATCGGCTCCGTCATGTTTGGCAAGCGTCTGGAGAGCGGGGTCGAAACCTTCCACTCCATGGAACTGGTGCGCCTGGCTTTCCCGCGGCGCATGTACACGCAATCGCACTTTGACTATGCGGCTGAAGTGATTGCCGAGGTCAAGCAACATGCCGCCAGCATCCGTGGCGTCAAGATCACCAAGCAGCCCCCGTTTCTGCGCCACTTCACCTGCGAATGCGCATGGGTGTGACGCGCTTGTAAAATCCACCATCTACTTCTTTTAGGTGGTTCTACATGTTCTTATCTTCCGTGCGCCAGGCACTTGCCGCCCTCTTCGTTGCCGTGCTGGTTACTGCCTGTGGGGGCAGTGGCGATCCGGCGCCAGCCCCAACGGGAGGCATCGCGGTATCGCCGGGTGATGGCAAGGCCACCGTCACGTGGCAAATGGACCCCAATGTGAAGTACTGGGTGTTTTACGCGCCCACCACCAGCGCCATCTCCACCGCCAACTGGACCAATTTTCCGGGTTCTGTGGCGGCAATGAATGTGTCGTCCCCCTATGTCGTCACTGGACTGGTCAACGGCTTCACCTATGGGTTCACGGTCAATGGCCGCACAGGTGATGCTGCTGGCGGCCCCGGCAGCCCCTCCGTTTCCATCATCCCCCGTCCCGCCGGTGCAACCTGGTCGGCCCCTCAGGTATTGGGTAGCAACACACTGCGCGGCATTACCTACGGCCTCAGCACGGCGGATTCATTGGGCTACTACTTGGCAGCCGGTGACAACGGCAGCGCCTTCAAGAGCAGGGATGGGTTGACCTTCACGGCTGCTGCTTCGGTTCCCAACACCAATGTCAACGCGGTGATTTACAACCTGAGCAAGTACATGGCAGTGGGCGCCAGTGGCATCATCTACACCAGTACCGACCTCAATACCTGGACACCGGCGAATGCAGCCACTGGTCAAAATCTGAACGCCATTGCCAGCAATGGAACCATTGCCATCGTGGTTGGCAACAACGGCACCGTCCGCAGCACCGCCGATGGCATTGTCTGGACCGGCGTTACCGTGCCCACCACGCAAAACCTGTATGGCATTACCTATACGGCTGCAGGCTACTGGGTTGCCGTTGGCGCTGGTGGAACCGTGCTCACCAGCGCAGACGGTGTCACCTGGACAGCGGCAGCCTCCGGCACCACGGCCGACCTGCGTGCAGTGGCGGTGCAGGCCTATACGACTTACACCTATGTCGCGGTGGGTGATAGTGGCACTATTCTGCGTAGCACCGACAACGGCGCCACCTGGACGGCACAAGCCTCTCCCACACAGTCAAACCTGCTCGCGGTCAGTGCCGCTTCCACCCAGTTTTTGGTAACCGGTGCAAGTGGCACCATTGCCACCAGTGTGGACGGCATCACCTGGACAAGCCGCGCCAGTGGCACCACGACGGACTTGTACGCCGTCATCAGCGGACTGGCACAGTACGTGGCCGTAGGCTCGGGTGGCGTCACCATCAATTCGCAGTAAACTTCCAGCCACCATGACACGTCCAACGCCGTCGGTCATCAGCACCACCCAGGTTGACGCAACGCGCTTTCGTCCGCATGGGCGTGTCGACATGTGGATGGAAAATGGTGTATTGCAGTACGAGGCGACAGGGCCGTTCAACGCCGAAGTGTTTGACTGCATGGCCGTGGCGCAAATGGAGTTTTTGACGTCACTGCCACCCTTCTCTGGCCGGTGGGCCAGCATCTGCACCTTGCGTAACAGCGCCATGTGCCCACGAGAAGCCATCCAGCGCTACACCCAACTCATGCAAAGCCCCAAACCGGCCAACCTGGAGCCGGTGGCCACTGCCTTTGTGATGGGGCCCGAGGTGGAAGGTGGCAAGATCATGGCACCCCATTTTGAGCGGGTTTACACCTTGATCCAGCGCCCCTTTCGCATCTGCACCACCATGGAAGAAGCCCAGGCCTGGGTGCACAGCCTGATGTGAGTTTCTAACGCTGCCGGCGCGCCTGGATCGCGCTGGACAGAACTTCCAGTGTAGCCACCGAATCGTCCCAACCCAGGCAGGCATCGGTAATGCTCTTGCCGTATTCCAGTTTGCCGGCATCCACTTTGCCGGGTGTGAACTTTTGTGCACCGGCGTTCAGGTGGCTTTCCACCATGACACCGAACACGCTGTGTGAGCCGCCTGCAATCTGGCTGGCGATGTCGCGTGCCACGTCCATCTGTTTCTCGTGCTGCTTGCTGCTATTGGCATGGCTACAGTCCACCATCAGCGTGGCGGGTAATTTGGATTTTTCCAATTCTTTGCAAGCCGCAGCCACACTGGCAGCATCGTAATTGGGTGCCTTGCCACCGCGCAGGATGACGTGGCAATCCTTGTTTCCATTGGTTTGCACGATGGCCACCTGGCCGTTTTTGTGCACCGATAAAAAGTGGTGCGCACCCGCAGCGGCCTGAATGGCATCGGTGGCAATCTTGATATTGCCATCAGTGCCGTTCTTGAAGCCAATGGGTGCCGACAGCCCAGAGGCCAGCTCGCGGTGCACCTGGCTCTCCGTCGTGCGTGCACCAATGGCGCCCCAGGCAATCAGATCGCCCAAGTACTGGGGCGAGATCACGTCCAGGAATTCGCTGCCGGCGGGCAGGCCCAGGCGGTTGATCTCGATTAGCATCTGGCGCGCAATGCGCAGGCCTTCGTCGATGCGAAAGCTCTCGTCCAGGTAGGGATCGTTGATCAACCCCTTCCAGCCCACGGTGGTGCGGGGCTTTTCAAAATACACGCGCATCACAATTTCCAGCGTGTCTTTGTACTTTTCGCGCTGAACTTTCAGGTGACGCGCATAGTCCAGTGCCGCTGCCGGATCGTGGATGGAACACGGGCCAATGATGACCAGCAGACGATCATCCTTGCCGGCAATGATGTTGTGGATGGCGTGGCGGGTATGGGTGATGAGTTTTTCCACACCCGTTCCCTGGATCGGAAAGAAGCGGATCAGGTGCTCGGGCGGCGGCAGCACGGTAATGTCCTTGATGCGCGCGTCATCAGTCTGGCTGGTGCGGTCGGTCTGCTGGGGGGCATTGGGGTACCACGCGTCCGATGGGGAAGATGTCTTTGTAGTCATGTGTCGTTCCTGAAGAAAAAAATAGGGGCTAAAGTTGGGCCAAAAAAAACCGCCGGGGGTGCCGGCGGTTTTGGGAAGATTGGGTGCGTCTGGTGTTCAGGCTCGCTCAATTCTCTCGACCGCCATTGCGTGTGAGAACCAAAAGTAGCTAAAGTAAGAACGCCCAATTTGCATGCTTTTACTGTAGCACACTCAGCGCAGCCCCAGCTGACAGCACGTTAGTCGGTGCGCCGGCGGCCTCGGCGGCCTTCCTTTCGCACCACCTGGCGCTTGATCCGCTGGCGCATCCACCAGGCTCGCCAGCGACTCCAGGTCGAGAGCGGCTGCAACTCTTCGTCGTACGGGGCAGCATCCAATTTGGATTGTTCATAGACATCAAGCAACAAGGAGCCAGCGCCCAGCAAACGCCACGCGGCCAGGTCAAAATCGGCCAAAACCGGTACCTGACGATTGGGTGGCGCGGCTTCCATGGCCCACTGCGTCACCAGAATGCGGAATTGGTTGAGCGCGGAGAAGTGGGCGTCAAACTCAAAGAAACGGTGCCAATCCACGCCCAGTCCCAGCAGAAGGGCCCGGTGGGTGCGCAGATCGCCTACCAAATCAATCAGGGCTGTTGCCAGCCGCGCCGGGTCTGTGCCGCGCGACAGCTGCAACATGCCCACCAGGGCTTCAATCTGCACTGCAAGGGCTTGCAGGCTTTCACCAACCTGCAGGGATTCTTCGTCGGCCACGGCCGAACGCATGAACTGGCTGTATTGGCCAATGGTCTGGGCGGTCGACAGGCTTGGCGGGGCGCGGCCGGCACTGGATTCATCTGGCACATGTGGTGACAGGGGGGTCGAGTCGTCGCTGTGCATGTTCCGGCCCCCGTAGCTTCGTTGCAGCCCGCAGGGCGGCGTCAGGCGGTGCCGCCCACCGTCAATCCATCCAGACGCAGCGTGGGCTGACCCACGCCCACCGGCACGCTTTGGCCCTCTTTACCACAGGTGCCAACGCCGCTGTCGAGCTTCATGTCGTTGCCGATCATGCTGACGCGCTTGAGGCATTCCGGGCCGCTGCCCACCAGCGTCGCACCCTTGACCGGGTACAACACCTTGCCGTTCTCCACCCAATAGGCTTCACTTGCCGAGAAGACAAACTTACCCGAGGTGATGTCCACCTGGCCACCACCAAAATTGGTGGCGTACAGGCCCTTTTTGATACTGGCCACAATCTCTTGCGGGTCTTTATCGCCACCGAGCATGTAGGTATTGGTCATGCGCGGCATGGGCACATGGGCATAGCTCTCACGCCGGCCATTGCCGGTAGGGGCCACGCCCATGAGGCGCGCATTCATGGCGTCCTGGATATAGCCCTTGAGAATGCCGTCTTCGATCAGCACCGTGCGCTGGCTGGTGTTGCCTTCGTCGTCCACGTTGAGCGAACCGCGCCGGTCGGCAAGCGTGCCATCATCCAGTACGGTGACGCCCTTGGCAGCCACGCGCTGGCCCACACGCCCGCTGAAGGCGCTGGAGCCCTTGCGATTGAAGTCGCCCTCCAGGCCGTGGCCAATGGCTTCGTGCAGCAGAATGCCAGGCCAGCCCGGGCCCAGCACCACGGTCATTTCACCAGCCGGCGCCGGGCGGGCATCCAGGTTGGTGAGCGCCGCATGCACAGCCTCATCCACATATTTTTCGATCTGGGCGTCGTCAAAATAGGCCAGGCCAAAGCGCCCGCCGCCACCAGCAGAGCCCACCTCGCGGCGGCCCTTTTGCTCGGCAATCACGGTGACCGACAGGCGCACCAGCGGGCGCACATCGGCCGCCAGGGTGCCGTCGGCACGCGCCACCAGCACCACGTCATATTCACTGGCCAGTCCAGCCATGACCTGCGCCACGCGCGGGTCCTTGGCGCGGGCCAATTTCTCCACCCGACCCAGCAACTCCACCTTGGCCGTGCTGTCCAGCGTGGTGATGGGGTCCAGCTCGGGGTACAGGGTACGCGATTTCGCTATCTTTTTGGAAGCTACCTTGGTCCGTTTGGCGAGGGCTGCACTCGAAATAGTTCGCACGGTACGGGCCGCGTCGAGCAAGCTGGCCTCGGAAATATCGTCCGAGTAGGCAAAGGCGGTTTTTTCACCGCTGACGGCGCGCACGCCCACGCCTTGGTCAATAGAAAATGACCCGGTTTTGACAATCCCTTCTTCCAGGCTCCAGCCCTCGGAACGGGTGTACTGGAAATACAGGTCAGCCTCGTCCACCTGGTGCGCCTTGATTTCATTCAGGGCGCGAGCCAGATGGCCCTCATCCAGACCAAAAGGGGTTAGCAGGAGGCGCTGGGCAATGGCCAGGCGATCAATCGTGGGTTCGCGTGCAATCATGGGGCGATTCTAGGCGTCAGGACTGAACCAGGCGTCGGGAGTTGGCAATGGCCATAAGGATGCCCACCGCCAACCCCAGGGTCACCATGGCAGTGCCGCCGTAGCTGATGAAGGGCAGCGGCACACCCACCACCGGCAGAATGCCGCTGACCATGCCCATGTTGACAAAGGCATAGGTGAAAAAAATCATGGTCACGCTGCCCGCCAAGAGGCGCGAGAACAGTGTGGGCGCTTCCAGCGCAATGGCCAGCCCGCGCAGGATCAGGAAGATAAAGGCAGCGATCAGAAACAAATTGCCCAACAGGCCGAATTCCTCGGAATAGGCGGCGAAGATGAAGTCGGTGGTGCGCTCGGGGATGAACTCCAGATGGGTTTGCGTACCCTTCATGAAGCCCACGCCGGTTAGACCGCCCGAGCCGATGGCGATCATGCCCTGGATAATGTGAAAGCCCTTGCCCAGCGGGTCACGCGAGGGGTCCAACAGGGTGCAGATGCGTTGCTGCTGGTAGTCGTGCAGGATGGGCCAGCGAACACCGTCGGCACACAGGGCCGGTTCAAAGGCCACGATCAGCACCACACCCACCACGCCCAGCACCAGCGGCGGAATGACCAGTTTCCAGCTCATGCCGGCATAGAAGATGACCGACGTGCCGGCCGCCAAAATCAAGAGAGCGGTACCCAAATCCGGCTGCCGCATGATCAGGGCCACCGGTAACCCCAACAACACGGCGGCCACGCCAAAGTCCAGCGGGCGCAACTGGCCCTCCCGCTTTTGGAACCACCAGGCCAGCATCAGCGGCATGGCGATCTTGAGGATTTCGCTGGGCTGGATGATGACGCCGACGTTGATCCAGCGCCGCGCTCCCTTTTTGGTAATGCCAAACACCGCCACCGCTATCAGCAAGGCAAAACCGACCATATAGAGGGGCACGGCCAGAGCCATCAGGCGTTGGGGCGGCACCTGGGCCACCACGAACATGATGGTGGCGGCAATCAGCATGTTGCGGGCATGGTCCTCAAAGCGGGTGCCGTGGTCATACCCTGAGGAATACATGATCAGAAGACCAGCGCAGGCCAGCAGAAAGACGGCAAAGGCCAACGGGCCGTCAAAGCCGTGAAACCAGGGCGCAATGCGCCGCCAAAGAGGGGGTTTGTCAAAAACAGTTGCCATAGCGAGGCGCCATTATCCCTGCCCGGAGCGCGCCAAGGCAGCCCGGGGACACTAAACCGTCAACTGAATTTCCACGACGGTCGTACCCGGCTCGCTGGTAATGGCCAGTTCGGCGCCCATGGCAGTCGCGCGCTGGCGCAAGCTGGCCAGCCCCTTGTGCGTGCAGGACTCAGCGTCAAAGCCACGGCCATCGTCAATCACCCGCACAAAGATACGGTTCCCGGGCTGCGAATGGGCCTCGATCCGCAACACTTGGGCGTGGGCGTGCTGCAGGACGTTGGACAGCGACTCAAACAGCATGAACTGCAGCTCGGTCATGGCGGCAGAGTCCAGCTGGGGGCACAGGGGCAGCAGGTCCACATCCCACTGCAGTTCAATGCCCATCGCGGTGAAGCGCGGGCCTAGGCGGTAGCGCAGGTTCGCCAACAGCGCCGTCACGTCGCCCGGCACCAGGTGAATGGCATCGATAGACAGCTTGAGCTGGTCCATGGCGTCGCGCAGGGTCAGCAGCACCTCGCTCTTGTCGACAGTGCCCGTACTCTGGTCCACCGCTTGCAGCTGACGCATGGCCGAGCTGATGTGCGAACCAACCCCATCGTGCATGTTGCGCAAAATGCGGCTGCGTTCAGCCGTGCGTTCCTGCTGGCGGGCCAGCGTTTCCAGGCGGTCATAGCTATCACGCAGCGCACGCTCCTTGTCTGCCACCCGCGAGGCCAGATTGGCCAGCAAATCCCGCAACTGCTGGCTGGTGGCGCGAAAGCGCAGCAAAGCCACATAGCCCAAGGCCAGCCCAAACAAGACCGATGAATAGCGAACCCATGCGTAGGAACCATAAACCGGATCGATGCGAAACACATAAATGTCGCGCAGTGCCACCAGGATATTGATGAGCCCCACGACCGCTACAACGCGATACTCGACGCGGGACTGGCGCGCGGAACACCACAGAAATACAAGCACAAAGACCAGCAGGCTCAGACCAAATGCGCCATACCACAGCGACAGGGCCAGTGTTTGCCCCTGTGCCAGCGTCAGCCAGACAAAACCAGGGCACAGCACCATCAGGATCAGCAGCCAGCGCCGAAAGCGCACAGCCCAGCTTTGCGCGCGCCAGTCCGCCAGTTCCATACAGGCCAACGCCATGCTGCTGCCCCATATACCCATTGAGCCAGACTGCAAAATGCCCCACCACGGCCAGCGCAAGGGCGGATCATCGAACAAGCCGTCGCCAACGTAAGCCGCCCAGAAAAGCTGGGCCACAGCCGCAAGCAGGTACAGGGGGTCGCGCCTCAAACGCCCGACCATGTGCAGCCCGGCAAGTCCACTCCACAGGGCCAAGGCCGTCAAGCCCACCACCAGGCTGAAGGCGACCAAGCCCGCCACGGCGGTGACCCGCCAGCGGTAGTTCTGCGTGTACAGCGGGAACACCTCATCCTGCGGACCAATCAGGATCGGTGCCAGCCCGCCACGGCGCCCAATATCAGCCCGAATGTCCACGCGAAGCCGGTTAAAAGCCTGGAAATGCCCTGCAGCCACCGAGACGTAGTGCGGCACCCGGGCGGAGTCGCTACCGTTGTACGCCTGCAAGTCGTTTGGCTGGCTCGCCATGGAGCCTACTCGCTGCAGCAGTGTGCCGTTGAGCCAAATTTCATAGGCGTTTCCTACGCTCGGCAAGTAAATACCCCAGACGCCATCGGGCACCTGGGGCAGTGCAAATTCCAAGTCGAAGGTGGCGACGCCGCGCTGCCCTGGATTGGAACTGTCCCAACTATAGGGCAGGGTCACGTCGCTGCGAATGGTCTCGCCATGGACCATTACCGTGGTCTTGGCACGGTCCAGCGTCAAGGTGGTGGTTGTAGCGGTGGTGGCCCAAGCGGAGCCCCACCACCCCAGCCAACCCAACAGCAGGGCCAAATACCAGGCCGTGCGAACCGGCCCACAGCGCCGGTGCCAGCCGTTCATTTAGCTGAGGGTGCCATGCTGGGCTGCGGTAGTAACCCCATGCGGGTGGCTTCCATCACCGCTTCCATCTTGGAGTGCACCTCCAGCTTGCCATACAGGCTCTTGATATGGGATTGGATGGTGTGCACGCTCAAACTCTTGAGTTCGGCGATTTCGGAGTAGGAGAATCCGCGCGCGATCAACTCCAGCACCTCTTGCTCGCGCCGGGACAGCAGGGTTTTTTCCCCCTCATTTGCTTCAACTTTGATAGCTTCTTGTGTAATAGGTACGAGGGCTAGAGCCTCATTTGACTGCATAGACCGGTATTTGGACAGCACCCGGCGTGCAATCATGGGTGAAATGGGCGAGGCACCGGCCTTCATCTCCAGAATGGTGTTGGCAATGTCATCGGGCGCGGCATCCTTGTGGATATAGCCCAAGGCGCCGGCCTCGATGCTGGCCAGCACATTGTCCTCGTCGCCAAACATGGAAATCACCAACGACTCGCACGTTGGGTGGCGTTGGCGGGCGTAACGAATGACCTCCAGGCCGCTGCCATCGGGCAGGCCCAGGTCGGTCAGCAACACGTCGACACCCTGTTCCGCACGATCCAGGTAGGCCTTGGCATCGGCCACACAGGCAACACTGGTCTCCAACTGCAACTGGGGCGAGCGCAACACGCTGGCAGCGAAAAACTCGCGCATCTGGGGGTCGTCTTCAACAATCAGTACTCGCCACACCCTGGGTACTCCTTGGTGGCCCCAGCGCCGCACCGGCACTTGTTGAACCCACCCCCCGAGCATATCGGCATCTGAGCCGTTGTAACCACCCATCAACAACTGACGCAGGCACTCAGTCAGCCTGGCGCGCCGTGGGACAATGCCAGCCTATGTTTGTATTGTTTGATGAAGCCGGAAAATTCATGGCCGGTCGTATTCTGTCCGAGGCCGACACCTCCGCACAGGTGGAGCTCGATAGCGGCAAGCGGGTCAAGGTCAAAGCCGCCAACCTGCTGCTGAAATTTGAAAAACCGGCACCCGCCGAATTCATGGCCACCGCGCAAGCGGCCAGCCAGGGCATTGAGCTGGAAATGGCCTGGGAATTTGCGCCCGACGAGGAGTTTGGCTTTGCCGACCTGGCACGCGACTATTTCTCTGCCCAGGCACCGCTGTCTGAACAGGCGGCCATGTTGTTTCGGCTGTTCGAGTCGCCCCATTACTTTCGCCGTGCCGGCAAAGGGCGCTTTCGCAAGGCAACCGCCGATGTGATCGCCCAAGCACTGGCCGCCATTGAGAAGAAAAAGGCCATCGTGGAGCAGATCACGCAGTGGGCCAACGAACTGGCAGGCGGCCAGTGCCCCGAGCCTATCCGCGAACAGCTCTACAAGATTTTGTTCAAACCCGACAAGAACGCGCCCGAGTACAAGGCCGTGGTCGAGGCCGCCCGTGCCACCCAGACCGCGCCACTGGCGCTGCTGCAAAAGTCGGGCGCCATTGCATCGCCCTACCAGTTCCACTGGAAACGCTTTTTGCTGGAGAGTTTTCCCAAGGGTACCGGT
>Ga0073904_10001211_pt1 | contig 19180 bp, 14 predicted proteins | sample KloWWTrecipitate_FD_66668 | JGI IMG/M metagenome (GOLD analysis project Ga0073904, IMG submission 66668) | Active sludge microbial communities from Klosterneuburg, Austria, studying microevolution and ecology of nitrifiers - Klosterneuburg... | ecosystem: Engineered > WWTP > Aerobic digester >... | reverse complement strand
TGGACACCGGAATTGTTATCGAGGAGATGGCTCAGGCCTGCGCCGCGATGGGCCGCATCACCGTTGACTCCAACCTCGGTGTCATCGGCGCGGTGATGGCGTACGGCACCGACGAGCAGAAGAAGATCGCCGCCGAATGCGTGCTTGCGGGCGACAAGCCGGCGATCTGCATTTCCGAGCCGAATGCCGGCAGCGCGGCCAGCGAGATGACGACCCGGGCTGACCGTCAGGGTGATCACTACCGAATCAACGGACACAAATACTGGATCACCGGCGGTGGCGTCTCGCGTCTGCACCTGGTGTTTGCGCGGGTGTTCGACGACGGAGTCGAGCAGGGTATTGCAGGCTTCATCGTGGTTCGCCGCGACGCCTCCGATCCAGCGGCGATGCAGGTTGCCGACCGCACGCTGGCGATGGGCGTGCGTGGTATCCCAGAGGCGCACATCCTTTTCCACGATCTGATGGTTCACAAGTCGATGCTGCTGGCCGGGCCGTGGGGGCCCAGGCGCGGCTTCGCGTCCCTGATGCGAGCCTACAACGCGCAGCGCGTCGGTGCCGGCGCGGTCGCACTCGGCATCGCCCAGGGAGCCTTCAACGAGGCGTTGGCCTATGCAAACACCCGCGAGCAATTTGGACGGCCGATTGCCGAATTCCAAGGCCTGCAATGGATGCTCGCCGACATGTCTATCCAGTTGGAGGCCGCGCGATTGTTGTTGCACCGTGCCGCGAGCCCCGAGGACGGGGGTTTCCCAGACATCACACATGCGGCCCAGGCCAAGATATTCGCTGCGGAAGCCGCAAACAGGGTCACCAGCGACGCACTGCAGATCTTCGGTTCATCGGGCTACGCCCGCGAGATGCCGTTGGAGCGGCACGTCCGCGACGCGCGCATGTTCACAATCGCTGGTGGCACCGCGCAGATTTTGCGCACCCAGGTTGCTGGTAGCCTGCTTCGGCGCAAGCTGCCGCAAACGCGCGATGGCTACTTGGCGCGGCCTGCTGACGGTTCCGCACCCGCCGCGAAGCCGATGGGTGCTGCCTGATGTCGGCCGCGACACCCAACCCGACGGAGTCGCTCACCGCCGCCCAGGTAATCGCGCGGCGCCTGAAGGAAGCCGGCGTGCGGCATGCCTTCGGCATGCCTGGCGGTGAAATACTGACGATGATGGACGCGCTTGACGAAGCGGGTATCGACTTCGTGCTCGTCAAGCACGAGAACTGCGGTGGCTTCATGGCAGAAGGTACGTACCATCGCACGCACGCGCCAGGTGTCCTGCTCGCGACCGTGGGGCCGGGCGCTGCCAACGCCTTCAATGTTGTCGCCAACGCTCAGCAGGATCGGGTGCCACTCATCTTCCTGACCGGACGGGTCGACCCGTCCGAGACTTACACCTACACCCACCAGGTTTTCGACCACGCTGCCGCCTTCAGGCCCATTGTCAAGGCCACGTTTACTGCCGCCACTGGCGCGATCGATGTGATGATCGACAAGGCGGTTGCGATCGCACTCGAAGATCCTCCCGGCCCGGTGCACATCGACATCCCGATCGCGGTGGCACGCGCACTCGAACCGGCGGCCCTGCCTGTGCGCCGCGCCAAGTCTGCACCCATGGCGCCAGCGGCAACGCAACAGTTCGCGCAGGCGCGCGAGTGGATCGCACAGGCCCGCAAGCCTGTGGTTCTGGCCGGCGTCGAGGTGCTGTCGCAGCAATGCGCGCCGCAGGTGGCGGACCTGATCAAGGCACACCGTCTGCCGCTGATCACGACCTACAAGGCCAAGGGCATCGTCGACGAGCGCGACCCGCTGGCGCTTGGCGGCGCGGGCCTCTCGCCGCATGCCGACCAGGTGTTGATCGGCACGCTTCAAGAGGCCGACCTGATCGTGCTGGCGGGCTATGACCCGATCGAGATGCGGGCCGGTTGGCGCGACCCATGGCCCCGAGGCGCACGGGTCATCGAAGTAGCGGCAATGCCGAACACGCACTACGTACACCAAGCTCCGCTGAGCTTCATTGGGCACGTCGGTGAGACGATGGTGGCGTTATTCGCAGGACAGCAGGTGGTTTCGGCGTGGACCTCCGCCGAACTCGACGCGAAACGCCATGCACTGGCCGAGATCTTCCGTACCACCGAGGAATGGGGGCCAGCGGCGATCGTCGACACTGTGCGTCGGACGATGCCGCCCGACACCCTGGCCAGCGCCGACAGCGGCGCGCACCGCATCTTGCTGAGCCAAGTCTGGCAATGTAGCGAGCCGCACGGGCTGATGCAGTCGACGGGTCTGTGCACGATGGGCTGCGCGGTGCCGCTGGCAATGGGCGCCAAGCTCGCGAGCCCGCAGCGCCCGGTCGTCTCGTTCAGCGGAGATGCCGGGTTCGAAATGGTCCTCGGTGAACTCGCGACGGCGCGTGACCGCAAGATTGGTGTCATCTGTGTGGTCTTTGTCGATCAGTCGCTGGCGCTGATCGAACTCAAGCAGCGTAGCTCGGGGATGCGAAATCTAGGGGTCGAGTTCGGAGCGACCGACTTCGCAGGCGTGGCGCGAGCCCTGGGCGGGGTCGGGTTTGACGTCGACAGCCGTGAGACCTTGGCTGATGCACTCCGCCAATCAATGGTCGAAAATACCTTCTCGATCATTGCTTGCCATATTCAGAAATGCGAATATGACGGGCGAATATGAGCCCCCGACCAACCGTAGTTGGCCCTGACTCCGCGATGTTGCGGGCGAGCAATTCGGACGGTGATGTCCCAGCGCGTGGTGTAAGTCCAAGTCCAGAAGAGCTGCGATGCGCGTTACTCAGCGAGCCACAGCGGACAGCAGAGTGGGAACAGTATCGCCGAGGGATTGCAGGCCCTCAAGCTGCATGTAGCGCCGGGTCAGGCTCCACTCGTCGTACTGCTCGAGCATCATGGCGCCGACCCGCTACGTGATGGATGCGTCGTTGGGGAAGATGCCCACGACGCGGGTGTGTCGCTTGATCTCGGCGCTCAGGCGCTGCAGAGGATTGGTCGAATCGATCTGCGCCCAGTGCGCCCAGTGCGCCCAGTGCGCCCAGTGCGCCCAGGGGAATATCACGAACGGTAGCACGTCGTTCTCGACTTCCTCAATCAGTGCGCCAAGCTTGGGAAACTTGCCGCGCAACTGCTCGGCCACCGAGCGCCACTGCGCCCGCGCCTTGTCGGCCGAGCCCTGCACGAACACCGTGCCGACCGCCGCGCTGACCATGCGCCGCTGTGATTTGCCGTCGTGCGCGCGGGCGTTGCGCATGAAGTGCACCCGGCAGCGCTCCCAGGTGGCCTTGGGGGCCTTGGCCGTAGCCGCCTTGCGTCCCAAAGGCCGCGTAGCATGTCCAACCAGGCGCCGTTACCGATCACGGTTCAACAGCGAGCGAGACATCGCCGTAGGGATGGAAAGCCTTGAAGCGTATTGGATATGGAACTTAGGACTTTGCGCTATTTCATCACCGTGGCGGAGTTGCTCAATTTCTCTGCCGCAGCTGAGAACTTGAAGATTTCGCAGTCAGCGGTATCACGTCAGATACTGTTGCTGGAAGATGAGCTTGGTGTCCCGTTGTTCGATCGCGTGGGCCGCAAAGTCTTTCTCACGCAGGCCGGCTCGGAGTTGTTGGACCATGCCTACGAGGTTCAGAAGGGGGTCTCCTCGCTGAGGTCCAAGGCGGCCGAGATCGTGTCGGGGACTCACGGCGTTGTTCGCATCGGCGCCACGCCGCAGACACTTGAGACCTTGCTCACGCCGATCCTGACGCAATTCCAGAAAAGACTGCCCGAAGCGCGAATTCTGCTTGTCGAGAACGGCTCTGCAAAGCTCGTACAGGAAGTCGAACGAGGCAATATCGATCTGGTGGTCGGTGCTTTAGATGGCGACCACGAGCTCGAATCGCGCCCGTTGTTCCCGTTGGTGGTTCTGGTCGCGTTACCAAAGGATCATCGTCTCAGAAAACGCAAAAGCATAGAGGTCGCGGAACTCTCCAATGAGCAGTTGCTTCTGCTGCGCAAAGACTTCATGACCCGCAAGCTGTTCGACGGTGCCTGCTCGGTCGCCCGCGTTGCACCGCGGGTACTGATCGAAAGCGCAAGCCCCCATTGTCTGCTGGCGCTGGTACAGGGCGGGCTGGGGCTCGCGATCATTCCGTCCACGGTGCACCTCGCCAAGGGCCACCCGCCCGTTGTGCCGCTCACCCAGAATGGTTGCCGTTTGGGAATTCAGATGCGGGCCTTGTGGGACCCACGACGTCATGTGCCGCCGCTGGTCCGAAGCTTCATTGAAGATTTAGCCGCGTACACAAAGAACAAATATCCGGGAAGTTCATTTCACGTCGCGTAAGCGTCCAACCGGGTTTTGAGAATCATCTGGAACCGAAAGAGGATAGGACGTTCAACCGCATGGCTGGGCGGTTCAGTGGCGACCTGCTGGCAGTCGGCGATCGGGACGGCATCACCATTCAAGACTTTCGAAGCAAGGTCCGCACTTTGCTTCACGGTGGCGAGCCGGTGCCATTTCGAGCGCGCCGGCCAGCTGGATGTGGTCAGGCTGCCGGGCGAGCACCAGGTCTTGGCCACGCTGCCGGGCACCGCGTTCCCCGCGGGCTGAAGCGCGCTGCGCCTGTCCAGGCTGGGGCGGCGGTCAAAACCCGATCTTCCGCCTTCTGATGGCTGGGATGGTGGCCGGAAGTGAGCCATTGCTGTCGTTCACGACCATTGGGAACGATCGTTGGTCCATCTGGCTCGCTTCGTCGGAGCAGCCCAGTCAATGGGGTCATCGCCAGAGCGGAATTTGGCGTGAAGATGCGATCGAAGTCGCGCGATGTGTTCCAGCATGACGCAATACACGCTTGAGCTGCCCTCTGTTCCGGTTCAGATCAGCTTTGCCGGCAAGTGGCCGATACAGCGACTTGAAGCTCACTTTGCCCGAGCGATCTGGGGGCGGACGTCCGATGGTGTTGGGTCAAATCGCCGAGCGCATGCTGAACAAGGTCGTTGCGGTGATCATCCCGGCGGCATTGATCGGCATTTCCGCGGTCGCGCTGTACAGCTACATCGAAGAGGCGCAGGCGCCTCGAGGTACCGACCTTCCTCTTCGAGTTGTTGAGCAAAGTGGCGACGCGATCGTTCAACACGCCCAGATCGCGGCTGCGGCCCGGCAATCAGCCGCAAAAGCCTCTGTCGTCACAAACCTCTCAGTCCGGCCGTTCTGGCTGGTGCTGAACGTCAGCGCTCCGCGACCGGATGCGCAGTGGGCGATCGAGTTCCCGTCACGCCACGCGATGGGGATGGCGTGCTGGGACCTCGACACCGATGCCCCATTGGGTCGGGCCACGCGTGACCGCGAAGAAGGTCTGCTCAGGCACAGCCGCGGCGGTTTCGCACTCCATCTGCAGGCTGGCGCGCGCAAAGCAGAGGTGCTCTGCAGGGCCCACTTCCGGGGACCGGCGAGACTGACTGCCCAGGTCTGGGACGCGGACGCGCTGAAGCTGGCCCAGATATCGCACAACAAGGCCGGCGCGAAGATCGAAGCGGGCCTGGGCTTGCTTGCCCTGGCCATGCTGCTGATGGCCATCATCAATCGCAGCGCGCTCTACGGCGCCCTGGTGGTCTGGCTGCTGCTGAGCATGCGCATGGCTGGCCTTTCTGCAGGGGCCGATTTCGACTGGTTCGGTGTACCGATCCGATCGGATTGGCTGATTGCCGTCCGGCAATGGACCGTCTGTATGTACTCCGCCGCCACGGTGGCGCTGTTCAGTCAGCTCTTCAAGGTCGAGCTTGCCGCCATGGGCCGGCGGCGCATGCTGACCGGGCTGCAGTTGACCGCGGTCGCTCTTTTGGCCGCCTGCGCGCTGCTGAATTTTGAGCAGATCCTGCCGGTCGTGTGGGTCTCGTCCTTTGCTGGCACTGGGATCATGCTGTATTACCTTTACAGCATCCTGAGGCACAACTGCACGGCGATGGCGCTTTGGTATGCGCTGTCGATCATGACCACCCTGCTGGCCAGCTTGAGTGAGGTGGTGGCAGCCGCCATGGGCCTCCAGAACCCGCTCGGCGGCCTGAACAGCGTATCGGCGGCCCTGGTGTCAGCGGTGTTTGTCTTCGCGGCGGCGGCGGAACACATGCGGCTGGGCCGCAAGCAGATGATCGCCGCCCAGGAATCGCTGAAGACAGCCTACGAAGACTCTCCCATCGGCTTGTTCACGCTGCACGACGGCGATCAGCTGGTGAACAGCAATCCGACGTTCAGGACCATGTTGAAGGCACACGCGCCGACCGAGATGACGCACCTGTCGCAGATCTTCGGCGCCGACGTTGCGACGAAGATCCAGCATCTGCGCACACAGCCCCTGCCTGCCGCGATGGAACTGCAAACCACGCTGTTGCAGCCAGGACTGAGTGCGTCAGAAGAAAGCTGGTTTGAAATCAAGCTTTCCACCCAGGATGGTCAGTCTTTCGAAGGGTCTCTGCAGGACATCAGCGAGATCGTGCGGGCAACGCACAGGCTTGAGTTCCTGGTCAATCACGATCCACTGACCGAATGTCTGAATCTGCGGGGCTTGTCTCGCCACTTCGAGCGATCCCACCAACCCGCGAAGGCACTCGCCTACCTGGACCTGGACCGCTTCAAGCTGATCAACGATCTGTATGGTCACACGGCCGGCGACACCGTGCTGCGCCAGGTGTGCGAACGCATTCGAAGTCAACTCGGTCCGGAGGACTGCCTGGCGCGTGTGGGTGGAGACGAGTTCGTCATCGCCTTTGCCGATTCCAGTCTCGCGGCAGCCAAGACGTGTTGCCAGAACATCGGCGCGCTCATCTCGTCGATGCCGTTCCGAATCGACTCCCAGCGATTCTCGTTGAGCATCTCGGCGGGCCTGGTGGCAGCGCAGCAAATTGGCGTGTCATCCTTCAAGGAAGTGGTTTCGGCTGCTGACACCCTGTGCCGCATGGCCAAGAAGCGCCCACCAGACCGCCTTGTGGTGATGGAAAGTGGCAGCGCCTTCCTGCAGCATCACAAGGTGGAGCTGGAGTTGATTTCCTGTCTGGAGCGCGGCGAGACGCCTCGTGGACTGTTCCTGTTGATGCAACCCGAACTTTCGCTCTCGCAGCCTTTCGACTCGCTGAACTTCGAGGCGCTGGTGCGCATGCGCAAGCCCAACGGAGAGATCATTCCGGCCTCCGTCATCATTGAAGCCGCTGAAGCGCACAGCAAGACAGCCATCATCGACCTGTGGGTGATGAGAACGCTCTTGGCGTGGCTGGAAACACATCGCGAGCAACTCTCCCATACGCAGTTCGTCGGCGCCAACCTGTCCGGCGGTTCGCTCAATGACGAATCCTTCGTTGACGCATTGATCGACCTGCTGATGCAGCATCCCCGCGTGGCGCCCATGTTGTGCCTGGAGATCACCGAGACCGTCGCGTTGACCGACATGTGTCACATGCAACGATTGATCAGCCGCCTGCAAGCGATCGGCGCCAAGGTGGCTCTCGACGACTTCGGGGCGGGCTACTCGTCTTTCGGTTACCTGAAGGGACTGAGTGTCGACGCACTGAAGATCGATGGATCGCTCGTCAAGGACGCCGCCAAGACGATGGCGGGTGTGGCCATCCTGGGTGCGCTGGGCGGTCTGGTGCGAAATCTTGGCATGAAGTCCGTGGGCGAGTTTGCCGAGAACCTGCAAGCCATCAAAGCCCTGGTCGCCGCTGGCGTGGACTATGCGCAAGGCTATGGCATCAGCAAACCCGTCTCTCCCGAGCGCATCTTGGCCGCCCGTTCAGCCGCAGAATTCATTGAGGACCCCAAGATCCTCGAATACGTCCGGCAACTTCAGAGTCAGCCCGTGGCGAGTCTGTCGGCGACGGTCGAATCGGAAGACGCATGGGCGGCTTTGCCCATGCACTGAGGCAAACGTCGCGCGGCCGGCGAGGCAGGCGCACCGTCGAGCGCCAGGGCGATCGCATGGGCGATACCGTGCGACGTGTCGATGCTCGGCAGCATCGCATCCAAGGGTCGCAAGCCCGACAGGATCAAGTCCGGATGCACGGTCTGAAACGCAAAGCGAAACAGTGGGTGATCCGCCGCACGCCAGGTGGCTTCGGCCTCGGTGGGCGCCATGCACATGACGCGATGGGGAACACCTGCCGCATGAGCCATGGGGTACAGCGCGCCAATGCGATCGACATCGCGCCAGAGCATGGCGTCATACAAGCGATCGACCGGCCGGCGGCCTGCTGCCAGCATCCAGTCCACCTTTTGCGACAAGCAGTACTGGAAGAAGACTTTGAAGAGCGCGTTTCTGACCAAGGACGCTTGCAGACTGCCGAGCACGCTCAGACGAGTGGCCTCTATCAATCGAAGACCGCGGAAATGGGCGGGTAATTCCAACGAAGCCTCCAAGGGCAGAGGCTTGAACAGATTGGAGTGCGTGCGGATGGTGCCGAGCATGGAGCCGTCCAACTTGGACACGGCGACAAAAACCTCATTGCCCGGCTCGAAGTCCGCTGCTTCAGGTTGCAGCAGTTTTGCCGCCAACGCGGGCAGGTGCCTGCCATAGGCTGCCGCTCGCAAGCGCACAGCCGCCATCAATTCTTCGGCGTTCGCGATCTTGACGTGAAACGGCAGGCGTTCGCTTGAATGGTCGACTTGCAGGGCTTCCTCCAGCATGACCACTCAATGCATCGACGAAGTCACTCGATCCAGTATAGGTAGCGTTCGCGCCTTGACGTTTGTGCAAGCGCATGGGATGCCATCGGTCTCCCAGGCAGTTGATGTTTCTGTGCAACTCTGTGGCTGGCTGAGGATGGACAAGGGCAGAAACTCGATGATTCTCGATCAGCCCGAAGCGATCGTCTGCAGCCGACCTCAAGCTCGCCACCCACATCTCAATTTGCCGCCGTCAACACGGCCAACGCGACCGACGCAATCCTGGCCTGCTGCGAATCGGCGCGCGAGGTCAGCACGATCGGCACACGTGCCCCCAGCACCAGCCCGGCGCAGTCACCGCCGCCGACATAGACAAAGCTCTTGTAGAGCATGTTGCCGGCGTTCAGGTCGGGCATCAGCAGCAGGTCGGCATGGCCGGCCACGCGTGAGTCCATGCCCTTGATGCGCGCGGCTTCGGCCGAGAAGGCGTTGTCGAAACCGAACGGGCCTTCGACGACAGCCCCGGGCCAATGGCCATCGCGGGCGTGTTCGACCAGCGCCTGCGCGTCCATCGTGGCCGGAATCGATGGGTTCACTGCCTCTACCGCCGCCACCACGCCCACGTGCGGCTGCGCCACGCCCAGCCGCTGCAGGAAGGTCAGCGCATTGCCCAGGATGTCGCGCTTGGTGCGCAGGTCGGGTGCGATGTTGACCACGCAGTCGGCCAGCGCCAGCAGCTTGTCGTAGCGCGGCAGGTCGAACACGAAGGCATGGCTGATGCGCGTGTCGGTGCGCAGGCCGTCTTGCTTGTTGACCACCGCGGCCATCAACTCGTCGGTGTGCAGGCTGCCCTTCATCAGCGCCATCACGGCGCCATCGCGTGCCAGTGCCGTGGCGCGGCGTGCGGCCCCAGGGCCACCGTCGGGCGCATCGACGATCTCGAAGTCGCGCAGGTCGATGCCGGCGCTGTCGGCGGCACGCTGGATCAGCTCACGCCCGCCCACCAGCAGCGGCCGCGCGATGCCCTGCTGCAGCATGGCCGCCGCAGCCTGCAGCGCCAGTGCATCACCGGGATGCACCAGCGCCACACGCGGCAGCTGCTGGCTCGACTGCGACTGCGACTGCGATTGCGACTTCGCTCGCGCCCGCGCCACCAGCGCGGCCAGGCGCGGGTGGGCACCTTCGGTCGGACTCACGACGGCCGGCCGTTCAGACGTAGTCCTTGTACTTGTCGAGGAAGCGCACCGGCTTGGCCAGCGCGTCGCGGCGGAAGGGGTCACCCAGTTCGCGGGTGCACATGATCTCGATGACACAGGTCTTGCCTTCGTTCATCTGCATGTCGATGGCCTTCTTCAGCGCCTTGCCCACGTCTTCGAGCTTGTCGACCACGATCGCCTCGGCACCCATCGACCGGGCGATGCCGGCAAAGCTCTGGTTGTCGAGCTCACCGGCGACGAAGCGGCGGTTGTAGAAGTCGACCTGGTTCTTCTTCTCGGCACCCCACTGGCGGTTGTGGAAGACGACCGCGGTGACGGGGATCGCATGGCGCACGCAGGTCATGATCTCGACCATGCTCATGCCCCAGGCACCGTCGCCGGCGTAGGCGACAGCGGGTCGGTCCATCGCCGCCAGCTTGGCGCCGATGATGGTGGGCAGCGCGTAGCCGCAGTTGCCGAAGCTCATCGGCGCGAAGAAGCTGCGCGGCTCATCGAAGCGCAGATAGCTGTTGGCCACAGAGTTGATGTTGCCGATGTCGGTCGACACCATCACGCGCTTGGGCATGGCCTTTTCCAGCTCGCGAAGCACCTGGCGCGGGTGCAGCCACTGGCCGCCGCTGAAGGGTTTTTCCTTTGCGTTCTCTTCGATCATGTCCAGGCTGTACGCGTCTTTCTCGTGCGTCCAGGCGTCGAGCTCTTTCTCCCACGCGGCCTTCTCGGCTTTGATCTTGTCGGCGCGCTCGGCCTTGCTGGCGTCGCAGGCCAGGGTCTTGCCGGCCAGCCGCGCCACCAGCGCCTTGGCCGCCGCCTTGGCGTCGCCGCAGATGCCGACGTTGATCTTCTTCACCAGGCCCAGGTTGGTGTGGTCGGCTTCGATCTGGATGATCTTGGCGTCTTTCGGCCAGTAGTCCAGGCCATGTTGCGGCAGGGTGCCAAAGGGGCCCATGCGCGAGCCCAGTGCCACCACCACGTCGGCCTGCGCGATCAGCTTCATCGCCGCCTTGCTGCCCTGGTAGCCCAGCGGGCCGCACCACAGCGGATGGCTGGCCGGGAACGAGTCGTTGCGCAGGTAGCCGTTGACCACCGGCGCGCCCAGGCGCTCGGCCAGCGCCTGGCATTCGGCCACCGCGTCACCCATCACCACACCGCCGCCCGACAGGATGACCGGGAACTTGGCCGTGGCCAGCAGTTCGGCGGCGGCGTTCAGGCTGTCTTCACCACCGGCGCCGCGGTCCACGCGCATGGGCTTGGGGATCTCGCAGGTGATCTCGCCGTAGAAGTAGTCACGCGGGATGTTCAGCTGCGTCGGCCCCATGTCGGACATCGCACGGTCGAAGCAGCGCGCGGTGAACTCGGCCATGCGCTTGGGGTTGACCACGTGGCCCTGGTACTTGGTGAACTCCTGGAACATCGGCAGCTGGTTGGCCTCTTGAAAGCCGCCCAGGCCCATGCCCATGGTGCCGGTCTCGGGCGTGATCATCACCACCGGGCTGTGCGCCCAGTAGGCGGCGGCGATCGCCGTCACGCAGTTGCTGATGCCGGGGCCGTTCTGGCCGATCACCACCCCGTGGCGGCCCGACACGCGCGCATAACCGTCGGCCATGTGGGCGGCACCCTGCTCATGCACCACCGGGATCAGCGTGATGCCGGCCGGCGCGAAGATGTCCATCGCGTCCATGAAGGCCGAACCCATGATGCCGAACATGTGGTTGACGCCGTTGGCCACCAGGGTCTCGACGAAGGCTTCGGACGGGGTCATCTTCTGCACGCCCTGCACCACGGTGCGGGCGGCAATCTGTTCGGGTCGGCTGGCGGCGTTCATGAGGTCTCCTGCTGGATTGAATTTCCGAAATTCGGGACGAAGCGTTCCGATTATCACCCAATTCGTTGAAACAGCGCTACCATTCGCAGCATGAACCGCGACGACCATGATGCGCAATGGCGGCCCGACGATCGTGCTGCGGGCGCCGAGTCGCCGATGTTGCGCCTGTTCGCGCTGCTCGAGCGCATCGCTGCGCACGACCGGCTGTTTTCGCTGCAGAGCCTGTGCGAGGACACCGGCTGGCCCAAGCCCACGGTGCACCGCATGCTGCAGCAGCTGGAAGCCGGCGGCCTGGTACGTCGCGATGCCGACGCGCGCCACTACAGCACCGGCGTGCGCCTGCGGCGCTTTGCCGAGACGCTGCTGGTCAACAACACCTTTCACGGCGCGCGCCACCGTGTGCTGCGGGCGCTGGTCGACGAGATCGGCGAGAGCTGCAACATCACCGCCTTCGTCAGCGGCGAGGTGGTCTACCTCGACCGTGTCGAGACCGCTGCGCCGCTGCGTTTTTACCTGCACCCGGGCTCACGCGTGCCGGCCCATTGTTCGGCCAGCGGCAAGATCTTCCTGTCGCAGATGAGTGCGGCGCAACGCGCACGGCTGCTGCAGGCGGCGCCTTTGGACCGCTTCACGCCGGCAACGCTGACCGACCTGGGCGCACTGGAGGCCGAACTCGACGCCGTCAGCCGCGACGGCCATGGTCTGGATCGCGAAGAGTTCCTGCCCGGCCTGGTCTGCGTGGCCGTGCCGGTGCCGCCTTCCACGCCGCAAGGCCGCTCGGGCCTTTGCGTGGCGTTGCAGGCGCCGGCGGTACGCCTGCCGATCGACCGGGCACTGCAATGGCTGCCTGCGCTGCAGCGCGCGGCGCAGGCGCTGGGCCGCATCGAAAGTGATGCGCTGACCGAGCCACCCCCTTCAGCTGCCCCCCCCACACCACCCACACCACCCACACCACCCCCGCCGGCCAAGGCCAGACGAAAGTCCCGATGAGCGACCTGATCGACCTGAAGCCCGATGCCCGTGTCTCGGTGCGCGAGCGCTTTGGCCTGCACAGCCCGTTGACCGTGCCCGCCTTCCGGGAACGCGATGCGCATGTGCCCGAGATCGACGCCGCCTACCGCTTCAACCACGACGTCACGCTGGCCATCCTGGCCGGCTTTGCGCAAGACCGACGCGTGCTGGTGCAGGGCCTGCACGGCACCGGCAAGTCCACCCATATCGAACAGGTGGCGGCGCGGCTGAACTGGCCCTGCGTGCGCGTCAACCTCGACGGCCACGTCAGCCGGCTCGACCTGGTGGGGCGCGACGCGGTGGTGCTGCGCGACGGCCAGCAGGTGACCGAATTTCAACCCGGCATCGTGCCCTGGGCGCTGCAGCGCCCGGTGGCGCTGGTGTTCGACGAATACGACGCCGGCCGACCCGACGTGATGTTCGTGATCCAGCGCGTGCTGGAACGCGAAGGCAAGTTCACGCTGATGGACCAGAACCGCGTGCTGTCACCGCACCCGGCGTTCCGCTTGTTCGCCACCGCCAACACCGTGGGCCTGGGCAACCTGAACGGCCTGTACCACGGCGCGCAGCGCCTGAACCACGCGCAGATCGACCGCTGGAACATCGTGGCCACGCTGAACTTCCTGCCGGCCGACGAAGAGGTCGCCATCGTGCTGGCGCGCGTGCCGGCGCTGGCCGACGACGCCGGTCGCAGCCTGGCACACCGCATGGTGGCGATGGCCGATCTGACGCGCCAGGGCTTTGCCGCCGGCGACCTGAGCACGCTGATGTCACCGCGCACCGTGATCACCTGGGCCGAGAACCTGCAGATCTTCGGCGACGTGGCGCTGGCCTTCCGCTTGTCGTTCGGCAACAAGTGCGACGACGCTGAAAAGCCGCTGGTGGCCGAGTACTTCCAGCGCTGCTTCGATCTCGAGCTGCAGGCGCCGCCGGTGCGGCCAGGCGAATCAGTACCCCCAGGCCCGGGCTGCGCCCGGCCCCCCCCCCGAGGGGGCTGAGCAAAGTTGCGAAGCCACATTTGCTCATGAGCCAGGTCCAGGCCACGGCGCGGCACCAGCAGCAGGTCGAAGAGTTGTGCGTCGCCGCCATCCGCGCGCTGGCCGGCCAGCGCGACCTGCATTTTCGCGGCCGCCGCCTGCACCGCGGGTGGCAGCGGCTGCCGCTGTTTGCACCGCACCTGCATCCGCATCTGGACCGGGACGACTTCAGGTCGTTCCGCGGTGCCGCCGACGGCCTGGCGCTGCGGCTGCGCATGTCCGACGACGCCCTGCACCGCAGCCTGCTGCCGGCCGAGCCCATGCGCCGCCTGCTGTTCGACCTGCTCGAGCAGTACCGATGCGAGGCCCTGGCCGGCGATCAGTGGCCCGGCGTGCAGCGCAACCTGCAGCATCGCTTCGAGCGCTGGACACTGGCTTATCACGACAGCGGCCTGAGCGACAGCGCACGCGGGCTGCTGCTGTTCACGGTGGCGCAGATCGCCCGCGCCCGGGTCACGCTGCAGCCACCGCTGGAAGCCATCGAAGACCTGATGGAAACCACGCGCGGCGGCATCGCGCCCCTGCTCGGCCACGGCCTGGCCACGCTGCGACGAACGCGGCACGACCAGGCCGCCTATGCCCAGGCTGCGCTGGCCATCGCCGACGCGGTGGCGCAGTTGCTGGAAGACGCCGACGGCCCGGCCCTGGTCACCACCGACGACGGCCCGCGCGAAGCCGACGAGCGCACGGCCTTCGGTTTCATGATGGACCTGGACGATGTGGCTGAAGGCGACGGCATTGCCACCGTGGCCACCGGCCGCAGCCGGGTGCTGCAAGACAGCGCCGGCGGCTACCGCATCTTCACCAGCGCCTACGACCGTGAGCTGCGGCCAGCCGCCAGCATGCGCCGCGAGCAGCTCGACCAGTTCCGGCTGCAGCTCGACAGCCGCGTGGCCGCGCAAGGCCTGAACCTGTCGCGGCTGGCGCGCCAGCTGCAGGCCGTATTGTCGAAAGCCCGCCGCGACGATTGGGCCAGCGCCCAGGAGGAAGGCCTGATCGACGGCCGGCGGCTGTCGCAGCTGGTGGCGTCGCCGACCGAGCGGCGGCTGTTCCGACTCGAACTGCAAGAGCCGCAGTCCGATGCCGTGGTCGCTTTCCTGATCGACTGCTCGGGATCGATGCGTCAGCACATCGAATCGATCGCGATGCTGGTCGACGTGTTCGCACGCACGCTGCAGATGGCCGAAGTGCCTTGCGAGGTGCTGGGTTTTTCCACCGGCGCCTGGCATGGCGGGCGCGCGATGCGCGACTGGCAGCGCGCCGGCCGGCCTCGCCACCCGGGGCGCCTGGCCGAGACTGCCCACCTGGTGTTCAAGGACGCCGACACGCCCTGGCGCCATGCCCGGCACGACATCGCCGCCCTGCTGCGCCCCGACCTGTTTCGCGAAGGCGTGGACGGCGAGGCGCTGGCCTGGGCCGCCACAAGGCTGCGCCGCCGCGACGAGTCGCGCAAGCTGCTGATCGTGGTGTCCGACGGTTGCCCGATGGAAGGCGCCACGCAACAGGCCAACGATGCGCAGTACCTCGACCACCACCTGCAGCAGGTGGCCGCCGAGATCGAGAGCGCAGGCGACATCGAGCTGGCCGCGGTCGGCGTCGGGCTGGACTTGAGCCCCTACTATGGCCGCTGCCAGGCGATCGACCTCGACGCCGCGCTGGGCAGCCGCGTGTTCAACGAGATCGTGGCCCTGATCAGCCACCGCAGCCGGCGATGAGGCCGGACACAAGGTCCGAAGAGTGCTTGTGCCTGCCGAACGCACGCCGGCGAGCTGACACAGCAGCTTGTTGCGCCGCAGGTTCTGCCGGTTGACAGCGGGCTCGACAGGCGATTAAAGTAATTCCAACATTCGGTGCTTTGTTCCAAAATATAGAACTATTGTCGAACCATGGATTCAACCCTGGCCAAGGGCCTGGCCGTGCTGGAATGGCTGGCCCGCGAGCAGCAGCCGCGTCGGGTGAGCGATGTGGCCGCGGCATTCGGTCTGGCACGCAGCAACGCGCACCGCACGCTGCAGACACTGCGGCAGTGCGGCTGGGTGCTTCAGGATGCGCGTGACAGCAGCTACCGCGCCGGGCTGCGCTTGTTTGAGCTGGGCGCGCTGGTGAACGACGCTGCCGACCTGCGCAGCCGGCTGCACCCGGTGCTGGCCGAGCTGGCCCGGGCCTGCGGCGAGACCATCCACCTGGCCGTGCTCGACGACGCCGACATCGTCTATCTCGACAAGTTCGATTCGCCGTTGCCGGTGGCCGCCTATTCGCGCATCGGCGGGCGCGCACCGGCCTGCTGTGCGGCCTCGGGCAAGGCGCTGCTGGCCGCGCTACGGCCCGACGAGGCGGCGCTGAGGCAGCGCCTGGGCAGCCTGGTGGCGCACACGCCCAACAGCATCGTGCAATGGCCGCGCCTGCTGGCCGAGCTGGAACGCGTGCGCCAGCAAGGCCATGCCGAAAATCGCGAAGAATGGCGCCTGGGTGTGTGCGGCCTGGGCGCGCCGGTGTTCAATGCGCTGGGGCAGCCGGTGGCCGCCGTGGGCATGAGCGTGCCGTCGATCCGCTTCGCGCGCACCCAGGTGCGGGCATTGGCGGCACAACTGCTGGACTGCGCACATGCGGCCAGCCTGGCCCTGGGCTACCGATCAGCGCTGGTGAAGACTGCGCGCCTTCCCTCCCCCGCAAAGAGGAGACCCGCATGAACCGACTGCCCCGCCCGCAGAGCGCCACCCCCCTGGGTCAAGCTGAGGCCACCGAGATCCCCATGTGGCCGCAGCGGATCCGCGCCGCGAACATCAGCATCGATTGGACGACGACATGACCGACATTGCGGCCCAGGTGGCTGAACTGATTGACCGCGCGCGCGTCGCCCAGGCCGTGGCGGATGGCTACGACCAGGCGCGTGTGGACGAGCTGGTGGCCGCGGCCGGCTGGGCCATCATGGAGCCCGGTCGCAACCGCGAGCTGGCCGAAATGGCGGTGGCCGACAGCGGCATCGGCAACGTGGCCGACAAGATCGCCAAGAACCACCGCAAGACCCTGGGCCTGCTGCGCGACCTGAAAGGCGCGAAGTCGGTCGGCGTGATCCGCGAGCTGCCCGAACTGGGGCTGGTGGAGATCGCGCGCCCGGTGGGCGTGGTGTGCGCGATCACGCCGTCGACCAACCCAGGCGCAACACCGGCCAACAAGATCATCAATGCGCTGAAAGGGCGCAACGCGGTCATCGTCGCCCCATCGCCCAAGGGCTGGACGACCGCGCAGCGGCTGATCGAGTTCATCCATGCGCAATTCGACCGCATCGGTGCACCGCACGACCTGGTGCAGGTGCTGCCCCAGCCGATCAGCAAGGCGTCGACCCACGAGCTGATGCGCCAGTGCGACCTGGTGGTGGCCACCGGCTCGCAAGCCAATGTACGTGCCGCCGCCACCTGCGGCACGCCGGCTTTCGGCGTCGGCGCGGGCAACGCCGCCGGCATCGTCGACGACAGCGCCGACATCGACGCCGCGGCCGACCGCATCGTGCGCAGCAAGACCTTTGACAACGCCACCAGCTGTTCGTCGGAGAACAGCGTGGTGCTGATCGGCGCCGCGCGCGAACCCATGCTGGCCGCACTGCGCCAACGCGGCGCGGTGCTGCTGGACACCGCGCAGAAGGCGGCGCTGCAGCGGCTGATGTGGCCCGACGGCAAGCTGTCGGCGGCGGCCACCGGGCAGTCGGCCACCGTGGTGGCCGAGCGCGCCGGGCTGGCCGATGTGGCGGCATTGCAGCCGCGCATGCTGATGGTCGAGGAAGACGGTTTCGGCGCCGAATACCCTTTTAGTGGCGAGAAGCTCAGCCCGGTGCTGGCGGTGTACACGGCGCGTGATTTCGAGCACGCGCAGCAGATCGTGCGCAGCCTGTATGCCTGGCAGGGTGCCGGCCATTCGGTGGGCTTGCACGGCAACAAACCCGAGCAGGCGATGCAGCTGGCCTTGACGCTGCCGGTGTCGCGCGTGATCGTCAACCAGGCGCACTGCATCGCCACCGGCGGCAGCTTCGACAACGGTCTGCCGTTCTCGCTGAGCATGGGTTGCGGCACCTGGGGCGGCAACAACTTCAGCGACAACATGAACTACCGCCACTACCTGAACATCACGCGCATCTCGACCACCATCGCCGAGCAGGTGCCGAGCGAGCAGGACATCTTCGGCGACTACTTCGCACGCTACGGCCGGGCATGAATACGGTCAGGGCGCTGGTCGATGCGGCAGCGGCGGCCAGGCCGCAGGCGCTGTACGCGCTGGCCAGCGACAACCCTGCCACGCTGACCTACGCGCAGCTGCAACAGCGCTGCCGCCAGGTGGCGGCGTTGCTGCGGGCGCAGGGCCTGGCGCCGGGCGACACGGTGTCGCTCGTGATGCCCAACGGCCTGGGCACACTGCAGCTGCTGCTGGGTGCGATGCACGGCGGCTTCGTCGTCAACCCGGTCAACCTGCTGTCGCAAGCCGAACAGATGCGCTATGTGCTGAAGCACAGCGACTGCAAGCTGGTGCTGGCCTCAGTCGACTGGGCCGACAAAGTGCGTGCACTGATGCCCGGCTTGCCGGTGCTGCAGGTCGACCCCGAAGTGCTGGCTCTGCCCGACGACGGCATCGACAGCACGCCACCCGATGCGCAGGCCCTGGCGCTGCTGATGTACACCTCGGGCACCACCGGCAACCCCAAGGGCGTGATGCTGACGCAGGCCAACCTGGCCGCCAATGCACGCGCCATCGCGGCCGAACATGCGCTGGGCGCGCAAGACCGCGTGCTGGGTGTGCTGCCGCTGTACCACATCAACGCCTTCGCCGTGACCATGCTGGCGCCCTTGGCCAGCGGCGGCAGCGTGGTGATGGCGCCGCGCTTCTCGGCCGCACGGTTCTGGTCGCAGGCGGTGGACCACGGCTGCACCTGGATCAATGCGGTGCCCACCATCCTGTCGATCCTGCTCGAAGGTGAAGTACCGGCGCGCGAAGCACTGGCACGCATCCGCTTCTGCCGCTCGGCCAGCAGCGCGCTGCCGCCCGAACACCTTCGCGCCTTCGAAACCAGGTTCGGCATCGGCGTGATCGAGACCATGGGCCTGACCGAGACCGTGGCGCCAAGCTTCAGCAACCCACTCGACCCCGAACAGCGCAAGACCGGCGCCGTCGGCCGCGCCAGTGGCGGCGAAGCGCGGGTGGTCGACGCCGATCTGAAACCCTTGCCCGACGGCACAACGGGCGAGATCACCATCCGTGGCCCGCACGTGATGATGGGCTACTACAAGAACCCCGAGGCCACCGCGGCGTCGTTCACACCCGACGGCTGGCTGCGTACCGGTGACCTGGGCCATCGTGATGCCGACGGCTTCTTCTTCGTCACCGGCCGCATCAAGGAGCTGATCATCAAGGGCGGCGAGAACATCGCGCCGCGCGAGATCGACGAGGCGCT
>Ga0073904_10001208_pt1 | contig 19216 bp, 23 predicted proteins | sample KloWWTrecipitate_FD_66668 | JGI IMG/M metagenome (GOLD analysis project Ga0073904, IMG submission 66668) | Active sludge microbial communities from Klosterneuburg, Austria, studying microevolution and ecology of nitrifiers - Klosterneuburg... | ecosystem: Engineered > WWTP > Aerobic digester >... | reverse complement strand
ACCGACAGTGGCAAGGTCCACCAAAGGCTGACCGCTTCGGACTGCGGCGTCAGAAAGGCCAGCGCATAGCCGGCAAGGCCGAAATACGCCGCATGCCCGAGCGACACCAGACCGGTGACCCCTTGCAGCAGGTCCAGACTCATCGCCAGGATCGCCATGATCATCATGCGCGTGACCATCTGCGTATAGAACTCGGTGCCGACAAACGGAAATGCCAGCAAGGCCATCAGGCCGAGCCACAACACCACCCGCACGCCGGCTGGCAGGACCTCGAGATTGGATTTGGTCGCGCTCATTGTTTGAACAAGCCTTCGGGCTTCCAGAGCAACACGGCGGCCATCAACATGTAGACCAGCATGCCGGCCATCTGCGGCAACAGCACCTTGCCGAAAGTGTCAACCAGGCCGACCAGCAGCGCGGAAATCAAGGCGCCGCGCACCGAGCCGATGCCGCCGATGACGACCACGACGAAGCACATGATCAGTACTTGCGACCCCATGTTTGGATACACGCTGGAAATCGGCGCTGCGACGATTCCGGCAAATGCGGCCAGCCCGACACCCAGGCCGAACACCAGTGCGTGGATCAGCTTGATGTTGACGCCCAGTGCCTCGGCCATGTCGCGGTTGAACGCTCCGGCGCGGATCTTCATGCCCAGGCGTGTCTTGTTGATCAGCAGGTACAAGCCCAGGGCCAGCGCGATACACAGGCCGGCAATGAATAGCCGATAGACCGGATAGGACAGGTTTTCCGTCAGCGGAATCGAGAAACGCAGCAGCTCCGGAATCTTGACACTGTGCACGTCGTCGCCCCACACCAGTGAGCGCAGTTCCTCGAAGATGTAGATCAGTCCGAAGGTCAGCAAGACCTGGTCGAGGTGGTCGCGCTGGTAGAAGTGCCGGAACAGCAGCCACTCCAGCGCCAGGCCAAACAGCACGGCCAACGCAGTGCCGCCAATGATGGCCAGCGTCAGGCTGCCGAAGTACCCACTGATCGCGTAGGCCAGGTAGGCGCCGAGCATGTAGAAGCTGCCATGGGCCAGGTTGACCACGCCCATGATGCCGAAAATCAGCGTCAGGCCGGCAGCGAGCATGAACAGCAGCAGACCGTACTGCACGCTGTTGAGCAACTGGATCAGGAAGGTCGGGAAATCCATCGGTCAATTCTGCGGCAAAAAAAACGGGAGGTGTTGCCTCCCGTGCGCAAACCGGGGTTGCAGGTCAGCCCATCTTGCAGCCGCTGCCAGAATCGTCCAATTGCTTGGCCGCCACCCCTATCACCTTGTTTTCGCCGTTGACGACCTGGCGCAGGTAGATGTCCTGGATCGGGTTGTGCTGCTTGCTCATCTTCCATTTGCCGCGCGGGCTGTCGATGGTGGCGTCTTCCATGGCGGCATACAGTGCCTTCTTGTTCGACAGGTCGCCCTTTACGGCGTTGGCACCGAGCACCAACAACTTGCCGGAGTCGTATCCCTGCACCGCATAGACGTCGGGTTGCAGCTTGAACTGCTTGGCATACGCCAGCCGGAATGCCTTGTTCTTGGCGTTCTCCAGGCCGTCGGCGTAATGCAGCGTGGTCACCACGCCGTCGGCGGCAGCCCCGGCCTCCTCAATCGCGCCTTCGGTCAGGAAACCCGAACCGTACAACGGGATCTTGCCCTTGAGGCCGGCCGCAGCGTAGTCCTTCATGAACTTGACGGCACCGCCGCCGGCAAAGAAGCAGGCGACCGCATCGGGTTTGAGTGCCGCAATTTCGGTCAGATTGGCCTGGAACTCGACGTTCGGGAACGGCACGGCGATTTCCTTGACGATCGTGCCGCCGGCTTTCAGGAAACCTTCCTTGAAGCCGAGGAATGCCTCGTCGCCCGCCGAGTATTTCCAGGTGATCCAGACCGCCTTTTTATGGCCCTTGGCGACCATGGCAGCACCCAGTGCCCGTGTCGGCTGCGAGTTGCTGAACGAGGTGCGGAACACGTTGGGCGCGCACAGCGGGCCGGTCGCGGCAAGCACACCTGCGTTCGGGATGATGCTCAGCACACCGGTGTCGCGGGCGACCTTCTGGATGCCCATCTGTACGCCCGAGTGCACGGTACCGACGATCACGTCGACCTTGTCGCGCAGCACCAGCTTGTTGGCGTTTTCGACGCCTTTAGGGGGTTCGGACTCGTCGTCGACCTTGAAGTATTCAATGTCGCGCCCGCCGAGCTTGCCACCTTGCTCGTCGATCGCCATGCGAAAACCGTTTTCGATGGCTACGCCGAGCTGGGCGTAGGTGCCGGTGTAGGGCAGCATCAGGCCGACGCGGATCTTGGTGCCTTGCGCCGCTGCCAGTCGTGGCAACAAAAGGCCTGCGGAAGCGGCGCCGATCAGGGCAGCGCTACGGGTGAGTACCAGACGGCGTGACGTCATGCGAATCTCCTTGAAATTGGGGGCGAACGGCACGAAGGCGCCGATCGATTGCCCGTCCATGGTACCTGCGCGGCAGGCGACGGCAATAGAGGATTACCCGAGCTTTAGTGAAAAATAATTCACGCGTAAAGCAAATGCTTGCCCTGAGCGCACCTCGGCGCTCAAACCGGGGTTTTGCGACCGGAGCGGCGCTTGCGCCGGGTGTCAAGGTGCCAGGCGAGGAAGGGCAGGATCAGCATCGATCCGGGGACGGCCCACACCAGCAGGTAGGGGCTGACCGACGACAGGGAGCGCAACATCTGGCGCAACTGCGAGCGCTCCTCGGGCGACCAGGTCCCACCATTGCGCTGTTTCATCAGCAGTGGCACGGCACCCTTGATCTGTGTCAGTTCGATCCGCAACCGGCTCTTCTCGCGGCTGTTTCCGGCCACCATGGACGAAAACCAGATCGGCGCCGCCGGCATTTTGGCCTGGAAGGTCTGGGTACTGTCGGGGTTGAATTCGGCGGGCTTGCCGGGTTCCGGCGTCAGCGGCGGTTCGGAGGCGGATTTCATTGTCTGATTATGGCTGAGGCCACGGGTTTTGCGACCGGCAACGGATTGGAATCGGCACTGTTTTGTGCACGCCAGGCCATGAATGCCTGTGCCGGCATCGGCCGGGCGAACAGATAACCCTGTCCCAGCTCACAGCCGAGTTCGGCCAATCGCTGGCGGATCTCCTCGGTCTCGATGCCCTCGGCCGTGGTGGTCAGCTTCAGGCTGGCAGCAATCTGGATGATGGCGGACACGATGGCTTGCTGTTGCGGTCCGGCCAGCAACTCGCGTACGAAAGACTGGTCGATCTTGATCTTGTCGACAGAAAAACGCTGCAGGTACGACAGGTTCGAGTAACCCGTGCCGAAGTCGTCGATCGCGATGCGCACGCCCAACGCCTTGAGTTTCTTCAGTGACAACATGAATTTCTCGGAATCCTGGATCAGCGTCGACTCCGTCAGCTCCAGCTCCAGATACGCCGGATCTATTTCGCTCGATTGCAGGATGGATGCGATCGCCGACTCGATATTGCCGCGGTGAAACTCGACCGGCGAGAGGTTTACCGCCAGCACGAATGCCGGATACCCGTCACGACGCCAGGCTGCCATCTGGCGGCATGCCTCCTGCAGCACCCAGCGCCCGATGTCGACGATCAGTCCGGAGCGCTCGGCGGCTCCGATGAACAGGCCGGGTGCCACCAGTCCGAGCTCGGGACTGTTCCAGCGGACCAGGGCCTCGGCTGCCACCATGCGCCCGCTGCGAATATCGACCACTGGCTGGTAATGCAGCACGAATTCGTCGCGCGCCAAAGCATTGCGCAGACCGGCCACCAACAGAAGGTTCTCCTGCAAGCGGGTGTTCATCGACTCTTCGTAGAAGCGAAACAGGTTGCGCCCCGCGTCCTTGGCGTAGCCGGCGCTGATATCTGCGTTGCGCAGCAGTGTCTCGAAATCGGGTCCGTCCGATGGATAGGTGGCGATGCCAATGGAACAGGAGCTGGCAATTTCGGCCTCGCCGACCTTGTATGTCTCGGCCATACGCGCCAGTATCTTGGCTGCCACTGTGCCCACGTGTTCGCCTTGCGCCAGATCGGTCAGGCCGATCAGAAACTCGTCGCCGCCCTGGCGGCTGACAACATCCGACTGGCGTACCGACGACTGCAGGCGCCGGGCAGCTTCGCGCAGGAATTCGTCGCCCACTGTATGACCGAAGGCGTCGTTGATCGACTTGAAATTGTCGAGATCCACGAACAGGACGGCGATCTGGCGCCGGTTGCGCTGGGCGTGGGCAAGGCCCTGCTCGATCCGGCTGCGCCCCAGAATCCGGTTGGGCAACTGCGTCAACACATCGTGCTGGGACAGGTACGTCAGGCTTTCCTGGGATTGCCGCAGACGGGTGAGTTGGACGCCCAGGCGGGTCAAATGCCGGTGCAGGTCGCCAATCATCGCCCAGACGGCGAACGCACTGATTGCCAGTATGACCGTGGTGTCGAGGGCGCGATTCAACAGGCGGTCTGGCGCTGCGTCTTGTCGCAAACCGAAATGGGTGGCCACGGCGATACCTGTGCCCAGCAGCAGCATGGTCACGGCCAGCAGGACAAAGTGCCTTGGGCTGACCAGCAATGCGCCGACGATCAGCAGGGCTGGCAGTGTCAACATGGCCGAGTCACGCAAGCCTTCGCCGCGCCATAACAAGGCCGCGGCCATGGTGGTCAGGGCGACCAGCAGCAGCAGGTTGGCGGCATTCGTCGACCCGCGGTGGTTCAGGTACACGCAGAGCAGCATGGTGGCTATTGCCAGCGTCAGGATGGCAGTGGCCGTTGTCGGACTCGGCTCCAGCAAGCTGCGGACAAGCACGATCACCAGGCCTGTGATCGTGACAGTTGCGATCTGCACCAGTCGGCGCGCGCGCAGCGCTTGCTCCAATCCGTCCAGCGATTGCTGGCGCTGCGCGGGCTCGGTCATGGGAATCTCTTGCTAGGCATCGGTGGTGGCGATCAGGCGATCGGCCGCGAAGGGGCGCAGGAAATCCTGTGACCGGGCGGCGGGCGCGTCGAGCCAGTCGTCGTATGCGCCCGTCGGCAGGATCACGACCATGCGCTTTTCTTCGTTCGGGCGGTGCAGATGGCCCATCAGCGGGTGGCCATCGGCATTGATGGTGAGCATTGTGAAACTCCACACCGTGTCGCCTTGTGCCGAACGCCACCACGACCACAGGCCGGCGATGCCCATCGGCTCTCCGTCGGCTAGGCTGATGCGGGTGGCCACCGCCTTGCCGGAGCGCCAGTCAGGCTCGTAAATGGCGTCGGCCGCAATGATGCAGCGCTGGCCCCGGCGCCAGGCATCGCGAAAGCTGGGCTTTTCGTGCACGGTTTCGCTGCGGGCGTTGAAGGTGTTGCGCGCCAGTCTGGCGTCCTTGGCCCAGTGAGGCAGCAGTCCGAACAGGCCTGCCACGGCCTCGATCGGCCCGACGGCGTCGTCGCCGCTATCGTGCTCGCGCGGTCGCCGGACCATGACACCGGTGTAACCCGGCCACATGTCGTATTTGCCTTCGGGGTCGGGCGGATAGACGCCGAACAGGCGCAAAAACCGTTCGCGTTCCTTGATGGCCTGGTAGTGGCTGCACATGCGTGCAAAGTATAGAGAATGCCCAGTGCATCCACTGCGGCGCCGGCAATGAGACCGGCTTCAGCGATGGGCGGCCAGTACCATGCGGGCCGCAGCCAGGTCTTCGAGCGCCGTGCCGACCGACTTGAACAGCGTGATTTCCTGCGCCGACTGCCGTCCGGCAATCTGCTGTCGGACCAGTTGCGCCATTTCGCCCAGCACATGGTCGCGCTTGATGGTTCCCGCGCGCAACGGTTGGACCAGGTCACCGGCCTCGGCCAGGGCGCCGGCGAAGGTGTCGACGAACACGCGGGAACCTGCCACAGCGGCGTCATCGGTCTCGCGCATGTCGGGTTTGAACGCGCCCACCAGGTCGAGGTGGGTGCCAGGCTGCAGCCATTGGCCCAGCACCACTGGCGTGTGAGAGGTCGTCACGCAGCAGACGATGTCGGCGGCCTGCACGCCTTTTTGCAGGTTTTCGCAGACCTGCATCGGCAGGCCTTCATCGGCCAATACGCGGGTCAGTGCCGCACTGGCGTGTGGATTGCGGCCCCAGACAGCGATCTGCGCCAGCTCCGGGCGCAGCGCGTGGTAGGCCCTGGCCATCCATCCGGCCAGATGGCCGCTGCCCACGATCAGCAGCTGGCGTGCATCGGGCCGGGCCAGGTAACGTGCCGCCAGCACCGATGCTGCAGCGGTGCGCCGCAGTGTCAGCGACTCGCCGTCGAGCATGGCCAGCATGCGGCCGGTGGCGCGTTCGAGCAGCAGGTAGGTCGCCTGCACCGTGGCCGCATTTCGGCTGGCATTGCCCGGCATCACTGTCACGAGCTTGACGCCGATCGCATCACTCGACCATGCAGGCATCAGCAGCAGGGCATCCGTCTGGCCGAGCTTGTGCGCATGCCGTACCGGTACCTCTGCTCCATGGGCAAATGCCTGCGCCAGTTGCGCAACCAGTGCCGGCCAGGGCAGGGCGGCATGGACCTGCTCGGCGCTGAACGTCTGCATCGGCTGCGGCTTTTGGGTCATCGGGCGGGCGTCCGGTCGCTGGCTTGGCAATAGCTGCGAGGCATCAGTAGTGGGGCGGCAGGTCGTCGCGCAGGCTGCGCGTGTTACCACTGCCGGAGTCACCGGCCTGCTCGCGCAGCGTCAGCAACTCGCGTGTCAGTGTGTCGATCTGCTGCTGCTGCCGATACAGGGTCTGGTTGATCTCATCGAGCAAGTCCTCGGTGAAGCCGGCCTTGATCTCCAGGTTGGTCAGGCGGCTGTCGGTGTGTTCGGCGTGGTCCATGGCGCTATTGGACATCACATTGCAACCGTGGCGCCAGGGTCAGCGTTCGGCCTTGGTTCGCGCCATCATTGCCAGTGCGCTCAGGGTTCGCAGTCCTTGAACGCGCGCTGGCGGCACGCGAGCGCCATGGCGCGGGCCTGCGCCTGTTGTTCCGCACTCAGTGCGCGGGACAACACGGCCCGGTTCTTGGCCGCACCACCGACACCGGTTTCGGCGCTGAGCGTGAACCACATCATGGCCCGTACCAGGTTGCGCTGGACACCTACCCCTTCGAAATACATGCCACCCAGGTTGTACTGCGCGCCTCCATGGCCTTGGGCAGCGGCCAATCGGTACCAGTACACCGCCTGGATCGGGTCCTTGTCGACACCTTGCCCGAAGTCGTATTTGACGCCCAGGTTGAACTGCGCGATGGGATGCCCTTGTTGTGCCAGTGCCAGCAAGGTGTCGATGTCCGGCACGACGGGCGCTGCGTTGACATCGGTGGCCGGCGCCACAGAGGCCGGATCCTGGGCGAACGCCGGCGACGGTCGGCTCAGGCCCGCCATGAGCACGGATACGGCCAGCAAGCTGCACAGTCGGGCGCCACGCAGCAGCAGGCTTGGGGTGCACTGCGCTACGCGACGGGTGTCAGGCCTTGCCACGGAACGCTCCAATTGATCGCGTGACCAGCCAGCCCAGCACAAGGCCCAGTGCATCGGCCAGCAGATCGCCCCATTCGGCGCTGCGATATTCCGTGAATGATTGCAGAATTTCTATCAGGCCGCCATAAGCAAGCAGGCCGGACAGAACCAGGATCAGGTTCGCCGGGAAGGCGCGGCAGCCGAGCAGGGCGAGCAAGGCAAATGCGGCCAGGTGGTTGGCCTTGTCCCAGCCCAGCGAGGGCGCATCTGCCTCCAATGGCAACAAGGACAGCACCATCACGGCCACCGCGGTCGCAGCGAACAGGACTCGCATGATGCGTTCGGTGCCGGTAGGGGATGGGCTGGTGTCGATGTCCGCCATGGCGCATGCGAGATTGAGAAGTTGATCGGACCCTGGCAGGTCGGCAGTTTCCGGCTGGGACTGGAACAATGTCGCCAAATCGCTGTTTGGTTGTGTTGCCGTGCCTGCTGTCGGGCGGTTACGCGATAGTATCGACTAAGCTCTGCACGCTGAAGGGAACTGGCTTGAACTCCACCGCATCAATCGCTTTGTCGGGCATGAATGCCGCGCAGACGCAGTTGCGCGCGTCGGCCCACAACGTGGCCAATCTGGGCACGGATGGCTTTCGACGCCGGCAGGTGCAGCAGACACCACAGGCGGGCGGGGGCGTGGAGACGTCGATCACGCGCGCCGACACAGCCGGGTCAGACCTGGTCCGGGATGTGGTCACGCAACTGGCTGCCAAGAATGCGTTTCTGGCCAATCTGGCGGTTTTCAAGACCAGCAACAGGATGGCAGGCGCTTTGCTCGACGCGCGGGCCTGAACCGATGGCAGGCCGCGGTTGGCCCGGGTCTGCGCTGGATCAATGTGATCTGGTGCAGCCTGTCGTCCAATGCTGTTGATGCGATACGGGTTTCGTGCCGCTGCACACGCGCAGGAGGATCATGAACGGGTGGGTACGCAAGTGGGGTGGTGCTTTGTTGCTGCTGGTGTTGGGCACCAGCCCCGCCCATGCCGACTGGGTCAAGGTCGGCAGCAGCGATCAGGGTGATTTCTATCTCGGCTCCGAGGAGTCGAAGAAATTCGGCGCCAACATCATGATCTGGGTACTGCGCGACCATCTGGGGGTTCGTTACGGCACCCATGGCGCCTTCATGTCGTCCAAGGACCAGATCGAGGTTGACTGCAGGCAGCGCCGCATCAGGCTGATCTATTCGTCGGACCATCCCCAGGCCATGGGCGAGGGGAAGTTCATCCATTCGATGCACGGGCCGATGAGCTGGAACGACGTGGACCCACGTTCGACCCTCAATCGCATCGTCAACCTGGCATGTGCCCGGCGCTGAGGCTGCGAGCGCCCACCCGCATCACCGCATTGATGCGATGCGTTCGCGCCTGACGTTCAGTTGGTGACTGGTACGGCGCCTGCGCTCGCCGGCAGCTCGGACTTCATCGCGGCTTCGTAGCGCTCGGCGTTTTCCTTGTAGGGAGCGTGCTCCGGCACCAACTCGGCCAGTCGGCGGTAGATTGCAAACAACTTGTCCGCAGCGGTTTCCGACAAGGCTTGCGCAACCAGGGCGCGGACCTGCAGTTCGGTATCGATCAGCACCAGCATCTGCGTGATACGTGGGTCGTTGAGGGACTGGAAGCGCGCCAGTTCTTCGCGCGCCTGCGTCAGTTGTTGCTGCTCGATGCGGCGCACCGTGCGGTCGGCCAGCATGGCGCGCACGCGGTCGACTTCAGCGGTAATCTGCGATCGGAGTTCGGCCGCCAGCGTGGTCTTTTGTCCGAGTTCGGCCAACATGCGGACGTCGCGGTCCTGCTTGTCGAAATAAGCATGCACGAACACGACGGACAGCAGTGCGGCGATGGCTGCAAATCCAAGCGCTGCAGATTCCCTGCTTCGGGTTGCGCCGGCGACCCTGTGCCGGTTCCATTGCCTGTTCAGCAATCGAAATGCCAGCGCTGCCGCCATCAGGATCACGGCACACACTGCCAGACTCAACGGTGAATCAAGAAACGACGGGAAATCGTAGTCTGTCAAAAATGTCTCCGGCTTTTGGGGTGGTCGCCGCGCACTGCAGGCGCATCCTGGCCTGCCTATCCTAACCGTTGCCAACCGTTGCCAACCTGTCGGCTGCAGATTGTGAAATGCGACCACCCTTACCCATGTCTTGGTCGATGGGTGTCGTATCCGTTGCGATTTCGCGCCATTTCAGATGCGCGACTCTATTTTTGCCATCCGGCCGCAAAGGCGCGCCGGGCGGCGCTTTGCGGATTTTGAGGCACGCTGCGTCGCCGCGTGACCCGTGAATCGTGAAAAAGATGTCAGTTTGAAGTCAGTCCGGGCTATCATGCTGCAACGCAACATGAAAACCGCAATGAGTTTGCAACTGGGCCTGGAAGATCTGATCGCCGATCTGCGTCACAGCAGAAAGGCCGGTGATCTGGGGCGGCTGGCGTTTGTCGCTTACTGCGATGTCCGCCGCTGGGCGCGTGCGGCCGGTGAAACGGAGCTGGCGGACAACTCGTCGCGCGCCATCACCGACAGTCCGCACGACAGTCGTGAAGCGTTCCTTGAATACATTGACGACCTGATCGATGATCTGGAACGCCGACGTGGCGACTTTGGCGCCACCGCGCCAGTCAAGCTGGACCTGCAATTGCTGACACCCTGATTCGGCCAGACCTGTCGAGCGGGTAGGATGGGCATATCGCTGGCCCTCCGTTCTGCCGCAGTCGCGCGGTGGTTTCCTGCATGAAACACGACGACAACCCGATCTCCGACAGTTACCGCCACCTGCCAGGTCTGTCTGGCAGATTGACGCCGCTGGAACAGTCCCTTGTGCGCATGACGCCCGATGTGTTTGCCTTGTGGGACGAACGTGCCCGCGCATTGGGCCGACCGGCCAACTGGCGGCTACCCGACGAAGAGCGCGAAAGCAACCGGCGCACAATCCTGTGCAACCTGGGGCAGGCCGATGACCTCTGGGTTTTCTCTTATGGCTCATTGATGTGGGATCCGGCTTTGGTGTTTGCCGAGGTGCGCCTGGCCGAATTGCCGGGATATCAGCGTCGCTTCTCGTTCAAGACCACACTGGGCCGCGGCTGCCAGGACCATCCCGCGCTGATGTTGTCGCTGGACGAGCAGGCCGGCAACTGTTGCAAGGGCCTGGTGTTCCGCATCGCGGCCGACAAGGTGCAAGCCGAGTCGGAAATGCTGTGGCGCCGCGAGATGCTGCGGGGCACGTATTGCCCGCGGATGCTGCAGGTGGATACACCCCAGGGCCATGTCTGTGCCCTTGTATTCACCGCCAATCCGGCACACGGCGACTATGTGGGAGCGCTGACACTGCAGCAAACCGCCGCCATGATCAACAAGGCCCATGGCGTGATCGGCTCGAACCGGCACTATGTCGAGCAACTGGCCGGGCAACTCGAAGCGCTCGAGATTGAAGACGTTTACGTCGCAGAATTGATGAAATTGCTGTAACCCGACGGGTTGCCAATGCTTGCCGGTGTGTGTTTGTGGTTGGGGGCCTGGCACGGACCGTGATCGCGCTGATGTAATCGATGGGGTGTGAATAGCCCTTGATTCGGGTCAAGCAAGGATTCGAAACAGGTGGAATCTTCTGAAATTTCAGAAAATACTGAAAATTCAGAAAGACAATACATGAACCTTCCTCCGTTGACACAGAAGTTCGTCCTGCACTTTGGCGAAATGGGTAGCCGGTGGGGCATCAACCGGACGGTAGGCCAGATCTACGCGCTGCTGTATGTATCTACCCGTCCGCTCAACGCCGATGAACTGGGCGAGGCTCTGGGATTTTCGCGTTCCAACGTCAGCATGGGACTCAAGGAACTGCAGTCCTGGGGTCTGGTACGCCTGAGCCACCTGCCCGACGACAGACGCGAATATTTCCAGACGCCCGAGGATGTCTGGATCATCTTTCGGACGCTGGCGGCGGAGCGGCGCAAGCGCGAGATCGATCCGACCTTGTCGATGTTGCGCGATGCGCTGATGGAGCAACCGCTGATGGCCGAGGATGTTCATGCGCAGGAGCGCATGCGCCAGATGCATGCGTTCATCGAGTTGATGACCGACTGGCTGGACGATGTACAGAAAATGGATTCGGAAACCCTGGCCAGCCTGATGAAGATGGGCGCCAAGGTACAGAAGCTGCTCGCCGTGAAGGACCGTGTCAGGCAGGCATTCTCACCGGCCGCCAAACCCGCTCCGATGCCAATTGCTGACGCACAGGTGCCCTACGGGACAGCGGTGGATTCTGACGAGCGCCGTGAACAGGGAAAGGATGCGCCATGAGCAGCCTTGACCCGTTCCTGCTGGCCCGCATGCAGTTTGCGGCCAACATCACGTTTCACATCCTGTTTCCGACCATCAGCATCTCGCTGGGCTGGGCCTTGTTGTTCTTCAAGACCCGTTATGTCGCAACCGGCCAGTCGCACTGGATGGATGCCTACCAGTTCTGGGTCAAGATCTTTGCGCTGACCTTTGCGCTGGGTGTGGTCAGCGGCGTTACCATGAGTTTCCAGTTCGGCACCAACTGGCCGGGTTACATGAATGCGGTCGGCAACGTGGCCGGGCCCTTGCTGGCCTACGAGGTGCTGACCGCGTTTTTCCTGGAGGCGACGATGCTCGGCATCATGCTGTTCGGGCGCGGCCGGGTCAGCGAACGGGTGCATACGCTGGCCACCTGGCTGGTGGCGATCGGCACCACGATGTCGGCGTTCTGGATCCTGGCGCTGAACTCCTGGATGCAGACACCGGCCGGCTTCGTGATGATCGACGGACAGGCGCACGTGACCAGCTGGATGGAGGTGATCTTCAACCCGTCGTTCCCCTACCGTCTGACGCACATGCTGATCGCCTCCGGCCTGACCGTGGCGTTCCTGCTGGCCGGCATCAGTGCCTACCGATACCTGCGCCAGGATCGCGGGCAGGACGTGCGCGCGACTTTGAAGGTCGGAATCTATGCCGCGGCCTTGCTGATCCCGCTGCAGGTCGTGGTGGGTGATCTGCACGGCCTCAACACGCTGGAGCACCAGCCGGCCAAGCTGGCTGCGATGGAAGGCATCTGGCAAACGCAGAAGGGCGCACCGGCGGTATTGTTTGCGCTGCCGGACCAGGCCACGCAATCGAACCGGTTCGAGATCGCGATACCGAATCTGGCTTCGCTGTACCTGACGCACAGCTGGGACGGCGAGGTCAAGGGCATCAATGACTTTGGTAACCTGCATCCGCCGGTGGCACCCGTGTTCTGGGCCTTTCGCATCATGGTCGGCGTCGGCCTGCTGATGCTGGCCGTGAGCTGGTTCGGCGCCTGGCGGTTGCGCCGCGGTCATGAGATCGGGCCCTGGCTGGCCCGGGTGCTGGTGTCGATGACGTTTGCCGGCTGGGTGGCGCTGATCGCCGGATGGTATGTGACAGAGATCGGTCGTCAGCCCTGGCTGGTCACCGGGGTCTTGACGTCGGCGGACGCGGCGTCGACGGTGCCGGCGGGCAACATAGCGCTGACGCTCAGCCTGTACCTGGTGCTGTACGTCGTGTTGCTGGCGTCGTACGTGCGGGTGGTGTTTTATCTGGCCGGCAAGGCGCGCGACAAATCCCGGCCACTCGAGACCTCGATGGCCGTGCCGACAGGTTTTTCCAAGGCAGGAGGTGTGTCGTGATGGACCTGATACCCGATCTGACCCAGCCTGCGGGCTGGTTGCCGCTGGCCTTTGCCGGCGTGATGGGGCTGGCGATGCTGGTTTACGTGGTGCTCGACGGTTTCGATCTGGGCGTGGGCGTGTTGCTGCGCCAGGCCGACGATTCGGCGCAGAAGGACATCATGATTGCCAGCATCGGTCCATTCTGGGATGCCAATGAAACCTGGCTGGTGCTGGGCGCCGGCGTGTTGCTGGTGGCCTTCCCGCTGGCCAACGGCGTGATCATGGGGCACCTTTACCTGCCGGTGGCCTTGATGCTGATGGCCTTGATCGTGCGCGGCGTGGCGTTTGATTTCCGCGTCAAGGCACAGGTCAGTCACAAGCACCTGTGGGATCGCGCGTTCTTCGGCGGTTCTTTGCTGGCCGGATGGTCGCAGGGATTCATGCTCGGCGGCCTGGTCACCGGTTTCCAGAGCGACATCTGGAGCCAGTTGTTCAGCGCCATGATCGGCCTGTGCCTGGTGGCCGCCTACTGCCTGCTGGGTGCGGGCTGGCTGATCATGAAAACCGAAGGGGCTTTGCAACTCAAGGCAGTGCGCTGGGCCCGGGGCAGCCTGTCGCTGACGGCGCTGGGCATCGGGGCCATATCGATCGTCACACCCTTGGTCAGCACGCGCATCTTCGACAAGTGGTTCAGTTTCCCGAATCTGGTGACCCTGTTGCCGATTCCGTTGATGACTCTCGTGCTGTTCGTGCTGATTGCGCGCAGCCTGCACCGCCTGCCGACCCGGCTGGCCCAGAACAACCAGTACGGCATCGCCGTACCCTTTGCCGGAACCATTGGTGTGATGCTGCTGGCGTTTTACGGTCTGGCCTACAGCCTGTTCCCGTGGCTGGTGATCGACCGGATCACGATCTGGCAATCGGCCAGTGCGCCCGAGGCCCTGATGGTGATCTTCTACGGTGTGGCGCTGGTGCTGCCGGTCATCATTGGCTACACGGTGTTCGCCTATCGGGTGTTCTGGGGCAAGTCGACAGCGCTGGTCTATTGAGCACGGCTGAGCGCGGCGCCACCGTCGGCGGGCCACCAGCGCGCGGATCAGCACGACCTCGTGCAGGGGGGAAACTGCCGTTGAACGACCCTACGGTGATGTCGTTGACCGAGAACGCCAGTGCTGTGCCAAGCGCGCACATGATGCTAAGTGGGGACTTGTCGATGGCGGGACGGGACGGTGGGGCTGGCAGGTAACACGCTCGCCAGTGTGCCCGAACGCGCAAACGCGCCGTGCGGCGCTGCGTCAACGAAGCCTGCCGGGCAGCCGCATGGCAATGCTTGCGGGCAGCATGCTCAGGAGCGTGCCGTCTTTGAGGATCGCGTGGTGGTAGATCGCCGCCAGCGCGTGCGCGCCGGCAATCCACAGGATGGCATCCCCCAGCAAGGTATGCAGATCGGAAATACGTACGCCAAGGTCATGGGCGCTGGCCAGCGGCGATACAAACCGGATGCCTCCGAGCAAGGTGACATCATGGCCTTCGAGCCAGGCACCGAGCATGGCCGTGACAGGCACGGCGAACAGCAGCAGATACAACAGCACCTGCACCGAACGCGATGCCCGCTCCATCCAGCGTGGCATATCCGGTGGTACAGGGGGGTTATCAAACAGCTTCCACACAAGGCGCAATGCCGTCAGCAGCAACACGGCCATGCCCAGGGTTTCGTGCAGCTGGCGGTCGAAGTCGCGGCTGGGCAGGTAGACACGTTGCTCGGAGCCACCAAGCCCGTAGGCAAAAGCGACCACGACAAGCAGGGCAGTGGCCCAGTGAAGGAGTTGCGCCGTGGCGCTGTAGGCGGAAGCGGATTTCATGGTGGGCGTCAATGCTGGGAAAATCCGGCAGGCCCGCCGGTGCGTGCGCCATCAGGTCTTTGAATTGATACCCGGATTTTGCGGCGCCACGGCCGGCGCGTCTTGCGCAAGGTCAATGAAACGGCTTCACCAGCCAGCCGGCGCCGGCATGGTTTACATCCAGGACCAGATCGCCGCGAGGATGCGTCGCCCGGGCAACGCGTCTGCCATGCGCCACAACCGGTGCTGACCGACAGGCGGGTAGTAGGTGTGTTTCATCGGCATGATGCGTCCCCTGCAGCGGATACCGGAATGCCCTGGCTCAGCCATTCGACCACCGCGGCCTCGGGCTCGCATTGCTGCCAGCGCCGTTCCGACAAAAGGTCGCGGGCGACTTCGTCGCGTTGTTCGCGCGCCAGCCGGGGCCACTGGGCATGCAGGCGGGCAGAGCAGCGGGCGATCCATTCCATGTTGTCCATTGTTGATCTCCAGAAGTGGTTTGCTGTAGTTTCATACAGTATATGCAAACCACTGTGAAAATCAACAGGTATTCTGGCGAAGTGACGCTGAGCGCCAACAAGGCAACGGACGGAGAAGCCCTTGCTTCAGGCTGGCAAGCAGCCGCAGGTTGACTCAGGGTCTGGCTGAACTGTGGGCACAGGCTTCCCACGGCAACACGGCGCAACCGCAATGCGGCACGTTCATCGGCAGTTTGCTGCGCGCCGGCGTAGCGGACGCCGGGCGGGCTGCTTTCGCAGCGCCGCTGTTGGCCGCTGCGGGGCCTGCGGCGCCTTCTGACGCCACTTTCAGGTCGGGAATCCAGCGCGCGAACGGGCTCAGATCGGCGACGTCCTTGATGTACCAGACCTTCATGGCCGGGTCCCAGCGTGCGCCCAATGCCTTGACGGCATCCTTTTCGGCAAAAGGGGTGACGAGGTTGATTCTCATGGGCGGATTATCCCTGCCGGCGGAGCGCGGGCCGGGTGTTTCCTGTCCACGACCATGTCATTGGCGTTCAAAGGCGCCAGATGCGCGAAACGAGGGTTGGACCGAATCACCCGAGCGGCGTGGTTCAATCGCGAATATGCCCGAACTCTGTTGCGATACCTCCGATCCGCAGACTGCGCGTGTTTCCAGCAGCAGGCCTGGCACTGCATTGCCGTGTTCGCCCTCGCTCGTCTGGGACTGCGGACTGCGCCATGCCGCACGGCCTTGGTACCACCTGTGCTTGCTGGGTGTCGTGCTGCTGATCGACCTGCTGGTGATCGCCATAGCCCCGTTCATCCTGGCCAATACCGATGAGCCGGTGGCCACCTGGATCGCGCTCGGTCTGCTCGCGGCACTGACATTGAAACTGGCCGGTGAAGGATTGATGCGGCAGGCGGCCCGGCTGGAGCGCGTGGGCCTGGAGCCGGCCGGACTGCGGCTGGTCGGCGTGCGCCTGACGCTGGCGGGCACGGCTTATCGGGCGCTGGATCTGCTGGTCGACTGGGCCGATGTGGATGCATTGGATGTCGTTGACGCAGGCAGCGAGAACCGCGTCAGCACGGTGGTGGACATACGGCTGTCTGTCGCGGGTCCGTTTGGTGCCGAGCTCCGCCTGGTGCAGTTGAACCGGGCACGTGCGCAGGCTTTTGCCGACAAGGCGCTGGAGCTGCAGGCCGCGGCGCACCCGTGCGCCACCTATCCTTGCGGGCGAACCGATCTGCGCTGATCAGGCCGCCACGTTGCATTCGCGGCGCAGCAGCGCCAGTGCGTCCTGGCTGGCATACCGCTGGTCGCTGCGCAGCAGCGGCTCGGCCTCCTCCAGAAAGGCATCCCACAAATGCAGGTAGTCGTCCTGCAGCGCCAGCGGCGCATGCTGGCGGATGAACTGGCGTGGCAGTTCACTGTCGATGCCGGACTTGTGCATCTTGCGGATCAGGCTGGTCGCGGCTGCCTTGGTCAGCAGGGTCGCATGGCTGCTGCCCGCGCCGATGCGCAGGAACAGGGTCAGCAGCGAACTGTCGTCGTGATGCCCGCCGGTGGCCTTGTCCCACACGGCAGAGTTCTGGCGTTCGAAATGTTCGACGTCGGCCAGCGCGTCCTCGTTCCAGAAGTAGCGCCCGACGAAGGCCGGTGTCTGGGTCAGCAAGCGGCGAATCGGCAGCGCAGGATCGAGCAGCCTGGGCAAGTCCGCGACGACCGACTGCCGGACGGATTCGACGGCCTGGAAAAATTCGCCCGGCAAGTCCCGCGGCAGGGTGACGGCAGTGTCCGATGGTGCAGGCACTTTCTTGCGCAGCGCCGCAATCCACTTCTCCAGCATGGGCCAGTCCGGCATGGCGCTGCGTCTGGCCAGCCGCGCCAGCAGCGCGGTGCGGATGACCGCCTCGGCATCGACACCGGCGTCAGCCAGTTCATCGGCGTCGAGTTCGAGCTGGGCGGCCATCCAGGTGGCGGCGTCGACCATCCGGGCGGTCAGTGTGCGGCGGGCCTTCTCGGCCCGGTAGTCGGCCAGGCTGCGCAGCGTCCATTTGGCCAGCACGGGGATGTGTTCGTCGCGAAAACCGGCACGCTCCTGCATGCCGAAGTGGCTGTTCTGCGGCATGGTGATCAAGGCCTTGAGCATGTCCGAGCCGCCTTTGGAGCGCGACAGCAGCGAGCTGTCACGCAAGGCCTGAGCGGCCAGCGCCAGGTCGCCCTGGCTGCTCTCTTCCAGGTACAGGCTGATCAGGTTGACCATGCGCGTGCGGGCCAGTTCGAGTTCGGGCCGCAGGAATTCGGTGCCGAAGTAACGGGCGATCTGCACCATGCCCTTGGGCGCCTCCTGGCGCATGCTGGCCAGGCGCTCGGCCGGGATGATGCCGTGTTGCACGCCGTGTTGCAGCGCTTTCTCGAAGAACGGGCGATCGTCGAACAGCGCAACGGTCTGGGGTGTGGATTCAGGCTGGCTCTGCATGGTGACAATGGAAGGCGGCAATGGGCTGCGGGCCGTATCGCCGCTCAGATGGCGGATTCCTCGTCGTCGTCGCGTGCTGCCGGGGTGGCGTGGCCACGGTCGGTGTCTCCGGTCTCGACCTTGCCGTCGTCTTCGGCCGCTTCTTCTTCCTGGTCCAGTCCCAGGTCATGGGCGCGCGCCTTGGCGCGCATTACCAGCATCATCTCGATGAACAGGTCAGGGCATTGGTAACGCAGCAGCCAGGCCAGCTGCATCCAGTCCTGGTCGGCAATCTCATCGAGTTCGAGCTTGGGTTTGGCATAGGCAGTGGCAAACAAGGCTTGCTCGGAGAGCATCTCGCCATCTTCTTCAGCGGTGTCGAAGGTGCCGGTGCGCGCAAAGGCTTCGATGCGGCTCCACTTGTCGGCGAAGTAGTTGGCCATGGCTTCGCTGCCGCCCTCGAGCAGCGCAATCGCCTCCAGGAACTCGACCGGATCGGCCTCGTCGCGAAAGACGACCGAATTGACCATGCCACGCAGGTGCGTGTGGGTGAGGTCCTTGTACTGTTTCTCGATCACCATCGCACGGGCGAACTGGCCAGGCGTCACCAGCAAATTGATGATCGATTCGCGCGACTGGTCGTACTCGCGGATCACCGCCAGGATGTCCTTGGGCGCGAGTTGTTCCAGCACCACCACCAGCGCGCCATCGCCGTCGGTATCGGCCAGTTCCGTCAGTGCGGCTTCGGCGCCGGTGATGTCACCGGCGGCTATCAGGCTGCGGGTCTGTTCGATCAGGGCAAGGTGGTTCATAGGTCAGTGTCCGGGCGCGTGTGTTGTGTCAGTCCTTGCGGTCGAAGCCTTGCTCGGCCATCCAGTCGGCGCCGGCGTCTTCGCGCGATCGTGTATCGCCGCCACGGGTGTCGTCGTCGGCCGACAGGTAAGACCCATCGTCACCGGCGTCTGCGCCGTCGGTGTCTTCGTGCTGATCGTCCGCAGCATCGTCGGCGCGTTTTGCGCCGGATGCGCCAGCCATGCCGAGCATGTATTCGCACGCGGACGCGACCGCCAGAAACCAGTCTCCGGCCGGCTGGGCACGCAGGGCTTGCACCATGGGCAGAGCCCACGGCGCCACCGACATCGTCTGGACCAGTTCCTCCCAAGCGGGCAGGTCTTCAGGCTCCTGGCCCAGCATCTGTTCGATAGCCATCGGCGCGTGGAAGACGAAGGCCTTGTGCAACACCACCGCGACCATTTCGGGGCTGAGTTCGAGCATATGCACCAGGAACTCCAGTTCCC
>Ga0073904_10001205_pt1 | contig 19300 bp, 20 predicted proteins | sample KloWWTrecipitate_FD_66668 | JGI IMG/M metagenome (GOLD analysis project Ga0073904, IMG submission 66668) | Active sludge microbial communities from Klosterneuburg, Austria, studying microevolution and ecology of nitrifiers - Klosterneuburg... | ecosystem: Engineered > WWTP > Aerobic digester >... | reverse complement strand
TGCCACGGTGAACCATCCGAGATCGTCGCGGCGACGTGCCACCCGGAACCGCGTCCTCGCGGGTTCCGTCGCAGACGTTTCGGCGGCGGCGTTCTCCACCGTCAGGTCGTGGGCCCGCCAGTCGGCGGCCTCCGAGAGGCCGAACGTCTCGACGCGGCTCGGTGAGAGTCGAACCAATGAAGCCGCATCGGGACTGTCGACGCCAATCAGTGTCAGACCGGATCGGGGCACGAGGTTGACGAAGCGCCGAAAGGCCAGCCGCACCTCATCCAGATTGGCATAGATGTCGGCGTGGTCGAATTCGATGTTGTTGATGACGGCGATATCCGGGAGGTACTTGAGGAACTTCGCGGTCTTGTCGAAGTACGCGCTGTCGTACTCGTCGCCCTCAATCACGAACGCCTGGCCATCGCCTATCCGGTAGCTCGCACCGTCGTCCCCGAAGTTGCGCGCGATCCCGCCCACCAGTACGCTCGGGTCGAGCCCGCCGTGCACGAGCAACCAGGCCGCGAGCGCCGTGGTGGTCGTCTTGCCGTGCGTACCGGCGATAACGATGGACCGTCGCCGCCAGAGGAAGAAGTCGCGCACGGCCTCGGGCAGCGAACAGTATCGCTGCTTGCGATCCAGCATCGCCTCGAGCTCCGGGTTGCCGCGCGAAACGGCGTTGCCCACGACCACGAGGTCGAGCGCGCCCGCCACGTGCGCGGCCTGGTACCCTTCGAGCAGTTCAATGCCCTCCGCGCGCAGAAAATCGCTCATCGGCGGGTAGACGTGCTCGTCCGACCCGCTCACTTCGTGGCCCTGGCGCTTGAGCATGGCGGCCAGCGTCCCCATGGCCGTGCCGCAGACACCAATCAGGTGAATCCGCATCGGCTAGGCCACCGCCGCTTCTTCGATCACGAGGGCCGGCGGCGAGCTGGTCACGCGCCCGCGCACGCCGAGCGGCACGGTCCACGACGGTCCGCGGGTGTGGCCGAGCGGAAATCCGTAGAGCACGGGACCGGGGAAACCCTGGACGAACTCCCGGATGACGTCCCTGATGGCGGGCTCGCCTCCCGGCTCGTCGCATCCGGGAAACTCGCCGAAGACGAGGGCACCGGCACGCGCCAGCGTCCCGCTCTGCGCAAGCTGCGTGAGCAGGCGGTGTACGCGATACGGCCGTTCGCCGACGTCCTCGAGCAGGAGCACGGCCCCGCGCGGCGGGTCGAGCGCCCAGGGTGTCCCGAGCAACGCGGCGAGTTGCGTGACCGTACCGCCCACCACGACCCCGCCGGCCTCTCCGGGGACGAGAGCCTCGAGTCCCGGAGGTGACAGAACTCCCAACGGTTCGGCAACGGTGACCACACTCATGAACGACGCCTCATCGTAGGCGGCAGGTCCAGCAGCCAGGCGTCCCTCGAGCATCGGCCCGTGGACGGACACGACGCCGTGCCCAAACGACCAGCAGTGGAGCGCGGTGACGTCGCTGTAGCCGATCAGCAGTTTCGCCGCCCTTCGCATGACGTCGGGATCGAGCAGCGGCAGCAGTTGCTGGCTGCCGTAACCGCCGCGCACGGCGAGCAGCGCGACAATCGACGGGTCACCCCACGCGTCATGCAGCACCCGGGCACGCAACTCCGGCGGGCCGGCCTCGAACCGCCCGCGGGCGCGGATGGCCTCGTCAGCGACGGGCTCGAAGCCGAGGCGGCGCAGCTCGGCGGCGCCGGCATCGAAATCGGCGGCCTTGAACGCGCTGGCCGGCGCCACCAGCGCGATGCGATCGCCGGGCCGCAAGCGTCGGGGACGAATCACAGGAAGGCCGCCATCTCCTCGGCGACGGCCCGATGTTCGTCGCGGCCGATGACGTCGTGCAGGGCGCGCCGGCGATCGCCAACCGAGGGGCGGGGCCCGCCGAGAAAGCGCGCCTTGGCTCGGGAGAGCCGTTGCCAGGCGTCGTCCAACCGGGCGCCGGAGATTTCGCTCGACTCCACGGCTCGTACCAGCGCCTCGAGCGTCTGCGCCTGGAGATCGACATCCCCGCTGCAGACGAGCACGGCATCGCATCCGGCCCGGACGGCGGCGACGGCCGCCTCTGGCACCGGGTACTGCGCGGCGACGGCCTTCATCTCGAGGTCGTCGCTGAGGATGACGCCCGCAAAGCCCAGCTCCTGCCGGAGGATGGTCTCCACGATGCCCGGAGAGAGCGTGGCCGGCCGTTCCGCGTCGAGCGCGGGCACCAGAACGTGCGCCGTCATGATGAACGCCACCTGCTCGGCAATGGCCGCCCGGAACGGCGCGAACTCGATTGCGCGCAGCCGATCGGGCGGATGCTCGACGAGCGGCAGCTCGAGATGCGAATCGGTGCTGGTGTCGCCGTGCCCGGGGAAGTGTTTTCCACAGGCGGCGACGCCCGCGTCCTGAAGGGTGCGTACGATGACACGACCGAGGCCGGCCACCGACTCGGCGGTCTGGCCGAGGGCGCGGTCCCCAATCACGGAATTGCGAGGGTTGGTGTGCACGTCGAGCACCGGCGCATAGTCGAGCGTCACGCCGACGGCCAGCAGCTCCGCGGCCAGGGCCGCAGCGAAACGCACCGCCAGCGCCTCGGATCCCGCCCGGCCCAGCGTGGCCATCGGCGGCCAGATGGTGAACGGCGCCTTCAGGCGCGCCACGCGTCCGCCTTCCTGATCGATGCTGACCCAAGCCGGCCGAGACCGGCCCAGGGCCTCGGCGTCGGCCGCCACCTCGCTCACCTGCTCGGGTGCTTCGACGTTTCGGCCGAAGAGAATGGTGCCCCCCAGGTCGAACTCCCGCGCCAGGGACCGCAGCTCGACGGGGACCTGTGTCCCCTTGAAGCTGCCGATGAGCAGTTGCCCGATGTCGCGTCGCGTGGCCAGAGGCATGATGGGTACGGGAATTATAATTGCGCCGTGCGGATTACGGCGTCGGCGCCCACGCGAATCGACCTGGCTGGCGGCACCATCGACATCTGGCCGCTCTACCTCTTCCACCCCGGCGCGCAGACTCTCAACGTCGCCATCAGTCTTCGGGCCCACGCCCGCATCGACCTGCGCGCCGACGACCGCGTCGCCCTGGTGTCGGAAGACACCGGCCGCGACATCGTCTTGCCGGCCGACCACCGCCTCCGCGACGACGAGACGCTGCCGCTGCTGGGCCGGCTGGCCCATCACTTCGAGGCGCGCGGCATCACGCTCACCACGCGGGGCGAGTCGCCTGCCGGCGCGGGCATCGCCGGCTCATCGGCCCTCAACATCGCCATCTGCGGTGCGCTGGCCGCCTGGAGCGGCCGCGCTCTCACTCCTGAGGCGCTCCTCCACACGGCGCAGGACATCGAGGCGCAGGTCATCCGGGTGCCCACCGGCCTGCAGGACTACCGCCCGGCGCTCCATGGGGGCATCGCGGCGCTCGAACTCGGACCCGGCATCGTCCGGCGCGTCGCCCTCGACGTGGATCCGGCCGATCTCGCATCGCGCCTCGTGCTGTGCTACACGGGAGAGCCGCGCAATTCCGGCACGAACAACTGGGATGTCACCAAACGTCACATCGATGGTGATGCGCACGTCTTCGACTGCTTCGAGCGTATCCGCGACACGGCCGCCGCCATGCGGGAGGCCCTCGAAGCCGGACGATGGGACGCGGTCGCCCGGCATCTGGCTATCGAATGGGAGAACCGCAAGCGTCTGGCGCCTGGCGTCACCACCCCGGCAATCGACGGGCTGGTCGAGCGCGCGCTGGCCGCCGGGGCCGACGCCGCAAAGGTGTGCGGGGCGGGCGGCGGCGGATGCCTCGTGGCGATGGTCCCGCCCGCGCGCCGCCAGGACGTCGCCGATGCGCTGGTGGCCGGGAACGCTCGCCTGCTCGACTTTCGAATCGAAACCGACGGTCTGATAGTCGACTGACCCGAATGGCCTCCGGCCTCGATAACACCGCCGTGGCTCGCGTCCTGGGCCAGATCGCCGACCTGCTCGAGATCAAGGGCGACAACACTTTCAAGATCCGGGCCTATCGCAATGCCGCCGATGTCGTGGGCCATGCCGCCGAGGCCGTGAGCGGCATGGACGCGGCAGCGCTGCGGGAGTGGTCCGGCATCGGCAGGGATCTCGCGACCCGCATTCTCGAGATTGCCACCACCGGAAACTGTGCGGTCCGGCAGGAGTTGCTCGACGAGTTTCCGGTGACGCTCCTCGACGTACTGGCGCTGCAGGGGGTGGGCCCGAAGACGGTGGCGCGCCTCTACCGCGAACTGGGACTGGCGAGCCTGCTGGACGTAGAGGCGGCGGCGCGCGCCGGGCGAATCCGCGAGATGAAGGGGCTGGGCGCCAAGAAGGAAGCCCTCATCCTGAAGGCGCTCTCGGAGCGCCAGCTGCACTCAGGCCGGCACCTGCTGGCCGACGCCACGCGCATGGTCGCGGCGTTGATCGAGTGGCTCGAGGCCGCGCGCGCGGACCTCGAGATTGAGCCGGTGGGCAGCCTGAGGCGCGGCGCCGAGACGTGCGGTGACATCGACCTGCTCGCCGTGGGATCTGACCCGGACCTGCTCGAGTTGTTCACGACCTATCCCCAGATGGAGCGCGTCCTGGGCCGGGGCGATACGAAGGCATCTATCCTGCTGGGAGGCGGCCTGCAGGCCGACCTGCGCGTGGTGGCCGCCGACGAGCGTGGCGCGGCCCTCCAGTACTTCACCGGTTCGAAGGCGCACAACATCGTCCTGCGCGACCGCGCCCTCGAGCGCGGCTGGCGACTCAATGAGTACGGGCTGCTCCGGGCCGCCGACCAGGCCCGGCTGGCCGGACGGACCGAAGAGGAAATCTACGAGAAGCTGGGCCTGGCGTGGGTCCCGCCCGAGTTGCGCGAGAACCGGGGCGAAATCGAGGCGGCCATCGACGGAACCCTGCCCCGCCTCGTCGAGGCAGGCGACCTGCGCGGCGACCTGCACGTGCACACCAACGAGACCGATGGCCGGGACACGCTCGAACAGATGGCCGGGGCGGCGGCGGCGCGCGGCCTGGAGTACGTCGCCATCACGGATCACAGCCGGTCGCTCGCCATGACCAACGGGCTGGACCAATCGCGTGCGCTGGCCCACGCGGAGAGGATTCGGGGACTCAACGGCCGCTACAAGGGACTCACGCTGCTGGCCGGCATCGAGTGCGACATCCTGCCGGACGGCCGCATGGATCTCGAAGACGACTGCCTGGCGGCGCTCGACCTAGTGATCGGATCGGTGCACATGAGCCTGGCCCAGGACGAGGCCGAGATGACGGCCCGGCTGATTCGCGCCATCGAGCATCCCCACGTGGACATCATCGGCCATCCCACGAACCGACTGCTGCTCCGCCGGCCCGGCTCTCGCATGCACATCGAAAAGGTCGTAGACGCCGCGGCCGCCAACGGGGTTGCCCTGGAGATCAACTCGCAGGCCGATCGGCTCGACCTGTCGGACAGCCACGCGCGCCTGGCCAAAGACCGCGGCGTAAAGCTCGTGATCTCCTCGGATGCTCACGCCACCTCGGAACTGGACTTCACGCGCTGGGGCCTGCTCGTCGCCCGCCGCGCCTGGGCCTCGAAGCAGGATGTCCTCAACACGCTGCCGCTCGACGCGTTCCGGCGCGCGATCAAGCGCGGACGCTGACCGGATACCGGTATACTCCCCAGCCGTGGATCCCGTCGCCGAAATCAAGCGCCTCTACTACGGCACGACGAAAGCCACCATCCAGGCCGATCTGGAGCGGGCAATCGAGCTGCTCAAGTCACTGTCCAGCGAAGACGACCGGCAGCGGGCGGCCGTCTACATGGACGGCCTCTCACAACTGCGGTCGGAGTGGCGGGTTACTTCTGCGCCAGGGCGATCTTCTTCCGCGCGGCGATCCGCAGCGGCTCCGGCACGTTCCGGTCGATCGACAGGCCGCGGAGGTCGCGGTCGTTCAGGCGGTGGATCAACGTGAGCGACATGGCCAGCGGCGTCTTGGGGTTCTTGGTCAGGCCCAGCATGATCCCGTAGTTCTTCATCCAGCCGCGCGCCTGCCCGATCGTGCGCAGCACATCGTCGGAGACGTTGGCCATGCGGGCGAAAGCTTCAACCTCCTGCTCGGTCAGCCTCGGACAGCTCAGCACCGCCGACGCCACCATCTTGTTCGGATCGCGAATCAGCAGGGTCCGCATCTCGCGCGTGCCCTTCATGGCCGCCTTGACTTTCTCGGGCACCGACATCTCGCTGACCCGCTTCGCCGTGAGCACCTTCTGCTCGGCGGTCTGCTCGTCGGCGCCGTAGTCGGTCCGATCCTCGTCCACGAGCGGCGCGTCCATGCCATCGGCGGGCCGGGCGGCGGGGGCGATACCCCGGGCGACGAAGAACTCGCGCACCTCGGTGCTCACGTCGGCCCGGGCAATCAGCCCAGCCAGAGCGGCCTCGGGCAGGCGCGACAGGGTGCGCTCGGCCGTCGCGCGCACTTCCTCGTCAGAGTCCGACACCAGCAGAATCAGCAGGCCGAGTTGCTCGAGGGGTCTCGGCGAGATGGCGCCGGCCGCAGCCAGCAGGCGCAGGTCGCGAGCCACCTCGCCCCGCCGGAAGAAGTCCAGCAGCGGCGTTCGCAGACCCACGTCCATCAGCGTGACACGAGGAAGAAGGAGTAGTCGTCGCGTCCGATGCGCGCCGACAACGGCTCGCCGGCCGCGCCCAGCAGGCGCGCGGCCCGACCGTTCACGCTGAACTGGACGACGCCGGCATTGTTGCCCGTCAACTCCACGGCATCGCCGAAGGCCACCTGCAGCGATTCGCCCGCTTCAAAGGTGCGACCCGCCACCATGCCCCCGTCGGCCATCACTTGCAGCTCGCAGCGAGCCGAAATCGTAATCAGCATCGTGACTGGCCGGGCCGCGGGGGGCGGCGGCTCGAAAAACCCGCCGGCTGGAACGATCTCGGGGCGCCAGGTGTTGGAACCGTGGTTCGGCGTCAGTGCCGGTGGCCGGTCGACGGCCCGCCGTTGGGGCGCATTACCGAAATAGGCGACGCCGATGAGCAGTGGAATCACGGCCCCCACGGCAGCCAGGAGACGACGCCACACCTGGCCGGTCCTCACCGGCGCCTCGACTACGGCGTTCGAGGCCTCTGGCCGGGCAAGGTCGTCCGGAAATTCGTCGAGAAAGCTGACCAGCGTCTGCTCAGGGTCGAGGCCCAGCTCCTTGGCAACGGCCCGGACCAGCGATCGCCGGTAAATGCCGGGCGGCAGAGCCGCGAGGCGGCCCTCTTCGAGCGCCCGCAGGACTGGTGTCGAGAGCTTCGTGGCGTCGGCGAGCTGCCGATGTGACACACCCCGAGCCTCGCGCGCCTCCTTCAGGCGTTCCGTGATGCGAGGTGGCCGGTCAGAGCGGGTCGCCATAGGTCGTCGGAGATTCGGGGGTCTGCCAGAACCGCTGACCAGTCAGCGGTCAAGACCCCGAGTGTAGGGAACACCATCAGATGTGTCAAACGCCAAACGCATCCGCATGACTCGCTCCTGCACGAACTCGGCCACGTCGGCCCCACCCGTAGGAAGGAACCACCCAATCGCCGCCACGCCCGACGCCCCGGCGGCCACCGCCCGAGGCACGTCGAGCTCGGTCAGCCCCCCAATTGCCATGACCGGGACATCCCCCGCCGCGTCCACCACGTCCCGCAACCCGTCCCATCCCAGCGTCGGCGCCATTCGGGCTTTCGAGGCCGATGGCAGTACCGTCCCCGCGAGCAGATACGAGGCGCCGGACGAGTGCCGGGCCGCGTCCGCCGAGTGCACCGAGCGGCCAACCAGCCACTCGGGCCGCGGCGCGAGTGACCGCGCCTGTCCAGGCGACAGCGACCGTTCGGGCAGGTGCACCCCGCCGGCGTCGACCGCGAGGGCAACATCGAGCCGGTCGTTGAGCACCACGCGCGCCCGGCTCTCCGGCAGCTCGGCGAACACCTGTCCGAGGAACGCCGCCAGCGACCCGGCGTCGAGATCGGGCTCTCGCACCTGTACCAGGTCCGCGCCGCCGCTGAGCGCCCCCCGCACTTGCGCCGCCAGCAGAGACTGCCAGCTGCGGGCGGCTCCGGGCCACGCCTCCAGCAGCCGGAGCCGTGCGGTCACTACCATCACTCTCGGTGCCGGCGGGCGCATCTCAGCCGCCGTTTCCCTGGGGCGAACTGGCATCCGGCCGTCCCGTCACGACCTCCGCCAGCTCGACCAGGGCCAGCCCGAGGTTGACAAGGCCCAGTCCCGACACCGCTCCACGCACGAAGTTGTTCGTCAACGCGGCTTCCAGCGCCGGCACCAGGATGGCGAAATAGTTTCGCTCCCAGAATCGCGACCAGGGAATCAGCACCAGCAGCAGCCCGACTTCCACCAGCAGGACGATTAGGAGGAGTCGCCGGAACAGAGGCTAACCTCGCGCCCGCGTCTTCGAGAGCTGGTCGATGCGGGACGCCACGTCACGATAGCCGCCGGACTCCGACTCCATCTCCGCGAAGATCGCCAGCGCACGCGAGGTCTCGCCGTTGGCTTCGAGCGTGCTGGCCAGGTCGTACAAGAGGGCCCGGCTCGCATCGGGCGTCGGCGCTGGCGCCTCGGCCGCGCGCTCGAACCACTCGATGGCCTGGGCAGGCTGTTCGCGCTCGAGGTGCAGGCGTCCAAGCATCGACGCCGCGTCGAACCGCTGCCGCGGCGAGCGCGCCGCGCTTTCGAGCGCGACGATGGCGTCCTCGACCATGCCCATCTCCTGATAGGTCAGGGCCAGACGGTACTGTTCGGTGGCCGCCTCATCGGAGGATGGCCGATCGGTGTCTTCCCGCATCTCGGCGAATGCCCGGCCGGCGGCCTCGGCGCCTGGCGCGTTCGCGGCTGGCGAGGCCGTGCGCCCGGCGTCGGCCTTGCCGCGCCTCCGCGACTCGCTGGCCTTGGGGGCCGGGGGCTCCGGGACGGGCGCGTCGAGTTCGACGCCTTCGTTGAGGTCGATGAAATCGGCGGCCAGGAAGGGGCTGTCGCCGCTGAGGCGGTCGGCGATGATCGCGTCGGGATCGGCCTCGCCCAGCATCACCAGCGACTTGCGGAAGCGCTCGATGTTGGCGCGATTCCAGGGCTCGCGTGCCACCAGGTCTTCACTGATGATCCGCGCTTCGAGGGCGCGCCCGACTTCCAGGTACGCGTCGGCCAGCTGCGCCTGCGCCTCGAACATCGTCGCCTCGAGCTGCCCGTCCACGCAGATCTCCACCAGCCGCATGAGCGCGACCAGGTGGAACCGCACGCGCGTGACGAACTCGTGCAGCGCCGCGGCGGCCGCCGCGTAGTCCTCGGCGCGCACGGCGGCATCGGCGACCGCGTCGATCACCTGGTAGCCCGCCTCTGACGACGTCTCGGCGAGCCGGCAGCCGAGCACCACGGCGGCCTCGCGTCGCGAGGGGTCGATGCCCACGGCCCGCGCGACGGCGGCGCGGCCGTCGGCGTGGCGGTTCTCGGTGAGCGCGCACTCGGCGAGCGCGAGCCAGAGTCCGGCGTCCTGACCGGCGGTCTCGGGGGTCAGGAAGGGGCGCGCGCGCGCGATGTCGCCGCGACCCACGAAGGTTACGGCCAGCTTGGCCGCCGTGCCGGTATCGGAAGGGTCCAGGGCGGCCACGTCCACCAACACATCGATGTACTCGTCGGTCCGGCCGGTGGCTTCGAGGCGCACCGCCACCTCGCGCAGCTCGTGCAGGGCCGTGGTGAGGTCACCCATCTCCGAGGCCGCTCGAGCGGCGAAGAGGCGCGACTCGAGGTCGTCGGGGTCGAGGGTGCCGACGCGAATACTCAGCTCGGCTGCACCCCGCTGGTCGCCGCGCGCCTTCCGGCGCTCGACCAGCTGATTGAAGTACTGCTTGGCATCGGCAAGCAGACCCTGCCGCGACGCGATCTCTCCGAGCTGCAGTAGGGCCGATTCGTCGCCCGGCTTGATCTTGAGGATCTTCTTGTAGAGGGCACCGGCCTTCGGATAGAAGCCCTCGGTCTCGAGATGGTCGGCAATCCGGACGTAGTGCCCGATCCCCTTGTCGATCTGGCCCGCCCTGACGTACAGGTCGCCGAGCGCGTTGGCGCTGTTCCAGTCTCGGGGCTGGGCCTCGACGATACGCACGTACTCGGCGATGGCGGCGTCGATGCGCCCCTGCCTCAGTGCTATTTCGGCGCTCTTGAGCGCTCCTTCACGGTCGAACGACGGCACGGCAGTAGCCCTCAGGCAATCGTGTCAAACAGCGTCGGAGGCCGGAACGACCGCCGATGCTGCACGGAATAGCCGAACTTTGCCACGGCCGCCAGATGGTCGACGGTGGCATATCCCTTATGTCGGTCGAAACCGTACCGAGGATCAGTGGTGTGGAGCGATTCCATTAGGCGGTCACGGGTGACCTTGGCCACGATGGAGGCGGCGGCGATGGCCGCCGAGCGCCGGTCCCCTCCCACGACCCCACGCTGGGCCATGGGCAGCTCCGGAATCCGGAACCAATCCACCAGTACGGCGTCTGGCAGGGGGGAGAGCGCCAGCACGGCTCGCTGCATCGCCCGCAGCGAAGCCTGATGGATGTTAATCCGGTCGATTTCGGCCGGATCGGCCGAAACGGTCACCCAGGCGACGGCTTTGCGCGTGATTTCATCGAAGAGGCGGGATCGGGTGGCGGCCGACAGCATTTTCGAGTCGGCCAGCCCGGCGATGTGCCGGTCCGGGTGCAGGATGACGGCCCCGGCGGTGACGGGCCCGGCGAGGCAGCCCCGCCCCACCTCGTCCACGCCGGCGACGTGGACGAACCCGAACCTCCGGAGGGCGTTCTCGAGACTTCGCCGGGCGGTCGTCCTGCGCACGGGGGGAGCCATCGGCCCGGGCGCACGGGCGCCCGGGCGTGTGAGAGCTGGCTAGCGGGACTTCTTCACTTCCTTCATGCGCGCGGCCTTGCCCTTCAATTCGCGCAGGAAATAGAGCTTGGCCCGGCGGACCTTGGCCGAGCGCACGATATCGACCTTCTGCACGGTCGGCGAGTGCAGCGGAAAGATGCGCTCGACGCCCTGGCCGAACGACACTTTACGGACGGTGAACGTCGCGCGGATCCCGCCGCGACGCAGGTTGATGACCACGCCCTCGAAGATCTGGGTCCGTTCCTTGTCGCCTTCCTTGACGCGCACGTGCACGCGCACCGTATCGCCGGGCTTGATCCGCGGCCGTTCGACCAGTTGCGCCTTCTCCACCATCTCCATCGCGGTCATGACTACTGACTCCCTTCTCTGCCTACTCCGTCGGCGGGACACCGATGCCCCATTCACGTAACCAGTCCCGTTCTTCGCCGTCGAGGGCCGCCGTCACGAGCAGGTCCGGCCGCCGGTCGAGGGTCCGCCGCAACGCCTGCTGCCGGCGCCACCGGCGAATCTCGCCGTGATGCCCAGAGGTCAGCACCTCGGGAACTCGCAGACCCGCGTATTCCGCGGGACGCGTGTAGTGCGGGCAATCGAGCAGCCCGCGCCCGAAGGAATCCGCCTCCACCGACTGCTCGTCGCCTACCACGCCCGGCACGAGCCGCGACACGGCGTCAATCACCACCAGGGCCGGCAGCTCGCCGCCCGACAGCACATAGTCGCCGATCGACACCTCGTCGGTCGCCCACCGCTCGCGCACCCGCTCGTCGATGCCTTCGTAGCGGCCGCAGAGCAGCGCGATATGCCCCAGCGCGGCAAACCGCGCCGCCTCGACCTGCGTGAACCGCCGCCCCGCCGGCGACAGCAGCACCACCGCCTGCGGCCGTCCGCGTCCTGCGATGATGGCCTCCATCGCCGCAAAGAACGGCTCGGGCTTCATCACCATGCCCGGTCCGCCGCCAAACGGCCCGTCGTCGACGACGCGGTGGCGGTCGGTCGTGTAATCGCGCAGGTCGTGCGCCACCACGTCGACCACGCCGCGTTCCCGGGCGCGCCCCACGACGCCTTCGGCGAGCCCGGCGTCCACCATCTCCGGAAAGATCGTGACCACGTCGAACTTCATCGCGCCCTACAAATCCAGCAGGCCCGCCGGCGGGCGAATCACGATGCGCCGACCCGCGACGTCCACCGTGCAGAACTCGTCGACCAGCGGAATTTCGTGCCGCTTCTGCAGGCCGGCCACCACCAGCCGGCTCCGCCCCATCTCACCCTCCACCGCGACCACCCGGCCCACCGCGTCACCGTCGGCCTGCACCACCTCGCAACCGACGAGCTGGTGGTGATAGTACTGGCCGGCGGGCAGCGGGCCCTGATCGGCTTCGGTGATGCGCAACTCGGCCCCGATGTAGCGCTCGGCCTCCTCGATGGTCGACACACCCACCAGCCCGATGACGGGCCGCCCCTTCTGCACGCGTGCATCGGAGACTTCTACCCGCACCCGCGTCGCGTCACCTAACCGCGCCAGCAGCCGGGCGCCCGGATGAAACCGCTCGTCCGGGAAATCGGTGTACGGATTCACGATGACCTGCCCCCTGATGCCGTGCGTGCGGACGACGATGCCAACAAGGACCAGATCATCCCAGTCGGCGTCCGACTGCCCCTCGGCTCCCGCCACCGGCGTCAGTCCCTGATGTCGAGCGTGACCCGACTGCCGTCGGCTTCCGCGGCGCTCGACAGCAGGGTGCGCAGCGCCGCGGCCGTTCGCCCTTGCCGCCCGATCACACGTCCGAGGTCGCCCGGCGCCACGCTCAGTTCGAACACCACAGCGCCGCGACGCTCGGTCTCGCGCACCCTCACGGCATCGGGCTCGTCGGCCAGCGCTCGCGCCACGGCCTCGACCAGCCCCTTCAAATCGGCCGACACCCCGCAGCCCCTACGCCGGCGGCGCGGTCGGCGCCACGGTAACGGGCTCGGTGTCGGCGACCGGGCTGCGATCCTTCGTCACGTGGCGGGCCAGCAGCGTCCGCACCGAGTCGGACGGGCGGGCGCCCTTCGACACCCAGTGGGCGACACGGGCCGTATCCACCTCGAGCACCGACGGCCGGGTGCGGGGGTTGTAGAATCCGAGCACTTCCAGGAAGCCCCCTTCGCGCGGCGAACGGGCTTCGGTGACCACCACCCGGTAGTAGGGTCTCTTCTTCGACCCCGTGCGACGCATCCGAATCGACAGCATGTCCTTGATCCTCTTTCGTAAGTCCTACCGCATCAGGCTGAACGGGCTCTTCTTCTTCTTCCTCGGCGGCGCCGCGATGGGTTCGCCCGTCATCTGGCCCACCACCTTCAGCATCCGCTGCATCTCACCGAACTGCTTGAGCAGGCGGTTGACGTCCTCGACGGCCGTGCCGCTCCCGCGCGCGATGCGCTTTCGGCGGCTGCCATCGAGAATCTCGGCGTACCGCCGCTCTTCGGGCGTCATCGAGTTGATAATGGCCTCGACGCGCCGCAACTGCCGCTCGTCCGGCTTCTGCTCGGCGAGCTGCCTCATGCTCCCCATGCCCGGCAACATCCCGAGGATGTTCTCGAGCGGTCCCATCTTCTTCAGCGTCCGCAGCTGGTCGCGAAAATCCTCGAGTGTGAAGCCGCCCTTGCGGATCTTCTGCTCGAGCCGTTCGGCGTCGCCCACGTCGATGGCCTCTTCGGCGCGCTCGATGAGCGACAGCACGTCGCCCATGCCCAGCATGCGCGACACGAACCGATCCGCGTGGAACGGCTCCAGATCCTCGAGCCGCTCGCCGCTCCCGACAAACGCAATCGGGACACCAACCACCGACACCACCGACAGCGCTGCGCCGCCGCGCGCATCGCCGTCGGCCTTGCTCAGCACGACGCCTGTGACGCCTATCTGCCGATTGAACTCACCGGCGCTCTTGATCGCATCCTGCCCCGTCATCGCGTCGGCGACGTAGAGCAGGTCGCTTGGCCCCACGGCCTGTTTGATCGCCGCGAGCTCCTGCATGAGCTCATCGTCGATGTGCAGCCGGCCCGCGGTATCGACGATCACCACGTCGTTGCCGACCGCGCGGGCCTCGGTCAGCGCACCGGCCGCACGCCGCACGGGGTCCATCTGCCCGGCCGGATCGTGCACCCGCACGCCCGCCTTCTCCGCCACGACCGCGAGCTGTTGAATCGCGGCGGGCCGGCGCACATCGGTCGACACCACGATCGGATGGTGCCCCTGCTTGGCCAGCCACTTCGCGAGCTTGCCCGTGGTGGTGGTCTTGCCGGAGCCTTGCAGCCCCAGCATCAGAATCACCCGCGGGCGCGCGCTGGTCTCGACCAGGCCACCCTTGGCATCGCCGAACAGACCCAGCAGTTCGTCGCGGACGATCTTGACGACCTGCTGGCTCGGCGTCAGGCTCTTGAGGACGGCCTGGTCCATCGCCCGATCGCGCACGCGATCGACGAAGGCCTGGACGACCTTGAGGTTGACGTCGGCTTCGAGCAGCGCCATCCGGATTTCCCGGAGAGCGTTCTCCACCGTCCCTTCGCTGAGCCGCGCCTCTCCGCGAATGGACTGAAAGACGTCCTGCAGCCGCTGACTCAGTTGATCGAACACAGCTCTCTCACGCCTGACGCCTGGCGCCGACCGAAGCGGTCGCCCCCACCATCGGCGGTGGCGAAGGCCCTCAGCGCAAACCCTTATCCTAGTTGAACTTCAGGGCAGTCGTCAAACCGACTTCAGGCGGTGGCCGAGCTTGTCCTTCTTGACCTTCAAGTACCGGCGGGTGGTGTCGGAGGCCGGAATCTCGAGGGGCAGCGAGGTGGCCACCGACAGGCCATATCCATGCAGCCCAACGAACTTCCGCGGGTTGTTGGTGAGCAGGCGCATCGTGCGCACGCCAAGATCCCGGAGAATCTGGGCGCCAATGCCGTAATCCCGCTGGTCGGCCTTGAATCCCAGGCGCTCGTTGGCTTCGACGGTGTCCAGGCCCTGATCCTGCAGCGCATAGGCCCTGAGCTTGTTCGCCAGCCCGATGCCGCGCCCCTCCTGGTTGAGGTAGAGCAGCACCCCGCGGCCCTCGCGGGCGATCCGGTCCATCGCCGCGTGCAATTGGGAGCCGCAATCACACCGCGCCGAATGGAACACATCGCCGGTCAGGCACTTGGAATGGACGCGCACCAACACGTCCTCGCCTGTGCCCATGTCGCCACAGACCAGGGCGACGTGGGTCTGTCCGTCGATGATGCTCTCGTAGCCGTGGATGCGGAAGGGGCCCTGCTCGGTGGGCAGGTCGGCCTCGGCCACCTTGCGGATCAGGCCCTCGGTCTGCATCCGGTACCGAATCAGGTCGGCCACCGTAATCATCAACAGCTTGTGGCGTCGCGCGAACTTCCGCAGTTCGGGCACACGCGCCATGCTGCCGTCGCGGCTCGCAATCTCGCAGATGACGCCGGCGGGATACAACCCCGCGATGCGCGCCAGATCCACCGCCGCCTCCGTTTGTCCCGCCCGGACGAGCACGCCGCCATCGCGGGCGCGCAGCGGAAACACGTGGCCCGGCCGGGCCAAGTCGGCGGGTCGCGTCTTCGAATTGATGGCCACGAGCACGGTTCGCGCCCGGTCCCTCGCCGAGATGCCGGTCGTGGTGCCCTTCTTCGCCTCGATCCCGACACAGAAGGCCGTCTCGAACGGCGTCGAGTTGAGCTGCGCGGGCACCTGGAGCGGGATCTGCAAGGCGTCGAGGCGCCGCGCGGTCAGCGGCATGCAGATCAGGCCGCGCCCGTGGGTCATCATGAAGTTGATGGCTTCGGGCGTCACCTTCTCGGCCGCGATGGTCAGGTCCCCCTCGTTCTCTCGATCCTCGTCGTCGACGACGATGATGATGTCGCCGCGCCCGACGGCCGCGACCGCCTCTTCGATCGGCGCAAACGCGCGGCCGCGCCCATCGCCGCGTGCCAGGCGGAGCCGGCCGGCATGCGCCCGCGTCGCCTTCACGACCGCCGCGCCTCGAGCGCCCGCATCACGTACTTGCCGATCATGTCGCATTCCAGGTTCACCTTGTCGTTGAACCGCAGTTGGCTCAGGGTTGTGTGCGTCCAGGTGTAGGGAATCACCTGGATGTCGAACTCGCGATCCCCCAGGCCGGCGATGGTGAGGCTCACCCCGTCGACCGCGACCGACCCTTTGTGGATGAAGTGCACGGCCAGGTCGGCCGGAAACCTCACGGTCAGCCACCGCGACTCCGACTCGGCTGCCGCGCGCACGTCGGTCACCGTCCCTACCGCATCCACGTGGCCCTGCACGAAGTGCCCGTCGAGGCGGCCATCGACCTTGAGGGGACGCTCGAGGTTCACCGTCTGCCCGCGCCTGGCATTCCCCATCGTCGTCACGCGGGCGGTCTCGGGTCCGATATCCACCAACACCTGCGGTCCGTCTACGAGCACCACGGTCAGGCAGACGCCGTTGACGGCAAGGCTGGCCCCTGGCGCCAGCGCGGGCGCCAGCGCGGTGTCGATCCGCACGCGCATCCCGTCGGCGACCGTCTTCACCTCGGCGAGCGTCCCCGTGTCCTCAACGATTCCCGTGAACATCGAACACCATCCACTTGTCGGGCCCCAGCCATTCCTGGGTTCGGGGCTCGAGTCCGCCCATGCCGAGCACGCCCGTGCCGAACACCGGTACACCGGCCTCGCCGAACGACACCGGCGCCACGATCAGGTGCGCCGTATCGACCAGGCCCGCCTCCAGCAGTGCCCGATGCAGCGTCGCCCCGCCCTCCACGAGTACCGATGACACGTCGAACGGCAGCAACGCCCGCAGGGCTCCCCCAACATCGTCAGCGCCGGGGACCACCGTCGCGCCCGCCTCCGCCAGTGCGCTGGCGCGCGCAGGCGCCCGCGCCAGCGACTCCGCACTGCTGAGTATAATCACGGCCCCTTGATCCAGGGTGGACAAGAGCCGCGCCGACGGTGGTGTGCGCAGGCGGCGATCGAACACCGCACGGACGAGAGGCCGGGGCCGCACCGTGTCTCGCACGGTCAGGAGCGGATCGTCCACGAGCACGGTCTCCGAGCCGACGGCCACGGCATCGACGACGGCCCGCAGGCACTGCGACCGGCGGTTGGCGGGTTCCGAGCTGATGGTCGTCCGGGTACCGCGACGTGCCGCAATTCGACCGTCGGCGCTGGCGGCCGCTTTCAGGATGACCTCGGGACGGCCCATGGTCTGCACCGTCACGAAGGCCCGATTGAGCCACCGCGCCTCGGGCTCGAGCAGACCGACCTCCACCCGCAGCCCGGCGGCGCGCAACTCGGCGATGCCCTGGCCGTTCACGAGGGGGTTGGGATCCTTCATCGCCACGACCACGCGCGCGAGGCCGCTGCCGATGATCCGCTTGGTGCACGGCGCAGTCCGGCCGTAGTGGCAGCAGGGCTCGAGCGTGACGTACATCGTGCCGCCGCGGGCGCGCGCGCCCGCCTCGTCGAGGGCGAACACCTCGGCGTGCGGCTCGCCCGCCCGCGGATGCCGGCCCTGGCCCACGACCACGCCGTCGCTCGACACCACCACCGCGCCGACCATCGGGTTGGGTGTGGTCGCGCCGGCCGCGCGCGCCGCGTGGAACAGCGCGCGCCGCATCAGGTCGGCGTCGGTCACCACTTCTCCTGGAACAAGGCGTCGACGTACTCGGCCGGCTTGAACGGCAGCAGGTCGTCGATACCTTCGCCCACTCCGACGTAACGGATCGGGAGGTGGAGCTCATGAGCAATCGCGACAGCCATCCCGCCCTTCGCTGTCCCGTCCAGCTTGGTCAGGACGATGCCGGTGACGCCGGCCACGGCCATGAACTCTCGAGCCTGCGCGAGGGCGTTCTGTCCCACTGTCGCATCCAGCACGAGGAGTGTGTCGTGCGGCGCACCTGACGCCTCCCTTGCCGCGACGCGCCGGATCTTGTCGAGCTCCTGCATCAGGTTGGCTCGCGTGTGGAGCCGTCCTGCGGTGTCGACGAGAATGACGTCGCGGCCGCGCGCGCGCCCGGCAGTGAGCGCATCGAAGACAACGGCGGCTGGATCGGCGCCTTCCCGTGCGCGTACGATGTCCACCCCGGCACGATCGGCCCAGATCTGCAACTGATCCACCGCCGCGGCCCGGAACGTGTCGGCCGCGCAGATGAGCGGTTTCAACCCGTCGCGCTTCATCTGATTGGCGAGTTTTCCCACTGTCGTGGTCTTTCCCGTCCCATTGACGCCGACGATGAGCACGACGCGCGGCGTCCCGGGCGGCGGTGCGGCCATGGGCCGGCCATCGGCATCGCGCAGCACCCGTAGAATCTCGTCGTGCACGAGCTGACGCAGCGACTCGCCGCGCCGCTGGCGCGCACCGACGGCCTCGACGATGCGGCGGGACGCGGCCACGCCGACGTCAGCCATGAGCAGCACCTCTTCGAGCCCCTCCAGCGTGTCGGGATCGATCGTGCGCGTGCGGCGCTCGGGTGCATCACTGCCGGTGACCAGCTCGTCGAAGCGCTCGGCAATCTGTTGTGCCGTGCGCGTCAGTCCCTGTTTCAGCCTCTCGAACAAACTCATCTGCACGTCACCTACGCGAATTCGGACTTCTGGCGTCGGTCCATCAGCGCACGAATGGCCGAGGACGGATCTCGACGGCCGGCCAGCACGTCGGCCATCTGGGCGGTGATCGGCAGCTCCACGCCGTAACGGGCGCCCAGCGCCAGGGCCGCTTCGGTGGTTCGCACGCCTTCGGCCACCATCTTCGTGCTCGCCACCACCTCGCCCAGGGGCCGGCCGCGCGCCAGTTCCGCGCCGACGTGCCGATTACGGCTGAGCGAACCCGTGCAGGTCAGCACGAGGTCGCCCAGTCCGGCGAGGCCGGCCAACGTCTCGCGCTGGCCACCCATGGCCACGGCCAGCCGCGTCAGTTCGGCGAGGCCGCGCGTAATGAGCGCCGCCAGCGCATTGTGGCCCTGCCCCAGCCCTTCGACCACGCCCGCGGCGATGGCAATCGTGTTCTTGAGCGCGCCGCCGATTTCGACACCAATCACGTCGGCGGTGCCGTAGAGCCGGAGCCAGGGCGCGCGGAACTCGCCCTGCACGTGCTCGACGGTCCGCGGCGACGAGGAGGCCACGACTACGGCCGTGGGCCGGCACCGCGCGAGCTCGATGGCGAAGCTCGGTCCCGACAGCACGGCCACGTCCCCGGCCGTCGTCAGCTCGTCCGAGAGCACCTGCGACATCCGCAGCAGCGAGCCCTCCTCGATGCCTTTCACGGCGCTCACCACCAGGGCGCCGGGCTGCAGGCGGGGCGCCATGTTCCGCGCCACGGCCCGCACGCCGTGCGAGGGCACCGCCACGACGACCACCGGCGCCGTTGCCAGGGCCTCGGCGAGTTCCGCGGTCGGTTG
>Ga0073904_10001204_pt1 | contig 19303 bp, 14 predicted proteins | sample KloWWTrecipitate_FD_66668 | JGI IMG/M metagenome (GOLD analysis project Ga0073904, IMG submission 66668) | Active sludge microbial communities from Klosterneuburg, Austria, studying microevolution and ecology of nitrifiers - Klosterneuburg... | ecosystem: Engineered > WWTP > Aerobic digester >... | reverse complement strand
CCTCCGCCTCCGCCACCCCCTCCGCCGGTTCCTGCTGTGCCGGGCCAGGCTGATGTGATAGCAGTTCAGGGACATCCAATTCCTCCTGTGGCGCCCAATGGAGAAGTAGTGGTAATGGGATATCCTAACCCTCCTAAGCCAGTTAAACTGCCGGAACATGTAAAATCAATTAGTATCAAGAATGGCGGTAAAGCTATTGTTGAACTTAAAAACGGGAAAACGGAAGAGTATGATCTGAATAACCCGGAGGAAAAGAAAAAATTTGATGCCCGTTACCCGGCACCGCCGCCTCCTCCGCCACCCCCGGCTCCGGGAAGAACCGTGGTAGTGGAAGGTCATAAAATGAATGGTTCAGTCAGTACAATCGCAGCAGATGGTCAGCCATTGCCAGATAACCTGGTTTATGTGATTAATGGAGTTATTTCCACAAAGAATGAGATGGATAAGATCAGCCCGGATAAGATTGCAACTGTTGATGTGCTGAAAGGCAATTCAGCCATTGCGTTATACGGTGAAATTGCAAAAGATGGAGTAGTGCAGGTCAGATTAAAAAATGAAGCCCATCCCTTGTATGTAATAGACGGAGTTATTTCTTCCAAAGCGGATGCTGATAAGATCAATGCTGAATCAATTCTGACTGTGGATGTTTTAAAGGGGGAAGCAGCAGAAAAACAATATGGAGGAAAAGGAAAGAATGGCGTTATTATCATCCGGACGAATAGGAAAGAAGTACAGAAGCCAGTTACAATATCTTCATTTCTCTTCCCGGCTGAAGTGAAAAAAGATCAATGCTGAATTTTTTATAAACTACCTAGGGGCCGGAATAATCCGGCCTTTTATTTTTTGGGGAATATGAGAATGACGATAACTGGTCGGATTCTATTATAAATAATACCAGGGATTTCTTTTTGCGGCGATCACATATTTTTTCACATTTCTGAAAAAAGCCAGTACCATATAAATGATAATCGGCGAGCCCATTGTCAGTATGGAAGCATACATAAAATACTGCCGGATCTTGCTGGTGGCAATTCCTAAACGGTTGCCAATAGCAGAACAAACGCCAAAGGCATTCCACTCTACGAAATTTTTGAATTTGTTCATACTGCTAATTTAGATTATTTGAACAATCTCTGCAACCCGGAGTTATTCAGATAGGTGATTTTCGTATTTTTGCGACACTTTTCAATGTGTTAATCCGGCAATTGGTCATTTTGCCAATATTTTTCGGGTGGCATCTTACAGGAATGACAGGAATTGCTTTATGCAACACATTGTTTCATTTACAAATCGTCAAATTGTCAAATTCTATGGTATTCGATCTTGACCTCATCAAAAAATTGTACAGCGAAATGCCTGCCAAAGTGGATGATGCCCGTAAAACACTGGGCCGTCCCCTTACACTGGCAGAGAAAATACTATATGCCCATCTCTGGAAAGGAGTGGACGTAAAAGAGTATGAAAGAGGGAAGGCTTATGTAGATTTTGCCCCCGATCGTGTAGCAATGCAGGATGCTACGGCACAAATGGCTCTGCTGCAGTTTGATACAACAGGCCGCAAGATGGTAGCGGTACCTTCAACGGTGCATTGCGACCACCTGATTGTAGCAAAAGTTGAAGGAAAAGCTGATCTGAACAAAGCGGTAACAGATAACGAAGAAGTATATAATTTCCTGGCCTCTATTTCTAATAAATATGGCATCGGTTTCTGGAAACCGGGTGCCGGCATCATTCACCAGGTAGTGCTGGAAAACTATGCATTTCCCGGGGGGATGATGATCGGCACAGATTCTCATACCGTAAATGCAGGGGGACTGGGCATGATCGCCATTGGTGTGGGAGGAGCTGATGCCTGCGATGTTATGGCTGGATTGAGCTGGGAATTATTGATGCCCAAGCTGATTGGGGTAAAACTGACCGGTAAACTGAATGGATGGACATCTGCCAAAGATGTGATCTTAAAAGTAGCCGGTATACTTACCGTAAAAGGTGGAACCAATGCTATTGTCGAATATTTTGGGGAAGGTGCTCAAAGTATGAGTTGTACGGGTAAAGGCACAATCTGTAATATGGGTGCTGAGATCGGCGCTACCACTTCCACCTTCGGATATGATGAAAGCATGAGCCGCTACCTGAAAGCAACCGGTCGTGCAGCAGTAGCTGAAGCTGCGGATAAAATAAAGGAATGCTTGACCGGTGATGCGGAGGTATATGCTAATCCTGAAAAATATTTTGATCGTGTTATTGAAATTAATCTTAGTGAACTGGAACCACACCTGAATGGTCCTTTCACACCGGATTTGGCTACTCCTATCTCTCAAATGAAAGAAGCTGCAGCAAAAAACGGATGGCCTACCAAAATTGAAGTGGGACTGATCGGTAGCTGTACTAATTCTTCGTATGAGGATATCAGCCGTGCTGTTAGTTTGGCGAAGCAGGTAAAAGCAAAAGGATTAAAACTTAAATCAGAATTTACGATTACCCCGGGTTCCGAACAGGTTCGTTATACGATTGAGAGAGATGGTTTCCTGAATGTGTTTGAAGAAATTGGCGCAACAGTATTTGCCAATGCCTGCGGACCCTGCATTGGTATGTGGGACAGGATGGGGGCAGAAAAGCAGGAAAAGAATACCATCGTCCATTCTTTCAACCGCAACTTTGCCAAAAGAGCTGATGGCAATCCCAATACGATGGCATTTGTGGCTTCGCCAGAACTGGTTACAGCATTGGCTATCGCCGGTGATTTAAATTTTAACCCGCTTACTGATACATTGACGAATGATAAGGGCGAACAGGTAAAATTGGATCCGCCCAACGGTGACGAGTTACCGGTTAAAGGTTTTGCAGTAGAAGATGCCGGTTACCAGGCACCGGCAGAAGATGGAAGTAAAGTGCAGGTGGCCGTGAAAGCTGACAGTAAACGTCTTCAGTTGTTGTATCCGTTTGCTGCATGGGAAGGAACAGATTTAAAGGGGTTGAAATTACTGATCAAGGCGAAAGGGAAATGTACAACAGACCATATTTCTATGGCTGGTCCGTGGTTAAAGTTCCGGGGGCACCTGGATAATATCAGTAATAACCTGCTGATCGGAGCTACTAATTTCTTCAATGAGAAGACTGATAATGTAAAGAACCAGTTGACAGGTGAGTATGGAACAGTCCCCAATACACAGAGAGCTTATAAAGCAGCTGGTATCGGAACTATCGTCGTTGGTGATGAAAACTACGGTGAAGGATCCTCCAGGGAACATGCGGCCATGGAGCCAAGGCATCTTGGTGTTCGTGTAGTGATGGTGAAATCTTTTGCCCGCATTCATGAAACAAACCTTAAAAAGCAGGGAATGCTGGCACTGACTTTTGCCAACAAGGAAGACTACGAGAAGATACAGGAAGATGATGCGATTGATGTGATTGGCCTCACCAATTTTACACCAGGTAAGCCATTACAGGTCGTATTAAATCATAAAGACGGGAGCAGTGAAACCATTATTGCTAATCATTCTTACAATGAACAGCAGATCGAATGGTTCAAAGCCGGCGGGGCTTTGAATGTTATCCGCAGTCAATTTGCAAAGTAAAAAGCACCTGATAATTTTCATAAAGCCCCCGTCAGATACCGGGGGCTTTATGATTATGAGGCCTTTAGTAATTTTATCAATGTTTAAACATTGAAATTAAATAATTGCTGTATCTTTACGCTGTACATGAAAAGAAAGAACTTTATCTATACAATAACAGGAGGATTGTTTGCAATGAGTGGTCTAACAACTTTTAAACGATTTACTGATGATCTTGAAGAGCAGGATGTAAAAATGCCTGTTCTTTTTATTGGTCACGGATCGCCGATGAATGGTATTGAGAACAATGAGTTCAGTTTACAATGGGAGAAGACGGCAAAAGAATTACCTGTCCCTAATGCAGTTTTGGTGGTTTCTGCACACTGGTTGACCAATGGAACACATATCACTGCAATGGATTATCCAAAAACTATACATGATTTTGGGGGTTTTCCGCAGGCACTGTTTGATGTTCACTATCCGGCACCAGGCAACAGTCAATTAGCTTTAGAAACGAAAGAGTTGATTAAAACAACCGATGTGGGACTCAACCATGATTGGGGACTAGACCATGGTGCATGGACAGTAGTGAGAAGAATGTATCCTGCAGCAAATATTCCTGTCTTGCAATTGAGCATTGATTTTAGTAAGCCTGCACTTTATCATTATAACCTGGCTAAAGAGCTGGCAGCCTTGCGTAAAAAAGGAGTTCTCATCATTGGCAGTGGTAATATGGTACATAATCTCAGGATGGTTGCCTGGGATAAACTGGATCAGCCGGGCTTTGGGTTTGACTGGGCCATTGAAATGCATGAATTGTTTAAAACAAAGATCATACACAGGGATCACCAGGCTTTGATCAATTATGAAGCGTTGGGCAAAGCCGCAAAGCTGGCTGTTCCCACACCCGATCATTACTATCCGTTACTATATACTCTTGGCTTGCAGGAAAAGAATGAAGAACCGGTTTTCTTTAATGATAAACTGGTAGCAGGATCATTGAATATGACCTCGGTTAAATTCGGATGATCACCACCCCTGTTATTAACTGAGCCCGGTAATGACACCATTGGCATCTATATCTATTCCTTCGGCAGCCGGAATAACCGGTAACCCCGGCATCCGCATCATTTCTCCCAGTATTGGAATTACAAAACCAGCACCAGCTGCAAATTCAAACTCACGGACCTTGACAATAAAATCAACCGGCCTACCAATTCGTTTTTCATCATCCGACAGGCTCTTAGGCGTTTTTGCCATACATACCGGCATATGCTCGAAGCCCAGTTCTTTAATATGCTTTAGCTGCGTTTTGGCTTTTACAGAGAATTCTACAGCATTAGCGCCATAAATTCTGGTAGCAATGGTATGTATCTTTTCTTCAATGGAAACTTCCCGATCGTATAATGGTTTGAAATTACTTTCGCCCCTTTCTACAAGAGTAGCAACGGCCTGTGCTAATTCAGTCATGCCTTTCCCACCTTCAGTGAAGCCTTTACAAACAACAGCCTCTGTATTATAATTTTTACAATAAGATTTTATGGCAGCTATTTCTTCTGCTGTATCTCCGGGAAAGTGATTGATGGCCACTACTGCTTTCATGCCGAACAGTTGCATATTCTCCAGGTGTTTCCCAAGATTCGCTAATCCTTTTTCAACTTTTTCAATAGAAGGAATTGTTAGTTCATCTTTTTTAGCACCGCCATGATGCCGTAATGCTCTTACTGTGGCCACCACTACTACTGCTTTTGGTTTTAGTCCTGCATTCACACATTTAATATCAAAGAATTTTTCTGCACCAAGGTCGGCCGCAAAGCCAGCTTCAGTAATAACGTACTCACTGAGGGATAAACCCATTTGTGTTGCCAGTATAGAATTAGTTCCCTGGGCGATACTGGCAAAAGGTCCGCCGTGCAGTATGGCAGGATTACCTTCCAGCGTTTGTACCAGGTTTGGTTTAATAGCATCTTTCAATAAAATTGCCATTGCTCCAACAGCATTCAGGTCACGGGCAAACACCGGTTCGCCGCCGAAAGTAGTGCCAATGTAGATATTACCTAGACGTTGTTTGAGATCATCCATTCCTTTGCACATACAAAGTATAGCCATGATCTCTGATGCAGGTGTAATATTGAAACCGTCTTCACGGGTGATGCCGTTGGCCGTGCCACCCAGTCCGATAACGATATGACGAAGAGCCCTGTCATTCATATCCATTACTCTTTTCCACACAATGGTTCTGGGGTCAATTTGCAGGCTTCTTTTTTTATTCTGGAGGTTATGGTCAATCAATGCCGCCAGCAGATTATTCGCTTTTTCAATAGCTGCAAAATCACCGGTAAAGTGCAGGTTGATATCTTCCATAGGAATGATCTGTGAATAACCACCTCCGGTAGCACCTCCCTTTAATCCAAAAACAGGACCCAGGGAAGGCTCCCTTAAAACGGCCATCGCTTTTTTACCAACCAGGTTTAAACCATCAGTAAGTCCCACTGAAATAGTGGTCTTGCCTTCACCCGCAGGGGTAGGGGTAATAGCTGTTACCAGTACCAGGTGATGCTGACTGATCTTTTCTTCATTAATCAGTGTTAACGGCAACTTGGCTTTATGTTTACCATAATACTCAAGATCATTATTGCTGATACCAATGGATGCGGCAATTTCTTTGATGTGGCGGATAGGGGCTGATTGGGAGATGGCAATGTCTGTTAGCATAACGAACAAGATAAAAAGTTTCCGCAACTTAGTTTTCCCTGCTCCATTATAGTATGACAAACATCAATTACCGACCTGATATGGGCTAAAGTGAACAATCGTGTTTGTGTAATATTTTAAATAAAAAGCCCCTGCCCGAAGACAGGGACTTTCTTTTTATGAATGGGAACTATTACCTGCTCACAATGATCTTTCCGGTTATTTGTTCTTGTGTGTCGTGTACCCATACTTTTAAAGTATATACACCTGGCAACACATTTGTCATTGTCAGCCGGGTTTCATTAAAATTCATCCATTTTTTCACCAGCCGTCCATTCATATCAAATAACTCAACATTGAAGGGGTAACTGATCTTTTCAAATACCACATTCACCTGGCCGTTAGCGGACGGGTTAGGATAGATGATCAGATCACTTGCTTGCCCATAACCTTTTACAAGCCGGATTGCAGTGTAACTTGTCTTACCATCCATATCCACCTGTTTAATACGATATTCACTAACTCCGGCTATTGTATTATTGTCTGTAAAGAAGTAACTCATTTCTTCTTCGCTATTTCCGGCAGGAGTTTTAGTATTTACAAAACCAACTACTTCCCAGTTTCTACTACTATATTTTCTTTCTATAAAAAATCCCTGGTTATTAACTTCTACCGCAGTTGTCCAGTTCAGGTTAACGGCTGTATTGTTCCGGGACACGGTAAAATACTTAAACACCAAAGGCAGTGGTATACAACCAGGGTCAGTGAATTCTTTAAAAGAAACAAATGGACTGGCAGGCATTACATTGATCACTTCCATCCAGAGAGATGCATTTTCACCAGGAATATCATTGCCCGGGTAAGGTACGTTTACACCAGAAACTGTTGAATGGGGGGCGATAACAATATTACTGCTGGTAAAAATAGGCACACCATCCAATGTTTCTCCTGTGCCAGGTTCGAATACATTATCACCATCATCCTTATACAGGTTATAATATATGGTCTGCTCATGATCACTGTTGTTGGTAATACCATAATTATAACTACGGGGTTCACAAACCTTAAAACCGGCTAATGACGGATTATTCAAATCAAAACTCAAACCCTGGGTAGCACAGTGTACATTCTTGCCATTAGCAGCCTGACTTGCCCAAACATCACCTTTAATTGTTACAATGCCAGTGCAGCTTGGTAATGTGATGATGATATTTGAAATAGTCATTCTTTCATTGGCACCGCCAGGAATATTTGTTTTATTTACAACGAGGCCTGTTGTCATGGCAGGTACAGTCGGATCAGGAAGATAAGTTGTTCCGATAAAAGGAGAAGCACTACCATTCTCAAATATAGAGATAGTCGCTAAGGAGTTTACCAGGTCTTCATATTCCGGGTATGAAGTTGGGTTATCATACATGCCAACCCAATTGGCAGCAGGAGTATGGTAGTTGTCAACTGTCCAAAAATGGAGGTAAGCATATTTATTGCCATTATTCACTTCTTGTATCCAGGTAACATCAAAAACAACCTGGCAGGTACTTTTATTAAAGCTCTTTACATTTACCCCAAGGTCTGAAACTGTACATTGCGCATTGGATTTGTTAGGAAAACCAATTACCAGCCCCAGTAAAACGGAGAGTAGAATCTTTTTCATAACAAATAATTTAAGGGTGACGAATCTCTGAGATTCAATCTTTTTTGTTATTTCCTTCTTGGAAAACAGGCCATAAAAACATTGGCGTTAAAAGCCTGGAAGGCTGGGAGATTTGCCTTTTTTTAATATGAAACCGGAGAATACATTGTTTTGAATCTTTTGTTGATCCTGCAACTAAAGTAATTTTATAATCAGTATCTGCTGATGATCTTAGTTGTACCGGTTTATGATAATGATCATCCTGCTATCTAATTTTTAAACAATCCTCAGGCAACGGGTATAAATCAATTCTTATGAATTTTAAATATTGTACCTTTTACACATATTAAAACTTTCAGTTATGAAGCATTATCATATTATTTCGAGGATAGCTATTTATTTACTGGCTATAGTCCTGTTTGTATTTGGTATTTTTCATTTTATGTATCCCCGGGACCTGTTGGTATACGTTCCTGATTTTTTGCCCCTGGGTATTAAATGGGCTTATGTAGTGGGTGGTGCTTTTATACTCGTTGCACTTTGTTACCTGACCAATCAATTTGTAAAGATCTCCAGTTACCTGTTATTTATCCTGCTGGTGATTTTTATCCTGACTATACATCTGCCTAATTACAATCATGCCGGGGATCCTGAAATGAGGCAACTTGCCCTGATTAATATTTTAAAAGATACCGCGATTGCTGCTTTTGCTTTACATATCGCAGCCGGGGCTTATCATCAGCATTTTCACCTGGAGAACAGTGATTGAGTTGCAGATCGATTTTGAGAAATATTTTAAAGCGATTAAACTGTTGAAGTATATCAGCAGTTTAATCACTTTTTTTTAACCATTATCTATGTCAGCATAAATACTTTAACCTTAGCTCAATAAAATAATGCGGAAAATACATTCTGTAAGCATGGGGTTTTCTGATAAATAAATTCTCAGCGTAATTATTTTTCATCTTCACTTTCGCCAGTATTCAGCTGCACTTTTTCAACATTTCTTCTCAGGCGCATATTTAACAGTTCAACAAACAGTGAAAATGCCATAGCTGTGTAAATATAACTTTTACTGATCTGTTGATGGAATCCCTGGGCAATAAGCATAATACCAATAACAATCAGGAATGCCAGCGCCAGCATTTGCAGGGTGGGGTTCCTGTTAATGAAGGCGGAGATCGCTCCGGCAAATGCAATCATTACCAGCATCGATATTATCACTGCAATGATCATAATGATAACATTATCTACCAGGCCTATGGCAGTCAGTATGGAGTCAAAGGAAAAAACAGCATCTACCAATATGATCTGTAAAATAACGGCACTAAAGGCGGTGTAAACAACTTTGTTTTTAGGTGTTGCTGATTTTTCCAGTTTATGATGGATCTCGAGTGTGCTTTTGGCTATAAGGAAAATACCACCCAGCAACAGGATGATATCTTTCCAGCTGATACCGATAGGAGCCCCGTTTTCTTCAATGAAAGGTATAGTGAAGACGGGATTGGTAAGTTTGATGATCCAGGTTATCGTCAATAAAAGCAATATCCTGAAAACCATAGCCAGTAATAAACCAAGCGACCGGGCTTTGGGCTGCTGGCTTTCCGGCAATTTGTTAGAAACTATTGATATAAAAATGATATTATCAACTCCAAGCACAATTTCAAGAAAACTCAATGTCAGCAGACTGATCCAAACGGAAGGATCGGCAAAATCGGGGAATGGCATTTATTTTAAATTTAAACGCAAATGTAAAGCTAAAACTGAACAGTATTTCCGGTAAAGCCAGGAAACAGAAAAGCCCTGATTGCGGTATACAAACAGGGCTATTGATTTAAAAAAGATAAAGCAGAGAGGCTTGTATTAAAGCCGGGCAGTATTTTGACCATCAAAGCAAATATGCGTAAGCAATCTCCCTGCAGGTAACTGGCTTGAAGAATAATACAGTTTAAAAGTATTGGAAGTTCCCTTTTTCAGTTTTAGTAATTCTTTCAGGGGGCAGCTTATTCCATAATCTACTTTTACTGCATTATCCGCATCTTTATAATGAAATTCTTTGAGCACTTTATTCTGGCCGTCCTTTATGGTGATGACCCTGTTTTTACCAATATCGCCACAATGAGAATATTTTATAATCAATTGGTCATTGGCAGATACTTTGTCTAATTGGAGATTCTGGACATTATCCATTTTGTTGCCATATTTCTGTAGTACCAGTTTATTATTCAGGTATACTTCAAATCCATCACCTCCCCATTTATTAACAGGTATAAAAGATAAAAAGAAGGTACTGATGGTAAACAGTAAAAATGGTACTGCGAGGGGCTTTCTTTTTTTCATGGCAATTCTTTTTTAAGGTTAATGTAAATGAACATTTACTTGAATCCACAAAAAAAGGATTTTGACAGACCTGTACAAAATACCCTTGACAAATGTAGCGGAATACTTGATGTATAGCATGGTAACGGCTATTGTCCCAATCTTTGTTATTTTTATGCAATGCAGCGACTTAAACCGGAAGTAGATATTGTCAAGGACCTTTTGGAAGCAGTACTGGTAGCCCAGCCGGAATCCTCTTTTATACAGAGCCTTTTGTATCAATACATGGAGCGGGGCGGACTGAGCAAAAAGCAATTACAGGGTTTGTATGGCAAGGCTTCTAAAATCGATTCAATTCCGCCGGGTAAACTGGCTACACTGGAGGCTATTATTTTAAAAAGGCCAACCCGTTATAAATCTGCACTTCCGGAAACGGCGCCATTATATACCAAAGATGCGGCTGCAGGAAAAATAATAGAAACAATCCTTTCCAAATACCCACAGCATAAAAGAGTGCTTTTCCTTCAATCGAAATACGATAATAATGAAGTTCTCACTCCCCCTGAACTGGCGGAGCTCCAGAAATTTGTTAAGCTATTGAAATAAGAGGATTCTCTGTATCATATCATGAGAAATCATGATCGTTCTCATAAGAGTATCCTGGCAGCCTGTATATTTTCAATTATTGATTTAACATGGGCCAGAATCTGCATCGTCATTTTATCAGTAAACTTCACCATGCGGTGGATGGCAATGCACAATTAGCAGCACTACTGGAATGCAGCCGGCTGGCATTAAGTAATCCAGTGTTATTAAAAGAGTATCATGAGGTCTTGCTTTTATTCTGCGCATACCCGGGCAATAAAAAAGTGAGGGAACTGGCGAAAGAAGAATTGAACAGGCTTGGCCAGTCTATTAAAAAACACCTGTATAATAATCGTTGGCAGCATGTATTGGCAGGAAGTGGCTTACCGTTTACAGAGTTAAGATGTCAGTATAGCCTGGAAATGGTGAGCTGGTTGTTAGAGAAATTCCCGGGCCAGGTAAAACCGGCAGAGGCGGGAGCAACAGCAACAGCAGTCCGGCAAACATTCCAGTCTTTGTTGCCGGGAATTGAATTTGAAAGATCAACACATGGTGATTTAAATCTTTGGAATCGTATTAAATCTTTAAGCGGTCATTATTTCAATGTGCCTTCATTAAAATGGTTATTACAGTTAATACAGCAACAGCAATGGCCTGTACTATTGAGAGATCAGTTATATGATAATTTGAATATTTTTATCAGCTGGTCGTTAACAGGTAATTCATGGAACCGCAGTTTTCTTCACTGGCCGGTAAATAATGTATACTGTCAATCAATAAAAAAGAAGAAAGTAAACAGTACTTTAATTATCCATCAACCGGTAAAACCATCATTACCACTTTCGGAACAGGAAAAGAAAGAGCTTATCGGAACTATGAGGGCATCACTGGCTTTTTATTACCGGGAAACGGATCCCTTTACATATGCCGATACTACGGCAATTGAATTGTTTGCATTGGGACAGGGACTGCAAGTTGCATTGATTGGTATGCGCAAAGAACGACGCCTGTCTTTGGAGAGTTATGTGGGTTTTATGGCTTTTAAAAACGGGGTACCGGTTTCGTATGGTGGTGGCTGGCTGTTTGGCCACCGGTGTAAGATCGGTGTAAATATTTATCCTCCTTTCCGCGGTGCTGAATCAGCATGGTTGTTTTGCCAGGTGATGCGGTTGTATTATCAACGTTATAATGTCCATCGTTTTGTTGTAAAACCATACCAGTTTGGTAAAGGAAACCCGGAAGGATTAAAGAGCGGTGCCTTTTGGTTTTACTACAAATTAGGGTTCAGACCGGTTAATGAAAAAATAAGGAATGCAGCTGAAGCAGAATGGAAAAAAATTACAGCCGGCAAATCGTACCGCACATCGCTGAAAACATTAAAAAGTTTTACTGCCAGTATTAAAGAATGGATTGTGGAAAAGAAGATGGCAGCACATCCGCTGGCAGGGGAGTTAAGCAGTCAGGTCAGTTCCATGATCCGGCAGGAATTTCAGGGTGACAGGGAACAGGCCATTTTTACCTGTACCCGTAAAATGAAAATATTCCTGGGAATAAGATCAATGCCGCAATTAAGCAGAGAGGAAATTTCCGTATGGCAAAACTGGGCATTGCTGTGGTCCATTCTTCCCGGTCATCATACCTGGAATAGCAGGCAACGAAAATACTGGCTGCAGTTATTTTGGTTAAAAACCAGGGGAAGTGAGAGAGATTTCATTTTGGCCTGGCAGCAGTATAAAGATTTATGGTGTGCAGAAGCATGAAGTCAGTATGCCTGTAAGGAAGCTTCCTGCACAACCTAAGAACCTACATTAATTCCGGGTTTATTCCACTGCGGGAATTACATCCAATACTCGTCAATTAAATAATTCTCCTTCAGATGGTTATGCCGGACTGGTTGGTGGTTACCAAAAAGAGAATTAATAAATTAACTTGTAAACAGGCAACCTGAACACTTTATACTCCGATATGGAGGAGAAACACTACACACAATTGTTATCTGCGGATGAACTTACCTATCATGTTGAGGCTTGTGCACTCAATAGCAGGGAGAGCCAGAAAGTTTTATACAGCTCTTTCTACGGGTATGCTATGGCTATTTGTGATCGCTATGTCAATAACCAGGATGATGCTCTTGAGATTTTAAATGACGGGTTTCTTAAAATTTTTAAAGAAATTCATCATTACAAACCTGCTTATAAGGATGTGATAAGCTCATTTAAAGGATGGCTGCGGAAGATAATGGTTTATACTGCTATCGATCATTTCCGGAAATATCAAAAACATCAGCTAGTGGCATCATTGGATGATGTAGTCTATCATGTTCCTTCAGTCAGCGATGATGCGATCAATAAGTTATCTTATGACGAAATAATAAGGGCTGTACAGGATATTTCACCCGGATACAGGGCTGTTTTCAATCTTTTTGTGATCGAGGAATTTAGTCATGAAGAGATTGCCGGGCACCTGGGAATCTCGGTTGGTACGTCCAAATCAAACTTATCGAAAGCAAGAAGACAATTACAGAAAATTTTATTTAAACAAAATATTACATCAATTGCCAAAAATGCAGTTTGAAGATTTTGATAAGAAGATTAAAGAAGCAGCAGAACATCACCACCCGGCGTATGATGAAATGGCATGGGATAAAATGGAGAAGCTGCTGGATAAGCATCTTCCTCAAAAAGAGGATAAGAAGAGAAGGTTTATCTTTTTCTTATTGTTGTTTTTGTTTTTGGGAGGAGCAGGAATAATTATTGGAAAGCCATTCCGGCCGGGTAAGCAAGTTGCCCGTGCTGAAGAAGCAACAGGAGAAAGTAAAAGCAGCAAGCCGGCGCATAACTCATTTGAAGGAATGGGAGCAGGTACCACAGATGAAAAGACACCAACAGGGATTGGTAAGAGTGAAGACATTTATCCCAAAGCTGTGAAGGAAAGTACTGCCGTTACAGATGTTGATATAGATGCTAACTCCGATTATAACAATAAGAATAATATTCTTATTGCTGCTAAAAAATATCCTGCCGGCCAAACCAGGCTGAACGGTTCAGTAAATCAACAGAAAAAAAGGCAGTCGTATATGCAGTATGATAAGCCAATTGACAATGCAGCTGTCACAAGTGTTGATATGCAACTTGACAAACCTGCTAACAATATTGTGAAACCAGCCGTGGTGGCTATTACAAAAAATAGTATAACCATTGATGCTGCCGATAATAACAAAGAGGATGTGGAAATCAAAGAAATGTCTGTGAAAGCTGGCGCTGAAAAGATAGAAGTGTCTGACAGTGTCGCAAATAAATCCGCTATTACCATAAAGAAAACGCAGGAAAAAAAGAAAGCAAATGGGAAGGCACAAAAAAGAAATTCTTTCTTTTTAAGCTTCTCTGCTGGTCCGGATGTAAGCTATGCAAGTTCCGGTAAACCGGGCAAGATCAGACCTGTCGCTGGCCTTGGTCTTGGATATACTTTTAAAGACAGGCTTACTGTCCGTACCGGCTTTTATTCGGCCAGTAAGGTCTATTCAGCATCGCCGGAAGCCTATCATCCACCGGCTGTATTTTATTCCTATTATCCCTACCTGGAAAAAGTGGATGCAGATTGTAAAGTGTATGAATTACCGCTAACATTCAGCTATAGTTTTAATCATACCAAACAGCAACATTGGTTTGCATCAGCTGGCATTTCTTCTTACCTGATGAAAACAGAGACCTATAATTATTTTTATAAAACTTCCCCCCTGGGGCCAACTGTTAACAGAAAATGGGGAATAAAAAATGAAAACAAGCATATCTTTTCTGTACTTGGTGTCTCTGCAGGATATCAGCGAAATCTAAGTAAGTCCCTTTCCATTATTGCAGAACCTTATTTAAAACTACCTATGAGTGGAGTGGGATATGGTAAAGTAAAATTGAATAGTGTTGGTCTGCTGTTTTCAATTGCTGTAAAACCATTTTCTGTTTCAAAAAAAATAAACCACTTCCCTGATCAGTAAAAGAGGCAACCTGTTTTTACAAGACTGCGATTGAGTATTAAAAATCAGCTTGTGAAATATTTTTTTACACTCAGGTTCTTAACCTTTTTCATTCTATCATTAATTATTGTGTATTCCTGCAGCAAGAATGGTCGAGGAACAACAGCACCCGATCCCTGCAGTGGTGTGACCGTTACGATCAGTGGAACAGTTAATAATCCCACAACCATTGGAGCAAGTGATGGAAGTATTGTAGCTTCCGCATCAGGGGGTAGTGGATTCTCCTACAATATTAACGGGGGAGCTTTTCAATCTTCTTCGAGCTTTACAGGTCTTGCAGCCGGTTCGTACACTATCATGTCGAGGAATTCAAATGGTTGCACGGGTACTTCTATATTTGTTGTCGTAAACCCTTCTAATCCCTGTACAGCTGTTACAATTGTTGTTACAGGTACCGTCACAAACCCAACTACTGCAGCAGCTGCGAATGGCAGTATTATTGCCGCGGCTTCAGGCAGTACCGGGTTCACCTTTAGTATCAATGGAGGCGCTTTTCAATCAACTGGTAATTTTACCGGACTTGGGGCCGGTGCCTATTCCATTACCGCGAAAGATGGTAATGGTTGTATCGGGTCAGCTAATTTTACTTTAACGGCTCCAAATCCCTGTACCGGGTTGGTAATAACAGTAACGGCTACACTAACAAATCCAACAACTGTTGGAGGGAATAACGGAAGTATTGTGGCATCAGCTTCCGGAAGTACGGGATTCTCGTATAATATTAATGGCGGTGCTTTCCAGGCTTCAGGTGTTTTTAGTGGTTTGACAGCCGGATCATATGCTGTTTCTGCAAAGGATATTAATGGGTGTATTGGTTCCGGCAACTTTATACTGACAGATCCTGATCCCTGTGCCGGAGTTACCATTACAGTTAATAACACTATAACAGGTAATACACCCTGCCAGGCCAATAACGGGATGGTAACCGCTGTTGCCGCTGGTGGAACCGGTACTTATACTTATAGTCTGAATGGCGGTGTGTTCCAGGCATCAAATATATTTTCAAATCTTGGCCCCGGCAGTTATACAATAACTGCAAAAGATGTTAATAGTTGTACAGGGACCAGTATCCCGGCAATTGTAAGTAATCTTCCTGAGGGCCCTTTGTTCTCACAAGTAAAAGCTGTATTGCAGGCTAATTGTGTACCCTGTCATAATAATTCACAATCGGAAGGAGGAATGAACTGGACCGTTGATTGCAATATTGTGATAAACAGGGACAGAATAAGAGCAAGGGCAGTTGATGCCAATCCATCTGCCATGCCACCTACAGGATTACTCCCTGCTTCAGAACGTCAGAAAATTATTAACTGGATTAACGCTGGTGGTAAGTTCACCGATTAGTTGGTTACTGGTGGTGTATGTTCAAAGGGGTTGCTTTTGTCCGGCAATCCCTTTTTTATTTTCCCCACCGGTAAGTTTTAATAGTAAGACCTGCCAGGTCAAGTACCCTGTCTGTAACTGTAGCCGCTACTTCTTCAATGGTAGACGGTTTACTATAAAATGATGGCGTGGCAGGGCAGATGATACCACCGGCCAGTGTTACTGTCTCCATGTTGCGGATATGAATAAGATTATAAGGCGTATCGCGGACTACACAGATCAGTTTTCTTCTTTCTTTCAATACTACATCTGCAGCCCTTGTAATAAGGTCATTTGAAACTCCCGTTGCTATTCTGCCGAGTGTGCCCATCGAGCAGGGAATGATGATCATTGTATCATATTGACCGGAGCCGGAAGCAAAAGGTGCTGAGAAATCAGTAGTGGTATAAAATTTTACAGCAAAATCATTCCATGATTCATTACCAAGTTCTGTCTTCCAAACTTCTCTGGCATTGGTGGTCATTACTACTGATAATTCATCCCACTGTTCTTTTGCAGCAATCAATTTTTTCAGCAAATTTTCCGCATATATGGAACCACTGGCCCCGGTAATGGCAACTACAATTTTTCTCATAACATGTATAACTATGTAAGACTGGATAAAGTTGCAGGAAGATAGTCCAATTTATGCAAACGTTTGCTCTTCGGGGCTTGTAGTTGTAAAACTACAAGCTTAATCACTGGTGTATTGAGTAAAATCAATAATTGATTATTTGGTGCTGATTCTTGTCATAATAGTCAAAAAATGACAGCCAAATGTTTTGTGTTATCCTATTATTAACGATATTAGCATTGAATTTTCATAGGATAAGGTTTAATGGTTAATGGTTTTTGATTAGGGCCCCCCGATTCTCGTCGGGGGTCTTTTTTTGCTCCCAACTCTGAAAGGAGCAAAGTTTATTACAACTTAAAAAGACTGTCTCAAAAGGTATGTCAACCTGAGCTTGTCGAAGGCGATCGGTTTGATTGCCAATATTTCGGTAAACTCAATATGACAATCAAACCGGTTTTTCAGACAGCCTGCTTTTGATGATAAAATTTATGCCGGTTAAAACCCTTTGGGTTGCTTTGCAGGTTGATTTGGCTGTTGAGTATTCACATTCCCCATATTCTCCAGTATCCAGTTCGTCATCTTACTCCAAAGATGAAATGTAGTATTATCCATCATACCGCCGATACCGTGATTCTTATTGGGATAATAAGCACTCTCAAAATCAATATTACTTTTCACCAGGGCTGTGATCATCTGTGTTGCATTCTGAAAATGCACATTATCATCTGCCGTGCCATGGATGATGAGATACTTTCCTTTTATACGGTCTGTGAAATTGATTGGAGAGTTATCATCATATCCTTTTGCATTCTCCTGTGGTGTACGCATATATCGTTCCGTATAGATATTGTCATAATATCTCCAGTTGGTAACCGGCGCTACAGACACAGCAGCGCTGAACACTTCATTTCCTTTTGTGATCGCCAATGCACTCATGAAACCACCATAGCTCCAGCCCCAGTGCCCGATATTGTCTTTATCAACAAATGGCATATTGCCTAAATACTTCGCCGCATCGATCTGGTCTTCTATTTCAAACTTACCCAGCTGCAGGTATGTTTTCTTTTTAAATTCTTCACCACGGAAACCAGTACCGGTGTTGTCTACACTTACTACAATGAATCCTTTTTGTGCCAGCAACTGGTGCCAGGGACTTACAGCGCCAAACCGGTTAGCCACCTGCTGTGAACCGGGGCCACCATAGTTACAAAACAAAACAGGATATTTTTTAGCAGGATCAAAGCCGGCCGGTTTCAGCATCCAGCCATTCAATGTATCACCCTTGCTGTTAGGTACTTTGATAAACTCTGCTTTACCATAACCATACTCCTCTAATTTGCTTTTTAGTTTAGTACTTTCATTCACCGTTTTTTCAACCACCGCACTTATCTCTTTCTTTTTATTAACAACAATGTTATTCAGCGTTACAGTTTGAGGGGTGTTCAGGTCGGTTCGGAAATCATAAAATTTGGTGAAGTTATCATTGAACTCCACCCGGTGCCATGCTTCACCCTGGGTAAGCTGGTAGGTTTTTTTACCGCCAAAATCCGTCACAAATAAATTCCTGTCCATCGGTCTCGGGTAAGCCATCGTGAAATAAATTCTTTTATTCACTTCATCCACACCGTTTACATCGGTCACTTCATAGTTGCCTTTTGTTACCTGTGTCTTTGTTTTCCCGTCCAGGCTGTAGAGATATAAATGCCGGTAACCATTCATCTCGCTGGTGAAGAGATAATTTTTGCCATCTTTTAAATACCACCAGTCATCGTTGATCTCCACGAAGTATTTATTCTTTTCTTCATACAGCAGGTTACTGGCACCGGTAGCGGCATTGGTAGATAATAATTTTAATTCATTCTGGTGACGATTCATCCAGTAAACGATAAGGTTATTATCATCTTTTGTCCACTTGATACGGGGGATATATATATCACCCTGTTCATATTGTGCTTTTGCCCTGGTCCCTTTGGCTACATCGTGGATATAAATCTCAACGGTGGAGTTCTCATCACCAGCTTTGGGATATTTATACCGGTAATCCTTATTGTGGGCATTATCGTACATCGTCATATTATACTCTTTCACTTTGCTTTCATCAAAACGATAGTAGGCGATATAATTTCCTTTGGGGCTCCATTCGTAGGCTCGGGTGAATTCAAATTCTTCCTCATATACCCAGTCGCAGTTGCCATTGATAATAAAATTCCATTTACCATCAGTGGTTATCGCTGTAGCTTTCCCGGCCGCAATATCATATACGTATAAATTATTTTCCTTTACATAGGCGATCTTGCTTCCGTCGGGCGAGAAGGTGGGATGCAATACTTTTTCATTCTCCGGCTTTACCAGTTTTTTAGTAATGGTATCGTATACGTATATGTATGATTTGGAAGAACGGCGGTAAATGGGTTCCGTTCCTTTTTTCAGGATAGCAACAACCGGGTTGGCAGCAGAAGTGATCACATCTTCCGGCTGACCGAATGCTTTACCGTTCTCATCTTTCAGGCCATCCAGTTTCAATTCCGGTTCTTTTGCTGTTTGATCAA
>Ga0073904_10001201_pt1 | contig 19340 bp, 17 predicted proteins | sample KloWWTrecipitate_FD_66668 | JGI IMG/M metagenome (GOLD analysis project Ga0073904, IMG submission 66668) | Active sludge microbial communities from Klosterneuburg, Austria, studying microevolution and ecology of nitrifiers - Klosterneuburg... | ecosystem: Engineered > WWTP > Aerobic digester >... | reverse complement strand
GGAACAACCCGTACAACCGACACTGGAAGGTTTTGCCGCTGCATCGGCCGTCGCTGCACCAGTGGCAGCAGAGGCCGTTGCCGTGGCAACTGCACCCAGCCAGGCCAGGGCTCCGGCTCCGGTCGCTGCCGCGGCAACAACGCCATCGGCAGGGCTTCCACGCGTGGCACCGTTCGCCTTGCCGATCGACGCGCTGGCGCAAATGGCGCAGCAGTCCGGTCTGAACTGGGTCAATTCCGACGCGGAGAAGATCAGGCTCGCCCAGGACGCGATCGCGGCCCAGCCCGAAGCCATCCATGTACCGCGTGAGATTGCGGCGCCGGTGGTGGTGGACGAAGGTCCGCTGGTGCTGGTCGAGACCAAACGCGACCTGCGCAACCTCAACCTGCCGTTCGAGCAGAATTCCGCCAGCTAAGGCCCGGTCGCGCAAGCGGCACCCCGTCAAATGGGGTGTCACTTGCTGCACCGACGGAACCAGATTCAGAACAGCCCGGCACTACCGGGCTGTTCTGCTTTGGGGCCTGCGCGCACCAGCGGCTGGGCCAGTACAGGGCGCAGGCAACACCCGATACGCGGTGGTTCAGGCCTGTGCTGCGCTGCGCCACGCATCGCTGGCGGCCTGCGTATCACCCTGCTCCTGCGCCAGTGCCGCCAACTGGCGCCAGGCGTCTCGGCGCAGGCCGGCATCTTGCAGCCGGACCAGCGATTGCTGCAGCAACTGCCGGGCCTTGCCCCACAGCTGCAGTCGCATGCAGGTCACGCCCGCCAGGTAGTGCAATACCGGATCACCCGGATGGCTGAGTTGCGCGTTTTCGATGCGGGTCAGCCACTCGTCCGCCAGCGTCTCGGTATCACCGGAAAAGCCCAGTTCAAGCACCCGAACCAGTTCGACGCGCTGGCTCGGCGCCAGTGCCCCGGGTTGTTCGAGCATCTGCTCCCAGACCGGCAACAACCACTCTCGGCTGAGCGCTGGCTCACCCTGCAATTCCAGCAACCGCTGCGCAGCGGCAAGTGCGACGTCCGGCATCACGCGCTCGGCCGGCTCCAGTCTGGCCCATGCCTGCACCAGTTGGGCGGGGTCATAGGCTGAACGGATCAATTCAGTCGCAAGCCCCTGCAGTACGCCATGGGCCGCGACCTGCGACAAGGCACGGTGCTTGGCCAGCAGCCGGGCCGTCTCCAGCGCCATCACCGTGCGCCCGGCCACCCGAGAAGCCTTGAGCCGCATCCGCAGCGCCAGCATGCGCCGACTGGCGCCTTGCCCCATGTCATCGAGCAACTGCAAGGCGCCTGTCGCATCGCGGTCATCGAGCGCCCAGCGCGCTGCACGCAGGCGGGCACCTTCACCGGCTTCAGGCGATACCCCGCGCGACGCATGTTCGAGCGCGGCCCGGTAATGCGACTCGCGCGCGCTGCGGTCCTGCAAGGCATGGGCGGCCTCGGCCGCCAGCAGATGGGATATGGCGAGCAACTGGTCTGCGTAAGACAGCTTGTCGTCGCTGCCAGCCAGGTTGTGCACCTGCCCGAGCACCAGTTCGGCCGACTTTCTGGCGCGCACGAAACGGCCGGCAATCAGCTGGGAATAGGCGTCGAGCAAGGACAGCTGCATGCTGCGTTCACGCTGACGCTGGCGCCACATGCGCGCCTCGCGGGGTATCGCGAACAATGCGGACAAGGCGCGCAAGGCCAGGTGCAAGGTCAGGAAGGCCGCCAGTGACAGCACCAGCACCAGATTGAGTGACAGATCGATGCGGTACGGTGGCCAGAACACCGTCACCGATCCGGGATTCTTCCCGGCGAAAAGTGCGGCCGCCACGGCGGCGGCAAACAAGGCAAGCAACCACAGGGAAATTCGCATGGTGCTAGGGCCTCAACGCCCGGCCGCCGCTGCGGAGAGCGCCGCCAGCGTGTCGTCGACGCGTGGCAATTCCAGGTTCTTCATCTGTGCCTGCACCTGCTGCAACAGGTTGGCTGCCGCCTGGGTCTTGCGCGAGGCCGGATCGAAATAGCGAAACAGGGTCGTCGAGGCCGAGGCCATGTCGGCCCGCGCCGACTCCAGCTGACGCGCCAGCAGCCCGAGCCGGGCGTTGAGCAGCTTCAGTTTGTAGTTCTCGCGCACGAAGAACGACTGCTCGGGCGACAGCAGCACGGCTTCGGGTTGTTCGACCCGGCTGACACGCAGCAACTTGCTCGCCTCTTCACCAACCACGGCCAGCACCCGCTGCCACCATTCCGGGGCCAGCGGCGCATCCGGACGTTTGAGCGAGCCGCCTGCACTGACACCGGCGACCGCATTGGCCAGCGGCAGTTCGTCCGACATGCGCAGCAATTCATCGATCCGCGCCAGCAGGCTGGGCGTATCGGTGTACGACGAAGCCGTGATGCGGCTGATATCACGCGCCAGTGCGCGTTGCAGCTTGGCCAGGCCCGGCTGCGCTGCGCGCGCCACACGCTGGTCGGCCGACTGCAACGCAGCCACCAGCGGCTCGACGCTGCCGGTCAGCTGCGCCTGCTGCTGGGCCAGCCGGACCGCAGATTCGATGTCGACCACCAGGTTTTCGTCGCGCGAGCGCGAGATGCTCTGGATCAGGCCTTCGAGCTGATTGCGCTGTACCGCGACCTCGCTCAGCCGAACCTCGGCCACCGCCAGCCGTGCAGCCGTTTCGCGCGAAAGATCCTGCGCGGCCTTGGCGCTGGCACGGGCTTCGGCCGCATGCATGGCCGATTCGCCACTCTGGCGCGCCAGCTGCTCCTGGGTGGCAGACAGACGCTGCCACACCATCACAGCGCCGGCAAGCGCTACAGCGGCCAACATCAGCGCAGCCATCGCCAACGGTGAAAACCGCAGCGTCGGCAATGGAACCGGCTCGGCGGCAGGGCGCGGCGCTGGTCCGTCATCCCGCGGCGACTGCATAGCAGCCGCTGGCGCCGGTGCCGGGGCAACACCCGTGGTGGCGGTCGTCGGATTGTTGGCGTCGTCCTGGGTCATGACAATGATTTTATCGACGCCACCACATCGTCCAGTGCCGGGCGTGACTCCTGCACAACACCGAAACCCGCCGCGTGTGCCGCCACGCCAATGCGAGGGTGGGTTACCAGCGCCTTTGACGCCGACCAGTCGTGCGCTGGCACAACCTGGGTGAGGTTGTCGATGGCCTGGGAACTGCTGAACAACCATAAACAGGCGCGAGAAGCTTCCAGTTCGGCGATTGCCTGACGCAGTTGCAGCTGTGCCGGCGCAGCACGTCGATACGCCACGAGAAAATCGACCCGGACACCCGCATCGGTCAGGCGTTGCGCCAACCAGTCGCGTCCCTGTCCACGATTGGCACCTTCGGAGGCATCCGCCGGATCGCGATCCGAGCCGCGCACGATCAGCACCCGTTGCCCGGGACCGACCGAGGGTCCGACCTTGCGCCAGAGTGCTTCCGAATCGAATTGCCCGCTGTCCGGCGCCGGCGCGTCAATCTGCCGCGCCGGCACGCCGTGGCGCATCAGGACGGCAGCGGTGCCCGGCCCGGGGGCCCAGGCTCGCGTCACGGTACCGGCCGGCCAGTTGCGGGCGGCGCCCGATGCATCGGCAAAAAAATGCTGCACCGCCGCCGCGCTGACGAACATCAGGGCGGCAAACCGGTCCAGATCGCGCCAGGCCGCCAGCATGGCGCCGGTGTCGGCCGCCGGCCGGATCTCGATCAGGGGCAGACTGATGGCATCGATGCCGTGTTGTGCGAACGTCTTCACCCAACGCGCGGCGTCCTCCTTTGGACGGGTGACAACCACGCGCATGATTCCGGCCAACGCCCCTCAGGCGATCGTCTCCACTGCGCGGGCACCACCGTCACGCAATTGCTGAGCGACCCGCTCGCCCAGACGTTCGGCCTGCGCCAGCGTGGACACAACCTCGCGCGCACTGGCACGCACCAGCGCGGCCGCCGGTGCCCCTGCAACCGCAGGTTCTGCCTCTCCCCAGGCAGCATTCAGGTGCAATTCGGTGGACTCCCACACCGCGTGGGCCGCCAGCGGCATCGAGCAGCTTCCGCCCATCGCCCGACTGACCGCCCGCTCCGCTGCAACCACCAGCCAGCTGGGCTGGTGCGACAGAGGCGCCAGAATGCGCATCAGGTCTTCACGGCCCGAGCGCACCTCGATCCCCAGTGCACCCTGTCCGGCCGCCGGCAACATCTGCTGCGGCGTGAATGCCAGACGGATACGCGGCTCCAGCTCCAGCCGCTTGAGTCCGGCCGCGGCCAGGATGATGGCGTCAAACCCGCCGTCGTCGAGTTTGCGCAAGCGGGTATCCAGATTGCCACGCAAGGGTTCGATGCGCACGTCTTGCCGCCCCAGCCGGTCCAGCATGTCACGCAGCAACACCATGCGGCGCAGGCTGGAGGTGCCCACCACGCCACCCTGCGGCAAGGCCTGCAGATCGGCGTATTGGCTGGAGACCCAGGCATCGCGCGGGTCCTCGCGCTCCATGACGCAGGCCAGCGCAAAGCCGTCCGGCAATTGCATCGGCACATCCTTGAGCGAGTGCACCGCCAGATCGGCACGCCCCTCTTCCAGCGCTGTCTCCAGTTCCTTGACGAACAGCCCCTTGCCGCCCACCTTGCTCAGCGTGCGGTCCAGGATCTGGTCGCCGCGGGTCGTCATGCCCAGCAACACCACCGCGTGACCGAGCGCCTCGAGCTTGTGTTGCACGTGACGGGCCTGCCACAAGGCCAGTCGGCTCTCGCGGGTGGCGATGACAAGAGGGGGGTGCGCAGGCTGGTTCAAAGTCGTAACCGATTGGTAATCTCAGGGGGCGCAGCGATGCTAGCATGGCCCGACACCGCAGCCGATTCACCCCTCGCCCTTGTCCATGACCGCAAAAACCCAAACTGACACGACCCGCCGCGCGCGCGAAAACGAACGCCCCCTGGTGGAAGACATCCGGATGCGGGGGCGGGTCCTGGGCGACGTGATCCGCGATCAGGACGGCGAAGCGGCATTCGATCTCATCGAACAGATTCGCAAGTTGTCGGTCGCCTTTCGCCGGCACGCCGACCATGATGCCGACAAGGCGCTGAAGAAGCTGCTGGTTGGCCTCACGGGCGACCAGACGGTCAGCGTGATCCGCGCATTCACCTACTACAGCCACCTGGTCAATCTGGCGGAAGACCGCCACCATATCCGGCGCCGCGCGTTTCATGAACGCGCCGGCAACACCCAGGAAGGCAGCATCGACGTGGCGCTGTCGCGGCTGCGCTGGGCCGGGATTTCACCGTCAACCATCGTCCAAACCCTGGCCGGCAGCTACGTATCGCCAGTATTGACGGCACACCCGACCGAAGTCCAGCGCAAGAGCATCCTCGATGCGGAGCGCGGCATTGCGCAGCTGCTCACCGCGCGCGACACGATCCGGCTGCAGGCACTGGCCGCGCAGAACCACAAGGACGCGCTGACGCCTCGCGAGCTTGCGCACAATGAAGCGCTGATCCGTGCCCGCGTCACGCAGCTGTGGCAGACCCGGCTGCTGCGTTTCACCAAGCTGACGGTGGCAGACGAGATCGAGAACGCGCTGAGTTATTACGAAGCCACATTCCTGCGCCAGATTCCGCGCCTGTATGCCGACCTCGAACGCGAACTGGGCCAGCGCAATATTCACAGCTTCCTGCGCATGGGCCAATGGATCGGCGGCGACCGCGACGGCAATCCGAACGTCAGTGCGCAGACGCTGGCCTTTGCACTCCAGCGCCAGGCCGACGTGGCGCTGCGGCACTATCTGACCGAGGTCCACCTGCTCGGCGGCGAACTGTCGGTCTCGGCCATCCTGACCACCTGTACTGCGGAAATGAAGGCCCTGGCTGCGCGCTCACCCGATACCAATGAACACCGCCAGGATGAGCCCTACCGGCTGGCCCTGACCGGCATCTATGCGCGGCTGGCCGCCACCCTCAAGGATCTCAGCGGTGGCGAAGCGGCCCGCCATGCGGTGGCACCGCAGAATGCATACCCCAACGCGCAGGCGTTTGCCGCCGACCTGCGCACGATCGAAACATCGCTGATCGAAAGCCGCAGTGGCGCCTTGGTGGAGCAGCGGCTGCGACCGCTGATCCGCGCGGTCGACGTGTTCGGCTTTCATCTGGCCACGGTCGACCTGCGCCAGAGCTCGGACAAACACGAGGACGTGGTCGCCGAGTTGCTGGCCGTCGCCCGGGTGGAGCCCGCCTACGCCCAACTGGACGAGCAGTCCAAGCGCCGGGTCCTGCTGCAGTTGCTGCGCGACGCGCGGCCGCTGCGGGTGCGCGACCATGCCTATTCCAGCCTGGTGCAGGAAGAACTGGCCATCTTCAGCTGCGCCCGCGACATGCTGGCGCGTTTTGGCCGCCAGTCGCTGCGCCACTACATCATCAGCCACACCGAGACCGTCAGCGACCTGCTCGAAGTGCTGCTGCTGCAAAAGGAAACCGGCCTGATGCATGACACGCTGGACCGCGAGCCGCGCGCCGACCTGATCGTCGTGCCGCTGTTCGAGACCATCGACGACCTGCGCAACGCGGCCGGCATCATGCGCGACTTCTATGCGCTGCCCTCCATCGAGGGCCTGGTACGGCGCAGCGGTGCCGAACAGGACATCATGCTGGGGTACTCCGACAGCAACAAGGACGGCGGCATCTTCACCAGCAACTGGGAGCTGTACCTGGCCGAAGTGGCGCTGGTCGCGCTGTTCGACGAGCTGGCCGATGGCGCGCCGGGGCAAGCCCCGATCCGGCTGCGCATGTTCCACGGCCGCGGCGGCACGGTGGGTCGCGGCGGCGGGCCCAGCTACCAGGCCATCCTGGCCCAACCGCCGGGCACGGTGCGCGGACAGATCCGCCTGACCGAGCAAGGCGAGGTCATCGGCAGCAAGTATGCGAATCCGGACATTGGCCGGCGCAATCTGGAAACCCTGGTCGCGGCCACCCTGGAAGCCACCTTGATGCCGGCGGCCAAGCCGGTTCCGCGCACCTTCCTGGACACCGCAGCGGTCTTGTCGACATCGAGCATGGCCGCCTACCGCAAACTGGTGTACCAGACACCGGGATTTGCCGAGTATTTTTTCGGCGCCACGCCGATCCGCGAAATTGCCGAACTCAACATCGGCTCGCGCCCTGCCTCGCGCAAGCCATCGCAGGCGATCGAAGACCTGCGCGCCATCCCCTGGGGCTTCAGCTGGGGCCAATGCCGCCTCACGCTGCCGGGGTGGTACGGATTCGGCTCGGCCATCAGTGAATTCCTGCAAGTCCCGGGTCCGGATTCGCGCAAGGAGCGCATGGCATTGCTGCAGAAGATGGAACGCCAATGGCCGTTCTTTCGCGCCCTGTTGTCCAACATGGACATGGTCATGGCCAAGAGCGACCTGGCCCTGGCATCGCGTTATGCGGAGCTGGTGACCAACACCCGGTTGCGCAAGAAGATCATGGGCGCCATCGAAACCGAATGGCACCTGACATCGACCGCGCTGGCACAGATCACCGGCGACAAGCACCGGCTGGCCAACAACGCTGCCTTGCAGCGTTCGATCCGCCATCGTTTCCCGTATATCGACCCGCTGCACCACCTGCAGATCGAACTGATCCGGCGCCATCGCGCCGGCCAGATCGACGATCGGCAGCGACGCGGCATCCACATCGCTATCAACGGCATCGCGGCCGGCCTGCGCAACACCGGCTGAGCGGCGCGTTGCCGCGCGCGCCATCGTGCTCAGCGGTCCCGCTCGCTGGCCTGGAATGTTTGCCAGGTCTGGTCGAGCCGCGTGCCCCAGTTGCGGGCATATGCGGCATAGTCGAAATCGATGGTCGAGACCTGCTGCGACACCATCGCCCACAAGGTTTCGCGCACCGCCGATGCGCAGCGCATGGCCAGGAATGCGCGGTTGCGCGCCGCATCGGGTGCACAACCAAAGTAACGCGTCAGCAGGGCATGGTCGAGTGCCGTGTCCAAGCCGTTGTTGCATGACAGGTTGGCCAGGTCAAACAGCGGGCTGTTGAATCCCGCATAGTCCCAGTCGATCAGCCACAGTCGATCGCCGTCGTCGATCAGATTGCCCGCCAGCATGTCGTTGTGGCCGAACACGATCTGGACCGGGCCGACCGCCGCCTCGAGCACCGGCGTCATAGCGGCGATAGCCGCCAGCCGGTCCTGCAACAGGCCGCCCGGTTCTGCCTGCAAGCGCGCCAGGTAGTCGCGGATCACCTGGAATACCCAGAACATCAGCACCGGGCCACGCATCCTGGCCGGCATATGCCGATGGCAGCGATGCAACAGGTCAACCACCGCATCGAGGCGGGCCGCATCGCGCAAATCCTGCGGCTGCAAGGTCCGCCCGTCGACAAACCGGCTGACCAGCACACCAGGCGCCGCGAACACGACTTCCGGTGACAAGCCGATGGCCCAGGCAGCGCGTGCCGCGGCCAGTTCATGCCAGCGCAGGATGCCGTGCTCCGGCACATCCTGTCCCAGCCGCACGACATAACGGCCGCGGCCGTCATCGACGCGGTAGTTGCGATTGGTCATGCCCCCGTCGAGCGCGGCTATCCGCGCGATACCGCTGAAACACGGCAAGGCCCGGATCAGCGTGGCCGTCTCATGGTTCATGGTGCGCGTACGCCAGGCCTTGCCGGATGCCGACGGTACAGGTCAAACCCCGCCTCAAGCGGTGCCCGTGAGCAACTCGCGCACCACGGCCAGCTGGCGGCGCGAGACGGCCAGCGACTCGTCGACCCCGACCAGCCGCACGGCCCAGCCCTCGCCCTCCTCCTCGTCGAAATGCTTCTCCAGTGCGCGCACCCGGCGCCGGGCGACCAGCGCATTGCGGTGGATACGCAGAAAGAATGCCCCATGGCGTTCCTCCAGCTCGTTGAGGGAGCCATCGAGGATCAGATTGCGGTCTTGCGTGCGCACCGTGACGTACTTGAGTTCTGCCTTGAGGTAGACCACCTCCGCCAGCGGTATCCGTTCGGTCCGTCCCCGGTCCTGGATGGTCAGCGAAGGCACGGCCAATTCCGGCTGCAGCGCGCGGCCGGCTGCAATCCTCCGTTCGACCTTTTGCAAGGCCAGCATCAGGCGTGACAGGCGTACCGGCTTGGTGACATAGTCGACTGCCTCCAGATCAAAGGCCCGCAGCGCGTGATTGGCATGGGCCGTCACAAAAACCACCGCCGGCGCGCTGGCCTTGCCGACGAGTTGGTGTGCCAGCGCCAGGCCATCGGTGCCCGGCATATGGATATCGAGCAGCACGACGTCAAACGACTTCTGCGCCAGCAGCGCCAGTGCCTGGGTCGCGTTCGCCGCTTCGCCTTCGACGTCGACGCGCGGCGTCGTGCAGTCCTTGAGCAAGGTGCGCAGGCGCCCGCGCGCCAGCGCTTCGTCATCGACGATCAATGCCTTGAGAACCATCGAGCCCTCCTGCCAGAATCGCCACACCCGATGCCGCAACACTGCCAGCTCCGTGCGCTTGCGCGTCGGCCGCGGCAACGTATCAAATTACCGCCGCGCTGCGGGCTGCGGCGCGACCGCGCGCAGGTGCAGGCCTGCGCGACACTCATACCGGCACTTCCATGCGCACCTGGTAGATGCCATCGACCAGGCCGCAGCGAAACCGCCCCTGCACATCATGCAGCAACCGCAACCGGGCGCGCACATTCTCCAGTGCCAGGCCGTGGCCGGGTACACCCGTGCCGGCGGGCACGGTATTGGTGACCTTGATCACCACGACAGAGCCGCGCCGCTGACTCGATATGCGCACTGTGGCGCCGGCATCGCTGGGTTCCACGCCGTGGTGGACGGCATTCTCGACCAGTGGCTGCAGCAGCAAGGGCGGCAGCATGGCCCGGTCCGCCGCCGGATCCAGCTCCCACTCCAGACGCAGGCGTTCGCCGAAGCGGATCTGCTCGATAGCCAGGTAGCGGCGTGCCAGTTCGATTTCTTCTGCCAGCGTCACCGATTCACCGTGGTCGATCAGCGCATGGCGGAACAGGTCGCTCAGGTCTTCCAGCAGGGTTTCCGCCTTGGCAGGTTCGGCCCGCACCAGTGCGATCGCGCTATTGAGCGTGTTGAACAGAAAATGGGGCCGGATGCGCGACTGCAACTCGGACAGGCGCGCCGCCGTATCGGCCGGCGTACGGGCTCTTGCACGCATCACCAGCGCCGCGACCAGCGCCGCCGCCAGCGCCGCACCCGTCACGGCGCAGGCCAGCCAGGGGCCTTGCGCAAGCAATCGCCCCATGACCAGCATGGCGCAACCGTACAGCCCTGCCAGTGCACCGAGCCCGATGCCCGCCGCATATTGCCCGGCGGTCGTCAAGCGCGCGAGCAGCTTCTTGCTGATACAGGCCACCACCAGCCAGGCCAGGGTTCCGGGCAAGGCGGCACCGGTGAGGATCGCCAGCCGCAACACCCAATCGAATGCCGTGGACACGCCGAACAACGCGCCGATGGCCATCACCAGCTCGACAAACAACACTGCACGCAGCAGCACCCCGAGCTGGCACGCATCGAAGATCAGCGCCCGCTGCGGCTGCGCCGCTGCGCGTTGCGCATCGAGTTCGTGAAAGGTCGATAAAATCTCGCTGTCTTTCATCATTTACCAGGTTGTTCGCCTGATTATTGGTGATCTTGCACCCTTCGGGCCAGATTCAGGCCCGACCAACTTTCCCGATCCATGTCCCAGAACCAACTCGACAACAAATCGGCTGCGTGGTCAGCGCTGTTCTCAGAGCCCATGAGCGACCTTGTCAAGCGCTACACCTCGAGCGTGTTTTTCGACAAGCGCCTGTGGCGCGTGGACATCGCCGGCTCGATGGCCCATGCCGAGATGTTGTGCCATCAGGGCATCATCAGCCAGCAGGACCATGACGCCATCGCCCTGGGCATGCAGACCATCGCGGCGGAAATCGAAGCGGATGCCTTCGAGTGGAAGCTCGACCTGGAGGACGTGCACCTGAACATCGAGGCCCGGCTGACCCAGCTCGCTGGCGATGCGGGCAAGCGCCTGCACACCGGCCGCTCGCGCAATGACCAGGTCGCCACCGACGTGCGGCTCTGGCTGCGCGAGGAGATCGATGTCATCAGCGGCCTGTTGCGCCAGTTGCAACGCGCACTGGTCGATCTGGCCGAGCAGAACGCCGACGTGATCCTGCCCGGTTTCACGCACCTGCAGGTGGCCCAGCCGGTCGCATTTGGTCACCACATGCTGGCTTATGTCGAGATGTTCTCGCGCGACGCCGAGCGCATGGACGATGTCCGCCGGCGGGTCAATCGCCTGCCGCTGGGTGCCGCTGCGCTGGCCGGAACGAGTTACCCGCTCGACCGCGAACGTGTGGCGCGCAGCCTGGGCATGGACGAGGTCTGCCAGAACAGCCTGGATGCGGTCAGCGACCGGGATTTCGCCATCGAATTCAGTGCCGCCGCGGCCTTGTGCATGGTGCACTTCAGCCGCCTGAGCGAGGAACTGGTGTTGTGGATGAGCCAGAGTTTCGGCTTCATCGACATTGCCGACCGGTTTTGCACCGGAAGTTCGATCATGCCGCAGAAGAAGAACCCGGACGTGCCAGAACTCGCCCGCGGCAAGACCGGCCGCGTGGTCGGGCACCTGATGGGCCTGATCACGCTGATGAAAGGCCAGCCGCTGGCCTACAACAAGGACAATCAGGAAGACAAGGAACCGCTGTTCGACAGCGTTGACACCCTCAAGGACACGCTGCGCATCTTCGCCGAGATGGTGCAGGGCATCCGGGTACGCCCCGAGGCGATGGAACGCGCGGCCCGCCGTGGCTACGCCACCGCAACCGACCTGGCCGACTACCTGACGCGCAAGGGCCTGCCGTTTCGCGACGCGCACGAGACCGTGGCCCATGCGGTCAAGTCCGCGATCGAACAGGGCGTGGATCTGGCCGAGCTGCCGCTGCAGGTGCTGCAGGGCTTCAATTCCCGCATCGAACAGGATGTTTATGAGGTGCTGAGCCTGCGCGGTTCGCTGCAGGCCCGTAACATCCTGGGCGGTACCGCGCCGGACCAGGTGCGCGCCCAGGTCGCACGCCATCGCCTGCGGTTGGCCTGACCCGCCGCCGTTGACCCCGACAATCATCGTTCCAGTAGAAAGTCATTCCACCATGAACCGCTCCCGCTTTCTGTTGCCGGCCTTGCTGGCTGCCGTGCTTGTCCTGGGCGCCTGCTCCAAGACCGAAGAGAAAACCGCGTCCTCCAGTGCCCCGGCCACACCAGCCGCGTCCGCCGATTCGGCCAAGCGCGCGCCGACGGTCGAGATCGTCGCCAACGAAGGCAAGGGGTTCGCCGTCGGATCGATGATGAGTGCCAACACCGTGTATGTGTTCTTCGATCCCCAGTGCCCGCATTGCGCCCATCTGTGGAATGCCGCCATTCCGTTGCAGAAGAAAGTCCGGTTCGTCTGGATGCCGGTGGGCCTGATCAACGCCACCAGTTCGGCGCAGGGTGCAACGCTTTTGTCCTCCGCAGATCCGGCCCAGGCAATGACCGAACACGAAACCTCGCTGATCGCCGGCAAGGGCGGCATCGGCAGCGGCGCGAACGTCACCGACGAGGCCAAGCAGGCGGTCGCCGCCAATACCAAGCTGTTCACCAACCTCGGCCTCGAAGGCGTGCCCTTCACGGTCGTCAAGAATGCCCGCACCGGCCAGCTGGCCACCCGCGGCGGATCAATGGACACCGCCGCGCTGGCCGGCCTGATCGGCGTCGACGCACCCTGAACGCTGCGCGCATGACCCCGGCACCGGCGACCTGGCGGGTGGCAACATGCCGGCCCGGCTGCCGTTAAGCCATCGCTAAGCGCAGCGACGCACAATCGGAGCGTTCGCGGTGTGTTCCCGCGCGATGGAGGCCAAACGATGCGCTTGTTGCTGGTCGAAGACGACACGATGATCGGTGAGGCCGTGCTCGATGCACTGCGCGCCGAACATTTCGCCGTCGACTGGGTGCGCGACGGCGAAATGGCCGATACCGCCTTGCAGTCAGAGCAATACGATCTGGTCCTGCTCGACCTGGGTCTGCCCCGGGTCGATGGCGTCGAGGTGTTGCGCCGGCTGCGCGCCCGCAAGAATGCCACCCCGGTGCTGATCGTCACCGCCCGTGACGCGGTTGGCGACCGGATTGCCGGTCTGGACACCGGCGCCGACGACTATGTGCTCAAACCCTACGACCTTGATGAACTGCTGGCGCGTATTCGGGCGCTGATACGGCGCAGCCAGGGACAGGCAGACTCGGTGCGCGAACTGCATGGGCTCAGGCTCAATCCGATCACCCGCGAAGCGCTTCGATTGCCGATCGATGGCAGGGCCGCGGAGTCGATCCAGTTGTCGGCGCGCGAATGGGCGGTGCTGGAGGTACTGATGGCGCGCCCGGGTGTGGTCTATTCGCGCAGCCAGCTCGAAGACAAGCTGTACGGATGGAAGGACGAAGTCAGCAGCAATGCGGTCGAGGTGTTCATCCATGGCCTGCGCAAGAAGCTGGGCAGCACGGTGATCGAGACCGTGCGCGGCCTGGGCTACATGATTCCCGCGCCATGAACAGCGCAAACCGGGCGCAGGACTCCCACTCCCTGCGCCGGCGCCTGCTGGTGTCGGTGATGGCCGCGATCCTGATCGGCGCGCTGTTCCAGGGCATCTCGGCCTACCGCAGCGCGCTGGCCCAGGCCGATACCCTGTTCGACTACCACCTGCAACAGATGGCCAACAGCCTGCGCGGCGGCCCCGCCCTGCCGGGATTGCGGCTGGACAACGCCGCTGGCGACAGCGAAGGATATGTGATCCAGATCTGGTCGGCCGATGGCACGCATGTGTTCCAGTCCAGCCACGTGGTGCTGCCGCCGCGTGCTGTGCTGGGTTTTGCCGACGTGACACAGAACGGCACACGTTACCGCGTGTACTCGGTGCAGACGGCACTGCAGACAATACAGATTGCGCAGAACATGGATGACCGGCTCTCACGTGCCCGCGCGCTGGCAGCCCGTGCGGTACTGCCGATGGCACTGGTGGCCCCGTTGCTGATGCTGGTGTTGTGGTGGATCATCAACCGCTCGCTGGCGCCGCTGGAGCGCACCCGCCAACAGGTTGCGGCGCGGGCAGCCGACGATCTCACCGCGCTGCCCGAAGACGGCCTGCCCGACGAGGTCCGCCCGCTGGTGCAGGAGATCAACCTGCTGTTCGACCGCCTGCACGGCAGCTTCGATGCCCAGCGTGCGTTTGTCGCCAATGCCGCCCATGAACTGCGCTCGCCACTGACAGCGCTCAAGCTGCAGGCCCAGTCGCTGGCGCGTACCACCGACCCGCAGGCGCAGCAGCAGGCGGTGACGCGTTTGAACCAGGGGGTGGACCGGGCCATCGCACTGATGCAGCAGTTGCTGGTGCTGGCACGCCAGGAATCGGCCCACCCGGCGCAACATGCCAAGCAAGACATCGACCTGGCGGCATTGGCGGCGCAGGTGGTGCGCGAATTGCAGCCGCAGGCACAGGCCGCGGACATCACGGTCGAACAGCTTGCCGGCGCAACTGCCAGGGTCGAGGGTGAAGCCGACAGCCTGGCAATCCTGTTGCGCAACCTGCTGGAAAACGCCATCAAATACACTCCGCGCGAGGGCCGCGTCACCGTGCAGATCGACATGCGCGCCGGCCAGGCCGTGCTGTCGGTCGCCGATTCCGGCCCCGGCATCCCAGCTGAACAGCGTGAACACATGTTCGAGCGCTTCGTGCGGGGCCAGGCACAGCAGGCCGGCGGCAGCGGGCTGGGCCTGTCCATCGCCCGGGCGATCGCCATGCGCCATCGCGCCGAATTGACGCTGGACCGCTCCGAAAAACTCGGCGGCCTGCTGGCACAGGTGGTCTTTCCCGCTGCGCCGGCACGCTGACACCAAACCCGACGCATCGCGCACGCGACCATCCCCGTGAACCTCACCACACTGATTGCCGACTACGGCTACTGGGCGGTCTTCATCGGTTGTTTTCTTGAGGGCGAAACCGTTTTGCTGCTGGCCGGTTTTGCAGCACACCGGGGCATGTTGCAGTTTGAACAGGTAGCGGCCGTCGCATTTGTGGCCAGCACCCTGGGCGACCAGATGTTCTTCTGGCTGGGCCGTCACCATGGCGATGCACTGCTGCGGCGCTTCCCGCGCCTGGGCCAGCAGATTGCGCGCGTGCAGACCCTGCTCGACAGGCATCACGTGACGCTGATTCTGAGCATCCGGTTCCTCTATGGACTGCGCGTTGCCGGGCCTATCGTGATCGGCGCCTTGCGGGTTGCGCCGCTGCGATTCGCCTGGCTCAATCTCATCGGCGCCGCGATCTGGGCCGTGCTGATCACGACACTGGGTTACCAGTTCGGCAATGCATTGCAGTGGGTGTTCGACGACCTGCACCGGATCGAGGAAACGGTCATGGCACTGATCGTGCTGGCCGGGCTCGGCCATTTCGCGTGGAGATACTGGCGCCGACACCATGGGCCAGGCTGAGCCCTGGTTTGCGCGCGCAGCCGATAAACTACCCGGCAAAAGGCACTGCGCGTCAGAACATGCTGGCCGCCATGTTGATCGCAAAGGCCAGGATTGCGGTGTTGAATGCAAACGACACGACCGCATGAAGCAGTACCAGGCGCCGCATCGCGGGCGACGCAACCGCAATATCGGCCGTTTGAGACGCCACGGCTATCGTGAACGCAAAATACAGGAAGTCACTGTATTGCGGCTCGAATGTCGGATCGGTGTCCGGAAACACCAGGCCTCGCTTGCTGGCGCCATAAAAGGCGCTGGCGTAAGTCATCGTGAAATCGGTGGGAATCAGCAGCCAGGACCCGGTCACGGTGATCAACCCGAACAGCAGGTGCGGCCAGGCATATGACGCGCCCGGCACCTTGGCCGCCGAAAATTCCGCCACGATGCCGGCCAGACTGACCATGGCCGCCAACACCACTACCAGCATCACCACCGGCGCTCCTTCGGCCTGGGCGGCAGCGACGCGCCTGAGGTGCGTATGGTCGGCACGCAAAATCATCATGCCGATCAATGCCAGGTAGAGCCAGACCCCAACATTCCAGCCCAGCAAAGCGCGAGTGACCCATCCCATCGACGGCGACAACACGGCCGCGACGAACACCCCCGCCAGCGTGGCAATCACCAGTCGGGGACGGGCGCGAATCGGCAGGGCCAAAGCTCTCATCGGTAGCAACCAGACTCCGTCATAACGTAAACAGCATCGCCAGCACGGTCAGCGCCATCACGGCGGTGGCGATCCAGCCCAGCCAGCGCAGGCGCGTGCCGATCACATGGGCGCCCATGGTCGCGCGGCGCGAGGCCAGCAGCATCATGACCGCCATGATCGGTACGGCGATCACGCCGTTGAGCACCGCCGACCAGAACAGTTCGCGCACCGGATCCATCGACGTGAAACACAGGATCACGCCTCCGAGTGTGGCCGCCGCGATCACACCGTAAAAGCCCTTGCCTTCGTCATTGCCCAGCCGCAGGTTCAGGCTGCCCGGCCAGCCGACGACTTCAGAGACCGCATACGCGGCCGAACCAGCCAGCACCGGCACCGCCAGCATGCCGGTGCCGATGATGCCCAGACCGAACAACAGGAACGCGAAATCGCCAGCGATCGGGCGCAAGGCCTGCGCCGCTTGCGCCGAGGTCTGGATATCGGTCAATCCGGATGCATGCAGCGTGGCCGCGGTACTCAGAATGATGAAAAACGCCACCAGATTGGAAAACGCCATGCCAGAGATGGTGTCGAACTTGATGCGGCGCAAATGGTGCCGCACCCTTGCCGCCGAATGGGCCGGACCGACACCGGCCTCCTCCACCTCCTGCGCCGCCTGCCAGAAGAACAGGTAAGGGCTGATGGTCGTGCCGAATACGGCCACCACCATCAGCAGCAGATCATGTCCGCTGACACCCGCCGGGAACTGCGGCCGGACGATCTGCCCCATGACCTGCCACCAGTCGAGCTTGAGCATGAACGCTACGGCCACGTAAGCCAGCAACGCCAGCGTCAGCCACTTGAGCCAGCGCACATACAAGTGGAACGGCAGGAACACCTGCAGCATCAGGCACAGCAGGCCGAAGGTCACCGCATAAACATGGGCCGAGCCACCCACCAGCAAGCGCAGCGCCTCGGCCATGGCCGCGATGTCGGCCGCAATATTGAGCGTATTGGCCACCAGCAACATGCCCACCACGGCCAACACCACCGGGCGCGGAAACGCCGCTTTCATGTTGGCTGTCAGGCCACGCCGGGTGACGTAGCCGATCCGGGCGCTGACGATCTGGATCGCCGCCATCAGCGGCAACGTGAACACGACGGTCCACAGCATCGCGAAGCCGAACTGCGCGCCTGCCTGCGAATACGTGGCGATGCCGCTGGGGTCGTCATCCGCGGCGCCTGTGATCAGGCCGGGGCCGAGTTGGCGCGCACGCTGGCGCAGGCGCAACTTCAGCGGCACCCGGCGCAGCCCGCAAGGCAACAAGTTATCAGGAACTCTGGGCGCACGTGAGGTTCTCCATCTTCCTATTGCCAGCGGGAAATTGGCAAAGTTGCGGACGAGACTATATCGAGTTTCGCAAAGCGCACTGATCCGCAGCCTGGTCCCGCCGCGGCGGGAGTGCCGCATTGGTTTAAGCCCGACATAAGCCCCGGCGCGCATATTCCATTCATCGCAATTCCCTCCCCAGGAGTCACCATGAAACAAATATCCCTCAAATCCTCGCGCCTGGTTCTGGCACTGATCACGGCCGGCGTCATCGGGGGCGCTGGCGTCACTGCGGTTCAGAGCGTGCGCGGCGCCCATGCGGCGCCATCGGTCGCAGCTGTGATGGCTGCGGCCACCCCGAATACGCCGATGGCACTGCCTGACTTTTCCCGCATCACCACCGAAAACGGCCCGGCAGTGGTCAATATCAGCGTCAGCGGGATGACCAAGACGTCGAACGAGAGTCCGATGGCCGGCGCCACACCTTTCAGCGGAGATCCGTTCCAGGAATTTTTCCGCCGGTTCCAGCAAGGGCCGGGCCAGCAGCAGCAACGCGAGATGCCCACACGCGGACAGGGTTCGGGTTTCATCGTCAGTGCAGACGGCATCATCCTGACCAACGCGCATGTGGTGCACAACGCCACCGATGTGACCGTGAAGTTGACCGATCGGCGTGAATTTGTCGCCAAAGTACTGGGCAGCGACCCCAAGACCGACATCGCGGTGCTCAAGATCGACGCGAAGGACCTGCCCACCGTCACCACCGGCAACATCCAGGACCTGCGGGTCGGCGAATGGGTGCTGGCCATCGGGTCGCCGTTCGGCTTCGAAAACACGGTGACTGCCGGCGTCGTCAGCGCCAAGGGCCGCTCATTGCCCGACGACAGCGCAGTGCCCTTCATCCAGACCGATGTGGCGGTGAATCCGGGCAACTCGGGCGGTCCGCTGTTCAACACCCGTGGACAGGTGATCGGCATCAACTCGCAGATCTACAGCCGCACCGGCGGTTACCAGGGCCTTTCGTTCGCGATTCCGATCGATGTGGCGCTCAAGGTCAAGAACCAGATCGTTGCCACCGGCAAGGTCGAACACGCACGCCTGGGCGTCGTGATCCAGGAGGTCAACCAGGCGCTGGCCGACTCGTTCAAGCTGGACAAGCCTGAAGGCGCACTGGTCTCGTCGGTCGAAAAAGGGGGTCCGGCCGACAAGGCCGGCCTGCAGACCGGTGATGTGATCCGCAAGATCGATGGCAAGGTGATTGGTTCTTCGGGCGACCTTCCTGCCATCATCAGCCTTGCCTCGCCGGGCGACAAGATCAATCTCGAGATCTGGCGCAAGGGCGAAGCGCGTGACATCACCGCCAGCCTTGGCAGCGCCAAGGAGAATGCGCAGCAGGTGGCCAGCAGCGACGCGAGTGCCAACCAGGGCCGGCTGGGCCTGGCGCTGCGACCACTGCAGCCGGACGAACGCCAGGCGTCCGGCGTTACCGACGGCCTGGTGGTTGAAGCCGTCGCAGGTGCGGCCGAACGTGCCGGCATCGCCCCTGGCGATGTGGTACTGGCAGTGAACGGTACGCCGGTCAAAGACCTGGAACAGGTCCGCGCCATCGTGGCCAAGTCGACCAAGTCCGTGGCATTGCTGATCCAGCGCGAAGGCGACAAGATCTTCGTGCCGATCCGGCTCGGCTGACCCGGCATCGCGCCGCAGCCCCGTACCCGCGGCGCCGGCACCTGGCGCGGTGGCCCGCTGGTGACTGGGCGCCGGGCAAGCCTCATGAAGGGCCCGTCGGATACTCCGGCGGGCCCTTGCGCATGGGCTGCGCGGATCAA